>JAABUN010000198.1_pt1 | contig 156096 bp, 139 predicted proteins | sample 5559311 | NCBI WGS metagenome assembly JAABUN01 (sample SAMN10711877, study PRJNA513370) | rock metagenome | isolation source: Antarctica rocks | place: Antarctica: Victoria Land, Siegfried Peak sud
AAGTGCCCTGAGATACGGCTATGGAGGTTATCGAGTTCTGCTAACCAAGCTTTGACAGCAGGAAGCTTACCGCTGGAGAAAGTCATAGCTCAACTTACTCCTGCTAACTGCGGCTGTAATACTAGTGTCTGACTACACCCCACAACTCAAAAAGTTACTACGAGGTGCAGGCTGCACGTTTAACCGCCAAGGTAAGGGTGATCACGAGCTTTGGTAGAGCCCTATAAGCAACCATCACTTTCCGGTAGACAGTAAGGTCAAATCTCGGCACACCGCCAACGGTGTACTCGAGCAGGCTGGTCTACCCAAAGCGTTCTGAATTGCCCTCTACAAAATCCATTAAGCGGCCTCTCTTTGAAACGCAACCTGCCGATGCACGGTGCTAAACCCTAGCGACGTATAAAGCTGAATCGTTTCCGGCGCATCACCCCAAGATTGAAGTTCAGCCCTGACAGCATTTTGCCCTCTGAGATAGTCCACACCGGAAAGTAGCAGTGCCCCGTAAAGCCCCAGCGAACGCCTTTCAGAAATGACGCCGGGGCTGCTGACTCGTCCGGTCAAAACGCGGTTACGTTTAGAAAGGTCGGGGGCAAGCTCTGCGCTCACTTCTCCGGCAACGCTGCCGTCAGGTGCAAACAGGAGAAACAAGCCATCCGGGTCGAGTTCGGCGAGATGGGGCGCAAACTCGGTTTCGGTCGTGTGGTGATGCCCTAGAACTCCCTCAAAACTACGGTTTAGCGCTTCAACGAGTGTCGGCAAATGGTCAACCTTTCGGTAAGAAAGCAGCGTAAAGCCCTTGGGTAGCACGCGCTGGGCCGTTACGTCGGCTAGAGCGGCGTGCATTTCGGTGTAGGTGTCGGCAGGATTAGCTTCCAACTCCCTTTTCACGGCAAACGTAGCAGTAGCCTCGAGCCGTGGGTCGAGGTAAAAACGTAAAGCTGTATTTGAGGTCCCTAGCCTTCCCTCAATCTTTGCAAATAGCGTCGCTCCCAGCCCCTGCCGCCGCCACTTCGGATGAACGACGAGCGTCCCGTCAGCCACCCGGCGGTCGTCCGTTTCACTCGGTAGGTGCAGCTCAGCGTGAGCGATAAGTGTAGTGTCTTCTGGATGTTCGATAACCCAGCGGTCGGTCCCTAAGTTGTGATTTGGTAGCGATAGATAAAGACGTAACAGTTCTTCTGAAAGCAACTCGCCTGAATCGTCAACGGCTTCAGCGTCGGCTAAGAGGTGTAAAAGCGGGGGTACATCGGTGTCTACCCTGAAAGGACGAACCTCTAGGCCAACGGGTAAAACGGTCATGACAAACTTTCTCGGGCCTGCTTTCGGGTACTCCCTAAGCAGCTACAACCGTAAAGTCTAACGCAGGTTGTAGTAGAGACAGTCTAGCTTTTCGGGCGCAATAATGCTACTGGCCTCGAGTCCGAAAGTGCGGGTGAAAAAAGAACAGGACTCTGAGAACGAGTAGAGCTGCGGCTACGCCCAAAATCAGCCACAACGTTGCCGGATTGTCCTGGTAAGCGCTGACCGCCAGCGTTACAGCGGCCCCTAAACAACCGACGAAACCCAGCACAGGAAAAGCAAGTCGCCACCCCCGGTAACTGCGGTGGATGATGGCGCTCAGGTTCACCACCGCGTAGACGAGCAGAAAGACGAGGCTCGAGAAGGTCGTAATCTGACCCAAGTTGCCGAGCGCCTGCACGACGACCACGCTACCCGCAGAGATGAGAATGTACACCACCGGGACGCCGCTCCGCTGCCAACGGGCGATACCGGGGGGCAACTGATGGTCGTTGGTCACGCGTTTGGCGAGCCGCGCCGAGGCGAACAGGGTCGCGTTGATCGCCGAGGCGGTCGAGAATACAGCTGCGACGAGCACCGCGACAAAACCCACCCGACCCAAAATCGGTTGCGCGACGTAGGCGAGCACCGTCTCCTCGTGCTGCGAAACCGTGTCGTTACTGACGCTGCCGGTCGTCACAAACGCCACCAGAATATAGATCACGATGACCGCAGGAATCGAAATCCAGATAGCTCTAGGTAAATTTTTGTGGTTTTCCTTGATGTCGTCGTAGTCGTACGTGAGCAGTTCGAAGCCTTCGTACGCGACAAAAATCAGCGCCGCCGCGCCGAGCACACCGGAAGTGCCGAACTCAAAAACCGGTAACGCCTGCGGCCCTTGCACGGCAAAGAAGCCGACCCCGGCGACGAACAGCAAAATGGCGACTTTGAGGTAAACCAGCACGTCTTCGGCAATACCCGACTCGTGGACGCCGCCTAGATTGAGCCCTGCCAGCGCCACCACGATAGCGCCCCCGAGCACCGGGTCCCAGGTTTCGCTCAAACCCAAAAGGCGCGCCGCGTACACCCCGAAGGTATGGGCGTACAAACTGAGCGTAAACACGTAGCCGAGCAGCAAAAACCAGCTCACCGTACCGGCGGCGCGCGCCCCGGAGAGCTCTTCGACAAAGGTAAAGCTGCCGCCGGGTTCGTCGAAGTCGAGCGTCAGGCGGCTGTACGAGACGCCGGTCAGGAGCGCCAACAGGCCCGCCACGATAAATGCTACAAACGCGGCGTTTCCTGCCCGCCCGACCGCTTCACCGAGTACCGCGAAGATGCCGCCGCCGACCATCCCGCCAATCGCCATCGCGCAGGCGTCGAGCAGCGAGAGCTTGCTACTCTGCTTGTTTGAAGTGTCTGAACTCACGCCCTACTTTACCCCTGGGGCTCGAGCACAGTGTACTTTTCGTTCTTTACAAACTCGGTTAAATGTTCAGCTTGAGCTAAAAGGTAAAAGCGCTACCATATAAAAGTAGGTTGCATCACCGTCTTCTGCGCGCATCCCCAAACGCATGACACGTTCACGAAAGCTCTTTAACTCTTGGCCCAACGCTCGAGCATCGTCCTCACGTAAGCTTCCGTAAGCGTCGAAATAGATAGTTGGCAACCCTGCCGAGGTCAGTTCGGGTAAGAGGTCGCTCGTCCACACTGCGCCGTTGTCACCGATAAAAATATGATGCCCGTAACGCTCGTTTTGTTTAAGCGTTGCGGCGTAAGAGCGGATAAGCCCCGCGAAGATAGGTTCAGCTTGAACCTCGAGCCTTTCTTCTAAAGTTGCATAAGGTGTCACGCTAAACGGGATGAAATAGGCGTCGTGCGCCGAGCGGTAGATTTTGACTGCACGCCCTTTGCGCTGCTTTTCCTGGACGACCTCGAGCAGTCCAGCCCGTAAAAGCGTTTTGATACGGTAGAGCATGGTGTTGAGGCTGCACCGCATGATGGCCGCTGCTTCTGCCGCGCTACGTTCATGTGCCAAAAATGGCTTAAAAAACTCTTTGCTGGCAGGTTCCGTCAGTAGGCGTGCCTGTTCGGTATCTGTAACCGTAAAAAAGCTACCTGAATTTGAGACTGTCATTTGCACAAGCTTAGCATCCATGCTCTACTTATGACCGAACGCCCGCTCTTAATTTTGCTCCGCAACCGTAACCTTGTGCTGATGTGGTGGGCTGGACTCGTCTCGTGGATCGGCAACTACATGCTTTTTATCGCCTTGCCGGTTTACGTCTACAACCAGACCGGTTCAACTCTGGCGACGAGTTTTAGCGTGATCGCTAACGTGCTGCCCAATATTGTCATCGGGCAACTTGCCGGAGTATTAGTTGACCGCTGGGACTATCGGCGCACGCTTTTGATGGCTAACTTTGCCCTCGCCGGGGTGACACCTTTGTTCCTCACAGTGTTACCTGCTCCGTGGTGGCTGGTCGTTCCCATCGCGTTTTTACAATCGTCGGTCGGGCAGTTTATCGGCCCGGCGGAGAATGCGCTTTTGCCGACGTTAGTAGACGGGTCACGGCTAGGAGCGGCGAACAGCTTAAACGCACTGAATAACAATCTGGCGCGGCTCATCGGGCCTGCGGTGGTGGGCTTATGCTCGCGTCGGTCGGCTTTAGCGGGGTTGTCATAGCGGACGCGCTGACGTATCTTTTAGCTGCGCTGCTTGTTCTAGGAGTGCGTGCCCCGCAAATTGTAAGGGAACAAGCAGCGGTTAGGGGTTTATTCCGGCGGCTTTTAAGCGAATGGCAAGCGGGTCTTAAAGCGGTGCGGCAAAACCGTACTCTGGTGCTCAGCTTTTCGGTGGCGGCTGTTACGGGACTGGGTGAAGGCACGATTTCGACGCTGATGGCCCCTTTTATCAAGGTTATGTTGGGAGGTGGGGGGCTCGAGCTTGGTCTCATCATGTCGGCGCAAGCTGTCGGCGGCATCGTAGGTGGGCTCTTACTAACAGGTTTTGCCGACCGCTTCCCTATGTTGGAACTACTTGGCTGGGGTGCGCTACTTGGTGGCGTTATGGACGGATTACTCCTAAACTATCCGATTTTATATCCAGTACTCTGGCCCGCTCTCGTACTTGTTGCCGTTGCCGGGTTGCCATTTGCCATGTTCGCCGCTGCACTGATGACGATTTTGCAGACCGAGGCCGAGCCGGATATGCGCGGGCGCGTGTTTAGCACTTATATCGCTGTTTTCGGAGCCGCGCAGCTCGTCGGGATGCTCGGCTCGGGCGTACTCGGGGATCGTCTTGGCGTCATGCTCATCAATACCCAAACAGTCGGTTATCTGCTGGCCGGAATGATCGTGTTGTTCGTGTCGGTGCGGTGGTCAAACATGAGTCGCAAGCAGACCGTTTAACTTTGGCCCGGATAGATAGACTGAGCTATGGACAAACTCTTGACAACCATGCGCCGCCTCCGCGCCCCGGACGGTTGCCCCTGGGACCGTGAACAGACGCACGAAAGCCTGCGGCCCTACCTGCTCGAGGAAGCGGCGGAAGCCGTTGACGCGCTCTCTTTGGGCAATCCCAAAATGATGGCGGACGAACTCGGTGACGTTTTGCTGCAGGTTGCCTTTCACGCGGTCGTGGCAGAAGAGGCTGAGACGTTTTCGTATGAGGATATCGAAAACAGTATTGTCGAAAAATTGGTGCGCCGCCATCCGCATATCTTTGGGGATACCCAGGTCGTCGATTCGGCTGAGGTCAAACGCAACTGGGAGCGTATCAAGCGTGAAGAGCGGGGTGGAGTAGAGCCGTCTCCGGCTGACCGGGTACCACGTAGTCTCCCGGCGCTGATGCGGGCGGCGGAGCTGGGGAGAAAGTTGGGGTGGCCTCCCGGTAGTCCTGCGCAGATTGAGAATGCTCTAAACGTTCCTCCAACAGAGGAAGCGCTTGGAAAACTCTTACTCGCCGTCACGGATTACGCTCGCGCCGCCGGGGTCAACCCTGAACTTGCGCTCCGCCGCGCCGCAGACGCCCAGGCTGAAACTGCTGAACCTGCTGCGTGAACCTAGAACCTGACGTGCTTATAGAAGGGCTGAGGCGTGAGCTGCCGCTACGCTCTCGTGAAACACTGACGTTCCCTGACTTTCGCCGCGCCGCTGTGCTGGTGCCACTACTCTAAACACCGGAGGGGCTCGAGCTGCTCTTTACCGTCCGCAGCGCGGCGCTTTCAAACCACGCCGGGCAGATATCTTTTCCGGGAGGAAGGCTCGAGCCCGGCGAAAGCGTGTTGCAGGCCGCGCGCCGCGAAACTGCTGAGGAGATCGGCTTGGACGTTCCGGAGACGGACTTTTTAGGAACGCTTCACGACCTGCCCTCGCCCGCGCGTTACACCGTGACGCCGATTGTCGGCGTGGTGGCGTGGCCTCAACCGCTCACCTTGCAGACCGCTGAAGTTGCCGAGGTCTTTACCGTCCCGCTGGCCGCGCTGCTTGCGATGAGCCCCCGACAAGAAACGCGGCTTTTAGAGGGGCAGCGCCGCACCATCTACTTTTACAGGCACCAAACGCCTACGGCGGAGCGACTGATCTGGGGGCTTACCGGGAGCGCCCTAGAGGATTTTCTGAGTGTAGTACGTACTTTAGACGGTTGACCCAGGTTTTTGTCGGCGTCCGCGCCTTTACACTTTTCTCAGGGCTTAAACTAAAGACGTGAAGCAAGGGCTCAAGGTTGTGCGCGAGGGCGATAAGGTGCCGTTTCAGCTCGGGACGGTCGTCGAATCGTTGCAGGGCGCGGGTCTCTTGACCGACGACTCGATCCGGTTGGCGCGGGCTTTAGAAAAGCACTACCGGGGGAAAAAAGAGGTCAAGCTCGCCGCGCTCGTCTCGGCGCTGACCGAGCTGGTCAAAGAGGCGCACGGCGGGGGGGCGGCGGCCCGTTTTGCCGAACAACCCCCGCCTTTTGCGCCACTCAGGTTGCGAGACGCCGCCGACAAAGAAGACCCGTTTTCGCGCCGCAACCTCGCGGGAATGCTCGAGAAACAGGGCTATTCGTTTAAGGAAGCGAACACCTTGGCGCGGCAGATTGAAGGAGAACTCAGGCGTACGGGTTCGGGCCTCATCACGCCGCCCGAGCTGGCGCACCAGACGGCGCTCGCTATCGGCGCGCGTTACGGGCGCGAGGCGCGCGAACGGTTCGAGGCGGCGCAGGGGCGACCTTCGGAGTTATGGGTGATCGGCGAAGACGAGGTGCGGGTGCCGTACTCGAGGGGCATCTTGGCGCAGTCTTTGATGGCGCTCGGCCTCGGCCCGGACATGTCGTATCAGCTCGCCAAACGCACCGAGGTGGCGTTGTGGCGCTTAGGGCAGCGCGATCTGCGGGTGGCGACGCTGCGCGGGAGCGTCAAACGGCTGTTGTTACAAGAAGCGGGCGAGGAGTTCGTCCGCCGCTACGAACTGTTGCACGCCTTGCGCCGACCTGAACGGCCGCTTGTGATCCTCATCGGCGGCGCGCCGGGCGTCGGCAAGTCAAATCTTGCGTCGGCGCTCGCCTACCGTTTGGGGTTGCCGCGTATCGTTTCAACCGACGCCATCCGGCAGGCGCTGAGAAGCCTGATCAGCCCCGAGCTGAGTCCTGAGCTGCACACCTCGAGCTTTACCGCGTGGCGCGCCGAACTGCTTCCGTCCGAGCAGCCCAAACCCAAACGCAAACGGGTCGTGCGCGGTTTTCAGCGGCAGGTGCAGCAGCTGACCGCGCCGCTGCAAGCCATCGTTGACCGCAGCGTCGCCGAGGCGAGTTCGGTCGTGATGGAGGGGGTGCATCTGGTACCGGGGTTTATGTCTTTGGAGCAACCCGGCGCGACCGTCGTCGAACTCATCTTAAACGTCGCCGACCCCGAGTTGCACCGCAGCTACTTCGGGACTCGCGAGCTGCAAACGCAGAGCCGCCGCCGCCGCGAACACTACCTAACGCACTTCGACGAGATTCGGATGATCCAGGACTTCTGCTTGGCGCAGGCCAAAACTGAAAATGTACCGGTCGTAGACGCCGGTGACTTCGACGAGATGATCGACCACGCCATCGAGGTCATCTTAAACGCCGCGTTGGTCGAGCAGACGCCCCTAGAGAACGAACTCGAGACCCTGACCCGCGAACTTACCGAAACGGCGTGAACAGAGTTGTTTGCCGAGTTGTGTCGCTGAGACCTGCGTCGCTGAGACCTGCATATCACCGCAGTCCGGCGTCACAACCGAAAAGCCGCTTGGAACCCTGCCCGTGCGGATGCTAGGCTAAAAAGGTGCAGCGTTACGCGTTAAAGCAGAGGCAGCCGGTCGGTACTCGCCTGGTCGGGTGGGCCTTACGGGTTGTCTTTGCAGCATTTCTGCTGTGCTGTTCGGCGGCTTCAGCGCAGGCGATCTCTTACACTGTGCAGGTCGCGGCCCTGTCCGACCAAACCTCGTCTGAGAGTCTGCGCCGGACGCTCCGCGACGCAGGCTACCCGGCCTATCTGGTCAGTGTCCCGGGGGAAACGCAGACGATTTACCGCCTGCGGGTCGGGGCGTTTGCCGACCGAGAAGGGGCGCAGGCGTACGCGGCGGCGATGCGCGGCGTCGGCGGGACGGTGCCGGTCCCGGCCCTTGCCGAGGGGATTCCGCCCGATCTGTTCCCACTCGAGCCCCGCTTCGTCATGCGTTCGCGGGTTACATCTTTCGAGAGGCTCGAGGTCGTTCCTTGGGGCGACGCGGCGGCCCTCAGAACGCAGGGCCGTTTTGAAGACGAACCGCTGATCGCGACCTACCGGGTGCTGAGCCCCGAACTCGCCCTGTCACCCTTCGCCGCGTGGCGCGCCGCGCCGCTTCCCGGTGCAGCCCCTACCGAGGCGAACGTCACCCTGCGCGTGGCAAATCTGCCGCTGTTTGCCGCTGACGAGGTTGACACGCTGCCAGACGGAGTGCTGACAAGCACCGGGCAGGCGCGGCTCTTAGAGGCCGCTGAAGCGCTCGGTTTAAGCGAAGCGCAGATTCGCCCCTATATCTTTTACGAACCGGGTCGCGGCGCGCCGTTTCTAGTCGTCGCCGAACGTTTCGATCCGGTAAGCCGCACAGGAGGCCGTTTCCCCGCGTTGGGCAACCCCGGAGGTCCTCGCAAAGCCGCTGGTCCCGAGTTGACCTGGTTCGGTCAGCCGTCCCCTGAAACCTTTCCTACCACCTTGCCCGACCCGTTCTTTTCGCTTTCGTCGCTTGTTCAAGCAGGCAAGGTCATACCCCCTGACGGTGTGCTGACCGGCAACGGCTGGCAAGCGGTGCGCGACGGGCGTTACACCGCGCTCTCGGTAGGTTCCCGGCGGTGGCGCGCGGTCGTCGGTCAACCGCTCTGGGCCGGGGGCGACTTTTTGCTCGTTTACGCCCGCCCGGGGGTCGTGCTCTATCAGGTTGCGCCGCCGAGCCGCTAGGCTTACCTCCTGTTTTTTCTGCTCGAGCTTTTGTTGGGCAGTACACCCGCCGGGTTAAATCGAGCACATTTTCGTTTAGCAAGGGTTGTCCTGTCATGTACGAAGACCTGCGGAGCAGCGCTCTCCCAACCTTTGTTGCGTAGTACGCATATTCTACAGTGCTAGTGTCAACTTTTCGTGCCGAGCTGCTTGAAACCGCCCAAACCGCCCAAACCAAGAGCTGCCAAATCGGGTAAAGAAGCTCGAGGTCTTTACGACGTAACGACGGAGACCCGCCATATGAAAAAAGCCCCGAGTTGTCTTGACTCGGGGCTTTAGGTTTGTCGGCTGGCTTGAACAGAGTGCTCGTTGCCCTTGGCTACCGGGCTCGAGCCCCTAAACCGCGTCCACCGCGTTTAAGATGTCGGCTTCCGAGTTGGTGACGTGAACGTGCGCTTCTTTCTCCGCGAGGTAGCGTTCAGCGGCCATCGCCGCCCGTGTTCCAGCACCGACGCTCGTCGCGAGTTGCCGGTAGACCTCATCGGCCACGTCACCGGCGGCGAAAATACCCGGTACGTTGGTGTAGATGTCGTCGTGGACCTTCGCGTAGCCCGTACTGCTCAGTTCGATCAGCCCGCCCAAGTAATCGGTGTTGGGGTTGTGCCCGACGTAGATAAAAACGCCGTCGGTCGGGAGCGTGCTTGGCTCACCTGTTTCGACGTTTCTCACGGCAACGCCCGTGACCTGTCCATCGCCTAAAACCTCCTCGACGACCGTATTCCAGACCCACGTCATTTTGGGATTAGCGAACGCCCGCCGCTGCGCCTCTTTGTTCGCGCGCAGCTCACTCCGGCGGTGAACGACCGTCACACTGTCGGCAAACTTAGTCAAAAACAAGCCCTCTTCGACCGCTGCGTCACCGCCACCGACGACGATGACGTTTTTGCCCCGGTAAAAAAAGCCGTCGCAGGTCGCGCAGGTCGAAACGCCGCGCCCGTAAAACCCGTCCTCACCGGGAACCCCTAAACGGCGGGGCGTCGCACCGGTCGCGATGATCAGCGCGCCAGCTTCGTAAAGACCGTCGTAGCCGGTAACAACGAAACGCTCGCCGCTGCGCTCGATACGCTGCACCTCTTCCATCAGGATTTCAGCGCCGAACTTTTCGGCCTGCCGCACCATCCGCTGCGACAGTTCGGGCCCGCTCACCGCCTCGTCAAACCCGGGGTAGTTTTCGACCTCTTCGGTTTGGGCAATCTGCCCGCCGGGAAGCCCTTTTTCTAGAATGAGCGTTTTAAGCTGTGCGCGCCCCGTGTAAATACCCGAGGTCAGACCGGCGGGGCCACCCCCGATGACGATCACGTCGGCTTTGGTTACGCTGTTTGAGTTCATGGTTCCTCCGCTGCGGGCGAAGATGCGTTTGCGCTGCCCGCTTCACTCCTCAAAATGTATCACACGCGGTAAAAACGGCCTGTCTAATTCCATACGAAGCGGGGTGGGGTGTCAGGCTTGATGCTGAGAAGAGGTTCAGTAAGGTGCTTTGTGTAGCAGTGCGGAGAAGCAGACGGGGAACCAAAACGGGGAACCGAAACGGCTGTCGTAACCGTGGGCATTCTTGTCGAAAACTGCTACCGGCGTACTCTTGGGTGTGTAGGTCGTCGAAAAAATCAGGGAAAGACAGACATACACAAAATCTTGGTTATGATGTGTTTGTAGGGCCGACAAGCCCAAACTAGACGACGTCTGTCACATTCGCCTCGAGCGAATCCAAACCTGCTTATGACGCAGAAAACGGTGAGGTCGTTTCGACCCCACCATGATTCTACCACTAAGAACAGCCTTTTCTTTGGCTCCGCGGGTAGGGCTCGAACCTACGACCAATCGATTAACAGTCGATTGCTCTACCACTGAGCTACCGCGGAATACACGCCCTCATGGGCGACCGTTAGTCTAACAAGATGCGCACGTCTTTGGCAAGAGCGCATGTTTCTCGAGGTTGTACGAGAAGTCGGTAAGGTCCGCTGCGGGAGTGCTGAGAACACAGAATTTAGAAGGAAGAATACGTCTCAGGAACTTCTCTGTCCTATATTCTGCCTTCTCGCTGCTCTCGCCTCGCTCAAACGACCTTTAGGGGGGTCTCTGTTTCTCTTCGTGGGGAAAGTCGTTCGGGTGCCACGCGGTAAGCAAGGGAGATACCTTGACCACCTTCTCCCCATCCGTATTCTGTGTTCTTACTCTGATATCGGCTTCAACTCGCCTTATATTTGCTCAAATATCCTCGAGATACGTGTACCCGACCAGCTCTGCGCTGTACTTCTCGAGGAGCGCTTCGGCGTCCGGGCGCGACAGGGTGCCACTTTCAATAGCCTCCTCCGCCTCTTCGACGAGCCAACCCCGGAGTTGCGGCGCTTCGTAGCCCATGTTTTCAATTACGCGGCGCGCCTTCTGGCCGTTGATAATCAGCTCGGTGACAAAACCTTGGGGGCTCAAACGGATGTGCGCTTCGTTCACGCGCCCGAACAGATTGTGTGAGTTCGCCAGCACGTCCTGGTACGCGCCCGCTAAAAAGACGCCCAGGTAGTACGGCTCGCTATTTAACGCGTGGAGCGGCAAGGTCGCTTTGACGTCGCGGAGGTCGATAAATTTGTCAATCTTACCGTCCGAATCGCACGAGATATCGACTAGCGTCGCGTCCCTGGTCGGCTGCTCGTCTAGTCTGTGAAGCGGCGCAATCGGAAAAAGTGCGCCGATAGCCCAGTGGTCGGGTAAGCTCTGAAACAGGCTGAAATTGCAGATATATTTGTCGGCTAAGAGCTTCGGCAGGTCTTCGATATCGTCGGGTACGTAGTCCAGGTCGCGGACGATGCGCCCGATTTTGCTCAGGGTTTGGTAGTAGAGCGTTTCGATGTGGGCGCGCTCTAAAATACTCAAATAACCCAAATCGAACAGGCTGTGCATCGTATCTTTATTGCCGACCGCGTCGTAAAAGACTTCGCGGTAGTTTTTGAGCGTGACGGTGTGCAGCAGCTCACGCATATCGCGTACAAGGGTGTGCGCGTCGTCCGGCAATTCCGGCAACGTGACCGCTGCGTGGGTCGGGCCGACCACATCGATGACCGGCAAGACCAGAACAGCGTGGTGCGCGGTCAGGGCGCGGCCCGATTCGGAAACGACGATAGGGTGTGGGACACCGGCTTCTTGGCAGGTCTCTAAAATCGTATAGACCACCGTGTCGGCGTACTCTTGCAAGCCGTAATTTGCCGAGGCGTGAAAGCTCGTGCGGGAACCGTCGTAATCGACCGCCAGCCCGCCGCCGACGTTTAAGTATTCGATCTCGACGCCGAGTTCGCGGAGTTCGACGTAGGTTTGCGCCGCCTCACGCACCGCCGCCCGGACTTTGCGGATGTCGGTGACTTGCGACCCGACGTGGCAGTGCACCATCTTGAGCGTGTCCAACATCCCCAGCTCACGTAGTTTTTCCGTTGCGCCGATCATCTCGCCGGTGCTGAGGCCGAACTTGGCGTTGTCGCCGCCCGAGTCTTCCCATTTGCCCGAGCCTTGCGCGTGCAGCTTAAAACGCAATCCGAGCGCCGGACGGATGCCCATCTCGCGGCTGACCTTGAGGACGCGCTCCAACTCGGTGTATTTCTCCAAGGTAATGACTACGTTTTTATTGAGCCGTCGCCCCCACAAGGCCAACCGGATAAAGTCCTCGTCCTTAAAGCCGTTGCAACATAGAAGCGCCTCGGGGTGAATGTCTTGCACCAAACAGAGCGCCAGTTCCGCCTTGCTCCCCGCCTCGACGCCGGTCCGGTAGCGCGCACCCGCCTCGGCGATGGTTTCCAAAACGACCCTACGCTGATTGACCTTGACCGGAAAGACACCCTGATAGTGATTCTCATAACCAAATTTTTTCGTCGCATCCTCAAACGCTTTATTGAGCTGTGCTAGACGGTCTTCTAAAATCTGCGGAAACCGCAAGATGAGCGGCAAGGCGTGACCGGCGTTTTTGAATTCGGCAATCATATCTGTGAGGGGCGCTTTGGCCCCGGCAAGCGTCACGTTCATCTCGCCGCGCGCGCCGACCTCGAAATAGCCGCCGCTCCAGTTTGGCACGCCGTAGAGTTCGGCAGCGTCGGAGGCTTTGAGGCGCTTTTCAACAGGTCGTTCTTTGACAGCACGTTCTTGAGTCGTAGTATGGTTCATCTCAACCTCCAGCGCAGCTAGGGCCGCTCACGTCAAAACAGAGCAGCAAACAGACGCGAGAATAGCACGTGCAGGGCGCTTCTCTCGTGTGCTGAAGTCGGATTGGTTCGCTAGTGTTCGGGGCTTCTCCCGACTATCCTCAAGAGCCGGTCAATCACCACGCCGCGCACAGATAAAGTGCGAAGTAGAGCTGTTTTCACAAACACTGAGCCGGAAGCTCGCAGGCACCATTTTAGAGCGTGCTAGTCGATGCTTCGTGTAATGAGGTTGGCTCAAACCAGATGATACTTGCTATAGAGCGTCAAAACAGCGAGAACAGACGGAGATAACGCTTGGCTGATTAAGGCGGGCGTCAGGAGGCAGAAGCCAAGCATGACCACGCGTCGCTCGAGTTCATCCGGGGCTTTATTGGTCGTGAGCGCCACGCCCAAATAGAGCGCGAACGGCAGGATAAGAAGTGCGAGCACGGTGCAGTTTAAGGCTCGAGCAGAGTCACAGACGCATAAAACTTCGCAGCGTCTATATCACGATATTTAAGAGAGAGGCTCTAAGCCGCTTTTAGGTTGTAATCATTCGGTTGCGCTTCGTCTAGCAGCACCGACAAGTAGCTCGCCCGCTGACGCCTCAGATGCCGCAACGTCTTGCTCAGCGCGGCGTCACTAGAGAACTTGGCCTTTGCGCCCTCGGCGCGTTCGATTTCGTTTTCCAGACTTACGATAAGCGTAATCAGCGCCTGTTCGTCGCGGAACTGCACGATGTGGGGTGTCGTGTGCTGCACCTCGGCCTCCCCGAAGCTTAGATAAGGCCAGTTTAAGGAAGAGGTTCTGACAAAATCCTGACTTTTAGGTTTATCCGGTCTGACAAAAAGCTTTGTGTCGTCTTTGGTAGATACATTCGAGCCCCCACACCTCAAATACCCTCAGCGCTTTGGGGCTGTCACGCCGCTCGATAATCCCTTTGGGGTCGTTGAGTCAATCGTCAGGTGGGACGGATGAGGTAACAAACTGGGCGGTGCGGGTCAGTGGTAAAGGCGCAGCGTTTGGTGAGGGTCTTTCCACAACTACGGCTCACGCTTGGTTTCTGTCATTTTTGGGGCAATGTCTAAGCTATCTTGCGGGAACGAACTAAATGCTCTCTCAGGTAATAGCCTCGAGACGAAGCGGTTTCGACGATAGCGTTGAGCAAAACCAGACATGATTCGTGCATATACCTCGGTAACGGTCCAGTCTGGTCAAATTGCAGGAAACGCTGTATTGCTCTTTCTAGGTAGAAAGTGGTATTCACACCCGAAAGTAAGCGTGTTCCGCCCTCTTCTCTCTGGTGCTCGGCGAGAATATGCATACCGGGTTCGGAAAAGATAGCGGGGAAGTAGTGCATCAATTTGGCGAGTGCTTCAAATACGTCTGGATTTCTGCCAGCGTTCTTCACAAACTCGAGAATCAGCTCTTTGCCTAGAGCGATATCTTGGGTTTCAAAATCGACAGGCTGCCAGTCAATGTCCGACTTGAGTATTCTGCGAATCAATCCACGTCTCTCGCGCCTACCAAAGTCTGATTTATCGTGAGCTGTCTCAATCGCAATCTGCTGAACCTTGCTGGAGAGCTTCGCCCAAAAACGCCAGTAAGTCTCTTTCTTGTTTCTCCGCTCGGCTTCCGCTGCGAGGTGAATATCCACACTCGCTATCAATCCGGGCGCAACGTCGCACCCTTCTCTCAATTGTTCAATGTATTGAGAAAATCCTGCTTCAATTAAGGGAAGCAGATATTCGGTAAAGCGTCGTTCAAACGCTGAAGGTATTTCGTGACCGATATTAATCTTGTCATCTTCGTCATGACGATGATTGTGCTGCTTCTGTTCTATTTCGAAGAAGACACTGAGTAACGTAGATAGTAGCGCGACATGCTCTGGTCTTACCGAACCTTCTGGAATCATCAAGCAAGGAACTAAAATGTGCTGTGGTTCGTGAGTAATAAGGCTAATTTCTGAACTGAACGAAAGTTCACCCTCCGCAAATTGCTTGCGAAACCCGACTTTCTCCATCTGTAATTCAGCCATTTTAGCTTGCCTGACCTCATCCTCGAGAAAATAAGCGCCTCTTCTTTCTGAACGATGACCATATTCAAAACGTGCGTACTCAACAGTGCCTTCAACACATCTTTGTGCAAAGTCAGGGTCTCTCTCCCAGAGGTGTTGGCGGACACCCTCCGCTGCTCCATATCTGATGTTTTGATCCGTATGCGTCAATGCGGTAACGATCAACGCTTTGATTGCTGATTTGTCTTCGCCGGAGGCAAAATCCAGCATGATAGGAAGAACAAATGTGGCAGCTCCAAAACCGTCATGATCTATTGCGTCCGCAAACGACTCTTCGGAATCTGGTCTTTGCTCGAGAATCTGAAAGATTAAATCAGCGCACCATAGAGCATCCTCTTCGGTCAGTTCGTTGGTGTAGTCGCGCAAAAGGACTGATGCTGCAGTGAGAACACCTCCGTAGTACATTCTCGCCAATTCGCTAGCCGTGCCGTTCATAAGCTCTTCGAGCAGCGCTTTCGCTTCGGTGAGTGCCTCCTTGCCCGATGCAAAATAGTTGTTTTCACCCAGCTTATGTTCAAAGGAGTTACGTGCCCAAAGGTATAACCGCTGAAATCTCCCGTTTTCCTGACTCTCCTTCTGAGTTTGTTCTTGTATCTCCAAAAGGTCGGGTTCTAAGCCTTTCGGCTCAAAGGTTACAGTGCCTTTCTCAGGATTTGGGATAGCTTCCCAATTGCGGCTATTAATCCGGTGCAGGAGAAATCTCATGCTTTCAAAGTCGGGCGCAGATGCGCGAAGCATATCGACGGCTGCAAGCGCATCATCTCTGAGAGGCGAAAGTTGAAAGCGGTAAACTAGAAATTCTAAACACTCTTTACGCCAAGGCCTCGTAGCAGCCGTGCGCCTTTCCTCTGCATAAAGCTCAGCGAGAGGGTCATGACTCAATGCAAACCAGTTGACTTCTCCTGCCATTTCATGGACACGTCGTCCTATATCCATCGAATAGAGTTCGGGAGTCCGCAGCAGCGGAAAGGCTGCCTTTCCAACTTTGTCAGGGAACCCAGTTGCCACCGAAGCTAATACAGCTGTAGGCATGACGGAATTACTGTTCCGCAAGATATAGTCAAAGACCCAAGCCACTTCTTCTGAATCAACGCATTCAACAAATTCGATCAACCAGTTTTCAAGTGCCATGAGTGCAGACTGTAAGAGGTAGGGGATAACAGTGTGGCCGCGGTAAGCCGACCACAGACGTCCAGAATAGTATTGTTGAACAGTCGTTCCGTCATTTAAGTGAATGGTCAGCTGCTCGGTAAGAGGTTCAGAGAGTTCAATCTGGAGGTCGCTTGTATACTCCCGCGCGTCCAGATTGGAGTGTGCGTATTTTCGCGCTGACTTATTGAAAAGCTCGAGGAGAAAGTCAAGACCCTTTCTCGGATGCGAGTTAAGCAAATATCTGAAAGGACCCTTAGCCCCACTCGCCGGAAAAAATTCATGCCTATGCTCGTGTAGCCCAAAACATTCAGCAACGTTTATTCGGTCACGGGCATACCAGGGTTCTTCTTCTTCGACCAATTCAAAAAACCACTCATGTTTCGCTAGCCTAATCAGCAGATCGGGCATAAATCTACAAAGGTAAGCAGTTTCAGGGATAGAGAAAGCCATCTTGCAAAAGTCTTCGACGTATCCTGGTCGGCGCTCGTATCTTCCTACCTTTTCAACAAATACATCGTTATCTAACAATCTCTCGAACTCATCACGGAACTCGAGAGCCGTTCTGATGATAACGCTGAGTAGCTTTTTTCTGTCTCCGTCATCCCGGTACGAATCTTTCAAACCCTCAAGCGAGTGAAGAGCTAGCAAACCGGCTTCGCGCGCAAGTTCGGGAGGCGGTTCAAGCACGTTAAGCACGGATACCCAATCATTCAGAACAGCTACGGTATGAGGCAGCAAGGATTTAGGAATTCGCTCCTTGTCTTCGTACAGAAAGCGGATAATCGCTTCCCAACCCCTTCCAAAAGGTTTAAGAAACAGCGAGTCAACCAATGTGTTGTTGTGGTTGAACTTTGTTTCAGACGCGCTTTGCTCAGGAGCCTGACACGCTATGCGGAGAACGAAACAGAAGCGTGTGAGGAGGTCGCTTTCCTCGTTTAGAAGGTCTTCGCGGAGCGCCAAGAGGAAATTGCCGGGGTTCTCGCCTTGCAGCACTGCCGCTATAGCCTCGTCTTGCCAGTACCTTTGAATGTCTTCGCTGGTCAATATGGAGCGTATCAGACTGCTAACGTCTTCGCCAAATCGCGGCTTTTGATGTAGCCACAAACGGAAGGCACGATTCATTGCAGGTTCGTGACCTACAGTGTCGAGGAAGGTTTGAATGCTTGTCGAGTGCTTTCGATAGGCGTCATCGATGAATCTCTCGAGTGCCCAATCCTCTAAAACGTCATGTGCTGGGCTGACAAGCCCGCTGCTTGCTTCGCGGCGGATTAAATTGTCTTCCTCGAGCTTGAGAATAGCTTCGTTATCAAACTCGTCTTCCGGCACACCGTAAACCATTCGCTTTGCGCGAGACACCGAGACATCAATGAAGTTCTTCCTGCGCTTAGCAGGCAATCCGCTTACTCTTTGGTGCTCTTTTGCTATCACATCACGCCACACTGCCGTGCGGAACTGTTTCTCTCCGTCTTCCGATGAAAATTCCGTTCCTGTTGAGAGCACCCTATGGGCTAAGTCTGCGAAGAAAGGAGATTTGAGGAGAGGCATTAAGGCTGGATTACTGACGAGTTTCTGAAGCGTTGGAGCCTTTTGACACAGCTCTTGAACTTGCTCGTCGGAAAATTCTTCCAGCCATAGGATTCTGAAGTCAACACCAGAAGGTTGAAGGAAATTTGACTCTATAGACCGATAAGCATAGTCACGGCCTGTAGCTACGACGGTCCAGCCGCTTTGTTTTTTGACCAGTTGGAGTAAATCTGCAAATGCGCCTTGATGATCCAACTCGAGCACTTTCTCGAGGGACTCGATGATTAGATACTTTTTTGGCATCAAGGCGAAGCCCGCCTCTATGTCGCTTAGTGACCCACTTAGCCCCATAGCCGAAAATATGTTGTCCAGATGAGGCTTGTCCAAATCTTCTGTCCGAATGCAAAATAGCGGAGCATATTCACTGATATAACTTGAAAACTTACGTATCAAACTAGACTTGCCAGCACCTCGTTCACCTGTAACAAACACGAAATTAGACAATTCGGTCATATCAAGAAGTTGGGCAAGCACATCCTTCTGTTCAACATGAACGTCACCTACCGTCGTCCTGATACCTTCTAAAATATAACTTCCGTGCTCTTTCAGCCTAGCGACATCTGCTGACCAGGCGGAGGAATCTGCGGTGGCAAATGCGCTAACAACATCTTCAGGTAGAGTCTCTAAGGTAATTGTGCCAGCGTTTTGATTGGCATTTTGCATAGTCTCAATAATGCGCGACCAGATGAGATGAGCCGACTCGCCAATGTAGTTAGCTATAAGCGAATGGAGTAAAGCTAGCGTGCTTCCCGATTCAGCGTCTAAGTCATAGCCTATGAGATGAAAGGCTTTTAGGAAACTCCACAACTGCTCTTCAGTTACATCAGTGCCGCTATTTGCGGCTTTCAACTGTACTCTGAACGCTTCTAACTTGTCTCTCTTTGCATCGCTACTGAGCTTTGGAGTGTTTACCTTTTTCAAAAGTTCAGTTGCACTTGCAGAATGTCTAGCCCATTCAAGAATAGGGCGTACATGGTTCGTATCCGCTGAACTTAGCGGGCCGGTGATGAGTGCAATGCGGTCAGTACCAACGTTGAAATGGTCGCTGCAAAAGTCGTACCAAGCACTCTTAATAACGTCTGCAAAGATTGTGTTACTGGATGTAATCGCAATATCGTGCTTGATTTGAGCAAGCAACTTTGCCTCTTGCTTTGTTTGTTTTTGTCGTGTGTAAACGACTAGATCGTCGGTAGAAAGGCCATTCCAACGAACTTGAACACCTAGTTTGTATATCGAATGGCTGGGCAGACAAGGAGTAGATTGACCTGTCAGCAGCAGAACTGTGAGGGCGGCTTGGACTCGCGTTTCAAACGTTGCTCCTCCACTACCTGTAGAGAAGGGGCTAGCTTGTTGTTTCGTTACACTATCCATCGGGACCCTCGTTCAGCGTGGTTCTCTGCTGCACCCACTAGCTTGCTTACACCTCAGTATCGCCAATCTAGAGCCCACCTGCTGATAACGAGCCCCCTTTTCTTATGAAAGGGGACTTTACTCTTTACACTCGTATCACAAGTTGAGAAAATCGCTAAAGCACCCACCTCAACCGCACTTGCTATACCCACAGGTGTAGCACTTGACGCAACCCTCTTCGCGCACCAACTGACCACCACACCCTTCCGGGCAGTTCGCACTTGACAGTGGGGGAGCCTGAACTCCGGCGGTCTCGAGCGCCACGGCAATCAAGTCGGCTTTGGACGCAACCATCCGGCCCTGATACGAGCCGTACATGCCGCCGTTGATACCGCGCAGCGTTTTGACAATCGCTTCTGCCGGGACGCCGTACTGAAGCGCAATCGACACGAGCCGCCCGAGCGCTTCGGAGTCGGCCATAATCTCTTCGCCGCCCTTACCCGACTGGATAAATACTTCTGTCGGCAGGTCGTCTTGCTTGTTGACGGTGACGTAAAAGGAGCGGCGCTCCCCGCTCGAGGTTGTCAACTTTACATTGTCGGTAAAGCCGACGAGCCGTCCGGGGCGGTCGAAAAGCGGTTCACCGGGGAGGCGCTGAGCTTCTTCGGTCGCTGCTTGAGCCTGTGGTGCATATTGTGGCGCAGCTACCTGGGAGCGCTGAGCTTGAACGGCTTTCTGCTTTTTATCGTTCTGCTTTTTATCGTCACTCTTTTTCGTTGACAAAACCTGAAACTGCCTCGAGCCGTCGCGGTAGACCGTAACGCCTTTACAGCCCGTTTCAAAAGCTTGACTATAAGCTTCGTAAACTTCTCCGACTGTTGCGTGGTTGGGCATATTGATGGTCTTGGAGATGCTGTTGGCAACCTGTTCGGTGCCCGCGTCGAACGCGCTCTGCACAGCGCCTTGCATCAGCACGTGCGCGTCCGGGGCGATGTCGTGGGCACAGACCAACACGCGCTGCACGGCGTCGGGAATAAAGGCGACGCCCTGCACGCTGCCGTGATTGTTCTGCACGGCCTCGACCACCTTGTCCCAGTCCCACGCACCGTTTCTGCTGCAGTCGGGGTGTGCGGGGTGCTGCTCTAACATCTCGCGGAAGAGCGGGGAGACGAGCGCTGCGTACGAGTCACCGATTTTACGGTAGATAAAGGGTGCGAAGATCGGTTCGACGCCTGAAGAGACGCCCATGAGCATACTCGTCGTGCCGGTCGGGGCGACGGTTAAAAGGGCGACGTTGCGGCGTGGTGTCTCCAAGCTGCTCTCGTCAAACATCGGAAACGCGCCGCGTTCCTGAGCAAGGTCTTGGCTCGCCTGCGTCGCACTTTCACGTAGTTCGCCGATCATCGCCTCGACTGCCGCGCGGCCCTCGGGCGCGTCGTAACGCAGGCCCATCTTGATCAGCGCGTCGGCGAGGCCCATAATGCCGAGGCCCAAACGTCGGAGCTTCATGCTCATGCTGCGGTTGTCCTCGAGGGCGAAGCGGTTGACCTCCAAAACGTTATCGAGGAACCTGATGCAGGTCTTGGTGTCGTTTTTGAAACTCGTCCAGTCGAAACCGTCTAAGCCCTGATCGGGGGTCTCGACGTACTGTGCCAGGTTGATGGCTCCCAAATCGCAGGGCTCGCCCGGAAATAATGGAATTTCGCCACAATTGTGTGCTAAAACACCATTCGCGTCGAATGCGTGAACGTACTCGACACTTACATCAAAAACCTCTTCTTCACCGTCGGGAACGATAGCCGCGATTTTATCCGTAAAGCGTTCACAGTACAGCTCACGCTGATACCCTTCTAAACGTTCGGCGAGGCGTGCGCGTTTGGTTGGGTCTTCAAAATCTACATGTTTCTGGAAGATGAGCAGGTTGTCTTTGGCAACTACGAGTTCGTGGTTGGCGCGGCAGTAGTATTGGCGGTTGCCGCCCTGTCCGTCCGGGAGCATACGGTTGCCTTCGGGTCGCCGGTTCTGGTAAAGGCTCGAGAGCACCCCCAAACGTGCGAGCATCCGCTGAACCCGCCTAAGCAGCACCGTGTCCGATTGTGCCAGCCGTACCGAAACTCCCTTACTCTGGTCGCCCTGAACCGAACCGTCGGCGTCGAAAAGCCCGCATAAAAGACCCCGGTAGAGGTCAAAACTGCCCTGTTCAAGTGCATCTGTTAACTTTTTATGCCCACGAACAACGCCGTAACGCGCGGCAAGTTTCCAAAGATTGGCTGAGGCCAGACGGATTTTGTTTTCCGAGCGTGTTACCCAAATTGAGGTGTCGCTGCCAAAAAGGTGTTCTAACATCTCGGTCGCCAGCGCCGCTTGCTGTTCGCGGTTTTCACCCCAGAAATCTAGACAGGCACGCGCTTTATCGGTAGCGAAGGTGCCGTCGCCGATAAGCGACCCGAGCAGCCACCCCTCGGCAAATGTGCCTGCGCCTGTCCAAGGCGAGACGCCCCGGTGGTTACTTAGCACGATGCTGTCACCGGCGGAGAGTTCGGCGACCTGTGTCCAAGCAGTCTCTTGTGTTTCTCTGTCTTGAGCGACGAGCTTTTTGAGTTTGTGGTTGCCGGTCAGCCGCAGTTCAAAGCCGCGTTCGGTCACGAGCTTGAACACCGGTTTAACGCCTGTAGACCAGAAACCGGGAGACTCTAAGCCGTACGTCTTCCCATCTATAACCGCGCAGAACTTCTGGCCGACTAAATCGCGTACCTGCCGCGCGCCGAGCTGCGTCAGTACCCAAGTATCGGCGGTAACGCATGGATTCGTAGCCTTAATATCCCCTAGCGCCCCCCGCATCGGATTAAACGCGTTGATCCGGTCGATAAAGATAAGCCCCGGTTCGCCGGTCTGCCACGCGTGCTCGGCGACGTCTTGCAGTACATTTTGTTGCACGCCCGTAGCGTGCGTCTCTTTAGCCTGCTTCATGAACGCGTCCGAAACCAGCACCGAGATGTTAAAGGTACTGATGTCGCCCTCTTCTTCTTCGCGGCTCAAGTCTTTACAGGTGATGAAGTCTTGAATGTCGGGGTGCGTGACCGACATCGTGGCCATGCCTGCGCCGCGCCGCGTGCCGCCCTGCCGGATGACCCGCAGGGTCGGGGCAAAGATGTAGCGCAGCGTCGCTATCGGGCCTGCATGGGCTGCCCCGCCTAGCGACGCCCAGAGTGCGAAGTTGTCGAAAACCTCGACCGCAAACGACGACGGTCCGCTGCTCGAGCCCCCCGAACCCTTGACCGGCGTTCCCTCCGCGCGGAGCCCGGAGAGGTCTAAGAGCAGGTCGTCGCCGCCGAGCACCGCGCTGACCGCTTCCTCGGCGCTCTGCCAAATCCCTTCGACCGAATCGCCGACGTTCACGGTCGGCATGGCGTCGGGTACTTCGTCGTGTTCGATAAACGACGCGTAGCGGTAGCCCTTGCTCACGTATTTGCCGTGGACCAAATCCATGTAGGTACCGCTTTTAACCTTGGCGTAATCAGGGTGCGACGCCGAGATGGTCAGGTAGAGCCCGCCGGTACGTGCGCTATATGGGCGTTTGGGTGTCAGCGGGTCGAGGCAGAGCCCGTTACCGCCGCCGACCTTCGTGACGAGCGCAAGTTTAGTGGCTAAGTGCATGACCCAGGCGTCGCTGCCGACCGTTTCGGGCGAGCCGTCCTGCACAAAACAGTTCAGCACGTTGCCGTGGTTTGTCGCTGCGCCAGCCAACACGCGTCCGCCGGGGCAGAAGCGTTTTGAGGCCATCAGGTCGAAAAACTGCGCCTCGAGCCCCGCCCGCTCGCCCTCGGCCTCCGGGGACGCTACCCAAGCGGCGACCCGCCCGAAAAGCCCTGAGAGGTCGTCGTCACCCGGCTGGAAATACTGTCGTTTGGCAATCGCGACGGCGTGTTCATCAAAAGTATCGGGCAAAAATCGGTTGACTTCTCTAGTCATTTTAGACTCCTCCATCGGGCTTAAGATAAAATATTGTATTCAGGCGTGTTCAAAGTACAACATTGTGTATCTGATTCTGAAGGATTGTATCTCCTGTTCGTTCCTCTATACAAGCTTGTGCTCGCTTCAGAAATGTTGTAAAGCAATGATTATACTTGCTATGAGCAAAGTACTTATAGTTACTATAAAACTACTCTTGAGCCAAATACTAGCAGACATAACAAGAGTATTCAACTGTAGAACTTTCAGTTTAACCTTTGTATATTGTTGGCAACGGAGGCAGGGTACCTAACGGTTAAACCTATTGAGGAGGCTTAACTACCTAAGCTTCTACTTTGTCTTCGTTTTATCCTTCAGAACAAAATGGCTACCGCTTGATGGTGTAGGCGGAAAAGGTTCGCCTTTAACAACGGTCCGTTCTGGACCTTTTCCACCTCTCGGACCAATGATTTGGTACTGACCTGATGTGAGTGCAGTTTGTCCGGGTGTAAAAGCTTTTTTAGTCATTGTCTGAATCCTTTCTGAATAAGGTCTTAATATCCTGACCACCGTTGCACAAGTAGGATACATCATGATGTGCTTTACGCTCAAGGAGATACATTATGTAGACTTAATGCCTGAAATGCCTTTCCCCAGTCATCACCATCCCCAGGCCGAGTTCGTTCGCGGCGTCTGTCAGCTCACCGTCCCGAATTGACCCGCCCGGTTGAATGACGGCTGCGACGCCTGCGCGCGCGGCGACCTCGAGCCCGTCCCGAAACGGATAAAACGCGTCGCTCGCGCACGCCCCGCCCACTGCGCGCCCTGCCGCCTTTTGCGCGGCAATCTCAGAGGCGTCCACCCGGCTCTGCTGCCCCGCGCCGACACCGACCGCTTGGGCGTCTTTTACGAGGACAATCGCGTTTGATTTGGTGTACGCGCAAACCAACCACGCGAGTTCCAGGTCGCGCCACTCGGCTTCTGTGGGGTGGCGCTCGGTAACGACCTGCCAGGTGCTCCGGTCTAAGCTCACCGTATCGGGTTCCTGGACTAAAAAACCGCCGTCTACGCGGCGCAGCTCGAGCCCCGCCGAATAGGGGGGAGGTGCGCTCAGCACCCGCATGTTTTTGCGTTTAGCCGCGAGTTTTTCGGCAGTTCCGGATGCAAACTCCGGCGCAACCAACACGTCGGCTTTGGGGTTGGCGAGCAGTTCGGCGGCGAGCGTTTCGGAAACGGGCCGATTGAGCGCGACCACCCCGCCGAACGCCGACTTGGGGTCGGCGTCGAAGGCGCGTTCGTAGGCGGTCTCGATATTTTCGGCGAGCGCCACCCCACACGGGTTCGCGTGTTTGACGATGACGGCGGCGGGCACGTCAAACTCGTGTACCAAGCGCCACGCCGCCTCCGCGTCGAACAAGTTCAGGTACGAGAGTGCTGCGCCGCTATGCTGTACGGCCTCGTCCCACCAGCTCTCCTTCCCGGTTTCGCGGTAGCGTGCGCCGGTCTGGTGGGGGTTTTCGCCGTAACGGAGGCTTTGAGCGTGCTCGAGGCTCAGGTGCAGCGTTTCAGGTAGCGCGCTGTGTTCTCCAGCTTGTTCTCCGGCTGATTGTAGATCCAGCCACGTCACGATAGCAGCGTCGTAGGCTGCTGTGTGGGCGAAAGCTTTGCGGGCGAGGGGCAACCTCAGCGCGTCGGTTGCGCCTGTTTGAAGCGCGTTCAAAACTCCTTCGTAGTCTGCCGGGTCGCAGACGACGAGCACATGTTCGTGATTTTTCGCTGCCGAACGCAGCATCGCCGGACCACCGATGTCGATATTTTCTATCCCTTCGGCGAAGGGTGCGCCCCCTGCGACGGTCTCCCGAAAAGGGTACAAATTGACGACCACGAGGTCTATCGGGGTAATACCGTGGGTTTCCAGCTGCTTCTGATGCTCTGGTGTGCCGGTCGCCAGCAAACCACCGTGGATTTTGGGGTGCAGCGTTTTGACGCGGCCATCTAAAATTTCGGGAAAACCCGTCTCGTCGGAGACGCGGTGAACGCCTAGACCGGCACCTGACAACGCTGCGTAGGTGCCGCCGGTCGAGAGCAGTTCGAAGCCCAATTTGGTGAGGGCGCGGGCAAAGGGCTCGAGGCCCGTTTTGTCGGAAACGCTGAGGAGGGCGCGAGGCATACGCCAATCTACCCCACCGAACTCGGCTTGGGAAACGAGACAAAAAAGAACCTCGTACGATGGATGCGAGGTTCTTCTGCTGAATTGGAGGGGCTAGTTGGCGTCGTTCCCCTGCGGTTTGGGAGTCGCAGGTTTCGGAGCGGCACCCCCATTGCTTGTCCCATTTTGATTTTTGTCTTGGGTTTGGGGTTTCGTCTGCTGAGCGCCGTTACCCTGATTTTTGCTCTGAGTGCCTTGACCCTGAGCGTTGGTTTTTTGGGGCTTGCTGTTTGTACCGTCCCTTTGAGCTGCTGTCCCTGTCTGCTTCGCACCTTGCGGATTTTCCACAGTCTCGGCGGGCGTCGGTTGGGCTGGAGTAGTGATGTTTTGAACGGTAGTATCTCGAGCTTTACTCTCCTGAGTTTGAGCGTCGTTCTGGGCGTCATCGGCCTGAATGTTATCGGTCTGAGTACCGCCGTCTTGCGGTGTTCCGGTTTGGGTAGCCTCGCCCTGAGCGTTCTGGTCGTCCGGCTGGGCTGCGCTCGAGCTGTCTTCTACGGCACTTTCATCTTGAGCACCACCGTTTTGAGCACCGCCGTTTTGAGCACCACTGTTTTGACTACCGCCGTTTTGACCCCCACCTTCAGGGGCCGGAACGGGCGTCGGGGTAAGGACCGGGCCACCGGCCGCCCCACCATTTTCTGCGCCGCCGCTTGCTGCCCCACCACTCGTGGTGTTGGCGGCCGCTTCAGCCGAGGCTAAGAGGTTTTCAACCGGGAACTTTTTGCGGAGACCGCCCAACCATTCTTGCTGTCTGGCGTTCTGACGCTGCTGCAACGCCGCCTGCTTGACCTGAGCGCGGACGTCGCTTAAAGGCCGGACGCGTTCGGGGGTGCGGGCCGCGACGAGCACGACGAACTGTTTTTGGGTTGCGGGCGCAGCGCCACTCGAAGCTGCGCCGCCCGCCGTGGCACCACCTGAAGCGGCCCCACCCGACGCGCCACTGCCACTTTCGGTGGCGGGACCCTCGAGGGTTAAAACCTGTGAGATGTCTAATCCGCTCTTACCAAGCTCGGTCATGCCCTTGTCGAAGTCGAAAAGGACGCTGTCGATAGCTTCAGGTTGGCCTCCCGGCGCGACGGTGCCGAGGTTCTCAGCTTTACTACCGGCAGCTTCGGCGGCGATGTTGATACTTTCGGCGCTGATGGCGTCGGCGGTCGTCAGGGCTTTGCGGAAGTCTCTGGCTGAGGCTGTCTCGGGGAAGTTGATCCTGGTCGTCAGCGCCGAAGGCTGCTCCGTATAGTTGACCTGATTTTCTTTGTAAAAGTTTTGCACCTGCGCGTCACTGACTTTGACGTTACGGCTGACGTAGCCGAGTGCGCTCTGCGCGACCGCCGAATCCGGCCCGACGAAGGTACCGCCCAGCGTTTTAGCCCCCTGCACCGCGAGTTCGGCGTCGATCATCTGACTTAGTACGTTGGGTTTAACCGACGACGCGATGATCCCCGCGAAGTTCGGGTTGAGGAGCTGTTGAATCTGCGGATTTAAGTAGGTGTTGCGGTCGAGTTCGACCTCGGTAATTTCGGCGTCGCCGACGCGGGCGACTACCGGGTCTTTATAGCGGTAGCTGCTCTCTGCCGGTGAGCTGATTTCAGCTGAAGCTTTAAGCGTCCGGAGCGCCTTCTCCTCGGCAGCAGCTTTTTTGAGGTCGGTGAGGTCGGTTTCGACCTCGCTGCGTACCTCGTCGAGCGGACGCTTCCCGGCGGGCGTGTACCCCTCAACCTTGACGATGTGATAGACGCCACCCGCCGCGACCGGCGCGGTCAAGCCGGGGCCTTGGAGGGCAAACGCTGCCTGTGAAACAGCCGTCGGCAACGCGACGCTGGTTACGGGTTGAGGGTCGTTACCCTCTGCTGCGCCGAGTGCGCCGCCCTGCTCGGCCCGTTCTGTGGAGTTCTCGCGGGCGAGCGCGGCAAAGTCCGCGCCGGTGAGCGCCTGCGCGTAGAGTGCGTCGGCCTTGTCTTTATCCGCGACGACGATCTCGCGAGCGGTGATGCGCGGCTCACTCTGATAGTCCCTTTGATTGGCCGTGTAGTAGGTCTGAATCTCTTCGTCGGTCGGGGCCGCTTCGGTCGTCAAGTTACTTAGATACTTTTCTTGCTGCAACTGCTGCCGGGTAAGGTCGCGGAAGGTACCGTCGGTGTAACCCGCTCCGGCGAGCAGGTTTTGGTAGGCGCGGTCGTTACGGCCCCCAGCGACGCCCTGCTGCTTACGAAACTCGTCTACGCGCGTCCGAACCTCACCACTCGAGACGCTTACATCTGCCGCCGCTTGCTGTAGCAGCTTCTGCGTGACGAGCTGGTCTAACAACACGCGCTGCAAATCTTGGGCTGCGGGACCTTCTTGGACGGCGTTAAAAGGCGGGTTCTGCTCGAGGCGCGCAATCTCGAGTTCGCGGATCGGCTCGCCGTTGACCGTCAGTGCGACCGGCCCGTCGGCCGCTTCTTGCTGCGAACGGTTGCCGAACAAACTTCCCGGCGTAAAGCTGATGACCATACTGACGAGGAGGCCGATAGCGACGACCCACAAGATAATATTTCGGTTGCGTTGACTCATAATGTGTGTAACATCCTCCTGCTAGCTGGTAGCGTTATAGTCTCGGGGGTAGCATCTTTGCAGTGCTAAGGGTATCATCGCTAGTGCATTTAGAGATACTACCTCTAGTATCTTTAGAGATGATACCGCTAACGTGCGCCCGTAGCTCAGCCGGATAGAGCGTTCGCCTCCGGAGCGAAAGGCCACAGGTTCGAATCCTGTCGGGCGCACCACCCCCATCCGCGAATCACCCCTCCAAAACCGCAAGAGCGAGTGTAACACGCGGGCTCATGAGCCCGCGTGTTACACTCGTCTGGTTTTAAGACTCTGGTATCAATAGCATTTCCACAAGAGATTGCCCTAAGCATCACCTCAGAATGTGCGTGCTAATCGGAAAAGTTTAGACGGCGCGCGCTGCTGATTAGATGATACCTGCTGCAAATTGTAGGTTTTCGCCGCGAGTCTTCTTCCGGTGGCGTTCTGCTTTGGGCCTTTTCCGTAGTTTATAGCGGAAGTTTATAGCGGACGAAAGCTCGAGCGCCCCAGAAAATGCGCCAGTGTCACGTTATATGCTTTAAGTAGTTTGCGACGTTATCGGCCTCGTCAGGTTCTAAAAGCGGCACCAAAACAAAAGACGTGCCCTCCCAAAGCGGCTCCAACGCGTCACAGCTCGACCTTGGAGAACTCGAGTCCGCCTTTGCCGGGGTTACGAACATGGACGTGACCCTCAGCGACCCGGTGTGGGTCACGCGCTACCGCATCAACCACCGAGGCGTTAGGCGTTACCAACAAGGCCGCGTTTTCGTCGCGGGTGACGCCGCCCACATCCACTCCCCGGCAGGCGGGTAGGGGATGAACACCGGCTTGCAAGACGCCGCCAACCTCGCTTGGAAACTCGCGTCGGTCATCCGTGACGGTGCGCCGAGTGCGTTGCTGGACACCTACGACGCTGAGCGCCGAGCTGTCGGTGAGCAGGTAGTGGCCACCTCCGACCGACTTTTTACGGCGGCACCGGCTTGGGGGCGACGGTGCGAGACTGGCTGGCGCGGCCCGCGTCTGCTGCGCTGACGAAACTCGGCCCGCTCCGGCACCGGGCGTTTCGGGCGTTGTCCGAACTCGATATCAGCATGGCCATGAGGGAGGCTTTTCAGAGGACGCGGCACCGCTACTAAAAGCGGGGCCGGGTGTCGGGCAGCGTGCGCCCAACGCAGCGGTTGCACGTCATCAGGACGTTTTCGACCTGACGCGCGGGTACGGTTTTACGGTCTTGGCCTTTTCGCGCAAACCGCTCGAGCAAAACGAGTCGCAGCGTGCAGCCGACGAACTCGGCAAATCCGGCGAGGGTGCCAAAGCGCACCTTATCGCCAGACTCGCGGTAGGCCGCGACTCGCGCGTGGTGTTCGTTTCGTCGGCTGAGGTCTTTGAAGCTTACGGAGTTACAGGCCGCGACCAGCAAGCTGTCTACGTGGTACGCCCCGACGGTTACATTTGCTGGCGCGGCGACGGGCTAGACTTCAGCGCGTGCGGGCGGTTTCTAGCGCGTTTCGGGTTGGGGACTACGGCGGCTGAACGCGCTGCAGCTTGAGGCAAGCCCGTAAAAGTAAAGGAGATTTATGATTTACAACCGCCTGGTTTATAACTTCTCAGTTCAGGAGGTTTTACGGTGGCTCTAAAACTCATCGGTGCAGGTTTTGGTCGCACGGGTACGGCGTCGTTGCAGGGGGCGCTCGAGGAACTCGGCTTTAACAAGTGCTATCACATGAAAGAAGTGTTTGCCAATCCTACCCACGCCTCCCTCTGGCGAGCCGCCGCTGAAGGCGAACCCGTAGACTGGGACGCACTTTTGGAAGGCTATCAGGCGACCGTCGATTGGCCGGGTTGTACTTTTTACCGGGAGCTGATGGCACGTTACCCCGACGCCAAGGTGCTCTTAAACGTCCGCGATCCCGACGCTTGGTACAAGAGCATGACCGATACCGTCTACCGTGTAAGTCGCCCCGGTTTTCCCAAGTCGCTCGTACCGCTCGTGGTTCCGCCTCTGAGACGCCTTACAAAGATGACAAAAACATTGATCTGGCAAAAAACCTTCGACAACCGTTTTGAAGATAAAGCCTACGCCCTAAAAGTTTTCAACGACCACATCGCCGAGGTCAAAAAGGTGGTTCCGGCCGAGAAACTCTTGGTCTACGAGATTAAAGAAGGCTGGGAACCGCTCTGCGCGTTTTTGGGGGTGCCGGTGCCGGACAAACCTTTTCCGAGACTCAACGATTCGGCGGCGTTTAACCGGCAGGCGGGGCCGAGACTTTTTAGGCGGAGACCGGTTTGACTTCTGACGTGACTTTGGCGCGAAAGCCGGGTTGCTCACCCGAAAACGTAGGCGAGCTGTAGACAAGCCTAAAGCCGATGTGTTAAATATAGCTTTGTGAAACCCATGAACACCAGCTTTGATACTGTTTTTTATACCGTGGGGTATTGGCTCGGATAAATCCGGGAGGACGCCACGTGTTTGAGATTGGCTGCGCCCGGAACCACCGGGCGCATTTTTTTGGTTTGTTCGCACAAAACTTGTGTGAGTATCTGCGTAAAAGCTGGGTCAGGGTCTAAAGGAGAATCATGAAACGCGTCGAAAACCTTAACGTCTCCCGCATCGAACCGCTGAGCCCGCCCGAGGTGCTTAAAAAAGCGCTCCCGGCGACTGAGCGGGTCAACCAAACCGTGTCCGAAGGCCGCGCGGCAATCCGGCGCGTATTGCACAAAGAAGACTCGAGGCTGCTGGTCATCGCGGGGCCTTGCTCGGTACACGACGCGGAGTTGGCGCTCGAGTACGCTCGCCGCCTCATCACCTTGCAAGAACGTTACGGCGACCGGCTTTTGATCACCATGCGCGTCTACTTCGATAAACCGCGTACGACGGTCGGTTGGCGCGGCTTTATCAACGACCCGGAGATCGACGGCTCGAACAACCTCGAGACCGGCCTTAAAAAGACGCGCGAACTGCTCCTTGCGGTCAACGAACTCGGTCTCCCGGTCGCTACGGAGATTTTAGACCCGTTTATCCCGCAGTACCTCTCCGACCTGCTCGCGTGGGGCGCAATCGGCGCGCGTACGACCGAATCGCAAACGCACCGGGCGATGGTCAGCGGGCTCTCGGTCCCGGTCGGCTTCAAAAACAGCACCGAGGGCAACATCCAGCTCGCGGTGGACGCAGTGGCCTCGTCGGGACAGCCGCACACCTTTTTAGGTATCGACCAGATGGGGCAAGCTGCGGTCGTCTACACCAAAGGCAATCCCGACTGCCACGTGATCTTGCGCGGCGGACGCGCCGGGCCGAACTACGCGTCCTCTTTTGCTGCTGAGGCGGGCGAACGGCTCCGTAAGGCGGGGCTCAATCCGGCGCTGATCGTAGACTGTAGCCACCACAACTCCGGCTATGACTTTCGCGAGCAGCGGACGGTCTGGGAAAGCGTCCTCGAGCAGCGGGCCGCCGGGAACCGCGACCTGGTAGGGATGATGCTCGAGAGCAACCTCAGCGAGGGTAAACAGGCGATTCCAGCGGACTTGAGAGACTTGCAGTACGGCGTTTCGCTGACCGACTCGTGCGTCGGGTGGGAGGCGACCGAACAGCTTTTAGAAGAGAGCTACAACGCGCTGCAAAGCCGCGCCGAAACCGTTTTATCCGGACGCTGAACCGTTAACGTGGTAAAAAGCGGCGACGGTCAGGTCATGATCTCGAGCGAGCCTTCTTCCGTCACAGCAGCGGAAAGACCGAAGCCTGCGTTTGCAGTTGCGTTTACGGCGCTAGAGCAGCCTGCTGTAAACATAATTTTTGGCGACCCTGAAAAGCGTACGAAAATCCCTTCTTCGCACCGACTTTCGGAGTAGCCTGAAATTCTGAGTTTTTATGGCAAATCTTAACTTTTCGCAATTTCGTTCCGGCGCGCCCCTCGAGCTTCTTTCCGGTGGGCGGGTCTCTTACGCCGAACTCAAACAGAGTGGTCTGCAAGAGCACTACCTCCGCATCGTGCACGACCTCGCAGACCGGGGCAAGCTAACGCGCGAACAGATAGACGCGCTGAAAACGCGTTCGGCCTCGCGAGACCGGCGTGAGCAGCAGTCAGTCAGGACTGAACTCGAGGCGCTGCGTACCCCACCCGCCAGGGCCGTCACACCGCCGCCGCCTAAACCTAACGCTCGCGTAGGGCGCACCAAGGCCGAAAAAGTGTTCGAGCTGGTCTCTTCGGGCGACCACAAACAGGCGCTCAAGTTGGCGCAGAGCTACGGGCTCCACCCTGTCCGGGTACCAGCGCAGGCGCTGCGTCCGGGGCAGTCGTCGGAGGCGCATAAGGTGCGGGCGCTCGAGGCGGTAGCGAGCAAGCTGATTACGAGTGGGTGGTGGAAGACGGCGAAGTAGACAAGTCGGCGCATCGGTTGAGCTTATACCAAGTTACAAGGGTGCCTTGCGTGCTAGTATAGCTGTATGAGTGAACCTGCCTTGAGGTGGAAACTAAACGACCTTCTTAGGGGTGCAAACGTCAGCGTCTATGCTCTCAATCAGCGGTTGGTAAGAGCGGGGCGTGGGGTTTCCCGCAATACGCTCTACCGTCTTGCCAGCGAGCAGCCCGAACGGATCGACTTGGGGGTTGCGGGCCGCGTGCTCTGGGGCTTGGAGCAGCTTACCGGTAAACACTACACTGTCACCGACCTGCTCGAGTACAAACCGCAGGACGAACAAGGCGCGGCAGACGATGACCGAGCCTGGTTGGATACCGACCTCTCGCGCCTGGGCGAATACGAGCCCTACAGGTGGAGTGAGGGGGAGGCTGAAGAGGGGGAAGCGCTCCGTTTTGTGCCCGGTCAAGGTCTGGTCATCGGTGAGTAGCCAAGGTGCGCTCAGTGTCGGAGACTTAGTGACAGCGGCAATCCCCGAGCGGGTGCCGGCTGGTCACGAGCAAGAGGGGTTGCGGCCTGCGGTGGTCGTCGGGTTGCCTGACCGGTTAGGACCGGGGCGCTTTCCGGTCGTTGTGGTTGTACCCTTTACCACTTATCACGGTCAAGCGTGGGTCGCCGCCGCACCTGAGCGCTATCCGCGTTTTGCTACGGGGGTGGCCGGACTGCGCTCGCCGTCGGTCGCCCTTTTAGATCAGGTGCTTGCGCTCGACCTGCGCCGCCTGCGAAAACGGCGCGGGCAGCTTCGTATCGAACAGTTTGCGCGGGTTCAGGAGGGACTAGCGCGTATCTGTGCGCTGTGACAAAACACCGCCTTAGTCACGTTAGAGTTGTGTAATGCTATCCCTGCCTCAGAAAACCGGCAGGTGATGTTGCCTCACTCGAGCCAAGCTCCAACCCTTATGTACCTAACGCCTCAGCCAAAGCGGGTATCTGATCAGCGCCGGTCAAGACCTCGAGGCTCGAGCCCTTGAAATCGTCGCCTACAGGTTCGGCGCGGCCCCCTAGATGTTCGGCTAAAAATGCCTCGGCGACGGCCGTAAACGACAGCGTATTGGCAGGGCGGGCGAACCCGTGACCTTCGTCCGGGTAGAGCACATACGTCACCGGAATCTCTTTTTCTTGCAGCGCCCCAACAATCTGGTCGGATTCGGCCCGTTTGACGCGCGGGTCGTTCGCGCCCTGGGCGATGAGCAGCGGTTTGACGATGTTTCCGGCGTGGGTCAGCGGCGAGCGTTCTTTTAGGAGCGCCTCGCCCGCTTCCGTACTCGGGTCGCCCATGCGTTTGGCAAAGGTCGAGAGCAGCGGTTTCCAGTAGGGCGGAACGGATTCGATCAAGGTCATCAGGTTCGACGGTCCGACGATATCGACGCCCCCACCGCCGAAACCCGGCGCACGCAGGAGCACCAAAGCTGAAAAAGTCTTTGAACTCGTCTCTTCGGGCGACCACAAACAGGCGGTCAAACTCGCGCAAAGTTACGGTTTACGGCCCGTTCAGATACCGACGAGTGCGCTGCGTCCGGGGCAATCGCCGGAGGCGCATACGGTGCGAGCAACCGAGGCTGTGGCGAGCAAGCTGATAACGAGCGGGGGATGGAAGACGGTTAGATAGCTAGATCAGGTGCTTGCGCTCGACCTGCGCCGCCTGCGGAAACGGCGCGGGCAGCTCAGCGCCGAACAGTTCGCACCGATTCAGGAGGGTTTAACCCGTATTTGTGCATTTGAATCTTATAAGCCAACAGATTAAATCCAAGGAGCTTACGGTGCAGGCAACCGTGGCTGTAGCGATAGCGAGCAAGCTGATTACAAGTAGAGGGTAGAAGCCAAGCAGATAAGCGGACAAGCTGGTACAAGCTCAGATTGAAAAAGCCTCTTGCATTGCAAGAGGCAACAGAACTCACATCTATCAAAACCACTTCATTGCTGTTGAGGTGGTGGGGGAGGAGGCTCTTTTGGAGGGGTCGGGAATTCGTTGTATACCCAGCTGAGGTTCTCCGGTAGAGGAGCCGTTCGGTAGGTCGCCGTAAAATCTTTACTCGGGTCTGTAAAGCTTAAAATGACGTGATTCCACCCAGCTTCTAAGGAAAGGTCGAAAGTATACATCGGGTTCCCGTAGATGGATGGGCAAGTTCCTTTGACTGATCCTGCACTCGAGGCGTAGGCATAAGTACCCAAAGTAGCGGCACCGTTCCCCGTCGGATCACCGCTGACGTTTTCAACTTCGCCAAACACCGGACTACCGGAGTCTTGTGTTTCTGACACGCCAAAGCTTCTGATTAGCGTCACTCTTAAGGTGCTGGGCGTAAGAACGATTTTCCCGGTGTCGTTTGCCTCACATTTAAGTGGGCCAAACGAGTCTGGGACATTCGGGGTTTTAGGTAATTCGATGCTGAAATCGCCATTGTCGGCAATATGTCCAAAGGAGACGAAATAATCCAGTTCTTGGTTCGTCCCCACAGCTCGGAGGACTGCCTCACCGCCTGTCCAACTTTGAGCGTTGCCGCTTATCTGTAAATTGGTAACACTGCTTGCGCCGGTGCTTGCTCCAGTGCTACTAGCATTAGTACCACAACCTGCTAACAAACCAGCCAACGAAGCACCTAAAACACATGCTATTAGTGTATGTCTATTTCGTATCATTGTTTCCTTTCAGTGCTTTCAAGTTACATTAGTGGGTATTCATTTGCCAGGAATTGCTCGCGAAGCCTCCCGGAGCCGGTTTGACAAAGCTATATTTGCCACTATAGATGCATGAGTTGTTGTTATCAAGCGCTTGGTACGTGTTACCATACCGATCGAAAGGAATAGATGAAGGTTCATACGCTGTTCCAACCTTGATGTCCGCAGCTTTGATGTTAGGGTTGCTTGGACACTTCGGGCCACTATTGTTACGCATCACATTGTAAGTTTCGTACATCGTCCAACCGTCGTTTCGGCCTAACCGCATCTGGCCACATAAATAGAATTGCTGATCATATTTCCCTAATGTAAAGTCATAAAATCCTGCACCCCAACAGCCATCTTTGGCGTTCTGATGGACATATGTAAATAGAAACTGTTCTCCGTTGTATACACGGATGTAATGACTTTGGAAGGTACTATTTGTTAAATCTTTTGTATTTTTGAAGCCTCCGGTTGACGAACACCAGTCATAGAACCCGTGAAGGTGCTGAGTTGGGCCATCGACCGTTCGCCGACGGTGTATTGTCGTTGATTCTATACAAGAACCTCCTGCTGGCATGAGCGTGGGCGCATAGAAGAGGACTTCATTGGCACTTGAGATTGGATTCGGAACAACTGTATTGTTTTGGACATCATGGTGCGCCTGAACACGTGCAAACGGGTGATCTGTTGTTTTAAGAAGATAGAATCCCCGATTGGTATGATCATCGCTTGTCGAAGTTGGACCAATAGCCAAAGTAGAAAGAGCTGGGTTATCTTGCTTAGATAAGCGTTCCATCTGTTCTGTATCCATTGGGTTAGGTATGTCTCTATAACCGGGTAATTCTGCTAGATTCAATGCTTTTGTAAGGTCAGGTGCAGGAGGCCCCATAGTCTCAGGGTCATAAGGCTGGGGAAGAGCTACTAGTTCCTGACCTTCTGGAATCGGAACGCCATAAGTTAAATACAGTTCGCCGTCTATAGAAGTGACTTCTACACTTGAGGAGCCTAGATTAGACTTAGAGCAAGCCGTTAGTGCAAGTAGTAGAACCGATGCGACTGCAAAAGACTGCTGTAACTTATTAGTGCGTGTGAGCACTGTTATGCCTTCCTCCAACAGGTAAATGGAAAACCGGACTACAAACTAACTTTTCTCAACAGGCAAACGGTCAATTAAGGTTGTGATAACTTGATGCGGGTTGAGCGAGCTATAAGCAAGTAGTAAAGGTGCTTTAACCGTCAATAGATGTTGCTTTCCTGACGACACGATTCACGAAATCCGGCTTTCCTTAAACGCTTAGTTTTGAAAGTTCAAACCACTTACTGCGCCCCCAACCGCTTCGCCTCCGCCGCAAAAAACCGGTAGGTGGTGTTGCCCGGCTCGAGCCCCAGCGCTTTCCCATACGCTGCTTCCGCCTCGTCATAGCGCCCACCTTCAAACGCTAACCGCCCGAGCCAGCCCCACGCCTCGGCGTAGTTGGGTGCTTCGTTTGTCGCGGTTTCAAACGCACGTTGCGCGGTCTCCAGGTTGGCCTGTTGATACGCTGCGACACCTTTATCGAAAGCCTGCACCGCATCCTCACCGATGGCCTGTTGCGAGCGGGCGGTCTCGAGAAAATATTTCGCTCCGGCGTCGTCCGGGTTGAGTGTGACGACGCGTTCCCAGTACGGCACGGCCTGTGCCGCCTGTCCCGACTCTTGCAGGCTCCGCGCCGCCCAGCTCGCGGCTGCCGGGTACTCTGGATTGGCCTCACTCGCTGCGACAAACCGCTCCGCCGCCGCCTTGACCTCGCCCCGGTTGTAGAGGTCTTGTCCGGCGTAAAATGCGCGCCCCGCCGCCGCGCCCCACTGCTCCTGTGCTTCGGTCAGCGTCAGGTAGTAGGCGGCGCTCTGGTCGTCCGGATTACGGTCCAACAGAGCCTGCCAAAACCGTTTGGCGTCGCGCGGGCGGCCCAGCTCGAGCGCTACTCTCCCGGCCCAAGTTGCGGCCTCGCCGAAGTCGGGGTTGGCGTCTGCGGCGCGGGTAAACGCGTCTAGAGCCGCAGCTTTTTGCCCTGCGCTATAAGCCGCCAAACCTTCGTTAAATGCCCCCGTCGAATCTGCGCCGAATTCAAGCTGTTGCTGACTCTGCGCCAGGTAGTAACGGGCGGTTTTGTCGCCGGGTTTGAGCTTCAAGACGCGCTGCCAGTAGCGTTCGGCCTCTTCTGACCTGCCCTGCTCGAGCGCGATACGTCCGAGCCAGGTGAGCGCCTCGACATTTTGCGGCTCGAGTTCGGCGACGCGTTCAAAAACCGTTGCCGCCGTGTCTAGGTCTCCGGCGGTGTAACGGGCGTAGCCGAGTTCGCGTCCGGCTTCACTCAGCGCACCTACAACCGCGTCGTCAGGCTCGCCCCCGGCCTCCAGATACGTATTCCAGACCTCCCACGCTCGAGCGTTCCACGACAGAGTGCTATAGGTTTCGGCCAAAAAGCGGAGTGTCCCCAAGTCTTCCGGGTTTTCTGCTCTTGCCGCTTCGCCGAGGCCAACCACGTCGCGCCACAAGGGTTGCTCGGGGGTAGGAAACACGCCACTCGAGCGCGCTTTTTCTGCGGCGGCTCGAGCTTGCGTCAGTAACGATGCTGGTGCCTCTACTTGAGCTGTCTGTGTTGAGGCTGTCTGTGTTTGAGTCGTCTGCGCTGTAGGCGGACGCGGCGTCACGACGACCTGCCCCAAAGCCAAGCTCGAGGCTACGCCTACGTATGTCAGACTAAATACGACCCATTTCACCCGTCTAGTTTAACGCCCTAGTCTTAGGGACGGGTTAGCCCGTCACACCGCACTACCGCGCTTTACGCGTTCGGGCTGCTACACTTAGCAACATGTTCGAGAGTCTAGGAGACAGATTACAAGGGGTGTTCGACGGCCTGCGCGGACGCGGACGCCTGACTGAAGCTGAGGTCAAGGTAGCGCTGCGCGAGGTCCGGGTCGCCCTATTAGAAGCGGACGTCAACCTCGAGGTCGCCAGAGAGTTCACCAAACGCGTGCAAGAAAAAGCCATCGGTTCCGATACGTTGTTGTCGCTGCAACCCGATCAGCGCGTGGTTTCTATCGTTCACGACGAACTCGTAGAGATTTTAGGCGGCAAAGCCGCGCAACCGAGCCTCAAAAACGAAGCGAACGTCTGGCTGCTGTTGGGGCTTCAGGGCGCGGGGAAAACGACCACGGCGGGCAAGCTCGCGTACAAGTACAAGGCGCAGGGGCGGCGGCCCTTACTCGTCGCTGCCGACACCCAGCGCCCCGCCGCCCGCGAACAGCTCCGGGTCTTGGGCAATCAGATCGGCGTCCCGGTGTTGGAGGTCGAAGACGACGAAACGCCAGCCCGCACCAAAGCGCGTCTGCAAGAGTATCTGCGGATGAACTACCGCGATCTGGTGATTGTCGATACGGCCGGACGCCTCCAGATCGACGAAGCCTTGATGGACGCGGTGGCCGACCTTAAGGCGGCCGTAGAACCGAACGAAACGATGCTGGTGATCGACGCGATGACCGGACAGCAGTCGTTGCCGGTTGCGCAAGCGTTCGACGCCCGCGTCGGGGTATCGGGTCTGATTATGACGAAGCTCGACGGCGACGCGCGCGGCGGCGCAGCCTTGTCTGCCAAACACGTGACGGGCAAACCGATCTACTTTGCCGGGATGAGCGAAAAGATCGACGGCCTCGAGCCCTTTTACCCCGACCGTGTGGCGGGCCGCATCCTCGGCATGGGCGACGTGATGACGCTCATCGAAAAAGCCAGGGTTTTAGAAGGCGACGACGACGAGGTCGGTCCCGCCAGCCTCAAAGACTTTTCGCTACAAGATATGCTCACGCAGATGCGCAAAATCAAGCGGATGGGCTCATTTGGTGACATCATGAAGATGATTCCGGGCGCGAGCAAGATGTTGCCACCCGGCGCGGAGATCGACGAGGGCGAGATCGGGCGGATCGAAGCGATTATCTCTTCGATGACCGACAAAGAGCGCCGTCAACCGAAACTCTTAAACGCGAACCGCCGCAAACGCATCGCGGCTGGGTCGGGAACGACGGTGCAAGACGTCAACCGCCTGATGAAAAACTATGAGCAGATGAAAAAGATGATGAAACAGTTTGGGCGTCGTCCGCCGAAGATGCCGGGGCGGAGCTTAGGGCGGTAGTCGCCTGTTTTGTCCGGAAACTAGCTTAGCGAGGAGAAACCTGCTAGACTTGCAAGGTTGCCCGTATGGGCTTATGCACGTTGACAATAACCGGGTTAAGAGCCCACGGAGGAATTCATGGTTAAGATTCGCCTTATGCGCCTCGGCGCGAAGAAAAACCCCCACTACCGCGTCGTCGTTATCGACGCCCGCAAACGCCGTAGCAGCGACTATATCGAACTGCTCGGTCACTACGACCCGCGTGAAACGGTCGCCGAACCGCTTAAGATCGACGTCGAGCGCGCGCAGCACTGGCTCACCCAGGGGGCGCAACCGACCGACACGGCGCTTAAACTTCTAGAACGCGCCGGAGTAGAGGCCGGTGCCGTCAAGGTTAAGCAGGGCCGCGCCTACACCGCCCGCACCGAGGCGCGGGCTGCACAAAGCGCCTAAATACCTAGATCATGGTCGCCGAGCTGGTTGCGTTCGTCGTGCAGAATCTGGTTTCCGAACCGGATCGGCTGACGGTGACGTCACGTACCGAGGGGCGCGGCCTCCTTATCGAAATCCGCTGCGCTGAAGAGGATGCGGGGCGGATTATCGGGCGCGGCGGGCGCACCATCAACAGCATCCGCACACTCGCTAGGGCGGCCTCCGAAGGCCAAGAACGCGTTGAAGTGCAGCTCCTAAACGCTTGAAATGACTGTTCCCGAAAAAGCTGTTCCTGAAAACTACGTCTTGCTCGGTACGCTGGGCAAGACGTTTCAGCTCGAGGGTGGTCTGCGCTTTTACGCTCTGGGCGACGCGGAAGCGGCGGCGTTGCAGGAACTAAAGCGCGTGTTTCTCGAGGGGTTCGGTGAACGCGCTATCAAACGTGTGCGTCCGGTTGGGGCGCAACTTATTGTCTACTTCGTCGGGGCAGACAATCCGCAAGCCGCGCAGCTGTTGGTCAACGCCGAGGTCTACGCTGCGAAAGATGCGCTCCCCGAAACCCCCGCGCACTATCTGGATTTACTGCTCGAGCTGCCCGTTATCGTTGATGGTAAAGCGTTCGGTGAAGTTGTCGATGTGATTCCGGCAGGCGGCGACGTCGGTCAGGACGTGCTGGTAGTCGAAGCCGGTGAACGCGACGTTTTAATCCCGCTGCAAGCTGATTACGTGAGTATTACCGAGTCCGGCGTCACACTGACGGACCCGCCGGAGGGGTTGCTCGAGCTGAACGCTCCCTAATCAGCACCCTTAAACTAACCTGTGAAATACACCGTTTTAACGCTGTTTCCGCAACTCATCCGCCCTTGGACAGAGGAGGCGCTGCTAGGCCGGGCGGTGAAAGCAGGGTTGCTTACGTTCGACCTCCGTGACCTCCGCGAACACGCCGGAAACCGGCACCGCCGGGTGGACGATACGCCTTACGGTGGCGGCGCGGGGATGGTCATCCGGGTCGATGTAGCGGCGCGGGCGCTCGCTGAGGTGGACGCGCCTGATGAAGTTATTCTGCTCTCGCCTGCCGGGGAACCCCTGACTCAGCGTTTGGCTGAACAGCTCTCGGAAAAAGAGCATCTCTGCTTGCTCTCCGGTCGTTACGAAGGGTTCGACGCCCGCACCGAAGCGCTCGTTACCCGTGAGGTGAGCGTCGGCGATTTTGTGATGATGGGTGGTGAGGTGGCGGCGCTCGCGCTGATCGAGGCGACGGCGCGGCTGCTGCCGGGTGTGCTCGGTGACGCGGAGAGTCACGCGCAAGATTCGTTTACCACTGGGTTGCTCGATTATCCGGAGTACACGCGGCCGCTGAGCTTTGAAGACGTAAGCGTTCCCGAAGTTCTTTTAAGTGGTCATCATGCCAACGTCATCAAATGGCGGCGTGAACAGGCGCTGCTTCGGACATTGCAGCGACGCCCCGAGCTTTTGGCGCAGGCCGAACTGAGCGAAGAAGACAGCGCGTGGCTCGAGCAGCAAAAAAAGGCGACCTTGTAAGGCCGCCTCAGCTGGTTTAAGGTCTACTTAGTTGCTGCCTGCGTCTGGATGCGCCGCCTGAATCTCTTTAACGACCTCTTCAGTAATGTCAGGGATGCTGTCCGCACCGTAAACAACGAGCGCCGAGCCACCTGCGACTTCGCGGTTTAAGACGAGCGTGTAGCCTTTTGCCTCAGCAATTTTAGTGATGAGCTGGTTGATCTCCGCTTCGGCAGGTTTGGCGGCGTCTTGAATCTCTTGCTGATACCGCTGCTGCGTCTCCTGGTAGGTGCGCTGCGACAGCTCCAAGGTGTTCTGCTCTTCGGGCGTGAGCTGCTGGCCGCCGTTGGCTTTAGCGACGAGCGGTTGTAGCTGCGTGGCGATCTGCTGAAGTTCGTCGCGCGCTTGCTGGGTCAAGGTCTCGGCAGCTTTACCGGCGGGGTGCGCGGCCAAAACTTTTGAGGTCTGAACGAACGCGATGCTGAGCGGGGCGTCTTGAGCGCTGACGAGTGAAAAGGACAAGAGGGTCAAAACGGCCAAAAAGGGAGTGAGGAAGGTTTTTCGCATAAGGGCGAGTTTACCAACCGAGCATGAGAAGGTGTGTCTCGAGGGGCCACAACATCTTCCGTGCGATGCCTAAAATTATACGTCGCCGGAAGCTTACAAAACCTAGACTAAAGCTTATGTTGGCCGCGCTTACGCTCGCGCTCTTCGGGGCGCTTATCGGTTCATTTGCAAATGTGGTGATCTACCGTCTGCCACGCGGCGAGTCTATCGTTTTTCCGGGTTCACACTGCCCCAATTGTGGGCGTGAGTTAGGGGCGCTCGAGCTGGTTCCCGTCCTCTCCTGGGCCGCACTGGGCGCACGTTGCCGCAGCTGCAAAAACAGCATTTCGGCGCGTTATCCGTTTGTCGAAACGCTCTTCGCGCTCGGGTTTTTTACCTTGGCGCTGCGGTATCCGCTTGCGACCTATGGCCCTGTTGTGTTCCCCCTGTTGGCTCTTTTTGCCCTGCTCGTTATTCTCGCCGCTATCGACCTCGACACCCAGCTCTTGCCCGACGTGCTGACCTTCCCGGCGCTCGCGGTGGCGCTCTCAGGCACGGCTTTTTACACCCCTGAGAGCGGTTTGCCCAACCTTTTGGGGGCGCTTTACGGCGCGTGTCTGGGTGCGGGGCTCCTGGCACTCCTTAACCGTGTGGGCGCGCTCGTGTTACGACGCTTCGGCGATACTGGCGAGCGTCTTTGGCCTCTCGGGATGGATCAGGTCAACGTAGGGGCGCTCCTTGGGGTGTTCGGTTGGCCCTTTGGATTTTTAGGCGCAGCAGGCTCCCTTGCGCTCAACGCGGCAACGCGCCGCACGCTGCGGCTCCCGGAACCGCTCGCGTACGGGCTCTGGCTGGTCGCGCTCGTCGTTATGAGCGTGCTTTTACCTGGTCCGCTGACGGCTGTGTCGGGTTCGCTGGTCGCAGCAGGTGGCGCTGCGCTCGTCGGGGCGCTCTACTGGTGGTTGCACGACCTGAAAAATCCAGCTGAAACGAACGAGCTGACTGACGAGGACGACGAGCCGGTAGCGATGGGGTTTGGTGACGTCAAATTAGCAGGGGTTTTGGGGGCGATGCTGGGCGCACAAAACCTGCTTGTCGCGCTGTTGCTGGCTTTTGTGTTCGGCGCGCTCGGCGGGTTGCTCGGCAAGGTTTTAGGGCGGGGGAGAGTCGTGCCGTTCGGTCCTTACCTGGTTTTGGGTGCGCTTACGGCGCTGTTTTACGGGACGCCGCTGGTGACGTGGTATTTGGGGTTGCTCGGGGTTTCTTAGGCGAGCGCCTACCCTGCTAGTGATTACGCTGAGGCTCGCAGTTTAAGCTACCCTTTTGACCTTGGAACAGCTAACTATTCTGAAACAAGGCTTAACTCCTTGCTTCCTGCTCCTTGCTTCTTACGTTTATCAAGGCGAAGACTACTATGTACGGGTTGAAGTATCAACAAAACCCGTTGGCTGTGTTTTATCCGGCGCAGGGTTGCCTTTTACCGCGTTTTGCATATATTATCGCGTTTCCGGGCTTTTATGCCCCTGACGCCTAGCTGAGCGAGTCTCGAGGTCATCTGATGTCTATGCCACCTTCTACATCACCCCAAACCCCTGTTATCGTCGGAAGCCTCAAAGGGCGCGATCTGCTCTCACTTGCCGACCTGAGCGCCGAAGAGTTTACTGGTCTCCTAGAGAGCGCCTTGACCCTCAAGCAAGCGTGGAAAGAGGGCGACCGACCCAAGCTTTTGGAGCATAAAACACTCGCGATGATCTTTGAAAAACAGTCTTTGCGGACGCGCTCGACCTTCGACATCGCCATGTATCAGCTCGGCGGACATTCGGTACTGTTGTCGCAAAACTACATCGGTTGGGGGGTGCGCGAAACGATTCGGGACGTAGCGCACAACCTCGAGCGTTGGACTGAGGCGGTTATGGCCCGCACTTACGGTCACGAGACGCTTTTAGAACTCGTCAAACACGCCGATATTCCGGTGATCAACGGACTCTCCGACCTCTTGCACCCGTGCCAACTGACCGCAGATTACCTCACCTTAAAAGAGGTCTTTGGGGAACTCGGTGGGCTCAAAGTCACCTTCGTCGGTGACGGCAACAACGTCTGCAACTCGCACATCAACGCGGCGGCGCTGACCGGTGTGAGTCTGACAGTCGCGTGTCCGGCGGGATACGAACCGAACAAGGGTATTTTGGAAACGGCCCGCGCCAAGGGTGCAGACATCACCGTCGTTCACGACCCGCGCGAGGCCGTAGCGGGCGCGGACGTTCTCTACACCGACGTGTGGATTTCGATGGGTCAGGAAGAAGATACCGAGCGCCGCCGCGAAGCGTTTGCAGACTACACCGTAACGCTCGAGTGGTTAGACACACTTTCAGAACGTGGGATTTTCATGCACGACCTGCCCGCGCACTACGGCGAAGAGGTCACCGAAGAGGTCGTCTACAGCCCCCGCAGCCGCGTCTTCGATCAGGCTGAAAACCGCCTCCACGCGCATAAAGCGATCTTGTTTCAACTTCTGCGCGACGAATGACGCAATCTGTAGAACAGAAAATCAAGGTTGGGATCCTCGGGGCGAGCGGCTACGGCGGCGCGGAACTCTTGCGCCGGTTGCTCGTTCACCCGCACGTTACGGTGTCGGGCGTCGCGAGTCGGAAGTTTTTAGGGCAAGCTGTAAGTACGTGCTGGCCTCAGCTGGCAGGCTGCAGCGACCTGAGCTTTGCTGATACAGATACCGTTATCTCGGGCTGCGACGTGCTTTTCTGCGCGACGCCCCACACCGAAACCGCGCCGCTCGTCAAAAAGGCGCTCGAGGCCGGTAAACGGGTGATCGACCTGTCGGCGGACTTTAGGCTTTCGCCGGAAGATTACGCGGTGTGGTACGGGCCGCACCCGCACCCGGAGCTGTGTGACGACGCAGTTTACGGTCTCGTCGAACTCCACCGCGACGAGCTGGTAGGTGTTAAACCGGGGGGCGCTGAGCTGGTCGCGGTTCCCGGGTGTAACTCGACCACGGCGAACCTGGCGCTCGCGCCGCTCGCTACCAACGGCTTGTTGGGTCAGGACGTCATCGTCAATGTGCTGGCCGGGGTGTCAGGTGCGGGGCGGAGTACGGCTTTAGGGCTGCACTACCCTGAAGCGAACGAAAATGCCAAACCCTATAAGGTTGCCGGAACGCACCGCCACACCGCTGAAATCGAGGATACGCTCGGGCGGGTGCAAACCTACGGGCGGCAGGTCAGAACGCGCGGCGACTTCCCCAAACCCACGGTAAGTTTTACGCCGCACCTCGTCCCGATGACGCGGGGCATTTTGGCGACCTGCAGCACGCGCCCGGAAAGAACGGGGTTTGATGATGAGGGGCTGCTCGAGCTTTACCGAGACTTTTACAGGGGCGAAAAACTTGTGACTGTACAGGCTGATTTACCCCAAACCAAAGCGGTTTATGGGAGCGACCGAACGGTCGTTTCGGTACGTTTCGACAAACGCAGCGGGCTGGTCTCGGCGTTTGCGGTGACGGACAACCTAGGCAAAGGCGCGGCGGGGCAGGCGGTGCAGGCGTTCAACGTCGCCAACGGCTTTGACGAAACGATAGGACTGTTTATGCAGGGCGTGTGGCCGTGAACCCTACACTAAAACTGCCGCAGGGATTTTTGAGCGCTGCCGGAACTGCGGGGATCAAAGCCTCGAGCAAACCCGACTGCGCGCTTATCGTTTCCGGTGCGCCGCTCCGCTGGGCGCTCGCCGCGACGACGAACACGCTTAAAGCCGCGTGCGTGACCCGTAACAAAAAGATTGCCGACGGCGACCAAGCTGTTCGCGCGGTTGTCATCAACAGCGGTAACGCGAACTGTGCAACCGGGGTAGAGGGTGAACGCGCAAACGAACGTTTTGCCGTTGCTGCAGCTGCAGCACTTCACGTTTCAGCGGACGAAATACTGACCGCGAGCACCGGCGTGATCGGCGAGCCACTGCCGGTAGGGAAGCTCGAGGCTACCCTGCCCACGCTAGCTGACAGGCTTGCAGACGGCGCGGAAACCCTAGCCCAAGAAACCCTAGCCCAAGCCATCTTGACCACCGATTTGGTGCCGAAAACCGCTGAGGTAACCCTCTCCGGGGGTGCCCGTGTCGTCGGTATCGCTAAAGGTTCGGGAATGATTCACCCGAATATGGCGACGATGTTCGGTTTTGTCCTGACCGACGCCGACGTGCCGCAAAGGACGTTGCGGGCGCTCTGGCCTGGGGTCGTCGCAGAGAGTTTTAATCAGGTGACAGTAGACGGCGACACCTCACCCAACGACATGGCGTTTTTACTCGCCAATCCGCAGACCAAAGTTGACGAAGCTGAGTTTATCCGGGGTCTGACCGAGGTCACGCAGAGCTTAGCCCGACAGATTGCTAGAGACGGCGAAGGCGCGACGAAACTTTTGACGGTCGAAGTGATGGGCGCGGCGAGCGACGCCGAAGCGCGGCGGGCGGCGCGGGCCGTCGTCCTAAGTCCGCTTGTTAAATCAGCAGCGCACGGCAACGACCCGAACTGGGGCCGCGTCTTAAGTAGCGTCGGGGCGACGGGGGTAGAGCTGGCGCTACCTAGCCTAAGTATTCAGCTTCAAAACACACTGGTGTATGCGGGGACGCCGCAAACGTTTGACGCCGCTGAGGTTTCTAGGGCGATGGACGCGCCGGAGCTGCTCATCCGGGTAGATTTAGGTGTCGGAACGGGTTCGGGCACGGCCTGGGGCTGCGATTTAACCGCCGATTATGTCCGTATCAACGCGGACTATCACACCTAAGAAGCAAGCATCTAGCGTATCCGCCTGAGGGCGCAGCTTAGGGCTCGAGACAATAAAGCCCGTAAAACTTTAGACACGGTCTCGTCTCGAGAAGGTGTTTACTGTGGTTATGAAACGACACAGTATGAAACAACACGGCATGAAACGATTTGTCAGTTTGTTACTCGCCAGTTTAGTGAGTTTTAGCTTTGCTTACACCCCCGGCACGTATAGCAGTCTCTTAGAAAAGTACGTTGTGGACAGCGGTTTTGTAGACTACGACGCTTGGACTGCGAATCCGGATGACGTGGCCAAAATGCAGGGGTTTATAGATGAGATGGCAGCTTACGACCCCAGTGGTTTGAACCGTGAAGCAGAACTCGCCTTTTGGATCAACGCGTATAACGCCATCACCTTGAATGAGGTTTTGAAGCGTTATCCGCTCGAGAGCGTGCGCCCCAAATTTTTAGGTCTGCCGGTCACGACTTTTTTTACCAAAAAAGAGCACACCGTAAACGGTGAAGCCTACAGCTTGGACGACATCGAAAACAACGTGTTGCGCAAGCTGGGTGAGCCGCGTATTCACTTTGCAATCAACTGCGCTTCGACGAGCTGTCCTGTTTTACGGCCTGAAGCTTACCGCGCTGAAGCTCTGAGTCAGCAGTTAGACGAGCAGGCCGTCAAGTTTATCGGCGACCCTGCGCGTAACCGCTTCGACGCTGCAACAGATCAGGCCAGCCTGAGCAAGATTTTCGACTGGTTTAAGGGAGACTTTGACGCTGTCGGCGGTGTGCCCAGCTTCCTGAGCCAATTTGCCAGAGGCGACGCTAAAACGGTGCTGGAGAGCGATGATCTGAGCATCGAATACCTGACCTATAACTGGGCGCTCAACCGCGCACAATAACGCTTCTCTAGCGCCTGGTAACATCACTATTCTTGCTCCTGAAAGCCCGTAAAAACGGGCTTTTTTTGCGTGTCTGCACCCTGCTACCGTCGCTGAGAGGAGGCCAGCGCCGCTTTTCTAATAGAAGTCTAAGGTGAAGGTAAAGCCGTTCCCACCTCCCCGTCATTCTCTTTACACCGCACCGAGAACGCTGCCTCACCCAAGGGTTTTACGATTGGCTCTGTTGGGCGCAGAAAGCACCCAGAAGTGAGGAGTAAGGCGATGAACATGAAAGCACGGTCAAAAGTTTTGTTACCTTTGTCGCTGACGGCGCTCTTGGCAGGTGGCGGCGTCCTCTATTCGCAGTACGGCGCGCCGCTCGCAACCTACGCGCAGGCGCAGAGTGAGCAGAACGTTACAGCGGTTCAACCGCTAGACGAGAAGCAGGCGATGTTGCAAGACGAGACGAATACGGTTGACGTCTTTAAGACCTACGGGCCGAGCGTCGTTTCGGTGAACGTCGAGGTTCAGGGACGGCAGGTCAATCCGTTTATGCAGGGCGGACAAGGCGGGCAGGGGCAAAACCAGTTGCAGAACATGCCGCCGGAGTTCAGGCAGTTCTTTCAGCAGTTCGGGACGCCCCAGGGCGGCGCACAACAGCAACAAGAGCAGGCTCCGCTGCAAGGTGCCGGGAGCGGGTTCGTCGTCGATCAACAGGGCCAGCTCATGACCAACTATCACGTCGTCAAAGAGGCGCTTAAAGGGAACAGCACGACGCTTAAAGAGGGCGCAACGCTGACGGTCACGTTTACCGGCAGCACCGACACGTTGCCGGTCAAGGTCGTCGGCGTCAACCCGTCGTATGACCTGGCGCTCTTAGAGCTGACGAACAAAAAAGACCTGCCCGCACATGTTGAGCCGATTACGGTGGCGAACTCGGATTCTCTAGAGGTCGGGCAAAAAGTTATCGCTATCGGCAACCCGTTCGGCCTCGAGTCTACGGTCACGACCGGCATCGTCTCAGCGGTAGGCCGCGATTTTACCTCGGTCGGGCAGTTCAACTTTCCGGTGATTCAAACCGACGCGGCGATCAACCCCGGTAATTCAGGCGGGCCTCTCCTCGATTCGCAGGGTCAACTCGTCGGCATCAATACAGCCATCTTGCCAAGCATCGGGGCGGACGGTCAGGCGGGCTTTCTGGGCGTCGGCTTCGCCATCCCCGGCAACGTCGTGTCGCAAAACCTGGCTAGCTTGGAAAAGGGCGGCTTTACGGATGTTTACAGCAGCAAACCGCGGATGGGTGTACAGGTTTCGGACGTCTCGAGCTACCCCGAAAGCGTCCGCCAGTCGCTCGGCTTACCCGCCGAAGGGGAGCAGGTCATCGCCGTCGAACCGGGGAGCCCTGCCGCCAAAGCCGGGTTAAAAGGCAGCGACTTTACGGTGAACGTTCAGGGCCAAGAGCTGCCTGCCGGAGGTGACGTGATCGTCTCAGTGGACGGGCAAAAGCTCTCGGATAGTCAGAGCTTGCAAAACGTCGTCTTCGCCAAAAAAGCCGGGGACACGGTTCAGCTCGGGATTGTGCGCGGTGGTCAGCGGGAAACGCTCAGCGTCAAATTGGCGATCGTACCGCTCAAGAGCTGAGTTTAAGAGCCGTTGATAAAGCGGTGAGGCCGACGCCTCACCGCTTTTTTGCTGGGACTGCGTATGAACGTCCCCGAGCTACCGACGCCTCAGCGTTCGGCTTCCGGCGGTGCCTGGGCAGCCGGGTCGTAAGTCGCGCCGTCCTCCTCTACGACCGGATCATCGGAAATCTGCTCGTCTATCTTTTCAGTTTCTTCGGCGTCTCTCTGTGTATCTTCGCCCTCATCGTTCATCGGTTGACCGAGGGGCATTTGTAAGTCATCACGCATAAGTTCCTCCTAAAGCAACTATGCGGCTTTGACCGAAGCAAAAAGTGTGACCACTCCTCTTTTTGACCTTGACCTGCAAGGCTCGAGCCCCCCAAGCAGCTGAAACGTCATTGCCTTCTTCCCGCTTCCTAAATAACGCCTTGCGACTTGAGCAAAAAGTAAAGTGCCAACGCAGCCGCGCCGTAAAGCGCCCACTTAAAATATTTTCTGCCCTGCGTACCGGCAATTGAGCGCACGACCACGCGCGCCTCTTCACTGTCGCGCCGCCTCGAGACCTTTTGGGCGTGGCGGATCGCCGCGACGCTTTTGTTGACCTGCCCTTTGCGGCGGTACGCGACGCCGAGGTTATGGTGCGCGTTGGGGAAATCCTCATTGAGGCGAATCGCCCGCTCGTAAAGCGCGATGGCTTCGTCTGTGCGGCCCTCCTCGAGCAGCAGATTACCCAGATTGGTCAGCGCCCGGTAGTGTTTCGGGTCGAGTTCGGCGGCGCGCTTAAAGGCGGACTCGGCGGTTTCGGTCTCGGCTAAAAAGACGTAGGCGGTGCCGCGCTGGGTTTCGTGCTCGGCGGCTAGCAGGGGTGGGGCGGGTTGCTCGAGGAGGGCGAGGGCTTCTGCCGCTTTACCTTGACTCAACTCCCTGCCACTACGTTCTAAGATGGCGACACCGTGCTGCAGCGCAGCCGGTTCAAAGGTGCCGACCGGTTCTAACGTCGCAGCGAGTTTGGTCGCCTGAGGGTAGCGTTTTTCGCGCAAGCGCTCGAGCACGTCGTCTAGTCTGCGCAGGAGCGTAATCAGTTCGGCTTCAGGCTCGGCGTCGGCGAGTTCGGCGGTCAGGGCTTCGCTCAAGCGGCCCTCTTTTAGCTGGTTCCAACTCTCTTTTTCGCGTGTCACCCCCTGAGTATAGCGGGCGCGCGTGAGGTGTGAATCTCGCTGTCAAGCTCACGCGGCTACCGTATACTTCGGTTACTTATAAGGTGTACGCCGCAAGGGTACACTTGGGTGTGGAGGCACTATGAAACGAAGGCGAACGCTCCTGGTCGTCGCGCTGCTGGGTCTGCCGCTCGTAGCGAGCGCGCAGTTTTTTAACAACTTTGCCGACGGGGGCGACCTGTTAAGCACACCCGCAGGGCGGGCGCTGGCGCAGGTTTACGGCGCGCTAAACGCAGGCTACCTCAACAAAGTAGACGACAACAAGTTGCTCGAGGGTTCGATTGCCGGGATGCTTGAGGCGCTAGAAGACCCTTACACGAGTTACGCGTCTCCGGAGCAAGCCGCTCAAGAGGTGGAAAACCGCAGCGGTTCGTTTCAGGGTATCGGCGCGACGCTGCAAGCACGCAACCGCGAAAAGAATACCATTGTCGAGGTCATCACCGTATTTGAGGGGAGTCCGGCTGCAAAAGCTGGGGTCGAGTCCGGTGATATCTTTGTCGAAATCGACGGCAAAGACGTGAGTAACGAAACAACCGACGAGATCGTGCAAAAGGTACGCGGCCCCGCCGGTACAGAGGTTGAACTCGGTTTTCGCCGCCACGGTCAAGCCAAACCTGTTCGTTTGACCGTTACACGCGGCAGCATCGATATCATCGACGTCGAATCGGCCATCTTGCCGCAAAACGTCGGGTACGTCAGTATCCGTTCGTTTGCCAACGCTCGAGTTTTCGACCAGCTCGACGCGGCGCTAAACTCGCTTAAAGAACAAGGCGTGAGTTCTTTGGTGCTCGATTTGCGTAACAACGGCGGTGGCCTACTCGACCAGGGCATCCGTGTGGCCGACGAATTTTTAAGCAGCGGCGACATCGTCTTTCAGCGGGCGCGGGGCGTGACGCAGCGCCTCGCCGAGGCCGACCCCGCTTCGTTCGACCTGCCGATGGTGGTTCTCGTCAACCGCAACTCAGCCTCCGCTTCGGAGATCGTCGCGGGCGCGCTCCAAGACAACGGCCGCGCTGAAGTCGTCGGTGAGACGACCTACGGTAAAGGGGTCGGGCAGAGCGTAATTTCACTCCCGAACGGCGGGCAACTCGTCTACTTGTCGTTCGAATGGCTTACGCCCGACCGCCGCAGCATCAACAAAAAGGGCATCATTCCCGACGTCAAAGTTACTGACGCACTCGTTCCTCAAGGGTTGGCACTCGAGGGTCAAGGCGCACAAAAGGGCCAGAAGATTGAAATTGTTGTCAACGGCAAAAAGCTTGGGAACGCTCGCATCGACGCTGACGGTAAGTTTACCTTCGTCCAGCCTTTCGACCGCCCCGCAGACAGCGCGGTTCAAGGTGAAGCGGTTGTCAATCTGGAAAACGACCCGGCGCTACAAGCTGCGTTTAACGAGGTGCTTAAAGTCAGCCGTCAGGTCGCGCAGCAGTAGCGGGCCTTCGTATAAGAACTGCAGCGCAAGCGTAAACGTGTAGCAGAAACCGGGGATAGTTTTCCCCGGTTTTTTTGTCGTCTATTCGGGCCTTTGGATCTTCAGGTACGGCTCGAGCCTGAGCGCACCGTTTAAGAGGTTCCAGAACGTCGCCTCAGTCATTTTGCAGATTACCCCGTCTTAGAAATGCAGTTTCAAGAAGGCTGGTAACAGAGCTTTTACCGCCAATTTTATCTTTGGCCTAAACAGGAACCGTCTTGAAAACTCCTGATGAGACCTACCCCATCAGGGGCTTGACCGAGCGGGGGGAGTAAGTCGGGACACTCCAAGGCTGAGAAATTACTGAGCTAGGTTCTGCGCTAATGCGGGCCTGCTTGCCGAACTGCAGCGGGCGCGTCCGTGTACTGTTCAAAATTTTTCTTAAACATAGCGGCGAGCTTTTCAGCTTGCCTGTCGTAGGCGTCGGGGTCGTACCAGGTGGCTCTAGGCGTGAGCAGCTCAGCCGGAACGCCGGGGCAGGCAGGGGGCACTGCGACGTTAAAAACGGGGTGGGTTTGAAAGGCCGCACCGCTCAGCGCACCGGAGAGCGCCGCGCGAACCATCGCGCGGGTGTATTTAAGCGAAATTCTCCGACCGACGCCGTAAGGCCCGCCACTCCAACCGGTATTGACGAGCCAAACGTCCGCGCCGTGCGTACGAAGTCTGTCACCCAACATCTGCGCGTAGACGCTCGGGTTCCGGGGCATAAAGGGCGCGCCGAAACAGGTACTGAAGGTCGCGCTCGGTTCCGTAACGCCACGTTCGGTACCGGCAACTTTGGCAGTGTAGCCGCTTAAAAAGTGGTACATCGCGCCCTCAGGCGAGAGCTTGGCGATAGGGGGCAAGACGCCAAAAGCGTCGGCGGTTAAAAATATCACGGTGTTCGGATGCCCCGCGCGCCCGTCCGTGCTGGCGTTGGGGATAAAGGTCAGCGGGTACGACGCGCGCGTGTTTTGCGTTTTGCGGGCGTCGTTAAAATCGACGACGCGCGTGTGTTCGTCAAAAACGACATTTTCCAAAATCGTTCCAAAGCGCTCCGTCGTCCCGTAGATTTCAGGCTCGGCTTCTCTCGTTAGGTTGACGACCTTCGCGTAGCAGCCGCCCTCGAAGTTAAAAATGCCGCCCTGAGACCAGCCGTGTTCGTCGTCCCCGATAAGGGTGCGCTCCGGATCGGCCGAAAGGGTCGTTTTACCGGTTCCGGAAAGGCCGAAAAAGAGCGCGCTCTGCCCGTCCTGGCCGACGTTCGCCGAACAGTGCATCGGCAGCACGCCCGCCTCGGGCAGGGTAAAATTCAAAACTGAAAAGATCGACTTTTTGATCTCACCGGCGTATTCGGTACCGCCGACAAGCACGAGTTTTTCGCTGAACGAAACGGCGATGACCGTTTCCGTGTGGCAGCCGTGGCGGTTCGGCTCGGCTTGAAAGCTCGGTAGACAAAGCACCGTAAAGTCCGCCTCGCCGGTTTCTTCTAATCCGCCAGACACGAACATATTTTGTGCAAAAAGGCTGTGCCACGCGTATTCGGTTACAATCCGGACGCGCAGGCGGTGCTCGGGGTCGGTACCGGCGTAAAGGTCTTGGGTAAAAAGCTCTTTGTTAGCGGCGGTGCTTTCCATATCACGCTTCAGGGCGCTAAAATGCGCTTCGCTCAGCGGCTGATTGACGGTGCCCCAAGCGACTGCGCTACGGGTAAACGCGTCCCGGACGATAAACCTGTCTTTAGGTGAGCGTCCGGTAAAGCGGCCGGTGTCGGCGGCGAGTGCGCCACCGGCGACCAAAACGCCTTCCCTGCGCAGCAGCGCGCGTTCGACGAGCGCTGCGCGGGCAAGGTTCAGGTTGGTTTCGGTGTGTAGAACGGGTGGGCGGGACACGGTATCGGTCATTAATCACCTGCTTTAGAGTAAACATACGTTCAGTCGGGTTGGGTCCATAGCTGGGGCGTCACACTATGCACATATACGGCTAAGGCATACAGCATAGCAGAGGCGGCGCGTCAGAACGTGTAGGCCGTCACGCCCTAGCTGCACGGCGCGGCCAAGCAGCTTGTCTTTAGTCGGACTGGTTTAATAGCAGGTAGCAGCTGGTCGGCAACGCGCTCCACTTGAATTTTATCGACCAGCACGTACATTCTGAGATGCTTTCGTAGCAGTTTCTTCTGGAAATGCCATAAGTCTAAATGATTTAAGGGGCTGCGTTCAAATTGAGGTGTACCGAGTAGCCACGCTCGAGCCGTTTACTGCGCGCATTGCTGCACGCAAGTTGCCGCAACTAATTTACGGTAGCATTTCCAAGGAAGATCGATACAAGTATCACCTCAGAATGTACGTGCTAGTCAAACTCATATCGAGCGCGTTGCTCCGCAGAACGTCGTACATTCCGACCAGATGATACCTCTACTGCAACCGCTGCGGCGCAGCAAAACGCCTATCGCACCGCCCTGAAGTGAGCTGCGACCTGATACCCTCGGCTTTTGACCCGGCTTTAATGCGAGGAGACCGCGCCGATACCGGAGGCGTCACCAGGTAAAGCTGACCCCGAAACCGACGCTGGTATCGCGGCCCCCGGCGGTCGTATCGAGCGACGCGTCGAGGCTGATCAGCGGCGTAATCGCGTACGAAAGCCCCAAAGAGAAGTCGGTGACGGCGACCGCTAAGCTCTGCCCGTCTAAAAAGTTGACGCCGCCTGAAAGGTTGAGTTCTAGGGGCGCTGCGGTGTAGCGCAGCAAAAATTCGTTCGACAGGGCGTAGGCTTGTTCGGGATCGTCAAAACGCCCGACCTGAACGCTGGCGAAGAGGTTGTCGCTCAGGTAGCCGCCGAGCTTAACGGAGACGCCGAAGTTTTTCTGACCCCCCTCGGCCCCCAAAATACTCGAGAACGCGCTCGTACGAATTTCTAACAGGTCTGCGCCGATCACGTCGTTGAGGGCGTCTTGCAGTTCGGAGACGACGAGCAGGTCAACTGCGGTGTCGAGCGCGCTTTCGGCGACCGTCCCGGCGAGGCTGTTACTGCCGCCGATAGCCGCGTCGAGTTGAAGCCGCCCGAGGGTCAACAGCGAAACGAGTTCGGCCTCGGTCAGTGGTCTGGCACTGCTGCTATTCGGCTCTTGAAGCTGGGCGTTACTCGAGAGCGTCGGCGACAAGTCGAGGACGCGCCGACCCGTCACGCTCTCTTCAAAACCGCCGTCAATCTGCAGCTGCACCTCAAAAGTCGGGGTGGTCGGTTCGACGATCTGGAGCTGACTTGACTGCGCGTCACCAACGGCGCGTGAGCGGTCAAAACTGGCGGTCGCCGCGAGTGCCAAGGTCGGATAGACGCCGCGCGCCGGATCGAAGGTGGCGACGGCCTTCGTAAGCGAAAAATCTTGCCCGGAAAAACGAATCGACCCGCTCAGGGTCTCCGCCTGACCGTCTAGCAGCGGTTTCGCGGCGGTTCCCGAAAGCGTCAGATCGAGGCCCAGTTCGGCGTTCCCGAACGCCTCGTTAAAAAAGACTTCACGGGGCGCTTCTAAACGTACGTTGCCAAAGCGGATGCGGGCGAGCACCGGGTTCGCCTTACGGCGCACCGCGCTGCTGATCGAGGCGCTCAGGTCGGTCAAGTCTGAAGCGGTTTCGGTACCTGAGCTCGAGCTGCCCGGGTCCGGCGCGTCTAGAGCTGTGCTGCTTAAACCTGTGCTGCTTAAACCTGTGCTGCTTAAACCTGTGCTGCTTAAACCTGCGCTGCTTAAACCTGCGCCGCCCAAACTTGAAGCGCCCAAGTCCGAAGGGTTCGGGGGGACGGTCGAGTCGGCGTCGATCGACGACGCTGTACCGAGGGTGGTCGCGCCCAGAGTGGTATCGGCCGACCCAGGGTCGGTTACAGCGGCACCGACAGTAGACGGCATACTGGTACCTGGAGCGGGGCTCGAGCTTTGAGGTTCAGCTTGCGCCGCGGTAGGGGAGGGCGTCCCGCCCCGGTTGAGGGAGAGCTGCGCCTGACGGACGAACGCCCCGCCGGAAAGGGTAAAGACGCCGTTTTTAGCGCTGAGCCCGAGGTCGACGTCAGTGCTGCTCGAGGCGACGAACAGCCGCCGCGCCTGAACGTTGAGCGCTTGCCCGGTGATCTTGAGCCCCAGCGGTGCGAGGCTGCCGAAAACGCGAAACGGTCTGCCGAGTGTGCCGCTGCTGTCGAGCCGCCAGCCCGTATTTGACGGGTAGATGCGGCCCTGAACTGCCGAGACTTCACCGAGCGTCGGGATAGTCGCGACGCCCTTAAACCGTAAAGCGAGGCCGCTGGTCGCAAACGGCGCGAGATTGACCTGCCCGCTGCCGGTCAGCTCGAGCCGCCCGGTGACGGGCGAAACGCCTAGTAGTTCCCCTTTAAGTCCGAACGCGCCGCCGGAGAGTGACGCGGCTGTATGGGTGGCGCGGTAGCGCGTCCCGGCGGCGTCCAGCTCCAGCTCAGAACTTTGGAGCGTTACGTCGGGGGCTGAGGCGCTGCCCGCCGCTTGCAGTTCAAGCGAGCCTTGCGCGCCGACGTTGAGGGCCGCGAGCGGCGGGACGAGGCGCAGCAGCGGGGTAAAGTTGGCGTTTTGCGCCTCCAAGGTAAAGTCGAGGTTTTCAGGGGTCAAAACACCTTTAGCCTGCCAGAACCCTTCGCCGCGAAATTCGGCGCGTTCGACGTAAAGGCTGCCTTTTTCAAAACGCAGTGCGACGTCGCCGCGCGTCGCTTCACCGGTGCTGCCTGGGTCGGTGCTTTGCAACGTCAGCCTTTCGGTGGCGACCCGCACGTAACCGGCGGCGGGGCGGCGGAGCGGCAGGTCGAAACGGACTGCGCCCGTTACGTCCGCCTCGACCTGCGACGCGCCGACGACCGCTTCGGGCAGCGCCTGCAGGGGAAACCCCTCGAGGGTGATAAGCCCCGCAATATTCGGCCCTGCGTTCGGCCCCGTTTCGTTGCGGCTGTAACGGACGTTCAGGCGGCTGTCGGCAACTGTAGCGCGAGCCTCGAGCGCCGCCAAGGTCCCGTTAAAGTCGATCCGGGTCGGCAGGGTATTTGAGAGCACTTTGAGTTCAGGTGCGACCAGCTGTCCGACGATCTGGGTATTTGTGACTGTGGCAACGCCGCTGACCGGCGCGCTCAGGTACGGAAGCCGCGCGGTGACCTGCGGCAAGCCGCCCAGATCGAAACGGTTGAGCCGGAGCTGCGCCGACAACGCCTCGGTACCCGCCGGAGCAAATTGCGCCGCCTTCGGGAGGAGCCGTAACCAACCCGCCGAACCGCTGACGTCAAGCTGACCACCAGCCAGCTCGAGCGTTCCGTTTCCGGACACACCCGTCTCGCCCAGCGAGAGTTGACTCGACAAGGTGCCGACATCTCGGCCGACGCTAAAAACCGGCAGCGAACGGGTTGTGAGCGTTCCTGTCGGCCCGGTCGCGCGCGCGTAACGCACGTCGGCGGAGAGTTGGCCCTGCCCGAGTTGCAGCTCGCTCTGCAGCATAAAACGGTTTGCCGCAGCGTCATATTGGGCGCGGAGTTGCCCTTTGGGACTCGTCGCGCTGAACTGACCGTCCGCGACCTGCACGCCAAACGGTACCGCCTGGCGCAGCCACGCGACCGGCGCGGCCGCGCCGCCCTCCCAGCGCCCGGTAAGGTCTGCAGCAAGGTTGTCCAAGTTGCCCTTGCCGGTTGTGTTCAGGGTGGCTGTACCCGAAAGGACGAGACGACCTGCAGCGGTGCGCCAGCTCAGCGCCTGCGCCTTCAGCTGTGGTTGTGGACGCGCCCCCAGGGTAAGGCTGCCGCGCGTCTGCCCCGCGCCCTGAAAGGTCACGCCGCTCAGCAGCGCCGCGTAGTCGCTCGGCGCAGCGGGCAAGGTGGTGCGGAGCACGAGACCCGGCGCAGCCGGAGCGCTCAGTTGCAACACCAGCGCACGGCCCCCGTCGCCTCCGGCACGTAGCTCGAGCCGCGCCGGACCGACGCCTAACACCAGCGCGCCGGAAGGCTCGAGCCGCCCCGTCCCAAACGCCAGACTCAGCACGTTTGGGGGCACGTTTGGCGGCGCGTCTTCGCTCGGCGCTGCAACCTGCAAATTGAGCGGCCAACCGCCTCCGGTAACGCTCAAGGGTGCAGAGAGCTGCGGGCTCGTCACCCGCGCGTCCAGCTTCAGCGTTTCGCGGCCCACCTCAAAAGTACCCCGCACCGCGCCTGCGCTGCGCGTCAGCTCGAGGTCGCCTGTCAGCGTCGGCGCGCTGAGTGTACCCGTCAGCGCGCCCGTCAAGACGCGTTGCCCTTCAGGGTCAGTAATCGTGACCTGCCCGCGCCAGCGGTCTTGGTAACGGGCCTGCACACCGAGTTCGCCCACCGGCAGGGTCCCCTGCGCCGTCAGGTTTAGCCCTTCAGAGGTGTATTGGGCGGTGAGCGGCAGGGTGACGGTCGCCGCCGAAAGCTGACCCGTCACTCTGCCCTGCGTCCGGGTTCCCTGACCCGACAACGTGAGCACCGTGCTTCCCGGCCCGCTGAGTTCGAGCTTCTCGAGCGTCCAGGGGAGCGTCCCTGAAAGCCCGACCTGAGCGTCCAGGGTATCGCCGCGCAGCTCGAGGCCAGCTGCGTTTCGTGTGAGTGCCACGTCGCCCAACGTCACAGGGCCGAAAGCCGCGCGGCTCAGCGTCCCGTTAAAGGTGCCTAGACCTGCTGCACCTGAAAGCGCCAGGTCTCCCTTCAGCTGCGGGTTGAGGCTCTCCAGCGGCCCCGAGAGCGAGAACTGCGCGGGGCCGTAGACGCCGCGCCAGCCTGCGAGCTTGTCCTGCCCACGCAGCTGAACCCTGCCCCCCTGTGTGTCCAGCGCGGCGCGAAAACCCCTGTAACGAAGCGTTCCGGCGGCGCTCACGCTCTCTTTGGTGCGGGTCAGGGTGAGGTCGGTCTGCGCGCCGAGCAGCGAGAGCGTACTCGTCAGCTCGAGCCGTCCCTGAAGCGGCGTGGCGGTCGCCTGCAGCGTTCCGTCCGCGCCACCCTGTCCGCGTAAGGCGAGTTCAACAGTGGGGTCGGTCACGCTTCCGGCTAGGGCGACCTCACCGCCGAGCCGCCAGTCCGCTGCTTTCGGCCCGAGCCCGGTCAGGGTCAATGCGCCGGAAAGAGGGGCACCGGGACCGGCAAAGGCCCGCCCTGCTACGCGGCCCTGCCAACCGGGAACAAAGTCGCCTAAACGAACGTCAAGCTCGAGCGACCCCGATACCCCCGCCGCAAAGCGCAAGCGGCCCGCCACGCGGCTTTGACCGCTCGTCAACCGGAGGTCCGAAAGCTGCGCTTCGGGCGTGCTCCCCCAGCTTTGCGTCGCGCGAAGTGCGCCGCTCAGGGTTGGGTGGCGGAGGGCGAGCTGCGGTAAAAGCCCGCTGAGACCCAGGTTCGTAAGCGTAAGGGTAGTGCGATACCCCTCAGTATCGACCGTCGCAACGCCACGGAGACCGCTCCCGGCGAGCGAGAGCTTGGCCCCCTGCCGGGTCGCCTGCATCGTCCCGGTAGCGGTGAGCGCCCCGCGCAGCTCGAGGGGCCCCTGAAGCTCCGGCGCGCTCAGCGTACCCGAAAGCGTCAGGGGGCCCGTAAGCGTAAGCGGGTCGCCGGGCCACACCGGGCTGAGCTGCGCGGCGGGAGCCGACACGTTGAGCGTGCCGGTGACGTCCCGGTCGCGCCACGGGTCGGCGCTGAGCTGCGCGGCCAGCGTCGCCACCGTTACGTCTCGGTAGCTTGCGCTGCCGCGCAGCCGTAACTGCTCCTGTCCGAGCAGAGTCAACGTCGCTGATGCGCCACGCAACCCCAGCGTCGCGTCGGCGCGGCCTGAAAATCCTGCACCAACCTGCCACACGAGGTTGCTCTCGAGCTCGAGTCGGGGCCTTGCCAGCGTCCCGACGAGCCGGACACGTTCGGGCCGAAATTTTGGGTTCAGCACGCTCCGCAGCACCAGGTCGCCCTGCGTCAGCGAAGCGAGGTAGCCGGTCTCAAGCGCGGTCAACCGGAGCGCGACCGGAGCGCCCGCAGCTGGAACCGTAAGCGTACCGGTCAGGGCAGCTTGCGGCTCCGCTTCGTTCGGTACCGTCCCTGACAGCGCCAAGGTGTTCTCACCCAAGCGGGCACTGAACGCTTCTATCTCGATACTTTGGTTTTGCACGACCCGCAGGGACGCCTTGACAGGTGAGTCCAGGCCGAGTAACCCCGTCGGCGCGTCCAACGTCGTGGCCAGCGTCCGGCCCGGTTGCGCCTGCACGACGCTGCCGGTCAACACCGCGTCGGCTAAAGCGACCTGCAGCTTGCCGCTGCCCCGGTTGGGCGTGTACGCTCCGCTGAGCTTCAGCGCCTCGCCGCGCCACCCCCCTGCGCCGCGCAGCGTCAGGGTGTCGCCGAGGCCGAGCGTGGCGTTTAGCTCGAGCGGCGCTCTGCTGTCGGCGACGCTGATATTGAGCGTCTTGAGTGGCGTTTTGCCCTGAGCCGTAACGCTCGCCCCGGCGACGGTACCGTTCAGCTCGAGCGCGCTGCGGTTGGCACTCACGGTGAGGTCGAAAGGTCGTCCGGCGGCCTGGCCCTCCGCCTGGATATCGGCAAAATAACGCACCTCGTCCCCTGTCGTAAGGCGCGCGTTACCGGAGAGCGTGCCCTCTACGGGGGCAAAGGCGCTCAGCTCGAGCGACTCAAATTCAGCGCTGGCTTGTACTTGACCTGCTTCACCGGACACTGTAAGTGGGACCTCTTGGCCCGCTACGTTCAAGGCGGCAGTACCGTCGTAACGTGTGCCCTGCCCACCCACCCGGCCCGTCAGTGTCGCCGGTAGGTTGCGGTAGGGGAGCGTCGCATTGCCCTTTAGTCCCACACGCCACCGCAAATCGGGCGTCGCCGTGACATCGACCTGCGCTTTTGCATCCGGTAAAGCGTCGAGGCCGGGGGAGAGGGTCAGGCTGCCGCCCAGTCCGCTTCGGCTCAGCGTCAACGGCCCCTGCACGGTTTGACCGTCTACCTCAGGGTCGGCCAGCTTGCCCTGCAGCGTGCCGGTAAGCTGGTGCGGCGCGTTACGCAGCGTAAAAGGCAGCGATACGGTGCCGCGCCACGTCCCGTTTTGGAGTTGGGCGTCAACCGTGTCCCCTGTAAGGGAGGCGCTGAAACCGTTTTGCAGCGACGCGCTAACATCGACCTGCTGTGCGGGTAGCGAAAACTGGCCTCCGCCCAGGTTTTGGGCCGCTGTTCGCACGCGCCCGCTCAGCCGAGGCTGCGTCAAGGTTCCCTGAATGGTGCCTTGCACCGTCGCAGCGTCCCTTGCTTGCGCTTGTACTTGGACATTTAGCTCAGGCTCGAGCGTCCCGGTCGCCTTTGCTCCAAGCGTCCCGCGCTGAAAGTCGGCGTTCAACTCGAGCCGCTCATTTTGTCCGCTGAGCTGCACCGCTGCGTCGCCCGCCGCAAGGCGTAAGCGTCCGCTGTACCCTTTGGAACCCTTGCTGAGCGTCCCGTTGAGCTGAGCGCCTGAGTTTTGTAACGCCGCAACCGGCAGCTGTTCGAGCGCAAAGTCCGTCGCCTGAACCGTCCACTTCGGTGACTCGGAGGTCGTATCGAGCTGAGCTTCCAAACCGTCGCCCGCGACCGTTGCGGTCAGCTCAGCCCGCTTTCCGCTCGCCTCTACGGAGAGCGCTTCCGTCCCGTTCTGTCGCCAGCTCGAGCGCGCCTCGTACGTTTGCGCCAGGGCGTTGACTCGGCCCTCAAGGTTCAACGTCCCGAGCAAACCGGGTTGAAGCGTTTTCGCGGGGACGGTACCGTTTACCGCAAGGTCGCGCAGCGTTCCCGAGAACTCGAGCGGTGCGCCGCCCAGCGCAAGTGTGCCGCGCACCCGCCCATCCGGGTTTTGCGGGCTTTGCGTAAGATTGGCTGAAAGCTCGAGAGGTTCGCCGCGTAGTGTTGCCGCTTGCTCGAGCTGCGCGTCCAGCGTCCAGCCGTTTTTACCCCGCTGCGCCGTCATCTTCGACTTACCGAGGCGGAGTTCGGCCTGTCCTTGTGCCAGGTTGCCGTTCAGCCTCCACGGTTGCGGCGGTAGCTCGAGCCCTGCTCGTGATACCGCCAGGGTGCGCCCCGACCCGTCCAATGTCAGATTTGGGTACTTGCCTTGGACCTGCACCACCCCGAGGGTGCCGAGTTGCAACGCCGCGTCGGTCTCAGGCAGCGCCGTTCCTGAAAGCGTCAGCAGTTGTCCGAATACGCTTGACAGAGCAGCGGACGACGCCTCGAGCGTGAGCTTGTCCCCTTGTGACGTGGCCTGCGCTCTAAACGGCAACCCGAACGCCGTTCCCTGCGCCGCCCCCAGGCCGGAGAACGTCTTACCCTGACGGGCGAGGGTCGTCTGCAAAGTACCTTTTAACGGGAGACCCAGCGCTCGGCCCAGTTCGCCCAGCGGCAACGTGCCGTCCGTCTCCCACGACTCGAGCGAGTCGAACCGAGCGCTGAAAGCCTGCCCGCCCCCGGTCAGCTTCGCCTGCGTACCAACCTGCCCCGACGCGTCCGGTTTTGCTGCTACCGAGACGCCGACACCACCGAGCGTACCCGACAAGTCGGCGCTGCGCCCGGTGAGCGACGCGTTGCCGGAGAGCGCCGCGCCGTCAAGCGTTCGCCCGGCGAGCGTCGCACCCTTATCGCTCTTTAACGAAAGTTTTGTGTTTTGCGCGTTCCCTTTTGCCGTGAGCGTCGTCTTGGGGCCGTCCCCGGTTGTTTTAGCACGGAGGTCGAGGTTGAGGCTTTTACCGAGTTGCGCGGTCTGCCCCGACACGCTGCCACGAGCCGCAAACGTCTCACCGAGCGCGCCGATACGGGTGCCGTCTAGCGTTCCTTTCAGCTCACCGTTTTGCACCTTGACGTTGACACCGGCTTTTTCATCGGTCAGCGACGCGGTGAGTTCTTCTCCCTGAGACAGCTCGACGTTCGCGCCGAGGTCGGGGAGGGTGACGCCCCCACCGCGCACATTTTGCGTCGTAAGCCGCGCCGTCGCCGTAAGCTGACCCTTTTGCCGCGATAGCCGTCCGTTTTGCAACGCCACACGGCCCGTCGCTCGTCCGCTCAGCGCGGTCGGGAGGAGTTTGTAACGCAGGTCGCTTAAGGACCCGGCGACCTCGAGCGGGCCGAACTCGCCGTTTATCCCGGTCAGGCTGCTGTTCTTTAGCGTCGCCGCTATCTGCCCGGAAAAGTCGGCGTCGGCGTGGACGCCGTTCACGCGTGGACGGACGCCTTGCTGCCCCGCGACCCGCAGCGTCAGTGGCAGGTCGCTGAGCGGGCCGTCTGTCTGAGCCGAAACCGTGACCGGGTCGGTGAGACCGGGCAACGTGAGTTTCGTAGCGCGCGCCGTACCGCCGAGGATGTTGTCCTTAAGCTCGAGCGCACCCGAAAGCTGCGCCCCACGCTCGTCCTTACCGGAAAGGTCAACTTGCCACCCTTGCCCGTCTGTCCGCGCGTCCGCCTTTAAGGTGGCGCTGCGTCCGAGCGCCGAGCCGTCCAGCGAAAGGTCGGTTGTCCCGGTGAGGCTGCCCTGCTGCGACAAGAGGTCAACGTTCAGATCGCCTGAAAACCCCCGTAGCGGCAGGTTTTGACCGTTTGCGGTAATAGCGAAGCCCTTATCCTGCGGTGTCAGCGCAAAACGAAACGGTTCGCCGCCCAACGTCGCAGTGGCCTCCACGTCGGTACCGACCGCCGACTTAAAACCGAAATCGACGCTCAGGTCGCGAAGCGGTTCGCCGAGCAGCGTACCCTTTCCGGTCGCCTGGCCCGAAAGGGTAAAGCTCCGCCAACCGCCGACCCGTAAACGTACGTCGGCGCTGCCGGAGGGCTCGAGCGCGGTGTCGATCACATTTTTTGAAAGTCGTCCTTGACTAACCCAGACGAGCGCGTCGGTAAGCGCCGCGTTGCCGGTCACATCGGCCTGCCACCGCTGCGCGGCCAAGTCTACCGTGGCCTTCCCGTTAAGCGGCCCGCCGAGCGCCCGCCCGGTCAGCTTGGTCGTAATCTTTTGGTTTCGCACCGTGACCGGCCCTGCCACTTGACTCAGCTCGAGCCCCACTAAATCGACCTTGCCCCCGTCAAGCTCGAGGTCGGCTGTCACCCCCCCCGTGTCCGCCTGCAAGGTGCCGCTGAGTGCTCCCCCCTGAAGCCCGTCGAAAAAGTCCTGGGCGAGCGCAACGTCGGCTCTTTGCAAGGTGACGTTCAGCTTAAACGGGTCGGGCAGCACCGTCCCGGACGCTTCGAGGGCGGCGTCTCCGGCGCTGAGCGCGGTGTCAAAGGCGAACGCTTCACCGGTCTGCCGGGCCTCGAGCCGCGTGAGCTTGACGTCGGGAACGTCGAAAGGCAGGCCGGAAACGTCCAACGCGACGTCTGCAAGCTCGGCGCGCTTCAGCACCGGGCGAAACCACCGGCGCGGCTGCGCTCCCGGTGGCGGCGTGGTCGGCGTTGCGGGCACTGCCGAGGTGAGTTTGTCTGCGTCAAGCGTCCCGCGCACACCCGAAAGCTCGGTGCGGAGCGGCAGCGTCCCCGTCAGCAGCGCCGGTAAGGTGTACCCGAGCCGCAGCGTGTCGGCCGAGACGTCGATGCCCGGCCCTTTGACCTTCAGGTTCTCGAGGCCGACGCCGTAAAAGAGGTTGCCGCTACTCTCGCTGTAAGAAACCGCGTACCCGGCGCGCTCGGCAACCGACGTCCCCCAACGCAAGAGAGCGTTTCGTACCGGCGGCAACCCTGGTACCAAAAACAGTAAGAAGAGCACCCCGAGGGTGACGAGCAGACGCCGCCTCACCTAAAAAACCTTGGTAAAAACCTGATGGAAAGAGAGTTACATTGAGCTTTGGGGGCGCAAGGGCGGCGCGAGGGGCAAAACATGCTAGACCTCGAGGATACCATCCGCTAGGGGGCCACCCCTTGTGCATTCTTACCTTTTTCGCCCAGGGTGAATTTGGACACGGTTTTTCCAGTCGGTGTTCGAGCATTGCAGGTGGTACGACCGAACGTATATTCGGTTGCTGCGCCCCTTTACCGTTCGGATAGCAGCGCCCCGGCGTCAGGTGCGTTAGCATAACGATATGTCTCAAACCGACGATATCGCCCGCCTTACCGCACTTGTCTCCGGGGAGGTGCAGGGCGTCAACTTTCGCAATTTCGTCCGCCGCTTGGCCCGTGACGCGGGGCTTACGGGCTACGCTGAAAACTTGAGCGACGGCCGGGTCGAGGTCGTCGCCGAGGGGCCGAAAGGTGAGTTGACGGCGCTCCTACATCAGCTGCAGCGCGGCCCCACCTACGCCGAGGTCAGCGCCGTTGACGCGACCTGGGGGGAGGTGAGCGGGCTTGAAGGCTTCCATACCTACTAAAATGCCCGCTCCCGTACCCTTGAGCGAAGCTGAAGCGGTGGCGGTACCTGGAACGCTGGGCCGTATCACCACCGAGCGCGTTGCCGCTTATAAAGATGCGAACTTTGATATTGTCGCGCTACCAGCTAGCCCGAGCGCTGCCCCAAGTTTTGCGGCGGCGCTGCGCGTACCCGGTTTGCAGATCATCGCCGAGATCAAACGCCGCAGTCCTTCTTTAGGCGCAATCGTCGAGCTGGACCCTGTCGAGGCGGCCTCGGCCTACACTGCCGGTGGTGCGGCAGCTTTGAGCATCCTGACCGAACCGAACCACTTCGGCGGCGCGCTGAGGCATCTCGAGCAGGTCGCCGGTACGGTTGCGTTGCCGCTCCTACGCAAAGACTTTACCGTCCATCCGGCGCAGCTTTTCGAGGCCAGAGCGTCCGGGGCGAGCGCGGTGCTCCTGATCGTGGCGGTTTTAGGACGTCACTTGCCGGACTACCTCGAGCTGGCGCGTGCATTGGGCCTAGACGCGCTCATCGAGGTTCACGACGAGGCTGAGTTAGAACTTGCCTTAGCGAGTGACGCGGGTATTATCGGCGTCAACAACCGCGACCTCAAAACTTTGCAGATCGACCTGGGGACCTCCCCGCGCCTGATGCGCGCAGCCCGTAACGCCGGATTTACCGGATTGTTGGTCGCCGAATCGGGGTACCGCGACGCCGCTGAGCTTGCGGGCGTCGCGGGTCTGGCAAACGCTGTTCTCATCGGCAGCAGCGTGGCGGGTAGCGGCGACCTGAAAGCGGCGGTGCGGCAGCTCAGGACGGGGCTGGACGCTCTGGAACCTCATGCTGAACGCTAAACACGTCCTCGTTACCGGGGCGAGCAGCGGTATCGGGCGGGCGCTGACGCTCGAGCTTGCCCGCGCCGAAGCCAGTTTGCATCTGGTCGGACGTAACGCTGCTACCCTAAACGAGCTTGCGCGGCAGGCGCGGAGCTGGGGCGCGCAGGCGCAGACACACGTGCTCGAGCTGACCGATGACGAAGCCCTCAAGCGTTTTGCCGACGCGTTCACCTCACCTCTCGATATCCTCGTGCACAGTGCGGGTACGGTCTCGTTGGGGACGCTGAAAAGCGCTGCAATTGCCGACCTGGACGCGCAGTACCGGCTCAACGTGCGTGCACCCTACCTACTGACGCAGCTTTTTTTAGAAAAGTTGGAACGTGCGGCAGGTCAGATCGTCTTTATCAACTCCGGCGCAGGTCTTTCGGCGAGGGCCGAATGGGGCCAGTACGCCGCTACCAAACACGCCCTTAAAGCCGTAGCCGACAGCCTCCGCGCTGAACTCGCAGGTTCGGGCGTACGGGTGCTGAGCGTCTATCCGGGACGCACCGCGAGCCCGATGCAGGCCGGTGTTCACGAGTACGAGGGCAAACCCTACGACCCTAAAAAGTTCGTGCAACCCGAAGACGTTGCCGCGACGATTCTAGCTGCGCTGACGCTATCCCGAACCGCCGAAGTCACCGACGTTTCGGTCAGGCCGCCGGGTTGAGGGCGTTGCCGTACCGGGCGCAAGCGTGTCCGGCTTTAGCGGGTCGAAGTAAGTAGCGCAGTGGCTCGCGCTTCGCCGGTGTGCGTTTACAGCATGTACGGCAAAAATACCCTAAGAAGACAAATCTAAGCGTTCACACGAGAGTTTGCCCCAGGCATACTTTTGAGGCTATACCTCTAAGGTACAGGTAGGCGGGTTATCGTCGGAATATACGCGCTGGTCGGCAAAACTTAGGCAAAAAGCGTTGCCGACCAGACGCTATCTGCTACCAACACCATGCTGCAAAAACCGTATAGAGAAGACTCGAGCCTGTCCCCCGCAGCGCTATACTGCTCTCTAATGACGCCTGATATTTATACCCACACATTCGCCAACGGCCTGCAGTTGGTCGTTCAAGAGATGGCCTGGCTGCCGTCGGTCTCGTTTAATCTGCTCTTGCCGTTCGGCGCAGTGACCGACCCGGAGGGCGCTTCGGGTAGCGCCGCCGTGCTCGCCGAATGGCTCGACCGGGGGGCCGGAACACGTGACTCGCGCACCTTATCCGACGACCTCGACGCGCTCGGGGTGCGGCGTGGTGGCGGCGCGGGCGGCGAGAGTACTGTGCTGTCGGGCTCGCTCCTCGCTGACACGCTGCCTGAAGCGCTGGCGATTTACGCCGACATCGTGCGGCGTCCTCACCTTAAAGACGCCGAGTTCGGCCCTGCCCGCACGGTGGCGCTGCAAGAGCTGGCCTCGCTCGACGACAGCCCGACGCAGCGGCTTTTTATCGCGCTCTCTAAAACCTATTTCGCGTCGGCGCATGGGCGCAGCAGTTACGGGGAGGCCGCCGACCTGGAGGCGCTGAGCGCCGAAAGCGTGCGGCAGGACGCGGCGCAGCGGCTAGGGCCGCAAGGGGCGATTTTAAGCGTTGCGGGCGGCGTCCGCTCAGAAGAGGTCAAAGCGCTGGTTCAAAACCTCTTCGGCGACTGGTCAGGAGCTGAGGTACCGCTACCCGAGGTGCAGGTCAACGACACACGCACTGGACATATCGCCGCTCAGACCTCGCAGACGCAGATCGGTGTGGCTTACGAAGCGCTGCCACCCGGTCATCCGGACTGGTACAAAAACGCGTTGTCGGTCGCCGTGCTGAGTAAAGGGATGGGTTCACGCCTTTTCGCCGAGGTGCGTGAAAAACGCGGCCTCGTCTACAGCGTGACGGCGCTCGGACGCGCGGTGCGCGGTTACGGGTACACGCTGGCCTACGCCGGAACGACCCCTGAACGCGCCCCTGAAACACTCCAGGTTTTGCTCGGTGAACTTTCCCGCCTCCGCGACGGCGTCAGCGCAGAAGAGCTGGAGCGCGCCCGCACCGGCCTCTTATCTAGCCTGGTGATGGAAGGGGAATCGAGCGGCGGCGTCGCGTCAGGGCTCGCCCGCAACACCTTCTTGTTCGGTGCGCCGCGCCCGCTGGAAACCGTTAAGGCCGAACTCTCGGCTGTGGCGCTAGGCGACCTCAACGGCTACCTCGCCGAACGCGCTGAACCCCGTTTTACCGTCCTGACGCTCGGTCCGAGTGCGCTGGACGCCCCCGCCGAACCAAACTCCACAGAAAAGGTAAACGCATGACTTTCCACGAAACTACGCTCTCCAACGGTCTCCAAATCATCGGTGAACACAACCCCGAGGCGCAGTCGTTTGCCGCCGGGTATTTTGTCCGAACAGGGGCCAGGGACGAAACCGAAGACGTTTCGGGCGTTTCGCACTTTTTAGAACACATGATGTTTAAGGGCACCGACAAACGGAGCGCCGAAGACATCAACTTGGAGTTCGACGCGCTCGGCGCGAACTACAACGCCTACACCTCGGACGAACGCACGGTCTACTACGGCGCGGTCTTGCCCGAACGTGGCGCGGCCCTCGTCGATCTCTTGTCCGACATGATGCGCCCCGCCCTCCGCGAGAGTGATTTTACAGTCGAGAAAAACGTCATTTTAGAAGAGATCGCCATGTACGAAGACCGCCCGTCATTTAAGGTCTTTGAAGAGGGGAACGCACGGTTTTACCGGGGACATCCGCTCGGGCAGTCGATCTTAGGCGCGCCGGAATCGATCCGGGCGCTCGAGCAGAAGCAGATGCTCCGTTATTTTCGCGCCCGTTACGCGTCTGATAACTTGTTTCTGACCATTGCCGGACGTTACGACTGGGACGAACTCGTCGCTCAGGTCGAAACGCTGACCCAAGGCTGGGAGCCGAGTCGGGCCGAACGCCGTTATCCGGCCCTGCAAGGTGCAAAGGGCGACGAACAGCTCAGCTTGCCCAACCTGGCCCGGACGCACACAGCGCTCTACGCCCCCGGTGTAGGCGCGCAAGACCCGCTCCGCTACGCCGCCGGGGTGCTCGCAAGCTGTATCGGCGACAGCGGCGGTCGCCTCTACTGGGCACTTTTAGACAACGGACTCGCCGACAGTGCGTCGCTTTCGCACGACGCGGCGGACGGGGCCGGGGTGTTTACAGGATACTTGTCGGCGAGTCCGGAAGGTCGGGCCGAGGCGCTCCGGGTCTACCGTGAGGTGTTGGCGCAGGTGCAAACGGACGGCGTTACCGAAGACGAGTGGCGGCGGGCGCAGCGCAAACTGGCGACGAGCGTGACGCTGCGCGGCGAGACGCCGTTCGGCCGTTTGATGTCGCTCGGCGTGCGTTACGAACTCGAGCGCACTTACGCCTCGGTGCAAGATACCGTTGCTCAGATTATGGCGGCGAGTTTGGACGACGCACGGGTGCTGCTCGAGCGTCGTCCATTTGAAAAGCTCTTTAGTCTGACGCTGGGACCTGCTTCGGCCTAACGCGTTACGCCACTGACCCGACGCTGTCTTAACACTGCGAGCTAACACTGCCAGCTAACACTGCAGTTCTCACCCGCGCCGTCGTACACTCCTTTATGCGTTTACCGAATGTACGACGGCTCCTTTTAGCTATATCTTTGCTGCCCCTGGCTTACGCGACGCCTGCAAACAATCAGGTCGGCAGCCCGCAAGACTTCGCCGCGCTTACAATCCGGCCCAACGGCCCCGAAGAACTCGATCTGACGACCGGCGTCACGACCTTGCCGCAGGGGGGCGAAATCGTCTACCGGAAAGAACAGGTCACGCTCAAGGGAAGCTTTATCCGCTATCTGGAAGGCGACTTTATCGAGGTCGAAGGGGCGTCGGTGACGGGCACGTTCGGGTCGCTGCGGGCACCGCGGCTGCGGTTCGAGGTCGAGGCGCAGACGCTGCAAGCTCAGGGCGGCGCGACGTTTTCCGGGAAGGCGCTAGGGTTGACCGCCGACAAGCTTTCGCTCAGTCTAAAAGACGACGTTGCTGTGTTGGAGGGTAACGTGACCAGCAAAAATCCCGAACTAAGCAGCGAAAGGGCGCTCGTTGATCTTAAAAACCCGCAAGGGCTCCTTATCGGGCCGTACACCTATCAAGACGGTCCGGTCGGGCTGACGGGCGCGGCGGACAAACCCCTCGCGCTCTCGTGGGACGCTTCAGGTGCGCTGAGCGCTGACAGTCAGGTTCCAGCGCTTCTGCAAACGCGTTTCGCGGCGTACCTGCCGTAACTTCAGTCGGTCGCAGACTACTAGACTACTCTACGCGTGTTTTGCTCTTGTGCTAAATCAGTTGCTGTTTGCAGCCTCGTGCTGCTTGTCGGTATCGCCTTTGGGCAGTGTGACCCGGACAGCTACGGGCAAAAGCTCGAGCTTGCCGGTCTCGGCGCTGCTTACGTTGGTGAACTGAGCTATAACAGCGCAGCGGACGAAGCCAGACTATTTAACGGCGTCTGTTTCGTGTCCTCCGGTACCCCTCAGCTCACGCTCAGCGCTCCGACGATGCGCGTCGAGGGTGTGCAAACCGAACCAAGGTTTATTGCGCAAGGGGCGACGCTGACGCTGGCCGGGTACACAGTTTTTGCTGAAGAACTTTCCGGCAACGCGCAGGGGCTGAGCCTGGAAAACCTCTCGGTGATGAGCCCGCAGTTTTCCGGTACGGCGGTACGCGCCCGCTACACCCTGAAAAACGCTCAGACGATCTTTAGCGGTGTTGATTTTAAGCTCGGTAACTTCCGGGTGACGGGGGCAGCGGCAGGGCTGACCGAGAACACCCTGGTTTTAAGCTCGGCGCGCGCGACGACCTGTGCGTGTCAAAACGGGGGCCTCTACGCGCTTACCGCGCCGAACGTGGTGATCGACCTGACGACCGGCCTTGTCCGGGTTGAAGGGGGCGTGCTCGAGACGCTCGGCCTTCGCCTCGGCTTAAACCCGAACCTGCGCTTTTTGCTGGACGGCGCGCCGGGTTCAGGTGGGCGTCCGGGCAGCGGACGTGTCCGGGTCGGTGGGGCGGCGTTGTTACCGTCTCCTGCAGCTCCCGAACCCGTCGGTACAGTCATCGACGAGGGTACCCGGGTTGCGTTGCCCTTGCAGCTGAAGCCGTGGGCCGGGCTCGAGCTAGGCGCAGCGGGGCTCGACCCGGATCATCCGCTTGGGCTCGTTTCGCTGCTCAAACTGGGGGTTAAGCTCGAGGGGAGCGACCTGCGGGCGGCGCTCGGCCGGGTCGGGCCGGGGCTGCGCGCCGACGTACTCGTCCGGACGCCGCTCGCACCGGGCGTCGGCGTTGACCTCAGCACTACGAACCGCTCGTGGGCCGACGCCGGGTACTTGCACGAAGGCGCGCTCGGGTTTTACGGAGGTCGCCGCTTCCGCAGTGTTTTGGGCGAGGTCAACGATACGCTCAGCTTAGGCGGACAACTTTTCGCCGCGCTATCGCAGCAGACGTTCAAAGCGGTGCGCGTGAGGTCGCCGCGCCTCGGCGCGCGGGGCAGTGCGGACTACGTCTCTGCGCCGACCGGGGTCGGCGTGTTCGCGTTTCGTACCGAGGCGGGGTTGACCTTTTACCCACAAGGCGGGGCGGACGACCACACTTACGATCTCGCGCAACTAGGGATACGGTTACAACCGTTGTGGCGCGCCCGGTTCGGGGCGCTCGAGACCACGCTCGCCTTCGACCATCAGGCTGTTTTCGGTAGCTCACCGTTTTCGACCTACCTCGACAAGCTCGAGCCGAGCAGCGTCTTGGACAGCTCGCTGACCTATGAGCGCGGGGGCCGCCGCGTCAGTCTCGGGGGCCGTTACGCTTTTAGGCTAAACGGCGCGAAAAATCCCGTCCGGCGGCTTCGCTTGGACGCCGCCGCGACGCTCCCGGTTTTCGGGCTGAGAACCCGCAACACCCTGAACGCCGAAATCGCCGGACTTTTAGGCCCCGCCGACCCCGACGTTGACGCCTTTATCACCGCCGAAACCGAAGTGCTGCTGGCGTCGCCCCTCGAGCTGGGGTTTCGGCTGCGTTACGAGCTGTTGCCGCCAGCAGCGGGCCTCAAACTTTTAGAGGTTTACGCGAGCTACCCCGTTACGGTAGAGAAGGTGACGCTGCGGCCCTTTGTCGGCCTTAACGCGGCTCCTTTTATCTTCGGTGACGCGCTGCCGGTGGTGTCGGGGTATGGGCTCGAGGTTGCGTACAGGAGTTGCTGCGGTACACTAAGGGCGTCTTACCGGCTGCACGACCAGAGCGTCCAAACTTCATTTGACGTGCGGCTGGCCGAGGTAAATCCGTAATGAAAGCTGCGACGACCATCACCGACGTAATGAACACTGAAAAAATTAGCGCCGACGCCGTGAGGCAACCCGCTCCGCCGAAAGCTGGCTTGACAAAGCTTGTATATACCGAAGCCCACACTGTAGTGCGCCTCCGAGACTGCTGTTGAGCTGCAACTTTCCTATGGCTGGTCTTATAAACGCCCACCCTGTAAAACCCCACCTTGTGAAACCCCACCTTGTGAAACCCCACAATGCTTAAACGCCTCGACCGTTATCTGCTAAGCGAGAGTCTTACGCCCTTCTTTTTCGGTTTGCTGCTCTACAGCGGTCTCGCAGTCATGAGCGCCAACTTTCCGCGTTTGCAGTGGATCGTCGGTACACCTTTTTCCGGACTCTTGTACTGGCTGTTGCTCCAATTTCCAGCGGCGATCGTGCAGACGCTACCGATTGCGCTCCTGTTGGCGGTGCTGCTTTCGTTCGGACGGCTTGCCGCTTCGAACGAACTCTTGGCGGTTCAAGCGGGCGGCGTGGCCTTGCGGCGGCTCAGCGCCTTGATGTTGACGCTCGGTCTGTTAGCTGCCGGGAGCGCGCTCGTTATCAATCAGTGGGTGCTGCCCCGCACCAACGCTCAGGTTGGCAGTCTCTGGTGGGAACTCACCGGGAGCGGGAGCGGCCTCTACCGGCTTATCAAGCAGAGCTTACCGCTCGGTGACTACACGTTGACGTTTGACTTTGTAACGCCCGACGATGAACTTGTAGGGGTCAGGCTCGAGGCTTGGAGCGGCCCTCAACTGAGCGTCGTTCGCGCCGAACGCGCGCGTTTTACCGAGTCGGGGCTGGCGCTTTACGACTACCACACCACGCGCCTCGACCTCGACGCAATCGCGGGTGATACCCCTAAAAGCGCTGAAGCAACCCTTTCCGAACTCGTCTTGCTCAACAACCGCTCGTCTACTCCGGACGCGCCGCTGACCCTCAAACTCTCCGAAGACCCGAACGCACTTATAACGCAGTATTCGGGGGGCGGTTTTGAAGACGCGCGGTCGCTTTCCGGCGTCTACCGAGACGCGCACGACGCCCGCTTGAACGCCTCCGAACGCCGCAACGCTGCGGTGCTTTTTCACCGTAAACTTGCCGAGTCGTTAGCGAACCTTACGCTCCTGGTAGTTGCCTTACCGCTAGCTGTTTTGCACGCCCGGAGCCGCAGCGTCGCTTTCGGGTTGTCTTTGTCGGTAACGCTCGCCTGGTACGTGCTACTTACGCTCGGACAACTGCTCGCCCAGGCCGGGGTGCTGCCTATCTGGTTTGGTCTCTGGTTCGGCAACGCTCTGCTTTTAGGTGTCGGCCTCTACTTACTCTACGCCCGGACGAACTTCAGGTAGTTCAGCAGGTAGCATCTGGTCGGCAACGCGCTCAATATAGATTTTACTGACCGGCACGCACATTATGAAATGGTAATGGTGTCGATCTTTTGTAAAAGTGCTTAAAGGTAAACCGCCTCGTCCAGTTGCGAGTTATATACCGCGATAATTTTACGTTTGCTCAGCGAGGGCGTCAGAAAATTGTAGGCAACTTGTTGTGATATCTAGGTAGACCTCGCCGGTACGCGGATATATCCAGGTGCCAAGCCAGAGGTCATCTCCGAAAAATAGTGAATTAGCCGTAACGAAGGTAGCTAAAGATGCCACCAGGTCGGCAGTGGGCGGCAAGATAACGGTTCTGTCCGGATGTTTCGGAAAGCCCCAAGCATCTACCTTAGGCAAGAACTCGCGTGCATGCGGGTTGGACACGGCCCAGCCTTGCTCGAGCGTAAGTTGCATCTTGTTCAGATAGGCCCGGTAGCTTTGAGAGGTTGTCACAAGAAAATATACTTGGTGGCGGCTTTGTTACTTATCGCTCACTGCTTTCTGCGTAGCCAAAGAAGCACTGTAGGTATGGTAAATTAAAGGTCCTGATGGAGACGTTGACGTCACCTTTACCCGAAACGCTGGACCACAAAACCGACTACCTAAGTGAAGCTGAAAAACTGCGTTTAGGTGACGCGTACAGCTTTGCGGCGGCGGCGCACGCAGGTGTCAAACGTCGCTCAGGCGAGCTTTTCGTTACCCACCCCGTTGCCGTTACTGAAATTCTAGCCGATATGCAGCTCGACGCCGACGCGCTGATCGCGGGGCTGCTGCACGACACCGTAGAGGACACCGAGGTCACGCTCGCCGACGTCGAAACGCGTTTTGGCGAGCACGTACGCCGCATCGTCGAGGGTGAAACAAAGATCAGCAAGCTTAAAATCTCGCGTTTAGGTAACGCGTACGAGGACGAGCAGGCCGAAAACCTGCGGCAGATGCTCCTGGCGATGGTCGGTGACGTGCGCATTATTTTAGTCAAGTTTGCCGACCGGCTTCACAACATGCGTACGCTGCAGTTTATGCCGCCGGAAAAGCAGAAGCGTATCGCCCGCGAAACGTTAGAAATTTTTGCGCCGCTCGCGCACCGTTTAGGGATCAACCACATTAAAAGCGAGTTGGAAGAACTCGGGTTTTTGTACCTCGAGCCCGACCGCTACCGCACCCTGGAGCGTCAGGTACGCCTCCGCCGCGCCGAACGCGAGGCGTACGTGGCGCGCTCTATCGTGATGTTAGAAGACCGCTTGGCCCAAGAGGGGTTGTCGTTTGATATCGCGGGGCGAAGTAAAGGCTTATACAGCGTTCACCAGAAGATTTTGCGCGACGCCAAAAACTTGGACCAAATCTTCGACCTGATGGCGATTCGGGTCGTCTTGTCACCGACGACGCACCTGGGTCTCAGCTTAGAAGACGAAGAAAAAGCGGTCTGCTACCGCGCGCTCGGGATTATCCACTCGATCTGGACACCCATACCGGGCCGGTTTAAGGACTACGTGGCCGTCCCTAAACCCAACGGCTATCAGTCTTTACACACGACCGTAATCGGTCTGCAGGGGCAACCTATCGAAGTGCAGATTCGGACGCAGCGGATGCACGAGGTCGCCGAGTACGGCGTGGCGGCGCACTGGGCGTACAAGCAGGGTCTCGGTGAAGCGTCCCTGGCGGCGCTGCAGGGGCGGCTGACCTGGATGAAACAGCTCGTTGACGTTGACGAGGGGTCGGAAAGCGCAGGTGCGTTTGTCGATACGGTCAAGACCGACCTGCTCTCTGAGCGCGTGCTTATCTTTACGCCTGCCGGTGACATCGTCAACTTGCCGCTCGGCAGCACGCCGATCGACTTTGCCTATCACGTGCACACGCAGGTCGGGCACCGCTGTTCGGGGGCGCGGGTCAACGGCGAAATCGTTTCGCTCTCGTACACGCTGCAAACAGGCGACCGCGTCGAGATTTTAACGAACCGGGGGGCGCACTACGGGCCGTCACCCGACTGGCTCGGGATGGTCGTCACGCGCGGAGCCAAACAGAAGATTCGGCACTACTTCAGGCAACAAGAGCGTGAAGGCATCTTAGATGGGGCTAAACGGACCTTAGAGCGCGCCCTGCGCCGCAAACACCTCTCGGTGGCGCACTACACTGGCAAAAAGCTCGAGGTCGCGGCCCGCAAACTGATTAGCGCCGACTCGGTTGACGAACTCTACTTGGCGCTGCACGCCAAAAGGGTGACGCCCAAACAGATTCTCCTGGAACTCCTGCCCGAAACGCCCAAACCGACGCTACCCACGCCGCCCACACCCAAACGCGGGACCGGCGGCATCTACCTCGACGGCCTCGACGCGCCTGCCAAACTCGCGCAGTGTTGCAGCCCGGTACGCGGCGACGAGGTAGTTGGGTACATTACCCGGGGGCGCGGCGTGAGCATACACCGCTGCGACTGTACGAACGTCAAGCACCTGATGCGTAAAGAGGCTGAACGGCTTGTGCACGTGACCTGGGACGCGCCGACCGGCGAGGTCTATCCGGTCGATTTTGAAGTCGTCGGGGTTGACCGCCCCGGGCTGTTGATGAACGTTTTAGACGTGATCGCCGGGATGAACAAGTCGGCCTCGAGAGTGACCGCCGACGTACAGGGGAGCGCCAAAGCCCGGATTCACTTTCGTATCGACGTTAAAGACCATACCGAGGTCGATAAGGTCAAAGAGGCGGTGCTCAGAATTGACGACGTGACGCGTATCTACCGCTCGAGGCCGGGTCTTAAAGCGTAGCTAGGTCGGCTCGAGCGGCGTTTGATAAAACAATCGGCAAAACAAACTGTCAGGTTACAGCTGGCTTTTAGGTTGACCTATGGGGGTTGTCGCTGCTCGTTTGTACGGTCTCAGCACTTTTATAAAGCGGTACGGCTGCTGTTTTGGTACGGAGCAGCTGAACCGCGCTCCGGAGCGAAAAGATCAACCAGCAGACGATCCCGAGCATTTTAGCTAGGTCTTCAAACAGTAGACCGGTGGGGCCGCGAAGGTCGAAAAGTACGCGGAGCACACCTTTGTCGCCTGCAACCGACAAGGCAAAAAAACCGAGCGCCAACCCGAGAAGTGCAAAATCCAACTCTAAAAGCAGCGGCAAAAAGCCCACCAAGCCCGCAGCGAGAACGCCGTAACCGGCGTACAAAGCCAGCTCGGAAACGCCCAACCGAACCGGAAACACCTCTTCGTGAAGCATAAACAGGTCGTCTAACGCTAAGAGTCCGGTAAAAACAGCCAAGTAGCTTAAAAAAGCTTTACCGACCCAGCTCGGTTTCTTAAAGGTACCGAACAAAAAAGCAGCAAACGCACAGATACAGGTGCTCGTCCACCAGAGTAAAATCCCGATATTCGAGAGTGCGCCGCGGTAGAACATAACGTTGCCCTGCGGGTCGTAAACTTCGGCGTTGGTGTCACGTAGTAGCACGTCAAGCGGTACAAACGGTTGAGCGGCGAGAAGAAGATAGACGACCGTGACAGGTAAAAGAACCGCAAGTATAACGGTTCGTAAAAGCGGCGCTTGTTTATACAAGCGAGAAAAAAGGGGAGGCATGAGGTCCTTTGCGGCGTAGTAGGGTCGCCGGTATCGTATACGGGTTCAGCTGACGTTGTGCTGACAAAACCTTAGAGCAGCTTAGCAGATTAGGTTGCGTCGCCGCAGCCGCAAGCACACGGCTCGGCTTAAATCCCGCGCAGTTCGCGCTATACCTGGACCTTCAGCAGACCGGAAGGTCAGGAGGTTGTACGAAAGGTCGGTTGAGTCCGCTGAAGGCGTGATGAGAATACAGCATATAGAAGGGATACGGCTCAGGGACCCATCTATGCTGCGTTCTACCTTCGTGCTTCTCTCGCCTCGCTCAACCGGCTTTTAGGGGTGTCTCGACGCTCAGATAACCGGATGTACAGATAACCCTTCGTCCCAGAGCAGCGCGGCTAAACTCGAGCCCTATGAAGCGATCAACGTGGCCTGGAATTTTAGCGTTTGGTATAGCCGTCGGCTTTATCGGCTCGGGTACGCTCGTGATGGTGCTAGCTCTGAGCACGCCGACAGCTGCGAAAGGGTTGGTTTTTGCGGGCGGATTTTTCGGAACGCTGCTGCTCGGTACGCTGATCCCTCGTGTCCGGCGGGGTGTGCTCAGCGTATCTTTTCAGGCGGTAGCTGCTAGGCCCGAACAGGTCGCTGCACCGGAGCGCAGCCGCACCTTAGCGCCTGAGACCTTATTAAATCAAAACGCACTGAAAAAGACCCCTAAACCCCGACGAAATAGTCTCTTAAAACGCACCCGCCACCGTACACACACACAAGAACAAAGCGCGAAACGCCTCGAGCAAGAATAACCGGTTTCTTTGCCCTTATGCTTTTACGTTAAAGGGCAGTTCGTCGGTTTCTAAAATTATGTGCTAGAATCTGCAAGCAAATGTTCTTCACGCGCCCGCCGCACTGACGGGATTGAGACAAGGTAAGCTCGGCTGGAGCATCTTCTTTTTTACTACCCACCCAGAGGGTAAAAGCCGCAGCTCGCTCGGCCGTATAAAATCCTCGGGCCAGTGAGCAGAGCGAAAAACGCACCTGTAGCGGCGTGCGGTATATGCCCGGTTCGGTGCCCTCGGGATTCAGGTATCCGCATACAGGCTCTAAGCTGGCGTAGTAGAACGCCGGGTTTCTGCCCGAAGCTCAACGTTTGCCGCCGCAAAGACGGTGTGGCAAAGACGGTGTGCTCAAACGGGTTTGGTTCTAAGGTAAATTGAGGCGGTTGCTGAGGATGTCCGGGAGCGTTTCAAGCTCGAGCCGTACGGTTTCGACTTCAGGCGCAGTCTGCGCGAACGCAGTGGAGCCGAAAGTGAGCAGACCCAAAACAAAACTGACGATGTTCATTTAGCGTCGGCGAGGGCAGCCTCAACCGCGCGCTCCAGCGGTTTAATCCCAGCTGGGAAATCTCGAGCGTTTTCCCAGCGTTGTGCGGACCACACCCTATTGGTCCACAAGGTAAAAGGTCAGCCAACGCTCTTTCGGTAGGCGCGCCAGGTCGCTACGTGATTGTCTCGCATCACCGGCCAGCTGACGCCTTAACGCTTCAAAGCTCCTTACGCCTTAGCTGGAAGTTTGTCCGATTCGAATTCCGGCGTGTGCACGCCGATGATTTCAAACCCTTGATCCTTAAAACGCGCGTACTGACTTTGCAGCGTCGGCAGGCTGCGGGTGCAGGTCGTAGCAGCTGTAGCAGTTGTAGACCTACACATTGACCAGCACGACCTTGCCGCGCAAATCGGCGCTAAGCGGTTCGGAGTTGAGCCACCGGGAATAAATCAGAGCGCAGACGCGCCAACTTTTCGAGTAAATCCGGGAATACTCAAAATAAGTCCCGACAGCAGAAGGGTAAAACCCGGCTAGAGAGGTTTGTTCATACGAATAGTAGGTGTACGCCTCGGCAGGGTGTAGACCGTTACACCCTCACACGGTCGCTGTTAAGCCCGGTGGCTCCGCTCGGATGTGGCGGGCGCTGTTCGGTCAGCTGCGTGTCGCCGTCCCCGTCGGTGCAGCGCACCGTAAAGGTGTGTTCGCCCGACTCGAAAGGCCATTCGAAACGCCACAGTACCCAGGTCAAAGCCGAGATCGGTTCGCGCAACTCGGCAGGCTGCCAGTCGCCGTCGTCAACCTTGACCTCGACGCTGCGAATCCCCCGCGCCCCGGCGTAGGCGATACCACCCACCGGAATCTTCATGTTGCGGCCACCTCCCGCATCGGCGATCATCATGTTCGCCCCTACCGTATCGATAACCGACGTGGCCCGTACCTGCGCTTCACGGTCCCACGAACGCACCACCCAGTAGCCCGGTTCCCACGAACTTACAACCTCGATGGTTTCGATCCATTTAGGTTGTTTCATCCCGTAGTGGTCGGGGATAAAGATGCGGAGCGGAAACCCGTGCTTGATACGGAGCGGCACGCCGTCCCAGGCGTAGGCGAGGACGATACGCGGGTCGTTGCGGATATCGTCTAGCGCCACGTACTCGAAAAAGCCGTCGGCTGAGCTTATCCGCAGGTGAGAGGCGTTCTCTTGCAAACCCCACTCGGACAGCAGGTTTTGTAGCGGAACGCCGGTCCAGCGCGTGGTGCTGATCAGCTCACCGCCGACCGGGTTCGAAATGCACGACATGGTGATGAACTGATCTGTCGCTTTGTAGGCGCGCAGTTCGCTAAGCGTGTACTCTTTGGGCGTATCGACCAAACCCTCGACGCGCAGCCGCCAATCGGCCTCCTGGATTGTCGGGGGTGCCAAGTTGATGTCGATGCGGTAGAACTGCTCTAACGGGGTGTATTCAGGACGCGTTCCCGGCACGACAGCGGTGGCAGCACCGGCGTTGGGGAGCGCATGGTTCGCCGACCAGAGTTGACCTTCGGGTGGAGCTTCTTCGGTGTTCCGGCGGCTCAGCACCGCCCCGACGCCTGCGCCGGAGACGGTAATCAGGGCCGCCGCGCTGCCGACTCTTGCGATAAACTGCCGCCGGTTGACCGGCTCGGCGGTGACGGCTGCTGGCGTAACAGTCCGCACGACACGGCGTTGCAACCACGCCAAACCCAGACCCCAGATAAGCAGCGCCCCTAAAACCCAAAATCCATCGGCAAGTGTGGTCCCCTGCCGGGTCGCGCTGACCGCGCCCAAAACGATGCCCACGACGAGGCCGTAGCCTAAACCGGCAAACAAGCTCGAGCGCCGCCCCCGAAAAAAAGCAAAGTACGCTGCGCCGCCAACTAAGGTCAAGCCGAGGGTTAAAGCGACCGCTATCGCCTGTTCTGCGAGTTTGGCATTTTCTCTGACTGACAGTCCGAGCGCGTTAATCACCCCGACCATGCTGTCGATGCCGGTGGTAATCACGCTGCCCGGTAGCACGCGCGAGACCAGATCGAAAATATCAAAAGGAATAAAAGGCACGCCGGTGGTGGTGTAGGCCAAAAACAGCAGGGCCAGGAGCGGCGCGCTCAGCAGCAAGGCGAAGCCCGCACCGACGACGAGGGCGAGCCAGAGGTTGGGTTTTTTCATGTGTATCTCCTTGGGTGCGTGTCTAGCTCAAGTGCGGTTCAACGTGCTTTGCGACTGACCGACACAGCCGTCTCGAGGGGTTTTGGGGCGCTGTAAGCTGATCTATATGCCAAAGGTAGACCAAACCGCCAAAATGTTACGTTAAATGTACGACGAAAGTGCGCTGCTTTTCGTCCAGGTCAAGCTGGTGTTACAACCCCGAAGATACGTTCCTAAAGACACGTTTGGCGCACCGGGTTTGGGGCGCTGCCAGCGGGAAACGTCAATCCGCTGCCGCCGGTACCGCCACGCGTTTTAACGGTTCTGCCAGCGCTGTTATTAAAGTGCCGACAACCTCCTCGACTTGCACGTCTTTTAGGTTGGGATAGAGCGGCAGCGCCAACAGCTCGCGGGCGGCGGCGCGTGCGTGCGTGCAGTCGCCGTGCGCTTTGCCGCTGAGGGGCGGCATCTCGGGTAGCGCGTAAGGATAGTAGGCCCTCGCGCCGACCCCGCGTTCGTTAAGCTCCGCCATCACTCTGTCGCGTTCAGGAACGCGTACGACGTAAAGGTGATAGACCCCGTTTTGATGCTCCGGTACCGTTACCGGCAGGTCGGCTAGTGCCGCGTCATAATACCCGGCTAAGGTGCGGCGGCGGGCGTTCCAACCGTCCAAATGCGGCAGTTTGACGCTCAGTACGGCGGCTTGAAGGGCGTCGAGCCTCGAGGTGTACCCGATCGCCTCGTGGTAGTAAGGGCGCGTGGTGCCGTGGGCGCGCAGCAGCCTGACCTGCTCGGCAACAGCGGTGTGCGGCGTCGTCACCATTCCCCCGTCTCCGGCTGCGCCCAGGTTTTTGGTCGGATAAAACGAATAGCAGCAGGCGTCGCTCCAGCTGCCGACCAGTTGACCGTTCAGGCTTGCGCCCGCAGCTTGCGCGGCGTCTTCGATGACCTTGAGGTCGTGCTTGCGGGCGAGTTCAGCCAAGGCGGGCATAGCGGCGGGGCAACCGTAAAGATGTACCGGCAGCAGCGCCTTCGTGCGCGGCGTCAAGGCGGCCTCGGCAGCCGTGACGGACAAGTTGAGCGTGTCGGGGTCAACGTCAACCAAAACCGGTTCTGCGCCGACCAAAAGTACCGCTTCGGCAGACGCGTAAAACGACAACGCCGGGACGATCACCTCGTCGCCGGGGCCGACGCCCAGCGCACGCAAAGAGAGCACCAGCGCGTCCGTTCCTGAGCCGACACCGACCGCGTAGGCCGAGTTTGTATAGGCGGCAAATTCGCTTTCAAACCGGGCGACCCGCTCGCCCAGCACGAACTGACCGGTGCGGAGCGTTTCTAGGACGGTGGCCTCGAGCCCTGCTTGCACCTCGTCCGGCAGCGTAATGTCGAAAAGCCGTATCACGAGCCGAAATTTCTGTCGGCGTTCCCGCGCCGCCGCGTTGCGGCAACGACCGTATTTTGCATGAGCATCGCGACCGTCATCGGCCCGACGCCGCCCGGTACCGGCGTGAGGTAGCCCGCAACCTCAGCAACGCCCGGTTGTACGTCGCCGCGTAGCGCCCAACCGGATTTTTTGGTGGTGTCGGCAACGCGCGTAATCCCGACGTCTAAAACGACCGCGCCCGGTTTGACCAGCTCAGGGGCAATAAGGCCCACACGCCCGACGGCCGCGACCAAAATGTCGGCTTGAGCGGTGAGAGCCGCGAGGTCTCGAGACTTCGAGTGCGCTACGGTAACGGTCGCGTCCCGCTGCAAAAAGAGCGCGGCCGCCGGTTTGCCGACGAGCGACGAACGCCCGACGATCACGACTCGTCTGCCTGCAATCGGCAATTTATAAAAGTCCATGATACGGATAAGTCCCGCCGGGGTACACGGGACGAGCGCCCGTCCGCCGTTCCAGAGCCGCCCGACGTTGACCGGGTGAAAACCGTCCACATCTTTGGCCGGATCGATGGCTTCTTGAACCGAGCGGATATCGAGGTGAGGCGGGAGCGGGTCTTGTACTAAAATCCCGTCGATTTCAGGGTCGTCGTTAAGCGCCCGGACCCGCTCGAGCAGGTCGTTTTGTGCGGTCATTTCGTCTAACACCACGACCTGCGATTTGAGTCCGAGCTGCGTCGCGGCCCGGTCTTTACCGCGTACGTACGCCACGCTCGCCGGGTCTTCGCCGACGCGCACGACGACGAGTTGCGGGGCAAAGGGGAGCGTTTGGAGCGTCCCTTTAAGTTCAGCGGTCACGCTTTCTGCGACGACTCTACCGTCCAAACGTTGGGCTACGCCGGTTTCGGCCATATTAGCTTTCTACCTCGGTAGGCTCGGTCTTGGTCTCAAGCGTAGACGTCCCCTCGCGGTGAAGCTTTGCCAGCACGCCGTTGACGAACCGCCCCGACTCCTCGCCGCCGTAGCGTTTGGCAATCCGCACCGCGACCTCGAAAGTCACTTCGGGTGGAAGGTTTTCAAAGGTCATTTCAGTGAGCGCCAGCCGCAATACAGCGAGGTCGGTCTGCGACATTTGGGAGAAGGTCCAGCCCTCGAGCGCTCCCGAGAGCCTGCCGTCGAGTTCCGCCTGGTGCGCGGCAAACGCCCGCACCAGCCGTTCGGCAAACGCGGCACCGTCGGCGTCTAGGCCCTCGCCGTAAGCTTCGGCAGCCTCGCCGGGTGTCTGGTCGGTCCGGTCGTCGCGGATGCTCTCCCACGCCCCCAATAACGGTTCGCCCCCGCGCTCGGCCTGAAACAGAGCGCGAAAGGCGAGTTCTCTGGCCCGCCGTCTAGTCGCCATAGTTGTCTAAATAGGTCATAATCCCTGCATTCGTTTGGCGATAAAGGTGGTGTAGACCGCGCCGCGCTGATAAAACGCATTGTCGAGGACCCGAAGGTGAAACGGAATCGTCGTTTTAATGCCCTCTAATACGGTTTCGGTCAAGGCGCGTTTCATCCGGGCGATAGCCTGTTCGCGGGTCGGTGCCCAAGCGATAATTTTAGCGACCAGCGAGTCATAATTGGGCGGAATCCGGTAGCCTGAATAGACGTGCGAATCCACCCGGATACCGGGGCCACCGGGCCAGTGGACGTCGGTCACAGTCCCCGCTGAAGGCCGAAAATCAAAGTCGGGGTCTTCGGCGTTGACCCGTACTTCGATGGCGTGACCGGAAACCTGCACGTCTTCTTGGGCAAGCAACAACCCCTGCCCCGCTGCGACGCGGAACTGCTCGCGTACGAGGTCAAAGCGTGTGACCATTTCGGTGACGGGGTGTTCGACCTGGATGCGGGTGTTCATCTCGGAAAAATAAAACGAGCCGTCCCGGTCTACTAAAAACTCGCAGGTGCCCGCGCCCCGGTAGTTGATATGTTTGGTGAGTCTGACGGCGGCGTCGGCAATCTCGAGCCTCAACCCCTCGTCTAGCGTGCTGGGCGCTTCCTCGAGCAGTTTCTGGTATCTACGCTGGATCGAGCAGTCGCGGTCGAAAAAGTGAATGGCGTGGCCTTCACCGTCGCCGAACACCTGAATCTCGACGTGGCGCGGCTCTTCTAAAAATTTTTCCAGATACATCTCGCCGTTGCCGAAGGCCGCTTTCGCTTCTTCTTGGGCGTTCGTGAGGTTGCGCTGGAGTTCGTCTTCGGCCCTGACAATCCGCATCCCGCGCCCACCACCGCCAGCCGACGCTTTTAAGATGACCGGGTAGCCGATACGGGCTGCGAAATCTTTGGCTGCGCCGACCGACTCGAGCGCCCCCGACCCCGGCACGACCGGCACGCTGCTCTCTTCCGCGACCCGGCGGGCGCTCGCCTTGTCACCGATAGCGCGGATATTTTCCGGGCGTGGGCCGATAAAGGTGATGCCGTGCTCTTCACACTTCTGCGCGAACTCGGCGTTTTCGCTTAAAAAACCGTACCCCGGATGAATCGCCTCTGCGCCGGTGACGAGCGCCGCCGAGAGCAGGTTGCGAACGTTCAGGTACGACCCCGATGACGCAGCGGGACCGACGCAGATAGACTCGTCGGCTAACAGCACCGGCAGCGAGTTTTCGTCGGCTTTTGAATACGCCTGCACCGCTGTAACCCCGAGTTCACGGGCGGCGCGGAGGATACGCAGCGCGATTTCGCCCCGGTTGGCAATCAGGATTTTCTTAAACATAGTTTCTGAAAACATAGCAGCTAAAGAAGCGAGAAGCAGGCAGTAAGAAGTAGTTTTGCCCGCTATTTACGCTTCTATACTCGCGCTCTATCATGCGGGCTCGAGCCTGAAGAGCGCCTGCCCATACTCGACCGGTTCTTCGTTTTTAACTAAAATCTCGCGCACCGTACCCGAAACCTCGGCTTCGATTTCGTTCATCAGCTTCATCGCCTCGATAATGCACAAGACCGACCCGGCCTGCACACGGTCGCCGACCTTGACGAAATCGGGCGCGTCGGGGCTCGGCGCGGCGTAGAGCGTCCCGACAATCGGGGCGGTGACCTCGAGCAGGTTGCTCTTGTCGTCTTCCGGAGCTTCAGGTGTGGGCGGCGCAGCTTCAGGTTGAGGTGTCGGCGTGGCGGGTGCAGGCGCAGATTGTACTTGTGGCGTCTCTGCGGGCGTGGCGGACGTTTCACCGCGTTTAACGCTCAGCTTGTAGTCGCTCGTTTCCAACACCAGCTCGGTAATACCCGACTCTTTGACGGACTCGAGCAGGCGTTTAAGCTCTTTGGCGTCCATACGTCTAGGCGCGGCCCAGATAGTCACCGCTGCGCGTATCGACCCGGATGGTCTCGCCCTGATCGATAAAGAGCGGGACGGCGACCGTTGCCCCGGTCTCTAGTACCGCCTGTTTCGAGCCACCCGAAACCGTATCGCCCTTGACGCCGGGGTCGGTCTGGGTGATGGTTAGCGCGACGACGTTCGGCAGCGTAACCTTGAGCGCTTTGTCCTGAAAGTAATCGACGGTGACTTCCATCGACTCTTTCAAGAATTTGACCGGCGTGCCGATCTGTTCAGCCGTCAAGGTCGGTTGGTCAAAAGTTTCGGTGTCCATGAAGGTGTACACGTCGCCGTCGGTGTAGAGGTACTGCATGGTGCGGTAGTCGATAAAGATGTCCTGGAGTTTTTCACCCGAGTTAAAGGTGCGCTCGACGATCGAGCCGGTTTCCATATTGCGAAACTTCGTCACGACCTTCGCCCCGCCGCGTCCCATCTTCATGTGCGAGTACTCTAAGCACTCCCAGAGCCCGCCGTCCATCTCGACTTTGGTGCCGTTACGCAGTTCGGTTACGCTGATCATCATTCCTCCGTTGGTCTATAACATTCGGTCTTTAGGTCATTTTAGATAAGCGGGCGCAGACCCTGAGGCGGCCCTGCCGACAAAAACTACCGAAGACAGTTTAACATCTGTGTTAATTTAACATCTGTGTCAATCAGGTCGCCTCAGCAGCACGCTACAGCTTAGTTGAGCTTGATGAACGTTCCGTTTAGACCCGATTGGGCGACGTAACCGGAGAGCGCTGCCGGGCTGAGAAGTTTTCCGCCGGTAACAGCGACGAAGGCGGCCTCGAGGACGTTCGTCGCGACGCTTCGTCCGCCTAACCTCGGCGTCGTCGTGACCAAAAGCGTCGCGCCACGTTGTCGTAACAACTCGGCGTCTCCCTGCGTTGTCGTGTTCGTCAGAACGATTTTACCTGTCAAGCGCTCGGGCAAGTAGCGGCGGATGAAATGCCAGTCTCCGGCGATCACATCGGCTTCACCGTAGGCCCTCTGGTAAAACGGACTCAGCTTTTGACCTTTCTCTTGTGCGTCTCCGGTCGGGTAAAGCACGCTGATGGGCAGTTTGGTAATCATCGGCAAAAGCCCCCCTGCCAGCGCGCGCAACTGCCGGACGCTGCAAATAAGCTTGGGAATACCGAGTGCAAAGGCCAGATCACCAAAGGCGACCTGCGCGCCGGTTTGGGTGAGCGCTTCCGCCATGCCGAAACGGTCTACCGCCGAAACCATCAGCACGGTTTTACCCTCGAGCGGTACCTTGCTGTTGAGCTTGTCTACGACGACGCGCTCGAGGCTGCCCTTGAGTCCGGCCCCACATACGACCGGCGTCGTCTTTGCTTGCGCCGCCAACTGTGCCCCCTGCCGGAGCGTATAGCGCCTCTCACCGACGTAAAAGTAAAGGTCGAGCCCACCCAGCCCGATGGCGTCTACCGAGCCGTAAACGCCCGTATCAAGCTCATGAATAAGCGCCGCTGCCCGCTTGACGTCGCCATCGGTACCGAGCCGCTTTACTGTAACCTCTTGACCCAAAAGCGTCAGGGTTTCCGAAAAGTCGCGTTTCGACGAGCCTAAAGAGACGCTGAGCACATGTTTCATGTAGCTCAGCTTAACCCGCAGCTGAGCTACCTGTCGGCCTCACTTTGGCAAGGCAAAGCGCCGAATCAGCCGGAGTAGTTCGACGTAACCGCACCGGGGCCGTACAACCGTCGTCCCGGCTGGGCGCGGGTATGCCGCCCGGCTCTGAGGACGCGTACGCCGTTGACCCAGACGTCGCGTACCCCCTCGGAAAGCCTTTCGGGCTCCGCGTAGGTCGCCCGGTCGCTCACGGTGTCCGGGTCGAAAACTACGACGTCGGCAAAGTTGCCTTTTCGCAGCTCGCCGCGCCCCTCGAGACGTAAGTGACGGGCGGGTAAGCCGGTCATTCGGTGCACCGCCGCCGCTAGACTCAGCAGGCCGCGTTCGCGCACATAGTGGCTCAGCAAACGGGTGAAGTTACCGTAAGCGCGGGGGTGACCGCCGATCCTCGTGTCTCGGCTGAGAGACGGGTCGTCGCCCGCCGCGTCCGACCCCAGCATTACCCAGGGCTCCCGGAGTTGCCGCTCGATATTTTCTTCGCTCATCAGGTGATACATACTGCCTACCCGACCGGGTTCCGCGGCAATAAGGTCGAGGGCCGCGTCTATCCAGTTCTGGCCGCGCAACGCAGCGATTTCAGCGAGCGAGCGCCCCACATAGTTTTGATGTTCGGGTAACGCCAGGCCCACCGGAAAAATGCCTTCCGGCCCGGTCAGCGTGCCCAGCGGCTCCCAGCTGCCATCGGGCGCTAGCATCGCCGCCCGGATACGGGCTCTAGCTTCGGGGTCGCGCAGACGCGCCCGAAGTCCGTCGCCCTCGCTGGCCCACGGCGGCGTCACGGACGAAAGGCCGGTACCTGCGGCGGTGTAGAGGTACATGTCGGCGCACACGTCCCGGCCTGCGGCGCGTTCGGCGTTGATTCGCGCCAGCAGCTCGGTCAGCTGCGGCCATGCGGGTACGCCCGCCGCTTTGAGGTGATAGATATGGAGCCGCGCCCCGCTGCGAACGCTAATTTCAAGCGCTTCAGCAAACCCCTCGAGCAGCGCCTCCCCTTCTGAACGCATATGCGTGATGTAGACGCCGCCAAACCGGGCGACCTCTTCGCAAACGGCCACCAGCTCGTCGGTTCCAGCGTAGCTGCCAGGGGGATAGATGAGCGCGGTCGCCAGCCCGAAGGCCCCGTCTTCCATCGCCTCACGCATCACACGGCGCATCTCGGCCAGCTCTGCGGGGCTGCTCACGCCCTGCACGTGTCCCTTGGCGGCCATCCGCACCGTCGCGCCGCCGAGAAACGAGCCGAAATTGACCGACGCGCCCACCTCTTCTTGGACGCTCATCCAATCACCGAAGCGGGTCCAGCTTTTTGAACGCTCTATCCAGCGTTCGTCACCGCCCGGCAGCCCGTGAATAGGAAAGCCGTGCACTTCGCCCACCACCGCCGGGGCAGGCGTCCAGCCTTCGCCCATGATCTCGGTGGTCACGCCCTGCGTCACCTTACCTAGGCTCAGGCCGTCGCGTAGCAGCGTCGAGACCGAATGACTCATCACGTCGATAAAACCGGGAGCGACAACCAACCCGGTAGCGTCTACGACCTCGGCCCCTTCGGGCGCAGCGCCGCCCGGTTCGCTGATAGCGGCGATCCGGTCACCTTGAATAAGCAGGTCGGCGGGGCGTCCGGGTGCGCCGGTGCCGTCAAGGAGCGTGCCGCCGCCTATCCAGACAGACGAATTCACGAATTCACGCCACTAAACTCACAGGGCGTCTACGGGCGGCAAGGCTGCTTCCGGCGTGTCGTCCGAAGCGTCTTGACGTTCGCGCGGGTAGAGCCGCGCTCCAAAGCGCATAAACTCCACCTCGTCGCCACCCATCAAAAATTCCACGCCCAAGCCGTCGGCATCGCCACCGGCGATGACTGCGCGGTTCGGGGCGATAAAGCGCACGGGCATGTTTTCAGTGCCGCCCGTCGTGGTGTCGGGGACGACCAGCACCAGCGTGCCGTCTTGCACCTGCGCACCTATCTTATACGTCTGGCCGATGACCAGGTAATCGCCCGCGAAGGTCTTCAGCTCATCCTCGCTCAGCTTGACATCCTTCTGCTCGGGCTTGCTCAGGCCCAGCACTTTGAGCTTGACCCACTCGCTCAGTTTGCGGTTGTAGGCGTGGCCGTTGCTGGCGTTGGTCATGGCGATAAAGCCCACCTTGCGGTCAGGCGACACCCAAAAGTCCGATTGGTGACCCAACGTGGTGCCGCCGTGACTGATGATCGTAGCGTCCGGATACCGGTCGATAAACCAGCTCTGCCCGATCTGACCCTCTTCGCCCGGAAAGGCGTTGATCCCGACGCCGATAGGTCGCACCGGTTCCCACAACTGGCTGCGGTCCAAGGCTTTGAGCGGTGATTCCTCGGCAGGCTGAGTCACTTCAGCGTCGTCGGAGGCTTCCTCGCTCTTCCCTTGGGGTTCCGGTGGCGGAGCCATTTCCCCCGACATGAGGTAGTGGGCGTACCTGGTCATATCGTTTATCGTCGAGGAGCAGCTGCTACCCGCTGGAGCCGCCGAGCGCATCATCATCCAAGGGCGCTGCACCACCATCTCGTCGTCAATCTGGTTGTAACCCGTGGCGTAGCGGTAGGTCATAATCTGGTTCGAAAAGAAAAAGGTGTGATCCATGCCTAACGGTTGCAAGACAAGTTCGGTGACCGCAGCTTCGTACGTTTTGCCGGTGACGACCTCGATAACCCGCCCGGCGACGAAAAAGCCCGCGTTGTTGTAGCTCCAGTGGCCGCGCAGCGGCACGACCTGCGGCGACTCGGCTAAAATGTCTAGCACCTTGGCGACAGCGTCGTCGCCCTCGCCAGTGTCTTCGAACAGGTCGCCCTGAAAACCGCCCTGATGGGTCAGCACATCGCGAATCGTCAGCTGCGCCGCCACCGACTCGTCTTTGAGCTTGAAGTCGGGCAGGTAGGTGCGCACGGTGTCGTCCAGCTTCAGCTTGCCCTGCGCCGCCAGCACCGACAGGGTCAGCGAGGTCAGCGTTTTGGTGGTGCTGCCAATTTGAAAAATCGTGTCTGCGGTGACAGGTAGAGGGTTTTCCAGGTTGGTCACGCCCAGGTTGACGAAGTGGTCGCCATCCGGGGTCAGGACGCCCAGCGTCACGCCAGGAATCTTATACTCGGTTAGCAGTTGTTGGGCCTCTTGTTCAAAAATGGAGGCTAGCTGGGCACGGTTTGCTGTTGTCGTCATGGGTACTCCTTGGCTTAGAGACGGGGTGGCGCTAGCTACGCACTTAGATGGCAACCTTACTTAAATAGCACGCGGAACAGGTTGGTTTTGTTGAAGTCCTCGTAGCCGTTAAGCGACGCACTGGTCGCCGCAAAGCCCAGAGGCAGCGTTAGTGGAAAAGCGTACGTTTGCTCGTTTAGGTACCTAAGTAGCGACGTGTAGAGCGGCTTGCGGGCGTCTTGACCTACAGCGTCTCTGGCTTGATCTAGCATTGTCTCGAGCTTGGGGTCACTGAAGTTCACTGCAGTTCCTAAAATACCCTCGGCGCTGTAGAGTCCGCGCAGTACGGTGTCCGGGTCAGCGCCGCCCCAAGTCAGGGCGCTAAGGGGCAGCTTGCCGCCTAGCAGCGCCGCGTTGCCCGCGCTCAGTTCCATCGTAACCACCTCGACGTGAAATTTGGGATTCAAGCCCTCGAGGTTTTGCTTGAAGATTTCGGCTACCACCTGAGACAAGCCGCTCCCGGCTACAAAGTCGAGCGGAAGGGTAAACCCAGTTGTCCACAGCTCGCCCCCGAACGCCTGCTTGAACTCGGCCTCGGCGGTCTTTAGGTCGTAGGCGGGCGGCTCGAGGCGCTTATCGTCGGCCCAGTTGTTGGGCGGCAGGGTGGTGTTTCTGGGGAGCCCCTTACCCTGGAGCGCGTCGCGGGTAAAGGTCGCCATATCGAAGGCCGCGGCAAAGGCTTTGCGCACATGCACGTCGCTGAAGAAGTCAGCGGGCATGTTGTTCTCGGCGAGTTGTCCCGAGGGCAGAAACTTGGCATCTTGAATGTTCTGGTTGAACAGAATCACCGGGGTCTGGTCGCGTGTCGGCAATTCGTCGTAAACCGTTACCCCGGGTGAACCCTCGAGCCTCGCCAGCGTGTCGCGGTCGGGGATGACGGCGATGTCGGCGTCGCCTTTTTGCAACGCCAGCACGCGGGCGGTGTCGCTGTCCACTTTTTGGATAATCACGTTGGTCAGCGCGGGCGCGCCGCCCCAGTAGCCGTCAAAGCCTTTGAGGACGAAGAGGCTGGGGTCTCGAGCCACGAACATGTACGCCCCGGTGCCTACTGGCTGCTGGCTCAGCAGCGAATCTGAAACGTCTTTACCCCTAAACGCTTCAAAGTCTTCGGCGGTGCCGCTCCAGTCGCCACCCGCTGCCAGAATCTGCTGCGGCACGATGTAGGCTTGGGTCAGAGAATCGAGTAAGCTGGGCACGTTTTTGTCCAAACTGAGCACGAGCTGCCCTGCTTCGTTACACTGGACGATCTGCGCGAGCTTGTCAAAGGTAAAGGTCTTTTGAACCTCGGGGGTAAAGCTCGTGATACCGAGGAGGTTGCTGCGAATCTGGGCGGCCTGTGAGGTCTCGTTGCCGACTAAAAGGGTTCGCCGTAAAGAGTATTCTGCGTCGGCGCAGGTCATGGGTGAACCGTCGTGAAACTGCACGTTTTCACGCAGGGTAAAGGTCGTGACCTTCCCGTCTTTGCTCTGGGTAAAGCTGGTCGCGAGCAGCGGCGTGTAGGTACCGAAGTCGTTTAAGAATAGGCCCTCGTACAGCTGCTGCACCGGCAGCACGTCGTAAGTCACCACTGCCTGCGCGGGTTCGGTACTGGCGATAGCTGAGGGAATCTGCATCATCAAGGTGTCTTCGGGCGTGGCCAGCGCCAGCGAACTAAGTAACGCGAAGGTGAAAAGCAGCGGTCGAATCATCGGTAGACCTCCAAATCTAGCTGACGAATACGGGGAAGATGGTGAGGTGTCATTTAGCGGTTCCGCGGATTAAGCTCTTCACCAAGGGCGTCTCCTAACAAGTTCCAGCCTAAGCTATAAAGCACGATGCAAAGACCTGGAAAGAGCGTCACGTACCAATAGGCGAACGGTTGACCCGGCGGCCCTTGGATCCATTTTTGCGCGAGGCTAATAAGCTGTCCCCAATCGGCAAAGCCCAGCGGCGCACCCAAACCCAGAAACGACAGGGTTCCGGCTACGATAGGTAAACTACCCATCTGCAGCACAACTAGGCTGAGTAGGGGGCCGGCCGCGTTAGGAAAAATGTGGCGCAACATGATGCGGCTACGGCTCGCCCCCAGCCCCTGAGCCGCCGCTACGAAGTCGAGCTCACGTAGGCGCAGCACGTCCGAACGTATCACCCGGGCCAACCCCGCCCAAGACACGAGGCTCAGGGCGATCACGATATTTTGCAAGCTCGGCCCTAACGCGGCCACCAGCACCAACATCAGCACCAGCGCGGGAAAAGCAAAGACCACATCGGTCAGCCGCATCAGCACGTTGTCTAAAACGCCCCCAAAAAACCCGGCAGCGAGACCTACAAGGCTACCGATCGTCACGGTAATCGCTAAAACGCTCAGGCCCAGAAAAAAGGCAGTACGCGTGCCCCAGACGAGGCCGTAACGGATGTCGTAGCCGCTGACGCGGCCCAGCGGTGCACCGGGGCCGGGCGGCGTCGGCTGTGCGGCAAAACCCTGCCGGGGCATCTGTAAGCAGGCTGTAGGAGGTGCGACGAGTTCACGCGCGTAGGCCACCGGGCCAGGAAAGGTCTGTTCGGCAGCGAGACCTAGTGCGCGGCGGCAGTTTCCGCGGGGCGGCGCTAAAAGTGGCGCGAGCAGCACCAGCAGGACAAAAGTGCCGACCAGCGCAGCGCCTACCAAAGCGGGGAAGTTACGGCGAAAGGGGCGGAGCCAACGCATCGTTTTTCGGGGGGGCGCTGCCGCGACTTCAAGCTCGAGCGGCTGAGCCGCATTTGAAGTCGCGCTCATGAATACCTGACCCGTGGGTCAATCAGGGTGTACGCTACGTCAATCAGTAAGTTAACGGTAACTACGGCTGTCGCGGCCAAAAGCGCAAACCCTAGCACCCCCGGCAGGTCGCCGAGCGCCGCCGCCTGCGCCGCCCAAGCGCCGACGCCGGGGTAGCCGTAGATCGTTTCAGTGATAACTGCGCCCTGTAACAGCTCGGTAAAACTCAGCCCGATAAGTGTTACGGCGGTAAGGAGCGCGTTACGCCGCGCGTGCTTCCGGACTGCAACCCGCTCGCTGACGCCTTTAGAACGGGCGGTGCGCATATAGTCGCTGCTTAGCGCTTCTAACATACTGACGCGCGTACCCTTGATGAGGCCTGCGCTGCTTACGAGTAAAAGGGTAAAAACCGGCAAGACCAGATGCCTGAGGCCGTCCCGAAACACGTCAAACCGTCCACCTAAAAGGGCGTCTAAGGTCACCAGGCCGGTGACGCGCTTAACGTCGCCGATAAGGAGAAGCACGGCACTCTCACTGCCGAGGTTGCCGGTACCAGGAAGCAGATTAAACGCCCCGTAAAAGATGACCAAAAGCCAAATCCCCAGTACGAAACTGGGGACGCTAAAGCCTAAAACGGCGACCGTCCGAATGATGGTGTCAGCCGGGCGGTTGCGGTGAACTGCGGCGTAGCTCCCCAGCCAGATACCTAGCAGAGACAGCGGCACGATGGTGTAAAGCGCGAGCTCGAGCGTCGCAGGAAAACGCTCCCGCAGAGTGGTCAAGACCGGTTGGCCGCTCGTACGCGAGTAGCCTAGATTGCCACTTAGTGCCTGTTTTAACCAACTGCCGTACTGCGCGAAGACGTTGCCGTCTAGGTTATTGGCCTCGATAATGTCCTGAATCCGCGCGAGCTGTTGCAAGTTACTGGTATAGGCGGCGGCGCGCTGTTCGGGCGGAATCAGCTGCATAATCAGTACGATTAAAAACGTAACGGCCAGTAAAATAAGGGGCAGAGCCAGAAGGCGGCGGATAACGAAGTTCAGCAGTAGCGACCTCTCCTTCTGGGGTAAATGCGACTAAGCACGTGAGTCTGCTCTACTAAGCCAACCTCGCGAGCAACGATTTTTTAGTAACGCTAAACGAGCAGTAAAAAAGGTTTCGGTGTTTTGGCCGCTCTCATCGGTAATCGAAGGCTCACAACGCTAAGTTTGGCATAAAAACACCGGTCACTCCCTTCGGGATGGTGCGGGCGGCTCAGCTACGGCGGCAGATACAAGTCGCAGATGCAACCAGCAGCTTATATATTATTATCCCACTGAATAATTTTCAAGCGCCGGGTACGACAAGTAACTCGCTGGCGTTTCAGCTACCGTAAAAGTTGACGCTTAGTTTTCCCGTTAAGGCGAGCGCCTCTAAGCGTTGCCTCGGAGCACGAAAGGGAAAACAATAGCGCCTCCAAAAGAAACTGCTACCGAAATCATCTCGGAATGTGCGTGCTGGTCTGTAAAATTCAAGCGGAGCGCGTTGCCGACCAGCTGCTACCTGCTACAAGGTTGCCTTTGACATGGCTCGAGCTCGGCTTGGCGACGTGGCGTTATAGAGGTCGGTGACTAACCAAGTTACCGGCGGTAGAGCGAATAAAAATGCCGAAGTCAGACAAAAATAAAGTCTTGGGCTGGACGTCAAACGCGTCGGGCGTTGATTACGCAGCCAGGCAATGAAAGCTCAACTTTTAAAAATCAGCAGCTCTTCTCTGGCTGCTTTAACACTTTGGTGCGCCTGTAAAGAGAAGAGGCGTAACTCGGGCTACACCAAACTAAAAGGATTTTATAACCATATTAAAGAAGCCCCGCCGGTATTCAGCGGCACCTGACGATCACCCCTTATGGCTGCTTCTTCCGACCTGACCAGGTTCGAGGGTCGCCACCGCGCTGAGCCGACGGAGCAGGTTCCAGCCTAGCACAGCCGCATAAAAGGCTGCAAATAGATGCACACATTTTAGACCTAACCACCCCTCCAAAACGCTTTTTTCGGCAAAAAGCAGCTGTGCTGTAGGGTATGAAAAGCGAAACCTTGAGCCGTTATCTGGGGCAACCGGGTTTGCGTGAGCAACTTGCGGCAGATGAGGACAGCGCGGTTATCGGGATCGCGGCCGATCCCGAAGACGCCCGCCGTAACTGCACCGTGCTCTATGTGCCGCCGGAATTTTCGCGTTCGTTACTCGAGAGCGTCACTTTAGGCGGCGAGACGGTGCGGGTCGGGTCGTGCGGCGTGAACGTGGCGGGCCGCTACGCGCCTACGCCACCACGTAGAAGGCTGGTGCGATGACGAATCCGCCCTACGGTTTTATAGACCTGCTTGCCGAGGTTCGGCTGCCGCTCGAGGTCAAGGCCGTCGGAAGTCACGCGCCATAACGCGCAGGACGCACCTTTAGTGATCGTTCGTACCGGAGAAGTACGTGCTTTTGGCGCTGATATGCAAAACCTCTTCGGGGCGGTATCGGGTCTGCCGCTTGTCGTGCGCGGTGTCGGGCGAGCTTCGCGCGACCGGGCATTTGCCCGTTGCCTAGAGCCAAGCGCTGACTCCTGAGCAAGAGGTTTTAGAACCCGCCGTTTTAGGCGCACAGGTGCAAAACGGTAGCGCCGACGAGTGGTTGGGCGGATACGGCGTCGGGACGCTCGGCGCATTTGCCCAAGATGAGGGCGGCAGCACGGTACCTTGCGTAAACGTCCGGCTCCGGCTGGGTTGGCTGCGCCTAGAGTGGGAGCCAGGGTTTTCGAAGTCGGGCGTACGAGTGGCCTTACGTCCGGCTTGGTTACAGTGATTGCGACCCGCGTACCGAGCGTCGGCTACGGTATCGCTTGATCATCGAAGGGCAAGGCGGCGGCACCTTTAGCGCGTCCGGTGACAGCGGCAGCGGAATTTACGACCTACGGGGCCGTTTGCTCGGGTTTTTGTACGCCGAGGACGGCACGATTACGTTGGCGTGTCCGGCGGGGGAGGCACTCGAGGCTCTATCTTTGAAACTCGGTCAGAACTGATTGGGGCGTGAGATGGAGAGTCGTAACTTTCTTACTTCTTGCTTCCCACTTTCTGCTTCCTACATTTACCCGAGCTGTTAGGCTAACCCAATGAAGTCGTTCTCCACCGCTTTTACAGTCTTTAGAAACGCGCTGCAAGGGTTTGGTCAACACAACATGACCACCTACGCAGCGGCGCTCGCGTATCAGGTTTTGTTTTCCCTTTTTCCGTTTATTCTCTTTCTCGTTGCACTGCTGGGCTTTTTGGGTATCCCGGAGTTTTTCAGCTGGTTGCAGGGTCAGGCGACGAGCTTGCTTCCGACGCAGGCCGCAGAGCAGGTGAACGCAGTTATCGGTCAGCTCCGGCAACCTCAGGGGGGGTTGCTTTCGTTCGGGATCGTATTGGCGCTATGGTCGGCTTCGGGTGGGGTTCGGGCTGTTATGGGCGCGATGAACGCCGCCTACGGCGTTCGGGAGGGCCGTCCGGCGTGGAAACTCTACCTCTTATCGCTTCTCTACACGCTCGGTCTGGCGCTGCTCCTGATCGCCGCCGCCGCGCTGATGATCGTAGGGCCGCAGGCGGTGGCGTGGCTGGACGCGCGTATCGGTTTGGGCGGCGTGGTCGTCACACTCTGGAACCTCTTGCGCTGGCCGCTCATCATCGTGCTGCTGACGCTGAGTATCGCGCTGATCTACTACCTCACCCCGGACGTCGAGCAGCGTTTTCGGCTCATTACACCGGGTACGCTCCTTGCCGTCCTCGTCTGGCTCGCTGCGTCGTTCGGCTTCGGCTATTACGTGCAGAACTTTGCCGATTACAACGCCACTTACGGCAGTTTGGGCGCGATTATCATCTTGCTCTTTTACTTCTACCTGTCGGCGGCAATTTTACTCTTCGGCGCGGAGCTGAACGCGACGCTCGAGCACCGCCGCACTGGTCACAAAAATCCTGGCGGCAAAGACCCCGGTGACAAGGCGCTGCCGGAGTCGTAAAGCGTGCCTCCATGAACGGCGTTATCATCCTTTTGGGCGCTCGCAACGGCGCTTCCGGTGAACTGTCGAGCATCGCTGCCGAGCGGTGTCTGCTCGCAGCGGACGTCTACCGGCGTCGCTCCGGGTTCAGCGTCTTGCCGACAGGTGGATTTGGTAACTTCAACAAAACAGGCAAGCCTCACGCATGTTACACGCGCCGCTTTTTGCTCGAGCTTGGCGTTTTTGCAAACGACATCTTGAAGCCAGCGCTAAGCCGATTTACGCTCGAGGACGCGGTGCTAAGCCAACCTATCGTGTCCCGGCAAGGCGTCAAAAACCTTGTCGTCGTCACCTCCGACTTTCACCTGGAGAGGGTCGAACTCATCTTCAAAAGGACGTTTGTGGGCTATAACTTGTCGTTTTTTGGTAGCAAAACAGACTTGCCTCAAGTTGAACTCGTTGCGCTACGGCAACACGAAAAAGAAGCTATTGCCCGCTTCGTACGTCGCTAAGCCGACGAGCTACACTTTTTGTCGCTGCAACGCATAATTGAGGCCGCCGACCCGGTACCAGCGGTAGCCGTACGCGCCCAAAACGATCTTGTGAACGCCCCCTTCGGCCTCGCTCCGGTCTTGCTCGATCAGATCGACCAGGGTGTCGCTTCCGGGTCCGTCCAGCTCGAGGTCAAGCTCGAGCGGCTCACCGGCGAAGTTGTGCAGGACCACCAGCGCGTTGCCGCGCCAGTCGTAACGAAGCGCGAGGACGGTCTCGAGTCCCGTTGCCAAGATCGTAAAGTCTCCCCAACCGATTTCCGGACACTCTTTGCGGAGCCGAATCATCCGCGCCGTCCAGTTCAAAAGCGAACCGGGGTCGCGCCGCTGCACCTCGACGTTGACGTGCTGGACGCCGTAAACGCCCTCCTCGATCACCGGTAGCACCGTCGTTTCGGCGTTTGAAAAACCCCCCTGCGCCTCGTCCGACCACTGCATCGGGGTGCGAAACGCGCCGCGTTCTTCCAAGCTCAGGTCGTCGCCCATGCCGATTTCGTCGCCGTAACGTAGCACGGGCGTCCCCGGCAATGAAAAAACGAGGCTGTAGGCCAGCTCGAGCTGTACCCGTTCCCCCAACATCGGGGCTAAACGTCGCCGGATACCGCGCCCGTAAATCTGCATGTCTTTTTCCGGCGCGAAACGGGCGAAAACCTTTTCACGCTGCGCGTCCGTAAGTCGGCCCAAGTCAAGCTCGTCGTGGTTGCGTAAAAACTGCCCCCACTGCGCCGTTTCGGGCAGCTCCCGGGTCGCTTCCAACGCGTCGGTCAGCGGTTTCACGTCGGTGGTCGCCAGCGCGTAAAAGAGGTGCTGGTTGACGTAAAAGTTGAACATCATCTGAATGCCGCCCCCCGCTTTACCGAAGTAAGGCCGCGTCTTTTCGGGCATCACATTGGCTTCACCGAGCAAAATCGCACCGCTAGCGCGCCAGTCTAAAAAGGTGCGCATCTCCTGCAAGTACTCAAAACGAAGCTCGTGCTTTTTCGCCCCGGGTGCGGGGGTCTCGAGGATAAACGGTACCGCGTCTACCCGGAAGCCTGCGACGCCCAACTCGAGCCAGTAGCCCATAATGCGCTGAATCTCAGCTCTCACCTCGGGGTTCTCCATGTTGAGGTCGGGTTGAAATTTGTGAAAGCGGTGAAAATAGTACGCTCCGGCCTTCCGGTCAAACGTCCAGGTCGTCTGTTGTACCCCCGGGAAGACCATACCTTTGTCCCAATCCGAGGGCCGCTCCTCTTCCCAGACGTACCAGTCACGCTTTTGTGAGCCCTTTTCGCGCGCTTCTTGAAACCAGCCGTGCTCATCCGAGGTGTGGTTTACCACGAGGTCGATCAAGACCTTTAAGCCGCGCTGTTTGGCGGCGTGCATAAAGGCTACGAAGTCGCCGCTCGAGCCGTGGCGCGCGTCCACACCGTAAAAGTCCGCGACGTCGTAGCCGTTGTCGCGGTTGGGCGTCGGTTGAAACGGTGCGAGCCAGAGCGCGTCTACCCCGAGCGAGTTTAGATAGTCGAGACGGCGCATCAGCCCGTCAAAGTCGCCGATACCGTCGCCGTTGGCGTCCATAAACGTTTCTAAATCGAGGCTGTAAATGACGGCGTTTTTATACCACAGGTCTTGAATTATGACGTCTCCGTTTCAGACTGCAGCGGGTTGGCAGCTTTACGCTTTACCTCGTAACCAGCGTTCGGCGCTCGTTTCATCGTGGCTGACAGCCTACCCTATCCGCGCTGAGAATCTAGCTGAGAACCTACCCGTTCATCACGTGTTCGGGTTATAGACCAACCGTTCTAATACTCGGTTCGGCTACCTTGACGGTGAGAGGAGTTCGGATATGGCGAGACCACGCACTTTTGAACGTGAGGACGCGCGGCATAAAGCGGTGGAGGTTTTTTGGGCACAGGTTTATAAAGCGACCAGCATCGACGATTTGGTCGGGGCCACAGGTTTAGTCCGTCAGAGCATCTACAACACCTTCGGCAACAAGCACGACTTTTACCTCGAGGCGTTGGCGCACTACCAAGACCTGCTCGGCGCGCGGATGCTCGGGGCACTAAAACACGCGCCGAACGTCAAAGAAGGGTTCCGGCAGTTGTTCGCTCTCGTCGTTCAAGACGCCGTATCAGAAACGACCCGGCGTGGTTGCATGATGGTCAACGCCGCAACCGAACGCGCTTCTCGTGACCCCGATGTGTGCAAACTCACCGCCACAGCCGAGGCTGAAAAAGAGCGGATGTTTGCCGAACTCATCCGTAAAGCGCAAGAGAGCGGTGAAGTGAGCGCGGATAGAGACCCGGAAGGGCTTGCCAAAGCGCTTTACAACACGGTTTTGGGTCTCCGGGTACGGGCGACGCGCAACCCTTCTGAAGATGACCTCGAGCCTATCGTTACGGCGGCGCTCGCTTGGCTCGAGTAACGCACAGCATTTCCGTATCAATTTTAGAACGTTCGATCTATAACTATAAAGCTCGACTTTAGGAGAACCCATGAACGCTTTTTGTATCTCTCTGACCTCGCTGTTTTTCTTCGTCACCTTCGTCCAAGCTCAAGAAACCTCTCAGACCCTAACGCTACCCGGCCCCGCAGTTTTCCCCGAAGGCGTCGCTATCGACGAAACGAACGGTGATATCTACGTCGGGAGTACGAGTAGCGGCGCGGTTTACCGGGGCAACGTGCAGGGCGCGCCGGGTGAGCTGACGGTTTTTTTGCCGGGAGGCAGAGATGGGCGTACGAGCGTCACCGGAATGAAAGTCGCTGACGGGCGGCTTTTTATCGCAGGCCGAAATACCGGGCGGGCGTTTGTCTATGGCGTAGCTACGGGTAAGCTGATCCGCACGCTTAACACCCCGCCGAGCCCGCGCACCTTGCTCAACGGTGTGACGGTAACAAAAGATGCCGCGTACTTTACCGATTCGTTTAGACCGACGCTGTTCCGCGCGTCCCTGAGTGACGGTGAGGTGGGAGACCTCGAGCCGTGGCTCGACCTGCGCGGGAAGGTTCCTTACAACAGCGCTTTTAACCTCAATGGGATCTCCGCAACTCCGGACGGGCGTTACCTGTTTACAGTTCACTTCGGGTCGGGCCGTTTCTACCGCATCGATACCCGCACGGCAGCGGTACTAGAGGTTAACCTCGGCCCGGCGCGCCTCACGACCGGCGACGGGCTCTGGTTGGAGGACAAAACGCTCTACGTCGTACGTGAAAAGCCTGCGTCGGTCGTCGTACTCACCCTGAACGAAACGTTGAGTGAAGGAGAAGTCACCGCGACCCTGACGCACCCCTCGCTCAAACTGCCGACCACCCTTGCCAAATACGGCGAACGTTTGTGGGTGGTTGGTTCTCAGCTTGACGGCGCGCCGACAGAATTACCTTTTACCGTGACCGGCTTACTTTTACCCGGCAGCTCCGCGCAGAAGCAAACGGAATCTAAACCGTAGTTGAACCGTGCTCGGATAGAGGCTGCGCGAGTGGTTAGAAGCCATCTCAAAAACTCTCGGCGGGCCACCTTCGGCCGGTGAGGGTTTGACCGAGCTGGGCGAGTGAGCTAAAACGCTCCGGGTTCAAAAGGCCATTTTTGTGCTGGAGTTCTAGGATAAACAGCAGGTAGCATCTGGACGGAATGTACGAAGTTCTGCGAAGCAACGCGCTCAATATAAGTTTTACTGACTGGCACGCAAATTCTGAGGTGATACTGGTGTCAACCTCTTTTGGAAACGCTAGTAGCCTGAACTGCTGAGATGCAGAGCTACGAAAAGCGCGAGGGTCAGGAGATAAAAGCCCGTCGCCAGGAGCGCAACCATATCGACTTCACGCCTCATCGCTCTTTTCTACACCCTCGCGTTTACCAGCGCACCTTCACGCTGCGCGGCGAACTTTTTGTGATAGTGACGAACCCAAAAGCTGATCCCGATACCGCCCAAGAGCCCCGGCGCAACCCAGACCGTCCAGGCAAGTTCTTCTGGAAGCCTCGGCCCTACGTTTTGCACCATAAACGCCGTGACTGCCGCCAGGTACGACCCCACCATGCGCCCCAGGTGATACGTCCACCACCACATCGGGTCAGGGCTCGGGCGACGAAAACTCTCGAGGTCGGCCCACGCATCTTTGCCAAGTACGAAACCAAAGGCAACGCCGAGCACCGAAAAAGCCGTGGGGGTCTCGCTCACTGTCAAACCTGTCAGCGGCAACGCGCCCCAGACGATAAAGCTGACGCCCGCGAGTAGCGCGACAGCTGCCGCTACCCAGTCGAGCGGCGCGGCGTGTTCACCGCGTTCAGGATATTTACGCCGGAGTGAGCGTACGCCTGAAAACGCGCCGTAAAAACTTAAAATCGAGATGATAAACAAAAACACGTTGGGCCGAAGGGCGAGTAGCGCGAGCGCGCTCACAAAAATTACGAACATCGCCCAGAAGTAGACGCGCCCCCAACGGCGGTGTACGGCTCCACCTTTACGCGTCAGCATGGCGACGGGGGCGAAGACGAGCGCCGTAACGCCCGCCCCGACGTGCGTCAGAAGCAGCAGCGTCTCGATCATGCGCGCTGCTCCCGCAAAACGAGGTACGCGCCCAGCCCGACGAGTCCGAGAGGCCATAAGTAGCTGAGGGCGTCCAGCACGCGCTCGCCGACCTCGGCGCTCAGCAGCAGCGTGCCGATAATGCTCATGACCAGTGCCGGAATCAGCGCCCAGGTGTTGGGGTGTCGCCAAACCTTTTTGAAAGCGCAAAGACCCCAATCCAGCCGAGCGCGAACGAGAGCAAGAAGACGCCGCCGCTTACGTCGCCGCCCAAACTCGCAGCAAAAGGGGATTCGGTGAGGTAATGGCCCAAACCGATACCCGCCAGGATGCCACCGGGGATAAACCAGCTCGATTCGCGCCGAGTCATTCCGAGCGTGATGAGTACGGCGCTTAAAAAGGGCAGCTCGAGCCCCCCAAAGCTGACGAGACGGGTCGCGAGCAGGGCGCTACCGAAAACGATTAAAGCCGAACCGGTGCCGCGTGAACGTACAAGCTGCGTCATCAAAAACCTCCTGAAGCTCAGCCTAGCGAAGGGAAGCACTGGGGCACATGTGCCGGAGGTCACGCCTCACGCCACGACTAACCTATGACTTTCGGCAGGGGTCACGAAGGTTGCCGCGTTCTATACTTTCTTATGTCTGCTTCGTCCAACACGCGAAGCTTGCCGCTGCCCCTCTGGTCGCTGTCGCAAGCTGCCGGACTCGTGACCTGGCTGGCGGTCGGGGTTCCGCTGGGGCTCGAGCTCCACCCCAATCCGGGTCGCGGTTTTGCCTTGACCGCCCTTGTCCCTGTATGACCTGCTCCGGATGATCCGCGTTCTCGTCGTCGATGACCAGACCTTGGTACGGCAGGGGGTTCGGAGTTTACTCGAGCTGTCGCAGACCGTCACCGTGATAGGGGAGGCTGCTGACGGCGAAGAAGCGCTCATACTTATCGGCGAACTCAAACCCGACGTGGTGCTTTTAGACCTGCGGATGCCCAAACTGGACGGTTTAGGGGTGTTGAGGGCGCTCTCCGGGAGCGCGCCGCCCACACTCATCTTAACGACTTTCGATGACGACGAACTCGTGCTCGAGGGCTTGCGTTTAGGCGCGAAAGGTTACCTCTTAAAAGACGTCTCGCTGACGCAGCTGTTAGACGCTGTAGAAACGCTCGCGATGGGTCAAACGCTCGTGCAGCCCGCTGTGACCGAACGGCTTTTACGCGGGCTGCAAAAAACGACCTATTCGAGCTTGGAGAGTCCCGATACACTGACGCAACGTGAGTTGGAGGTGGTGCGCCTCATGGCAGGCGGCTACAGCAACAAAGAGATTGCCGGAGCGCTAGGCGTGAGCGAGGGCACGGTGAAAAACCACGTGTCGTCGGTGCTTTCAAAGTTGGGGGTACGCGACCGGACTCGGGCGGTGTTGCGGGCGCTCGAGCTGGGGTACGTCTAGCTACCCGAGTCCGCGTTCCCTGGCCCAGACGATGACTTCGGCGCGCGTATGCAACCCAAGTTTTTCGTAGATGCTCGAGATGTAATTCCTGACGGTTTGGGTCGCGAGTCCGAGTTCGCTGCTGATGGTTTCGTTGTTCGAACCCTTGGCGACATAGCTCAGTACCTGCCGCTCGCGGGCGGTCAGTTCATCAATGCCGGTCTGATCGACCTCGCCCGAACGCAGCTGCGCGAGCTTTTCGACGACTGAACGGCTAAACCAGGTGGTGTCGCTCATCACCTCTTCGATGGCGCGCATGAGCTGCGCCTCGCTCCGTTTGCGCTGCGTGATGTCGATAAAGATGTCGAGCTGGCAGGCGTCGTCGTCCACATCGATAATTTCGCTGGCGACCATGACCGAGAGCGTTTCACCGCTCTTTTTGCGGATATCCATCTCGCGCAGTGGGACGGGTTGACCGCTGCGAAGCTGCTCGAGCGTGCGTTCGCGTCCGGGTTGATCGACGTAAAGGTTGACCTCCCCTAAGGTATGCCCGATAACCTCGCCCCGTTCGTATTCGGTCAATAGCAAAAAACTTTCGTTGACGTCGAGGTAGTGCATGTCGCGGAGACGTACGATTACGGTCGGGGCCGGGCTCGAAGCGAACGCCTTTTGAAAGCGTTCTTCAGAGCGGCGGAGCGCCTCGGTTCGCTCTTTAACCCGGTTTTCCAGCGACTCGTGCGACGCTCTCAGCTTTTCTTCTTGCGCCAACCGCTGCGTCTCGTCGCGGATGATTTTAGCAAACCCGTACAGCTTCCCCGGATGCGCCTCGTCGGGAAGCGCCACTAGGACCCCGTTGACCCAGATACGCGAACCGTCTTTACGAACCTGCCAGCGGTTGTCCTCCGCGCGCCCGGTTTTAGCCGCCGTCTTAAGTTCGTGCTGCGGGGCACCTTTGGCCCGGTCCTCGGGGGTAAAGATCACGTCGATGGCCTGTCCGATAATCTCAGCGCTGCTGTAACCGAACATCGCCGTTGCCCCTAGGTTCCACGAGTTGATCACGCCGTGCGTATCGGCAGTAAAAACAGCGTATTCTTTAAGATTTTCAACGAGCAGCTGGTAACGCGACCCCTGCTCCAATTCGCTTTTGCCCTGCTCGTACACCCTTTGCCCCCAAGCCGAAGGTTAAATAAACCCACCATAACGGACGTTTATACCTACGGCTAGACCTGTTTGTCACAGCTTAAAGTGCTCTGCTACTCTTCGAGTAACCTCGAGCTTAGCCTTCGCCACCTGCGGGGTGATGGTCTAAGCCCTCATAAGCTTTCATAAAAGCGTCTATCTGTGCTGAGTCAAGTTGGTCAAAAGTCTCGAGCCGCCCCCACGCGGTGATGGCGTACCGGGTCTCGAGGTCGTCTCGAGGCGCGATCACCACGCGGCGGTAACGGCGTGCGTCGTAGGCATTTTCTAGTTTCTCGACCTGGGCGGCGTTTTCTTCAGGCGTGCCGGACTTGTACCACAAGATGACGCCCGCATCTTCTAAGTTGTGGACTAGGAGCGGGTCGGGTTGCACTTCGGTATACGCGCCCCAACCCGCCGTGTAGGGCAGGTGTGGCCCCGAGGTCGGCGGGTTCGAGTTGTAACGCGGCGTCGCGTCCTCGCCGATATGCGCGTTGCCCAAACTGCGAAAACGTTCGCCGGGAAGCTGCGACTGCCGGTAGAAGTTAAGGCCCGTTGGAACGGCGATAAGCAGCGCAATACCGACGCCGATCAGCCACGGCGTCAGGGCGCGCGGTTTTTGCGCCTGTACCTGCTTGCGATTTTTGGCGGTCGTCTTAGCTGCCGATTTATTACCTTTAGCCTTGCTTTTAGAAACCTTCGTTGCCATACCTTAATCTACCCCGTGACGTTCCCTAAAGCTGTTAGTCGGCTGTGCTTGGCGGCTGACTGTTCTTTTGGGCTGGGCTGCGTAAGATAGCGTTACACCGTTCGCCTAGACCCCAGCTCGAGGAGAGGTAAACCCGTGACTCAAACCGCAACGTTCCGCGCCTTCCGCATAGAAAAATCAGGTGAAAAACCGAACGAGACATTTTTACGAAGTGTCCAGCGGCTTTCCCCCGACACCTTGCCGGACGGGTCTCTAACCGTGCAGGTGGCCTATTCGTCGCTGAACTATAAAGACGCGCTCTCGGCGACCGGCAACCCCGGCGTGACCAAAAGCTACCCGCACACGCCCGGTATCGACGCTGCCGGAACCGTCACCGCCAGCAGCGACAGACGCTTTAACGTCGGCGACGAGGTGATCGTCACCTCTTACGACCTCGGGATGAACACGCCGGGGGGGTTCGGTGAACTCGTCCGGGTACCGGCAGACTGGGCGGTGCCGCTCCCGGCGGGCCTGACGCTCCGCGAGGCGATGGCGCTGGGGACGGCAGGCTTTACGGCGGGGCTCTGTCTGGACGCGCTTCTAAACCACGGCTTGACGCCCCAGAGTGGCCCGGTCGTCGTCACGGGCGCGTCGGGCGGCGTCGGCAGCGTCGCGGTGGCGCTCCTCGCGCATCTGGGCTTCGAGACGCTCGCGAGTACCGGTACCGAGGCGGCGCACGGTTGGCTGGGGGACCTCGGTGCGTCGGAGATCGTCCCGCGTGAAGAACTTTCCGAGTCGTCATCCAAACCGCTGCTGAGGTCACGGTTTGCCGGGGCAGTCGATACGGTCGGCGGCGAGGTGCTTTCCAACGTCGTCAAGTCGCTGACTTACCGGGGCGCGGCGGCGGCGTGCGGTCTCGTGGCGGGGCCGGAACTGTCGCTGAGCGTCTTTCCGTTTATCTTGCGCGGCGTAAGTCTGCTCGGTATCGATTCGGCGGCGTGCCCAATGGACGTGCGGCGGCGGGTGTGGGAGAAGCTGGCGGGAGCGTGGAAGGTTGACCTTGACAAAGTCACGCGTGAGGTGACGTTAGACGAGCTGAGCAGTGTAATCGACGAGATTTTGGCGGGTCAGACGCAGGGGCGGGTACTCGTCAAGGTCGGCTAAGCTTAGGTTAGAGGGGCTCGAGTTCATCTCCTACCCGGACGTCGCCCTCTGCTAATACGCGCGCCAAGAGGCCGCCGTGCCCGCGCACCGCGTTGTACCCTCCCGGCCCGAGCGCCTCTTCCATCCGTGAACACGGGTGACACAACCCGGCACCTTCAAAGACCGTCCCGCCGATACGAAAACGACGCTCTTTGAGCGCGAGCAGGTTGACGCCCGACACGACGAGGTTGCGCCGGAGCTGCTCGGGCGTGGCCTCGCCGTCACAGAGCGCGCTGATAACCGGTAGGTGCTCGGCTTGAATCAGCGTGACCTGTCGCGCCGAGTTCGAGGTGCGGCTGCTGCGGTGATCGCCCGCTAAACCGCGCCCCGGTAGCGCCCGTGCGTGTTCGACACGTTCCGGCAGGGCGCGTCGTTCGGGGCGGAGGAGGATAAGCTCGAGCTTTCCCCTCTGAGGCAAGGTCGTAAGTAGGGTTTGCAGAGTCGTCGTCAAAGCTAGGCTATGATAACGCTGTGAACCGGCGTTGTGAGCTAGCATTGTGAACCGATATGGGCCTGAGCACCCCGACGCGTGTGACGGTCGTCTGCTTTAGGGGCATCAACCTGAACGAATATAAAGTACTAACTTTGGAGGCAAGATGAAACGAACGCAACTTTGGCTCATATTCGTGCTGCTTGGGGCGCTCCTGACCGGACTGCTCGGTGCGTGCAGGCGCGAGGTTGTGACCGCGACCGGCGCACTTCAGATCACGGTCACAGGGTTGCCGAGTGCTACCGACGCGGCGATCACCGTCGCTGGGCCGAACGGTTTTACCCAAGGGGTCACGCAGAGCGAAACACTTACCGAGTTGACGCCAGGCACCTACACCGTGGGCGCAGAGCCGGTTTCTACAGCGACTGGAAGCTATACCGGGACGGTCAGCGGCTCGCCTGCGGCGGTCAGTGTAGACGAGACGACGCCGGTCTCTGTCACCTACGCCGCAGGGGGCGCGGGCGGCGGCAGCATCTCCGGCACCGTCAACATCGTCGATACGGGCGGTTCTACCGCGCCGTTTGTACCCGGTGAAGTTATCGTCAAACTTAAACCCAGTCTGCGCGCACAGGCGCTTACGGCTACAGATACTTTAGAGCACGTTCGTGACCTGTCTCTAAAGGGTGTCGGCCTCTACCAAGTTGCGCCGTCTTTGCGCGCTCAAAGCGGCGATCTGAGGGCCGACACGCTAGCTCTTATCGCGCAGCTCTCTGCTAGAGACGACGTCCTCTACGCCGGACCGAACTATCTGCTTAAAGCGACCGCTGAACCCAACGATCCGCTCTACGACCGGCAGTGGCACTACCGCGCGATCAATCTACCTGCAGCGTGGGACCAGACGACCGGTTCGGCGGACGTAACGGTCGCGATTATCGACAGCGGTATCGTCACGACGCACCCCGACCTCGCTGAGAAGCTCGAGCCCGGTTACGATTTCGTTAGCAGCGATTCCGGCGACGGTGACGGGCGCGACGGCGATCCGACCGATCCGAGGGGCAGCTTTCACGGCTCACACGTTGCGGGAACGGCGGCAGCGGCCACCGACAACGGTGTCGGCGTCGCCGGTGTAAGTTGGGGCGCGCGCATCTTGCCGGTGCGGGTTTTGGGTACCGACACTAGAGGTGATACTACCGGTACTCTGGCCGACGCGATCGACGGCATCTTGTGGAGCGTGGGCGAGAGCGTACCGGGCGTACCCGACAACCCCAATCCTGCCGACGTGCTCAACCTGAGTCTTGGCGGCGAGTTTTTGTGCAGTGCGGTAGCGCCGCTGCAAGATGCTTTCGATCAGGCCAACGCTGTGGGCGCGGTGGTCGTAGTCGCTGCCGGTAACAACAACGACGACGCGCGCTTCTTTACTCCCGCGAGCTGTGGCAACGTCATCGCGGTAGGCGCGACGACGATTAAAAACAAACGTGCCCGCTACTCCAACTACGGGCCGCAGGTCGATGTGATGGCTCCGGGTGGTGACCTTCAACACGATCTGGACGGCAACGGTGCGCCTGATGGGGTGCTGAGCACCGTAGCTTTCGACGCCTCCGGCAACGGCGGTTACGCCTACTTTGAAGGTACCTCGATGGCCTCGCCGCACGTCGCCGGGGTTGCTGCGCTCCTTAAAAGCGTACGGCCGACGCTGACCACCGCTGAGGTGCGCGACATCTTGGCGGCGACCGCCGTACCGCTTACCGACAGCTCGTGCCGTCTCGGTTGCGGTGCGGGCCTCGTTGACGCCGCTGCTGCCCTCGGGACGCTCGTAGCGCCCGCCGAACCCGATTTTTCGCTCTCTCTGTCTCCCGCCGCCTTGTCGCTCACCCCGGACGCGCCCACCGCCGACGTAACGGTCTCTATCTCGCGTTCGGGCGGCCTGACGGGGCCGGTCGCCCTTAGCGTCTCCGGTCAACCGGGCGGCTTGAGCGCTAGCTTTACGCCCGCTTCCGTAACCGGCGACAGCGCTCAGCTGAGCCTAAACGCCGCCGCCGGACTCAGCGGCGACTACACGCTTCAAATTCAGGGAGTCAGTGAAGGGGTCAGCCGAACCGTTCCGCTCAGCGTTACTATTACAGGAAACACGCCACCAAAACCTACCTTAGACATTTCGGGAACTTACGTGTTCGCTTGCCCCGTCACCGCAACCTCGTGCATTATAGATAACCTTCCGTTTGTACAAATCAAAACAGGTGGTTTGAGTGCCGGTTACACGATTCCCAACGTACCCGCCGGTGACTACAACGTTTTTGGCTGGAACGACCTGAACGAAAACGGTCGCGTCGATAATGGAGAGCCTGTGGGTGCGTTTCCGAATCTGGGTACACCACAGGTGATCAGCCCGCCTGCAAACAACGTTGATCTCACCCTTGCTCCTGCGCTAGGCACACAAGAACAGGTCTTTAGAGGACCGATGAAAGACCACTAAGACACACCTCGGCTTTTACAACCTCAGTCTAAAGGCGGAGAGGCTTTGTAACCCCCATAAGGGTGACGAGCCTCTCCTTTTGCTAGCGTAGCTCTAGACCTACAGCGGGCCGACCAGATTTCGGCCCAGTCTCCAAGGAGGAATTATGGCTTTTGAACTACCCGATCTGCCGTACCCGAACGACGCGTTAGAACCACATATCGACGCCCGTACGATGGAAATCCATCACGACAAACACCACGGAACCTACACCACCAAGCTCAACGGGGCGGTTGAAGGCACCGAACTCGAGGGGCTCTCCATCGAAGAAATCCTCGCCAAAGGCCCCGACGCGCTGCCCGCTGCGGTGCGCAACAACGGCGGCGGCTACTACAACCACAACCTTTTTTGGGAGTGGCTGAGCCCGCAAGGGGGCGGCGAACCGAGCGGCGAGTTGGCCGAGGCGATCGCCCGCGATTTCGGTTCGTTCGACTCGTTTAAGGAAAAGTTTGCCGACGCTGCCGCGACCCGTTTCGGCTCGGGTTGGGCGTGGCTCGTTTCTGAGGGCGGTACGCTTTCAGTGACCAGCACCCCGAACCAAGACAGTCCCGCGATGGAGGGCAAGCACGCCATTTTGGGCCTCGACGTGTGGGAGCACGCCTACTACCTGAACTACCAGAACAAACGCCCCGACTACATCAGCGCGTTCTGGAACGTCGTCAACTGGCCTAAAGTCAGCGAGCTGTACAGCCAGACCAAATAGGCTTGCTGAGCATTTTGCAGTTGCGCCGCGAGTACTCGCGGCGCATTTTTTATTGACAAGTGGCTGAAACAGAGGTGTTAGGGTGGCAAGGGTAACAACCGATGAGAACCGAAGGGAGTAACGATGAAACCAACGATTTTAGCTGCAGGTGGGTTGCTACTCTTGGCTGCCTGCTCGCAAGACGCTAAACCTGCGCTTAGCGCGGCGGCGGCACCCACAGAGCTGTTTTTCTCCGAGTACGTTGAGGGCAGCAGCTTTAACAAGGCTGTAGAGGTCTATAACGGTACCGGAGCAGCTGTCGATCTGGCTACGGGCGGTTACGCCGTAGACATCTACTTTAACGGTAGCGCCTCGCTGGGTAGCAAAATTGCACTAGACGGTACGGTAGCGGCCCAAGACGTATTTGTTTTAGCCGACAACGACGCCGCTGCGCCGGTTCTGGGGGTCGCCGACCAGACGAGCACGGCAAGTTTTTTTAACGGCGACGACGCGGTCGTGCTCCGTAAGGGAACGACTGTTTTAGACGTAATCGGGCAGATCGGTTTTGACCCCGGTAACGCGTGGGGAACAGCTCCGACGAGCACGCAAAACAGTACACTGCAGCGTAAAGAAAGCGTGACACAAGGCGACCGCGACGGCAGCGACGCCTTCGACCCGGCAGCCGAGTGGAACGGTTTTCCTTCTGACACCTTTACCGGTCTCGGCAGCTACGGCGGAGACGGCGGTGCAGCCGGTACATGTGAAGCCGCGCCTGTGGTGACGCTCATTTCGGCTGTTCAGGGGGCAACCGATACCACGCCGTGTGCCGGTCAGACGGTCAGCGTCGAGGGCGTCGTCGTCGGCGATTTCGAGGGGCCGTCCCCGGCGCTGCGCGGGTTTTACGTCGAGGAAGAAGAGAGCGATTGGGACGACAACGCCGCGACGTCCGAGGGTATCTTCGTCTTTAACGGCAATAGCGACAGCGTTTCAGCCGGGCAGCGCGTCCGGGTCACGGGCAGCGTAAGCGAGTTCGGTGAGCAGACGCAGCTCAGCGCCCGCAGCGTTGACGTTCTTGACGCTGGCCCGGTTTCGGTTCCTGAAACCTCTGTGACGCTGCCGGTAACGAGGTTGGATGACCTCGAGGCTTTTGAGGGGATGCTCGTACGTTTTCCGCAGTCCTTAGTCATCTCCGAATACTTCAACTACGACCGTTTCGGTGAAGTCGTACTGGCTAACCCACCGGGCAGTCTCAGCCGCCCGTATACCCCGACTAGCTACGCCGAACCGGGCGCTGAAGCGCAAGTGGTTGCCGAGCTGAACGCTCGCAGCCGCATCACACTAGACGACGGCCTGAGCGCGCAAAACCCCGACGTGACGCGGCACCCGAACGGTGCGCCGTTCAGCCTTACGAACCGGTTTCGGGGTGGCGACACCCTGACGGATACCGTGGGCGTGCTCGATTACCGCTTTGGGCTTTACCGCGTCCAACCGACGCGGGCCGCCGTGTATACCTCGGTCAACCCCCGTACTGCAGCGCCCGAAGCGGTCGGCGGCAGCTTCAAAGTCGCCAGCTTCAACGTCCTCAACTACTTTACGACCTTCGGCGGCCCCAACGACCGCGGCGCGGACGACCAAACGGAGTTCGAGCGGCAGCAGGCGAAGATCGTTGCGGCTCTCAAAGCCATCGACGCCGACGTATTCGGCTTAATCGAAATTCAGAACAACGGCGACACGGCACTTCAGTCGCTCGTGGACGCGCTGAACGCCGAGGTCGGCGCAGGGACCTACAGCTTCGTCCCGACCGAGACCATCGGCACAGACGCGATCAAGGTTGCGCTGCTTTACAAACCGGCGGCAGTGACCCCGGTGGGCGATTTCGCGCTCCTCGACAGCTCGGTCGATCCGCGTTTTATCGACACGAAAAACCGTCCGGCACTCGTTCAGACTTTTGACGACGTAGACGGCGGGCGCTTTACCGTGGCAGTCAACCACTTCAAGTCGAAGGGCTCGAGCTGTGACGATGTGGGCGACCCGAATACCGGGGATGGGCAGGGCAACTGCAACAGGACGCGGACGCAGGCGGCGGCGGCTTTGGTGGACTTCTTGGCTACCGACCCGACCGGTAGCGGCGACCCCGACTTTTTAATCGTCGGCGACCTCAATTCGTATGATGAAGAAGACCCCATCGACACCCTTAAAGCGGCGGGCTATACCGACCTGAACGAAGCTTTCGGTGGTGAATTCGCCTATTCTTACGCCTTTGACGGGCAGTTCGGATATCTCGACTACGCACTCTCGAGCCCGATCCTGACCGCCCAAGTCACCGGGACGACCGACTGGCACATCAACGCCGACGAACCCGACCTGCTCGACTACGACACCAGCTTTAAGAGCGACGCGCAAGACGCGATCTTCGCGCCCGACCCCTACCGCGCTTCGGATCACGACCCGGTGGTGGTGGGCTTAAACCTTGAAGCGCCCGACCCACAAGAGCTGCTCGCGGAGCTTACCTCTGAAGTTCAGGGGCTCGAGCAATCTGGAACTTTGAAGCGCGGCGACGCACAGAAGCTCCTCGCTCAACTAGAGACAGCCCAGCGCCACCTGGCGCGTGACCGGGAACCGCAAGCAGAAGCAGCTTTAGAGCGCTTTGAGCGTCAGGTCGAGCAGCTTGTCGGTAAGGGTGCGCTCAGCGCCGAACAGGGCGACGCGCTTCTTGCCGAGTCGCAAGCTATCCGCAATTTGCTTTAACTTCACGGTTTTTAGAGACCGACGCGAGATTTTTCGCGTCGGTTTTTGCTGCCGCCTTTTAGACTCGGCTCATGAACCCCAGAACCGAAACAGCGGTAACGTTATTGTTACTTACCATCTGTTTCGGGTTGCTGGTTTGGCAGCTCCTGCCCCGCCTGACGGTGCAACACGTAGAGGTGACCGTAGAGCAACCCGATATCACCGTTTCGGTCGCAGGTGCGGTCGCCTATCCGGGTGTGTACGCGCTGCCGTGGGGATCGCGGGTGACGGACGCCGTCACCAAAGCGGGCGGTTTGACGGACGTGGCTGAAGAGACGCTCTTAAACCTCGCCGACCCGCTTACGACGGGCGAAACCGTCCTCGTGCCTGAAGCGCGTACCGCGACTGGTGAAGACCGCCTTAGCCTCAACACTGCCACCGAGCGCGAGCTGGAGCTGCTCATTCCCGGCGTCGGCCCGGTGACGGCTGCGCGCATAGTTGCAGCGCGGCCCTTCGAAAGCGTCGAAGACCTGCTGGACGTCTCCGGTATCGGCCCCGCCACGCTCGAGAAAATCCGCCCTTACGTTAAGCCGTGACGAAACGATGAGCGCTAGATTATGAGCGCTAGACCATGAGCCCTAGATTATGAACACCATACTCGAGCCCCCGGTGCAAAAGGCTGCCGAAACCTCTGCGCCGGTTTCGCCTGTCTGGTCGGTTCCGGCGGCGTTTTGTCTGGCTTTAGGAATTGCACTGTCAGGTACGGGGCTGCCGCTCTGGAGCAGCGCGGCGTGTGCCGGGGCGCTTTTTCTTGTCGGCTTGCTGTTCGGTCTGAGGCTCGTGCTGTTGACACTCTTATGTATCCCGCTCGGGTTTGTACGCTTTGAAAGGTGGGAGGCGCGCCCGCAACCGCTTCTCCCTCTTATCGGTACTTCGCAAACGCTTTCCGGAAACAGTGACGGCACCTATCTGAGCTTGGATGACCCTGCCGGGGCCAAGCTCGTCCTTTCACCCAGAGGTATCGTCGGCGCGGGCCGCGTGAGGCTGCGCGGCGATGTGGTCGCGGCCGCGGCCAAACACAATCCGGGTGGGTTCGACTACGCGGGGTTTTTAGCGCGGCGCGGGGTCGGCGCACAAGTTTACGTGGACGAGGTGCTGTCGTTCCAACCGGCGGCGCTGACCTTCAAAGAACGCCTTCGGCGCGGCGTCGATGCGGGCTTGCGACCCGACCAAGCCGCGCTGATAGAAGCGATGACCCTCGGAATCCGAGACAATCTGCGCGATTTACGCGACGTTTTTGCGGCGGCAGGTTTGGCGCATGTCTTAGCGCTCTCTGGGCTTCATATCGGCGTACTGATCGCGGCTCTGGGTCTGTTACTCAAACCGCTGGGGGTGCTGCGTTACCCGCTGATGATCGCTTTTGTCGTCGCTTTTGCTGTACTTGTCGGCGCGACGCCGAGCGTTTTGCGCGCTACGACGATGGCAGTGGCAGTGCTCTTGTCGCTGTGGTTGGGGTCGGGGAGGCTCGAGCCTTGGCCCGCCCTTTCCCTGGCGGCGCTGTTGGCGCTTTTATGGAACCCGTCGCAACTGTTCGACCTGTCGTTTCAACTCTCTTACCTCGCGGTCATCGGCATTTTAGTTTTTGCCGGACCGACGCTGCGGCTGTTGCACGCCTCGAGGCTCCCGTGGTGGCACCCCAAAGCGCTGCTGGTCGGGTCGCTGGTCGTCAGCCTCGGGGCGCAGGCACCTTTGCTGCCGCTCTTGGCGCACACCTTCGGCACCGTGCCGGTGTTCGGCCCGGTCGTCAATATCGCCGCGTTGCCACTCGCAACGCTTTTAGTCCCGCTCGGTTTTGTCGCAGGACTTTTAGGTACGGCGTCGCTCTCTCTGGCGGCGCTCCTCAATCACCTCACCGCGCCGCTGGCGTCGGCGCTGATCTGGACGGCCAATGAAAGCGCCACCTGGCCGAGTCTGAAGTGGGGCGAAATCGCGCCGGTCGGGTTTGCCTACTACGGCCTCGGGGCGTCTGCGCTGGCACTCGTTTCGCTCGGTAAATTGCGGCTCTGGCGTGGTTTGCTGGTCGTCGCGGCGGCGCTGAGCGCTTCGGCACTGACGCCCGCGCCGCATGGCAGCGAGCTTATTTTTCTCGATGTGGGGCAGGGCGACAGCACGCTGATCCGTCTGCCGCACCGTACCGAAATCTTAGTGGACGGCGGGGGTACACCCTTTTCTGACTTCGACATCGGCGAGAACACCGTCGTTCCGGCGCTCCGGGCGCTCGGCGTGGACGAACTCGAGCTGGTCATCGCCTCACACACCGATACCGACCACATCGAAGGGTTGGCGAGCGTCCTCCGCGAGATGCCGGTCGGTGAGCTTGTGATCGGCTATCCGTCAAGCGATTCTGAGGCGTTTCGTGCACTTATAGACACAGCCGAGGCACGCGGCGTCCCGGTCACAGAAGTGCGGCGCGGTGAAGTGCTGGACGTTGGTGACGCACATTTAGATATTTTGAACCCGCCTATGCACCCCTTTGAAGCGAGCAACGACAACTCGGTCGCGTTCGTCTTAAACGCCCTCGGTAGCAAAGCGCTCTTTTTGGGCGACCTGCCGAGTACGGTCGAGAATGTTTTGGCGGTACCCGACGTCGATATCCTGATGGTCGCGCACCACGGCTCGAGGTTTTCCACCTCAGCTACGCTCCTGAACGCCGCGAACCCCGAGCAGGCCGTTTTGTCGTACGGTCGTAACAACTACGGGCATCCCAACCCGGACGTTTTAGAGAGACTTAGGGCGCACGGCGTAGCAACTTTTGAAACCTACAAAGCAGGCGCGGTGCGGTTGCCGCTAGGACAGTTAGAAAGCAACGCGGAGTAAGTTTGCGAGCAAAAAGACCTGACTGCTCGGTGCTTGAGCTGCGTTGTTGACTTGCAGCTCAAGCAGCAGGGTGCGATGTAAGCATAAATCTTCGCTACAGCGTGTTAATTTATTAACAGTGATAGCCCGGTGATTACCTCTGTGCGTGTGCTCTCGAGCGGTGGCCCGATGCGGGTCGAACTCGCCCGTTGGCAGGGCAAATTGGTCGTCGTCAAACAGCTGCAGGCCGCTTCACCGGCCCTTGCCAACCGTTTGGGCCGTGAAGCTGCGGTGGTCACGCACCTAGAACACGAAAACATCGTGCCGCTCTTGGCAGTTCAGGATACGAGCCTGATCTACGCGTATTGCCCCGGCGTCAGCTTGAGCGAGGCGCTCGCGGCGGGGCCGCTCGGAACAGCGAACAGCTTGCGGTTTATCCGCGACGTGCTTTCGGCGCTTATTTACGCGCACGCACAAAATGTCATTCATCTGGACGTCAAACCTTCGAACATCTTGATCAACGGGGAAAAGGCGCTTCTGACCGACTTTGGTTTTGCTAAAGACCTCGCGCTCGCCTCGATTACGCAGCAGGGGATGTCGCTCGGAACGCCCAACTACATGGCTCCGGAGCAGTTTACCGGTGAGCGCAGCGACCCGCGCAGCGACCTCTACGCGGTCGGCGCGGTTTTATACCATATGTTGACCGGCGCGCCGCCCTTTGAGCGCGATATCTTCAGGTTTTTAACCGGCGACCGTACTGTCAAGCTCAAACCTTTACCTGAGGCGGCGGCTCCACTGACCGAGTTTTTAGAGCGAGCCTTAGCGTACGACCCTGCTTACCGTTTTGAAAGCGCCGCCGAGATGCGCAGTGCCCTGTCGCACATCTACCTGGACGATCTCTTTTTTTGATGTTTTGTGTTAACCAAACGGAAGGGTTGAGGCTGCTTGTGCGTGAGAATAGCGAAGGTAGAAGGGAGAGTAGCGACCACTATTCTCCATTTTGTCTTTTCCCTCCTCTCGTCTTATCAGAAGTGTGGCAAGCGTCTCAAGCTGTAAGTGCTTACCTCAGATGATTCTGTCTTTTAGCGGCGACTCTTTTTTAGCCGCGCGTGCGGCGCGGCGCGCTCTCCGGTCGCGTGGGTTTCGCACTGAAGAGATTACCGAACTCGGTGAAGGGATGAACGCGCCGCAGGTGGCGCAGCTCGCCGCGCAGTCGGGACTATTTGGTCAGGTGGCGCTGCTGCTCGACTTCGACGCAGCCTTTCGGGGTCAGGGCGGCGTCAAACCACGTAACGACACGCTCAAGGTGCTCGAGACCGTTTCACCGGACACGCTCGTCGTCGTGCTCGACCTCACCGCGACCCCGGCCCGGCAAAAAACCTACAACGCGCTCGGGACGCACGAAAACCTGCCGACGCCGCGTTTTAACGCATTGACCCACTGGGTACGAGGTGAGTTGCAAGCCGCTGAAGTCGAGGTTGAAAAAGACGTACCGGACACGCTCGCCGACCTCTTCGGTGAAGACTTGCCGGGCATCGCCGCCGAGATTCAAAAGCTCGCGGTGTTAGACGAAACCCTGACGAGTACGCGCGTCCGCGAAATCGTCAACCGTCCGGCCTCCCGTGACGCCTTCAGCCTCATCGAGGCGGTGACGGCGGCGGACGCGCGGCGTGCGCTGAGCGTGACCCGCAGTTTGGTTGCGCAAGGCGAAGCGCCGCCGCGCGTGCTCGGGGCCTTGACTTGGCAGTACAACTTGGTGGCACGCTGTGTGGGCCTTCAGGCGGGCCGCGCGCGAGTGGACGCCGGGCTGGTCGCGCAGACGCTCAAGGTCAAACCGTTCGTCGCGCAAAAAGCTCTGGCCATTGCCAAAAATCTGGACGAAGCGGGCCTGAAACGCGTGCTGACGAGTCTCTTAAACGCAGATGTGGCGATGAAAACCGGTAAAGACGAAGTATGGGCTTTAGAGCGTTTGGCGCTCGAGCTGTCAAACCGCCCGCATCGTAGCTGAACCCCAGAAGCACCGTTTTAAGCATCATCTGCTGTACAATTTGTGCATATAGGTAGGTGATACAGATGCGAACGACGATCAACTTAAACAAAGACTTAGTGAGCGAAGCGCAGCGCCTGACGGGTATCGAGGAGCGTACCGCTCTGATTCACGCGGGCCTCAGAGTGCTTATCGAGCGCGAGAGTGCCAGGCGGTTGGCCCGTTTGGGCGGTAGCGAACCGCAATTAGAGGAGATTTCACGGAAGCGCCCACAGCCGGATGAGGCGGACTCGGCTTGACCCCCTGACATGATTTTAGTAGACACCTCCGTCTGGATTGACCATCTGCGTCAGGGTGAGGGCAGACTTGTAGCAGCACTCGAGGCCGAACAGGTGCTGGCGCATCCGTTTGTTATCGGTGAGCTGGCGTGTGGCAACCTCAAAAATCGGCGTGAGGTGTTGTCTTTGCTGCACAAGCTACCTCAGATTGTCGTAGCTTCTGAAACCGAAGTGCTAGCGTTTATCGAGCAGCGTAAACTTATGGGCCGAGGCATTGGCTATGTAGATGTACACCTGCTCGCGTCGGCAGCGCTGACTGAAGCTCAGCTTTGGACTCGAGACAAACGACTTGTCGCCACAGGCCGCGAGCTAAATTTGGTTGCAGAAACTCTGTAAGCTGAGCGTCCTTAGAACCGCTCGTTCGTCCGTAAGCCCATAGCGCAAACTTCGTAAATGTCGTTCAGGTTTGCCTCGAGCCCTACCATCCGAACGTCATAGCGTAGGGGTAACAAACCGCAGCCGACTGCTGCCGCGTCCGTTTCCGCGCTGCCGGGGTTTTATCGGCGTATGCTCGTCAGAACGTGCCTGAAACCGTGCCTGAACGTTATCTCTGCGTCCTCAACCCGGCCGCCGGACGGGGCAGCGCGGCGCGCCGCTGGCCGGAAGTAGAGAGGCTGTTAAGCGCACACGCCCTGAACTTCGAGCTGATCGTCTCCGAACCGCACACCTTGGGGCGGACGCTGGCGTACCTGCGGTCGCTGCCGAAAGATACCGCCGTGGTCGCGGTCGGGGGCGACGGGACGACCCACAGCTTGCTGGGTGCAGTGGTCGGGACGGGGCGGCCTCTGGGACTTGTGCCGCTGGGTCGGGGCAACGACCTGGCTGCGGCGCTGGGTTGGACGGGGGGTTTGGAGGACGCGGTGGCCCGCCTCAGCTGTCCGCCTGCACCGCTGGACGTGCTGCACGTGCAGTTTTCCGGTGAGGAGCGCTTCTGCTTGAACGGTCTCGGGATGGGCTTTGACGCTTTAGTTACGGTGCGAGCAGCAGGGAGCCCGAAAGCGTTGGGCGGTTTTGGGGGGTACGCGCTCGGGGCGCTTTTGGCGGTGCGCGACTTTCGCATGGGTCGCCTCGAGCTGACCCTCGACGGACAACCTTTTTTTGCCGGAGAGAGTTTTCTCTGCGCGGTTATGAACAGTACCCGTTACGGCGGCGGCTTCCAGATTTCACCCCGCAGCAGCCCCGCAGACGCCCTCGCCGACGTTTTGGTGGGGCGGCGCGTATCGCGCGCGGCGCTTTTACCTTTGATGCTACGGGTTTTACGCGGTCGGCACCTGGGGCACCCGAAGGTCGTCCACGCGCAGGCCACGCATCTCAGCCTGCGCTGGGCCGAGGCCACGCCCCTACACCTGGACGGCGACCTCTACGGTTTGGTGGACGCGCTTGAAGTCGCGCTGCTGCCGCGCGCTGTACTGCTGCTGGGAGCACCCGCTGCGGTGGCCCCGGTCCCGGTCTAACCCGCTTGAGGCGATGGAGACCACGTCAAGGTATGCTGCGGACATGACAAACCTCGAGACCCGTTTCACGTCCGGGGACGAGCGCGCCCTGGCGCGAGGTATCAGTCTGCTCGAGGCGGGCGACACAGGTAGCAAAGCGGGTCAGGCGCTCCTTAAAGCGGTGCGGGCGCGTGGCGGCGGGGCGCACATCGTCGGCGTTACCGGCAGCCCCGGCAGCGGCAAAAGTACCCTCACGGACGCACTTATCGCCGAGGCGCGCGCGGCGAAAAAAACAGTCGCCGTGCTCGCTATCGACCCGACGAGCCCGTACAGCGGCGGCGCGATTTTGGGCGACCGCGTACGGATGATGCGCCATCACCACGACGAAAGCGTGTTTATCCGCTCGATGGCGACGCGCGGGCACTTGGGCGGTTTGGCGGCGGCGACGTTGCAGGTCACAGCGCTTTTAGACGCGTACGGGTTCGACCTGATTTTGCTCGAGACCGTCGGCGTCGGGCAGTCCGAGATCGACGTTGTAAGGGTCGCCGATACGACGCTCCTGCTCCTAACCCCCGGACAGGGCGACGGCGTCCAGGCGTTCAAGGCGGGTATTATGGAGATCGCCGACGTATTTGTGATTAACAAAGCCGATAGGCCGGGGAGCGGACGGCTCCGGCGCGAGGTCAAAGCGGCGTTTGAGCTGGCACCCCACGATCAAACCAAATGGTCGCCGCCGATTTTAGAGACGGTTGCCTCGACCGGGCAGGGTGTCCCCGACCTTCTGGAGACTTTAGGCACGCACCGCAGCTACCTGAAAGAATCCGGTGACCTCGAGGATTTACGGCAGCAGCGGGTTCGTTTCGAGGTTTCTGCGCTCTTAGCCGATCAGGTCAGAAGGCGCTTGGCGGAGTTGGACCCCGGTTTACTCAGGGCGGTTTTGAGCGGAGAAAGGTCCGCCGCCGAGGTCGCCGCCGGGTTGCTCGAGGGGCCTGTGCGCGCGTGAAGCGTGCCGTTTATCCGGGGTCGTTCGACCCGCTTCATAACGGTCACTTGGACATCATCCGGCGGAGCCGCCGCGTCTGCGACGGGCTGACGGTCGCCGTTTTAGACAACCCGCTGAAAAGCAGCAAGCTTTTCACGCCGGAGGTGCGCGTAGGGCTTATCCGCGAGGCGACCGCCGACCTCGGTGGCGTAAGCGTCGAAACGTTTTCGGGTCTGCTGACAGACTACGTGCGGTCTAACGGGTCACAGATGATCGTCAAGAGTTTGCGCGGGGCGCTCGATTATGAGTACGAAGCGCAGATGGCACAGCTTAACCGGCTCTTATACCCGGACGCCGAAACGCTCTTTTTACTCGCCGCGTCCGAGTGGTCATTCGTCTCCTCGACGCGGGTCCGCGAGCTGGCGAGTTTAGGGGCCGACGTTTCGGGTTTGGTACCCCCGGCGACGCTGGAAGCTCTCGCCGACCTGGGGTGACTCGAGCTACGACGGTTTATACGCTAACAACGCTTGCGATGGTCGCGTTTGCGGCTAATTCGGTGTTAAACCGGCTGGCGCTGCAGACCACCCCGGTAGACGCCGCGACGTTTACGGCGGTGCGCCTCCTAAGCGGCGCACTTATGCTCGGTCTCGTCGCGTTCGTTCGTCACCGGGCGGTCACCTCTGCGGGCAGCTGGCCCTCGGCGGCGGCACTCTTTATCTACGCCGCCGCATTTTCGTTCGCCTACACGGTGCTCGGAGCCGGAACCGGGGCGTTGCTTCTTTTCGGCGTCGTTCAGCTGACGATGATCGGTTACGGCCTGGGGCGCGGTGAGCGCTTTTCTGCCCTCCAGAGTTTGGGACTCGTCGCGGCGTTCGGCGGCCTCGTCTACTTCGTCTTGCCCGGACTCAGCGCGCCGCCCCTCGGCCCCGCTGCGCTGATGGCGCTCGCAGGAGCGGCGTGGGGCGTGTACTCGCTCCGGGGTCGCGGCTCCTACGACCCGGCGGCGGTGTCGGCAGGAAATTTTGTGCGGACGCTGCCCTTTGTCGCCGTACTTGTCGGCCTCGTCGTTTTGTCGCCGGGAACCACGTTGCGGCTGGACGGTCTCGGCGTCTTTTACGCGGCGCTTTCAGGAGCCGTCACCTCGGGGCTTGGATATCTGGTCTGGTACGCGGCGCTGCCGTCTCTCAGCGCGACGCGTGCGGGCGCGGTGCAACTGAGCGTCCCAGTACTCGCGGCGCTCGGCGGCGCGCTCCTCCTCGGTGAACCGATTACGCTGCGGCTGGCGCTCGCTTCAGCCCTGATTCTCGGCGGGATTTTTTTGGTACTGCGCGCGCGTTGACGCGCAGCTTGGCTGATCTGGAGAGATACCAGCTTACGCTGGTCTGATGACCCATCCCTGGCACGACGTTCCCATCGGCGATAAAGCCCCCTTTGAGCTGCGCGCAGTTGTCGAGGTACCGCGCGGTGACACGACGAAATACGAACTCGATAAAGAACTCGGGGTGCTCAGCGTCAACCGCATTATGAATCTGCCGATTCCTTATCCGGCGAACTACGGGTTTTTACCGCTCAGCCTGGTGCACGTTCGGCCCCTCGGCATCTTCGCCTTGACCGACCGCGACGAACGCGACGACAAGCTTTTCTGCGTGCATATCGACGACCCGATGTACCGAGACTATACCGATCTGCCCGGTTTGCCCGACTATGAAAGGGAGAAGCTCGAGTGGTTTTTCGGCGATTACCAAGACACGATGCGAGAAGACGTCAAGGTCAGCGACCTGCTCGGGGTGGACGACGCTCACGAGATTATCCGCGAGTGCATAAAGAGGTGTCAAGAGCACTTCGGTAAGGACGGCTGACAGCAGGTCGCACCGAGTAGTAACGCGCTCTGCTTAAGTTTTAGCACGCACAGATTGAGATTTTTTAGTCAAATTTTCTGTAGAAACGCTACGGGGTTTCTGAGACTCGTTTAGCCCCTAACAATTCCGCAAAGATGTTCGACCATAACTCCCTTTGATCGACGCCCGCGACCTCGTACTCAGGTTCGTATTCGGGAACGAAACCGAACTTCAGGTAAAGCCGAAGGGCCGGAAGGCGTTCCGGTTGGGTGTCGAGCCGCGCGCGGAGGTACCCTCGAGCGCTAAAGTCGCCGAGCACGTGCGCGAGGAGGGCAGCGGCGAGTCCAAGGGCGCGGTAGTCCGGGTGGGTGGCGACCCAGTGGACAAAACCTGCTTCGGGGTCACGTTCGGGGAGGTGCTGGCTCGAGGCCGTCGCCACAAGTTGGTCGCGCCGAAAGACCCCGTAAACAGCCCTTACCTCCGGCGCTCGGGTTAAAGAGGCTGCAACCCGTGAAACGTCCCATACATCTTCAAAAGCCGCGCTGAGGAGCCCCGCCAGCTGGGGTTCGTCGCCGTATTCCAAAGTGCACAAGACGTACCCTTTGGGTAAGGGTCGGCGGGGCACGTCCTGGAGATGGGGACGAACCATCGAGACGTTGATATCCGAGCGGGTCATGGACAAAGACTATAGCAGCGCAGAAACCGGTCTGTGAGCGTCTCGAGCCTTACCTCTAACTTGGCCCCTGAGCCGTATACTTTTCTAGTTATGCCGTACAAGGACGGCACTAGAACTACTTTCCGAAAGGACAATTTATGTCTTACCTGCTTCGCGGCGTCGCAGCCGCTGGCGGCGTCCGCGTGGTCGCTGCCGACACTACCCAGCTCGTTGAAGAAGCGCGTGTTCGTCACGACACCAGTCCTACTGCGACCGCCGCTTTAGGCCGCACCCTGACCGGGGCGCTGCTGTTGTCGCACGTCCTGCTCAAAAATCCGCAAGACCGCGTCACGCTCCGGTTGCGCGGCGACGGGCCGCTCGGCGGCGTCATTGCCGACGCCGGACTAGACGGCGCGGTGCGCGGCTACGCAAATCATCCGAACGCGACGCTGCCCCCACGTCCCGACGGCAAGCTCAACGTCGGCGGAGCGCTCGGCAAAGGGGATTTGCAGGTCATCCGCGCGCACGCGCCCTACGGCGACCCGTACAGCAGTTCGGTCGATCTCGTGACCGGTGAAATCGCTGAAGACATTACGGTTTTTCTGGCGCAGTCCGAGCAGATCAGCTCGGCGGTGCTGTTGGGCGTGTATCTCGAGCCCTCCGGCGTCGTCAAGTCGGGCGGTGTGATCGTGCAAGCGTTGCCGGACGCCGACGAGGGAGCCCTAGCGGTCCTCGAGGCCAACGTCCGCGCTTTGGGCCAGCTTACCGACGCCATGCGCCGCGCTTCGCTCATTGAAATTGTCGAAGAGTTGTGCCGGGGACTCGAGTTCAAACTGCTGACCCCCGACGCGTTGCCGCTCCGGTTTGAGTGCCGCTGCTCGGACGAAAAAGCCCTGGACGCCGTCGCCTACTTTTCCCCCGAAGAGCGTGAGCGGATGATCGACGAAGACGGCGGCGCAGAAATTATCTGTCACTGGTGCGGTGAGGCGCGCTGGCTGGGGCCGGAGGCGCTCCGGAGCATCTCGGAAGAGGAAATCCGCTGCCCTGACTGCGATACCCTCTGGTACCGCGAAGGTCAGGCGACGATGGTCCGCGAGTCCGAGGTGTGCGCCTGCGGTCGCCCGGTTTCGTTGCCTTCTTAAAGTAAAAAAAGGTCGGGCTTAGAGCAAGACAAAAGGTCGGGGCTCGAGGCTTAAAAGTTTGACCACAAAACCGGATAGGCTACCCTGAGGTTTACGGGGTAGCCTATCTTTATGACCTGGGGTATGTTTTTTAATCTGTTCGTTCTCGCCCTGCTGTGGGGCTCGGCGTTTCCAGCTATCAAACTCGGTTTAGCGGGTTTGTCGGCGGCTCACCTCACGCTGCTGCGCTTTCTCGTCGCGTCCCTCTGCTTTGCCCTTTACCTAGCGGCAACCAAAAAACGCCTGTTCCCCGACCGGCGCGACCTGCCGACGTTTTTTCTCGCTGGGCTCCTTGGGATTACGATCTACCACCTCGCGCTCAACTACGGTGAGCTGCACGTGTCGGCGGGAGCCGCCAGCCTGATCATTGCCACAGCCCCGGCACTTACGGCGATCGTGGCGTTTTTTATTCTCCGCGACCGGTTGCCCCGGCTCGGTTGGGTCGGTACGCTCGTCTCTTTTGCCGGTGTCCTGCTGATCGTTCTGGGTGACAGTGCGGGCCTCAGCCTCAACCCTTTTGCCTTTTTGATTCTTTTGTCGGCGCTTTCTACCGCGTTTTTTACCGTGTTGCAAAAGCCACTTTTCGCGCGGTACCGGGCGGTCGAAGTTACAGCTTTTTGTACCTGGGCCGGAACGCTGCCGCTGTTCATTTTTCTACCCGGGTTTTTTGCCGATGTCGCGGGTGCAGGCACGGTGCCGCTGGTAGCAGCGGTTTACACCGGGGTATTTCCGGCAGCGGTGGCCTACGCGCAGTTTTCTTATGCGATTTCAAAGCTGCCGGTAACGTTGGCGACGACGTTTCTTTACGCAGTACCGGTGTTCAGCCTGCTTTTTTCGTGGCTTTTACTTGCTGAGGTGCCGTCTTCTTTAACGCTGGTAGGCGGTGTGGTCGCGCTCTCCGGTATCGCTATTGTGAGCTACGCCAAACGGCGTGAACAGCGTGTGGCGCGCAAGGTCGCGCCCACCTGAGTCAAAATAAACAGAGCTAAGGCAAACAGAGTCAAGGCAAAGAGAGCTAAAGCAGCTCGAGCCACCTGTGCTCGGGGTCGGTGACAGCAAGCGCTTGACGTAACCAACGTTTCCGGCTCTCGTCCAGCTGCAGATAAACGGTTTCAAAATCCCGTTGGTCCTGACCTCGCGCTCCGGTGCCGGTGTTTTTACTCTTAAAGAGCAGCACGAGTTCGGGCGCGAGAAACGGAATGCCCGCTCGGGTCTGTAAAAATGCCCTTTCAGCAGGGCAGGTGATGCGTGGGTCGCGGCGGTACGTCCAGGTGTCGGCGGTCATCTCGGTGAGCAAAAAGTCGAGAAACGCGTCCTCTCGGTGTGCGTGAATCTGAATTTGAGGTTCTTTAGGGCTGCCGAGGGGCCAAGGCTCGAGCTGCCCGTCTAACGGCAAAATGAGCTTCCAACCACGGTCTGCCAAGTACTGCCGCAAGTCGTTGACCGCCGTGCGCGGGACCACGACATCAACGTCGTGATGAATGCGGGTGACGCGCCCTAAAAAAAGCTCGAGCGCCCAGCCGCTGCTGATAAACCAGGGCTGACCGAACGCATCGAGTTCGTGAGCTACACGTTCGACCGGCGCAAATCCGTAAAACGCTGTCCACCACGTTTCTGCGTCTTTTGACAAAGCGGCGAAAAAGGTCGCTTTGGTAACTTCGCTACGGTTCCAACCGGTAAAAGCTCGTTGCGCCTCTTCGCTACCCCTCAAAAAATCTCTGACGAGCAGATAATTCGTCCACTCTGAACTGCCTGCCATGACAAAAAAGAGCTGAATATTTTTGCCCGTGTGAAAAAAGCGCTGCTCGGGTTCATCTTCGTAGCCTGTTACCGGTGCGTATCCGAGTGACGCAAGGGTGTCTCGATGTTCTGGTGCAAGGGGAAAAGGCCAGATCGCCAAGCCGACGTCCGTGGCCGACGTAGCGGCCAATTCTGACACGCTCGCCGCGCCGATAGGCTCCAACCCTTCGATGATGCCGCCTTCCGTAATCCTGCCGAGGTGTGTATAGAGGCGCGCCGACTCGAGCTGAAGGGTTTCCCCAGCTGTCACTTTCAACCGTCCTCAACCCTACGCTTCGGCGGCGTCGCCAAAGTCCGACAAACCGACCTGTTCGACGACCGTTTGCGCGACCCAGATCGGCGCAGCGGTGCGCACCGCAAGCGCCAGCGCGTCCGAGGGGCGAGCGTCCAACTCGAGTTCGATCCCCCGGTTTTCCAGCACCACGCGTCCGTAAAAGGTGCCGCCCTCAGGGGTTGTCACGAGTTCGGTGACTTCGATACGTTTTACGGTTGCGCCGAGCAGCTCGAGGCTCGAGAGCATCAGGTCGTGTGATAGGGGCCGCGTAGGGGGTTCGGCGCTCCGGCCTGCGAGGATTGAGAGCGCCTCGAGGTGACCTATCGTAATCGGCACAAACTCGCCCGCCTCGGTTTTTAACAGCACGATAAAAAACTCGCCATTTCCGGCAACTGCCACGTCTTCCAAGACTACTTCGACAAGTCCGTCCATAGGGTCAGCTTACTCGTTTTGCCGAATGAGTAAAACGGTGTGTTCAACGATAGGTCGGTCATGAGGTTGTAACGCGCCGCTCAATAGGTCGGCGGTGAGGCAGTAGAGCTCGAGTCCAGCACGTACTTGGTCAGCTGGTGCAAAACCTGTCAAACCGTAGGCACCATGCAAAAATTTCAACCAGCGGGTTCCGGCAAATTCTTTTTGCAACTCGGCAAGAAAAGCGTTATCGCCCCCTGAAAGTAGGCCGCGCTGTACCCGCACTGTTTTTGCCAAACCCCACGAAAGCCCGAACTGTGCGTGGAGGAGCTGCCCGGTGTTGCCGGAGTCCAGACCGGCTAAGCCTTTATGTGCTTCTTCAGCCCAGCCGACGAGTTGCGCACTCGCCCAAACGTCAGCCTCATGTTGCAATTCGAATGTCCAGACAAATGCTTGAGCCCGTTCTAAAAGAGCTTTAGCTGCCCCGTCTTTCTCGAGCAAAATGCGAGCTTGCTGCAATCCGCTGACAACCTCCACAGCTTTTTCGGGGTTGGTAAACCACGCTTCAACAGTTTTCGTATCTGCGTCGCTGACGTTGACAAGCCGGTTTTGCCAAAGATGGCTGCCCGCACCAGGCAACGCTACGTTACCAAGTCGCAAGAGGTCAATATCGCTGTAGGGGCCAGCTTCGCCTCTTGAGAAACTTCCGACAAGCAAGATGGCCTGAACTTTGGGTGTGTCAAACTGCATCACCAACTCTTGAAGCTGTTCTGTACTCAGCACCTTGCCACCCTAGCACCGTCTCCAAGCTAAGAGTTGCTAGACTATTTCTATATGCCTGAACTCGAGCCCGTTATCGGCCTGGAAGTCCATCTGGCCTTAAGCACCAAAAGCAAGATGTTTTGCGCCTGCTCCGCCGAAACTTTCGGCGACGCACCCAACACGCATACCTGTCCGGTCTGTCTGGGTCTCCCCGGCAGCCTGCCGACGCCCAACCGCGAAGCGTTTGAGAAGGCGCTGACGCTCTCCCTGGCACTCGGTTGCAGCGTTCCGGAACGCACGCAGTTTCACCGCAAAAATTACTTCTACCCCGACGCGCCGAAAAACTATCAGATCAGTCAGTACGACCATCCGGTAGGGGAGAAGGGCGTGCTGACGCTCTCCGACGGACGGCGTATCGGCATTACGCGCTGCCACTTAGAAGAAGACGCGGGGCGTTCACAGCACCCGCTTTATGCGGATTACAGCCTCGTCGATCTCAACCGGGCCGGAGCGCCCTTGGTCGAAATGGTCACCGAACCCGATCTGCGTACCCCGGAAGAGGCTAGGGAGTTCTTACACACCGTTCGCGCCGTAGCACGCGCGCTTGGGGTATCGGACGCCAACCCCGAAGCGGGCAAGATGCGCGCCGACGTGAACGTCTCGGTGCGGCGTCCGGGGGAGCCGTTCGGTACCAAGGTCGAGGTTAAAAACCTCAACTCTTTTAGAAGCGTGCAGCGGGCCTTGGAGTTTGAAATCAAACGGCAGAGCCGAATTTTAGAAGATGGCGGCAGCGTTCGGCAAGATACGCTCGGTTGGGACGAGGGCGGGCAGAAGACGTACCTGATGCGGACCAAAGAGGGTGAGGCCGACTACCGCTATTTCCCCGACCCCGATCTGCCGCCTTTTTACATCGGTAAGGATTGGCTCGAGCGCCTCCAAAAGACGATGCCGGAACTGCCGGACGCCAAAGCCGCGCGTTACGCCGTACTCGGCGTCCGTCCTGAAAGTGCCGCGCTACTCGCTTACGATGTGGACTTTTCGCAGTTCTTTGACGAAGCGCTTGTACAGCAAAAGACGCAGCAGAAGACACAGCAAAAGAACGCGCAAGTGCTCGCCAACTGGCTGAGCGGCGACGTGACGGGTTATCTCAACACACACGGCCTTACGCTGACGAATTCTCAGTTGACACCGGAGCATTTAGCTGGGCTCGTCGGTTTAGTCGAGGCGGACACGATTTCGGGCAAAATCGCCAAGGACTTGCTCCCGGAAGTCATCGGCGGGGCAGACCCGGCGGTGCTGGTAAGAGAGCGGGGGCTCGAGCAAGTTACCGATACGGCAGCCCTAAAGGGCGTCGTCGCGCAAGTTTTAGCTGAAAATCCCAATATGGTCGCCGAGGCCAAAGCGAATCCCAAAGCGGTCAATGCGCTCTTGGGCCGAGTGATGAAAACGAGCGGCGGCAAGGCGAACCCGGCGCGGGTACGCGAGCTGCTTACGGAGAAGCTGGCGAAAAGCTGATGGCGTGTTGTCAGACAAGCCGCGAGCCGATACGTGTACCCACCGAGACGCGCCCTGTTCATCTGCCCGGTAAGATACCCCTATGAACCTCATGGCTGTTTTTGCCCATCCTGATGACGAACTCGGTTGCGTCGGTACCCTTGCTAAACACGCGGCGCGCGGCGACAAGGTGATGCTCGTCTGGACGACGCACGGCGAGTTAGCAAGTCAATTTGGTGACACCGAACACGCCGAGGTGCGCCGGGTGCGGCAAGAGCACGGGGCGTGGGTCGCGGCGCAGCTCGGGGCCGAATATCACTTTTTCGATATGGGCGACTCACGGATGACCGGGAGCCGCGACGAGGGTCTAGCCTTAGCTCGGCTTTACGCGGACTTTAAGCCCGACGCCGTCATCGGCTGGAGCGACGACCACGCGCACCCCGACCACCGCATGAGCGCGAAGGTGGCTTTCGACGCGGTTACGCTGGCGCGGATTCCCAAAATCATCAATGAAGAACTCGAGGAACGGCTCGAGCCCCACCGCAAACCGATACGTTTTTACCAGTATCCCTCGGCGGGCTCGGCGTACCCGACCTTGCACGTCGATGTGTCGGAGCACGTAGAGGTCGGCGAACGTATCTTCGCCTACTACCGCGACTTTTACGGCTGGGAGGCCAACCCTGAATGGTTTAAGCGCAACCTGACCATGCGCGGCGCAGAAGCGCGGGTCAAGTACGCCGAAGCGTTTCAGTTTCGTGGGCGTTTTACCCCGGCCCGGGCGTATCTGCCCTGAGTTGCCGCAACCTGCACCGCTACCGCACACGGCTCTCTCACGCTGTTTGGTCATGATGACCCTATGGTTGATCTTACGGTTACGGTCTTCGGTACCGCTATCGGTGGTTTTCACACCACTACAGGGTCGGCTGCTGCTTGTTTGCCCGCGTCCGGGCTGTTAGAATGCTCAAGTTTGACGAAGGTGGGCACGACTACGGATCAAAGAATCGTGTATCAGGGCCGCTACCCTGCCGCCTTAGCTGAGAGGGTTTTGTGAAGGTATTTAGTACAACTACGCTATTTGCGACGCTGGTTTTAGGTCTGCTGTGTTCGCTGCCTGTCGGCGCGGCGCAAGAGATCGCCGAACGCTCGACCCCTGAGCTGCTCCGTTACGGCAAGGCGCTTTTTGAACGTGGAGAGTGCTTTTCGTCGCGCTACCTGTTTCAGCAGGTTTTGGAGCGGGAGCCACAAAACCGCGAGGCGCTCTCCGGCAAAGGGCGCGCGCTCATCTGCGAAGGGTCGTTCGAGGAGGGGATAGACGCGCTCAAGCAGGTTGCCGAGCTTGCGCCGAAAGCCGCGGGTGTCTATACGCAGTTAGCCGGAGCATACTTGGAGCAGTACAAACGCGACCCGGAAACGCACGAGGGGCGGCTTCAAGACGCACTTGACGCGCTTGACCAAGCCGACGCGCAGGGTGCGAGCAGCGCCGCGACGATGAACCTGCGCGGCGTCGTCTACTACCGTCAGGGCGACCTGCAGCAGGCTAAGGATGCGCTCGAGGGGGCGACCGAACAAGCTCCCGAAGTAGCCGACTATCACCTTAGTTTAGGTCTCGTGTACGTGCAGCTGGGCGACACCGACGCGGCGATAGAAACGCTTCGCCGCGCGGTCTCGCTCGAGCCCGAAAACGCGCTCGGTCACAACCAACTCGGTCAAGCGTACCTCTTGTCGGACCGTTGCGACGACGCCGTCTTTGAGTTGGAGCAGGCCGCGACGCTCGCGCCGAACGAGGCGGCGGTCAACCTCAACTTGGGGATCGCCAACTTCGACTGCGAAAACTACGAGGCGGCGCGCCCTTACCTTGAAAAGGTTGTCGCGTTAGAACCGACCGCGTTCGCCCCAGCGTATACTTATCTGGCGCGGATCGACCTCGAGGCCGACGACCTCGACGGAGCGGTGACGCAGGCGACCAAAGGGGCGCTTTTGCCCCCTGCCAACGCCGAAGCGTACTACTGGCTCGGTCAAGCGTACGCGGCGCGCGGGGATACGGCGAGCGACGGCACGCCCGACAGCAGCAAAGCCGAAGACGCTTATCGGCGCGCACTCGAGCTCGACCCCTTGTACAAACCGGCGCAAGACGCGCTGGACGCCAGATAGACCCCCTAACGGGTTTTCAGAGGGCCGGAGCAGCAGCGGGATGTCTGCTCCAAGCCTAACTTTGTAACCAAACTTTTGCTCAACGTCCCGCTTTGGAGGCATATGTCGTACCTAGGTATGAAACAACTTTTGGAGGCCGGAGTCCACTTCGGTCACGAGACCAAACGCTGGAACCCGAAGTTCAAGCGTTACATCTTTGCCGAGCGCAACGGGATTTTCATTATCGATTTGCAAAAAACGCTGGTCGAGTCGGACAAGGCGTTCGAATACCTTAAAGACACGGCGGCGCGGGGCGGCACCATCCTTTTCGTCGGAACCAAAAAGCAGGCGCAGGAGATTTTGGCCGCTGAAGCGCGCCGCTGCGGGATGCCGTACCTTAATGAACGCTGGCTCGGTGGCACGCTCACCAACTTCAAAACGATCCGCGCCCGCGTCGAACGGCTTAAGCAGTTAGAAGCGATGTTCGAAGACGAGTCGATCCTCCGCTACGGTAAAAAAGAGCAGATCGACCTCGGTAAAGAGTTGCAGCGCTTGCAGCGTTACCTGGGCGGGATCAAAGACATGACCCGTTTACCCGACGTGCTCTTTATCATCGACCCGACCAAAGAGGCGATCGCTGTACGTGAGGCGAACAAACTCGGGATTCCGGTCGTCGCTTTGGCTGATACCGACTCCGACCCGGACGTGCTCGACTACATCGTCCCCGGTAACGACGACGCCATCCGTTCGATCCAGCTCGTTACGGCGCGGCTGGCAGATACCATCGTCGAGGTACGTGGCGGCGCTGCCGACGCGCCCGCCCCGAGCGAAGCTGCGACCGATGAGGAAGGTCGTCAGACTATCCCGACTCCGCTTTCGTCTCCCGAACGCACCATCACCGAGGCGGCGCAGCGCGGTTCCGGACCTGCCGAAGAACAAAATTAACGAATTTTAGTAACCGCTTACTCCCTCTCCGGCGGGGCCTTCGGGTCTCGCCTGTAAGCTGCCTAAGCTGATTATCAATAGCGAGCTACCGAGGAGGTGGCTCCCCGAAAGGAAACCCAATGGCTGTTACGATGGACGAGATTAAAAAACTCCGCGCGATGACCGGCGCAGGGATGATGGACGTTAAAAACACCCTCGAGGAAACAGACGGTGACGTCGAACGCGCCGCCACCCTGCTGCGCGAACGCGGTATCGCCAAAGCTGCGAAGAAGTCTGACCGCGCCGCCGGAGAGGGCTTTATCGGCTCTTATGTCCACCATAACGGCATGATCGCCACCTTGGTCGAACTCAATTGCGAGACCGACTTTGTGGCGCGTACCGAGCCTTTTCACAAGCTTGCCCGAGACGTCGCTATCCACATTGCGATGGCGAACCCGACCTACAAAAGCCGCGACGAGGTACCCGCTGAAGCAGTCGAAGCCGAGCGCACCGTCCTAGCTGAACAGGCCAAACAAGAGGGCAAACCCGAGAATGTAGTTGCTAAAATGGTCGAAGGCCGCCTGAACAAGTACTACCAAGAAATCTGTCTTTTAGAGCAGCCTTTTATCCGAGACGACAAAAAGACCATCGAGCAGCTCATTAAAGAAGCGATTGCCCAGATGGGTGAAAACATCCAGGTCGGCGCTTTTTACCGTATTGCCATCGGCGAGTAACGCAGTTCGTGCGTGTTTTACTAAAACTCTCAGGCGAATTTCTAGCAGGTGAGGGCGGCTCCGGGGTTTCTCCCGAAGCGACGCGCACCCTGGCGCGCGAAATTGCTGCGGCGCACGCTGGCGGCGCGCAGCTCGCGGTCGTGGTCGGGGCTGGTAACTTCTGGCGCGGCGCGCAGCAGGGCGGCGGGATGGACCCAGCGACCGCCGATTACGTCGGGATGATCGCTACGGTGATGAACGCCGTGGCGCTCCAAGACGCTTTGGAGCAGCAAGGGATAGACACCCGCGTGCAATCGGCGATCAATATGCAAGAGGTCGCAGAGCCTTACATCCGCCGCCGCGCACTACGGCACCTCGAGAAAGGCCGGGTCGTGATCTTCGGGGGCGGTACCGGTAATCCGTTTTTTACCACGGACACCGCCGCCGCCTTGAGAGCGCTGGAAATCGAGGCCGACCTCGTGCTGATGGCTAAAAATAAAGTGGACGGCGTGTACTCCGCCGACCCGCGCACGCATCCCGAGGCCACCCGGTATGAGGCGCTCAGCTATCTAGACGTGCTCAACAAGGGACTTAAAGTGATGGACGCGACTGCGATCAGCCTCTGCATGGGCAAAGAGATGCCGATCGCTGTTTTTGATATCTTTACGCCGGGAAATTTGGAACGTCTCTTAGCAGGCGAACACGTCGGTACCCGGATCTCGGCGCTGCCGAGCCGGAGCGTAAGCTAGCACCTGCTACCCGGTCGGCAACGCTCCATCTGCTAGATTGCCCTCTGGAACGTATGTTTTACAGTGCTGCCTGGAGCAAGTCAATGCCGAAATGTTAAGCTGAGCGAAAAGCCGCTAGGGGAGGAACTGTGAGCGAATTAGGGAGTATCACTTCAGGACTACGGACAAGTATGGAAAAAACGCTCGAGGCGTTTGAAAACAACATCGGGATGGTGCGCACAGGTCGCGCGAACCCTGCCGTCTTAAACCGCGTTCAGGTGGACTACTACGGCGCGAGTACCCCCCTAAACCAGTTAGCGACGGTCTCGAGCCCCGACGCCCGCACGCTGCTCATTACGCCGTTCGACAAGAGCGCCATCCGCGACATCGAGCGTGCGATCACTGAGAGCGACCTCGGGTTTAACCCGAACAACCGGGGTGACAATATCTTCATCAGCGTCCCGGCCTTAAACGACGAGCGCCGCCGCGCCCTGGTCAAACAGGTCAAAAACATGGCGGAAGAGGCCAAAGTCGCGCTCCGTAACCAGCGCCGCGACGCCAACGACGAACTTAAAGAGTTCCGTAAAGAAAACCTTCTAACCGAAGACGACGTGCGTCAGGGTGAGGGTGAAGTGCAAAAGTTGACCGACAACTTTGTCGGGACGATTGACAAACGGGTCAAGGCCAAAGAAGAAGACATTATGGCGGTTTAGGTTTCGTCTTCAGAAGATCTGCTGAGACCCTTTGACAGCTGTACACAGCTTTTTGCTGCGTACAGTTTGGTTACGGATTATCGGCATTTCCAAAAAAAGTTGACACGAATATCACCTTAGAATGTGCGTATGTGTCGCCAAAGCTTAAACGGAGTGCGCCCCTGACCAGCTGACCTGTACCCCCCACGGTGTACCTGCTAATGTATAAAAACATGGCTAGGTATTACGTCAAAGAACACGAGTTAGGCTACCGAAAAATCAAAGCAGAGGGAAAAACGACCTGGGATGAACTGCATGGCTCGGCTAGTTTCGATAATTTTTCCATGCGTCCTATCTTCGAGCGGACGCTGCCACTGCTGAACTTTTCTGTTCCTCAGCCGCGAGCTCTGGAATACGGGTGCGGCACAGGGCCGGGCGCGTGTTTCCTGGCAGCGAGAGGTTTCCAAGTGGACGGCGTCGATATCTCTCCTGTCGCCATTGACTTGGCGAAGCAGTTCGCTGCAGAGCGCCGTCTCAGCGTCAGCTACGCGGTTGCTGATATCTGCAACCTGTCTTTGACAGCTCGTGTTTATGACCTTATCGTCGATAGCTTCTGCCTTCAGTGTATTGTCACCGACGCAGATAGAGCGAACGTGTTTGCGGCTGTACGTTCGGCGCTCGAGCCTCGAGGCTATTACCTTATCGGCACCGCCATATTTGATGAAGAGAGAAATTATGGCGACGAAGTATTTGATGCGGAGACCGGTACTGTTTACATCAAAAAGGACGACGACAGCAACTTCGAGGACGCTGTAGAACTTTTAGATGGTCCGTATCTTCCAAACCGTAGGCACCTTAAACCACAAAGCTTGATAGAAGAGCTTGAAAAAGCAGGGTTCAAAACTCTTTGGCACGATGAGGGCGGCGGCGGCATGGGCCTAATATGCCAGTGCACACAAGCGGCTAGGTTTTGAGCGACTAGGTTTTAAGTGCTTCGGCCTCGATAAAAATTCGTTTGATTTCAGGGTGCGCCTTGCGAATGGCCTGCTCGATGTGGTCAACCGCGAGCATCACTTCGGCGGCGGGTAAGTTGCGCCTAAACTGCACCTCGAGGTTGAGCAGCACCTGTTCGGGGCCGAGATGCATCGTCAGCGGCGCACCGACTTGTTCAACACCCGGTTCGGCGTCGGCGAGCGCCTGAACGCTCCGGATGATGTCTACGTCGGCACTTTCACCAACCAGCAAGCCCTTGCTCTCGTAAGCTAAGAAAACAGCGACGGCAGCTAAGATCAGACCGATGATGATCGACGCGCCGCCGTCAAAATAAGGGTTATCAAACCTGTGACCGAGGAAAATACCGATAAACGCGACCAACAGCCCGAGTATAGCCGCCGTGTCTTCAGCCAGCACCGTGTAGATGGCCGGGTCTTTGCTCGACCTGAGGGTCTGCCAAAAAGAGCGCTCACCCTGCGTTTTACGCAAGGCTCTAAACGCGACCAGCCAAGCGAACCCCTCGACAACCACCGCGATCCCAATCACGACGTAGTTCCAGGTAGGGTCTTGGAGGCCGCCCGGATGGCGCAGGTGACGAATCCCTTCGTAAAACGACATGCCGCCGCCGAGACCAAAAAGCAGCATCGCGACAATCAGGCTCCAGAAGTAGAGTTCTTTGCCGTAGCCAAACGGATGCGTGGCGTCGGCGGGTTTTTTGCTTTTACGAATACCCAGCAAGATAAGCAGCTGATTGCCGGTATCGACGAGCGAATGAATACCTTCTGAAAGCATCGCCGAACTGCCGGTAAAAAACGCCGCGACGAATTTAATCACAGCGATAATGAGGTTCGCGCCCATCGCCCCGTAAACGGCTGCTACACTACCTGACGGATTTGCCACCCAAATCTCCTAGAACCTAGCTCGAGCTTCTCAAACTGTCGGTCGAACCCTCTTTAGGCCGAGCCCGACAAGAGTTTTTGAACCGGCTCTCAACTCCACCTCGTCACCATACAACAGTTCAGCCGACCTACACCGAAGGCTCTGCCCCCATATTCTTAAGGTTCTCGGCCCGACCAGCAGCTTAAACCGGCACGGTAGAAGCTAAGCAGCTCAACGTTAGAAGCGCCCCTGCTGGAGTTAGGCGGGGGCGCGTTGCTGATATGTAGCGCTGTTAAGCGCGTTACTTCGGCGACGTTCCTGCTACGAGCGCCGGTTCCCCGATCGCTCCGGCGTTTTGCGGGGCAGCTTCTTGGATGGCCTTTTCGTCGGGAATCCCTTTACGCAGCGGTAATTCAGGAATAAAAAAGACGATCAGCGCGCCGACGGCGATGATTGCCAAGCTGACCCAAAAGAGCAGCCGAATACTCTCGGCAAAGCCTTGTTTAACACCCCTCGAGACCTGCGCCGAAAGGGTTTCGGCTTGCGTTTTTAAGCCTGTTTGTAGCTGCGCCAGTGCCTGCGTCCGCGCCGCTGACGAGAGCGACGGGGCGGCCCGGACGAGGTCTTTAACCTGCGCCGGGGTTTGCGCGCCGCCAAGAAGCGCTATCCGCGCCGCTGCGTTTCCGCCCACAGCCGCCTCGGTTTGGGCGTAAAGCGCGTCGAAACCTGCGCTGACGCTTTTGGCAATATCACCTCCGGCACCCGCACCTTGCAGCGCGCCGATATCGAATTTTTGCGACTGAAGCGCTGGGATATCCGGAAGATGTTTGGGAATGGCCGTCCCGACGTTCAGGGTGAGCAGCGAACCGAACACGGCCAAGCCGATGGTCGAACCGATCTGCCGAAAAAACTGGCTTGCGCCGGTCGCCACCCCGAGTTGGGCTTGCGGCACGGCGTTTTGAATCGCCAGGGTAAAGAGGCTCTGCGCCGGGCCGAGGCCGATCCCGACGACCACCATCCGCCACGAAAGGCCGAGCTGGGTGGTGTCTAGACTGATGCTCGTCAGGGTAAAGACGCCTGCCAGCAAAACGAGCGAGCCGAAGATCATAAAGGGTTTGTAACGGCCCGTGCGGGTGACGAGCAGCCCGGTTAAGGTCGAGCTGACGATCAGGCCCGCCATCAGTGGCAAGAGGGTAAATCCCGAATTGGTCGCGCTGATCCCCAAGACCAGCTGCATAAAGAGCGGTAGAAACATGATGATGCCCAAAAACGCGATGTTGATGATAAACGACGCGCCGTTAGCGATGCTAAAGACCGGGATGCGGAAGAGCTCGAGCGGCAGAATCGGGTTTTTTACCCGCAGTTCGACCACCACAAACGCGACGAGCGAAAGCGCGGCGACCCCGAACAAAATCAAAATCGTCGGTGAGGTCCACGGATAGGTCGAGCCGCCCCAGGTCAGCGCCAAGAGTAGCGGGACGAACGCGCTCAAAATCAGTCCGGCCCCGGCAAAGTCGATCTTGCCGCCACCCGAACCCGCTTTAAGGAGCGGCATCTTGGTCGCGATCAGATAAAGCGCGATGAGCCCAAGCGGAAGGTTGACGTAAAAGACCCAGCGCCAGCCTGCAACGACGTAACCGAGCAGCGTTACAGTCCCGTGGTCGGTAAAAAAACCGCCGACAATCGGGCCGAGTACCGACGCGAGGCCGAACACGCCGCCGAACAGCCCTTGATAACGGCCCCGTTCGGCCGGGGGGAAGATGTCGGCGATGATCGCAAAGGCGCTCGAGAACAGCGCCGCGCCGCCCAAGCCTTGCAGCGCCCGGAAAAGAATCAGCTGCGTCATCCCCGACCCGAGCAGCGGTAAGGGGCCGAACTCTCCGGCCAGACCACAGAGCGCCGAACCGACCAAAAAGAGCGAGACGCCGAACGTCAGGATCGGTTTGCGCCCGTACATATCGGATAATTTTCCGTAAATCGGTACCATCACGGTCGAGGCCAGCAGGTACGCGGTCGTCACCCAGGTGTAGAGCGACAAACCGTTTAAGTCGGCGATAATGCGCGGCATGGCGGTCGAGACGATCGTGTTGTCGAGTGCGCCGAGTAAAAAGACGACGAGCACCGCGCCGAGGGTGAGGTTGCGTTCACTTTTGGTAAAGGCAGGTTGAGCCGCTTGCGTTTGGGTTACAGGCTGAGTCATTTTTCTCCTACAGATATTTGCGTTTTGGGTGAAGCGGTGAGCTGGTCGCTCAAGGTCTCGAGCAACGCTAAAAATTGTTCTTGTCGAGCCGAGCCGAGGCTTTCAAGGAGAGGCCCGAGCATCTCTTCGACGCTCTGTTTAACCTCTGCGTGCAAAGTTTGGCCGGTCGGGGTGGCCTCGAGGCGGGTTCGGCGCGAGTCAACCGTATCGATGGCCCTTTCGACCAACCCGGCTTGCAGCAACGTTTGCAAAATACGGCTCGTGGTGTCTTTGGGAAGTCTGAGCCGTTCAGCAAGTTCGGTCGGATAGCGCACGCCTTTAGTTACCGCCGTCAACACCAAAAAATCCCGGTACGAGAGGCCGTGGGTAGTTTCTAAAAGCGGGTTGACGTAATCGTGAACGGCGCGGCCGATTCGCCAGTGCGCGGCAAAAAAGCGTGAAGCGGCAGAACTCGGTGGGGGCGTGTCGGGAGGCTGCATACCTCAACTGTTGTACACCCAAGTAATTGAATTATGCAACTATATTTGAACACGACGGGTTCGGCTGACAAGTCGGTCGCAAATAGCGGTCGGTAACTCGGTAAGTTTTTCGCGTTGCAAAGGAGGCAAAGCTATACTCGAGCAGATAAAATTACAAATGGCAGATCAGTTCGTGGTGCCTAAAGAAGCGACCGACAGGCACGTATATTCTGCGGTGGCCTCCGCGCCTGAAAGCTTGGCGTCAGCACCTTTTTTGACGCTCAGCCGCGGCGGAGCCCGAGTTTATAGGTCATACTTAGGGACGTGCGCCCGCCTTACACCCGAATTATCTTCGGACTGCTCGCTTTTTTAGCGGCAGTTTTGATCATGTGGGTCGGGCTTCCCTTACTCGCGCCCGCCTACCTGATCCTGACGCTCGCGTCCCTGCGGGAATACTCGCTGCTGATGAACCTGCGCGGCATCCCGATTCGCCGCCGCAGCCTCTACGTGGCGACGGTGCTGACGCTGCCCGCGTCGCTGCCGGTGACGTATCAGGGGATTTTCGATATGCAGCCGCTTTTCGACGGGTTGAGCTGGCACGAGGCGCTCTTGGGACTTTTGGCGCTCTACTTGATCGGGTTAGAGGTCGTTCACCCGAACGACCGTTCGGTCGAAAGCGTCGTCTACAGTCTTTTCGGCTACCTCTATATTCCGTGGCTCGCCGGTTACGCGATTACGCTCCGCTATACACCCGACGGGGTTTTAGGGCTCTGGTATCTGGTGATCCCGATTTTGGCGATCATCGCCAGCGATGTGGGCGCGTACGTTATCGGCAAGCTTTTCGGCAAGCGCAAACTCGCGCCGCAGGTCAGCCCGAACAAGACGCTCGAGGGCGCTTTCGGCGGTCTTGGCCTCGCTATTTTGATCGTTTCCCTGACGACCTACGGGTTGGGGCGGCTTTACGGCCTCCACGTCGATATTTACGACACGCTGCTCTTTAGCGTACTGGTCTCGAGCGCGGCGCAACTCGGTGATCTGTTCGAGTCGCTTATCAAACGCTGGGCCGGTGTGAAAGATGCCGGGTTCTTTTTACCCGGTCACGGCGGCGCGTTAGACCGCATCGACGGGATGCTCTTTGCAGTACCGGTGGCGTACTATTTCGTCACGCTGGTAATTTTGCGTTAGGGAGTGCTGCACGCCCTTAAGAAACGTACAACACTCGCAGAGCGGCGTCTTTTACCGCTCGGAGGCGGTCAAGTCTTTACGAAAGATGATCTTGTCATCACCCGCCCGGTAGTAGTCGCGGATGCGGGCCTCCTCTTCAAAGCCGTATTTGCGATAAAACGCGCGTGTGCGTCTGAAGTCGTCGGTTCCTGAGGTTTCCACCAGCAAGATGCGCTCGCCTCGCCTGGTTAAGAGCTGCTCAATGTAGCGCACCAGTGCTGCGCCGTGCCCTTGCCCTTGGAGGTCGGGCCGGACGGCGACAAAAAGCAGGTTCCACGTTCCGTCGGTCATTACCTCCGGCGCACAATAGGCGACGCTCATCAGGCCATCTTCAAAGTCACCGTCATCATCGGTCAGCCAGAAGTGGGGGCGGCTTTGGCCGCCCCCGAAGTAGTCGGTCAGTTCGCCACCGAGTACTTCGAGTTCAGGAGGTCGAAAGAGGCCACTCGCTTCGGCTAGGGCTATGACTGCGGCAGTGTCGTCTTGGGTTGCCAATCTAATCATTAGGAACTCCGTAGCTAGCCACGTTATGTGGGCCAGCGTGAGGTGTAAGGGTATGGGGTTTAGGCTGGCTGTGAGCCAAGCAAACATAAAGAACTGTGGTGAGACTACACAAAGTTCGAGTCTATATGATCTTAGACGAGCGTACCGGCGTTTACCGGATCGTTCAGCTCGGTTTTTGCTTCACCTGGTCATGCGTTAAGCATAGACGTTTTGAGTAAGATGGGTCAATGGGTCTAAACCAAATGGCGAAGTTTGGCTTAGTCGGCTGAGTTTCCTATGTCTTTTTTGCTTCGAGACCGGGTAGAGTTGAGCATGGACTTTAACGGGAAACGTGTTTTGATCACTGGCGGTGCGCGGGGTATCGGGCGGGCGATTGCTCAGAGTTTTGCAGAACGGGGGGCGCGGGTGATGCTCAGCTATTTGAGCAATCATGACGCGGCCGAAGAAACTTTGGCGGCGTTACCGGGCGCGGGGCATAAGAGCCTTGCCGGAGATATCAGCGACCCTGACTTTTGTGAAACTCTGGTAGTCCAGACGGTTCAAGACTTAGGTGGCTTAGACGTTCTGGTTAATAACGCAGGTATTTTCGAAGCGCATCCGGTAGATACCGTTGACTTTGCCGCGTGGCGCGACGCCTGGCAGCGGACGTTAGGTACGAACCTCGTGGCGGCGGCGAACCTCTGTTACTGTGCGGCGCAGCACATGATCAAAAGCGGCGGCGGGCGCATTGTCAACGTGTCGTCCAGGGGTGCGTTTCGCGGTGAACCTGACAGCCCCGCGTATGGGGCCAGCAAAGCCGGGCTGAACGCGATGAGTCAGTCGCTCGCGCAAAAGCTCGCGCCGCACAATATCTTTGTGGGCGTCGTCGCGCCCGGTTTTGTCGAAACGGAGATGGCGGCGGCGTCTCTGAAGGGCGAACAGGGTGCAGCCATCCGCGCCCAAAGCCCGCTCGGACGCGTGGCTAGACCCGAAGAGGTCGCCTACGCGGTGTTATTCCTCGCTTCTGGAGGAGCCGAGTTTTCTACCGGTACGATTATTGACGTAAACGGTGCATCTTACTTGCGTTCTTAAGTTTTTGTCACACCTTTTTTAGCGCACCTCGGAGGATTGATTATGACAGCTACAAACACGTTAAATATAGATTTTGTCCGGCAACAGTTCCCCGCCTTTAACGAACCCAGCCTGAAGGGACAGGCTTTTTTTGAAAACGCCGGGGGCTCGTATGCTTGCGCTCAGGTTGTCGGCAGGTTACACGACTTTTACACCAGGCTCAAAGTCCAACCGCATCACCGGTACCCGGTTTCACAAGAAGCAGGTAAGGAGATGGACTCGAGCTATCCTGCTTTCGCCGCCTACTTAGGCGTTCAACCTGATGAAATCTACTTCGGTCCCTCGACGACGCAAAACACTTACGTGTTGGCGCAGGCGTTCCGGGATTATCTCAAAGCCGGGGACGAAATTATCGTCACCAACCAAGACCACGAGGCGAACAGCGGCGCATGGCGGAAGCTCGCAGATCACGGCGTAAATATCAAAGAGTGGCAGGTTGAAGCTGAGGGCCGGTTACGCCTTGAAGCTTTGCAGGCACTTTTGTCCAAGAAGACCAAAATCGTCGCGTTTCCGCACTGCTCGAATATTGTCGGGGAGATCAACCCGGTTCGTGAAATCGCTGCGCTTGTTCATGAAGTCGGCGCAGTTGCCGTAGTGGACGGCGTATCTTACGCAGGACACGGGTTTCCAAATGTCGCTGAACTGGGCGCGGACATCTACCTTTTTTCGACCTACAAAACTTACGGCCCGCACCAAGGTGTGATGATCGTACGAGAAGCAACCGCGCAAAAGCTGACGAATCAGGGTCACTACTTTAACGAGGGCAATAAGGCTAAACGCTTGACTCCGGCAGGCCCGGATCACGCGCAGATCGCGGCGGCGCGGGGCGTGACAGACTATTTCGGCGCGGTTTATCAGCATCATTACGGTGAGGACGCTGAGGTGCAGGTCAAAGCAAGAGCCGTACACGACCTTTTTAGAAAGGCAGAATTGGCGCGGCTGGAGCCTCTGCTCGAGTATCTGAACGCTCACCCCAAAGTCCGCATCGTCGGCCCTAAAACGCTCGAGAACCGTGCCCCGACAGTTTCTATTGTAGCCGAAGGTCACACTTCGTCCGAACTTGTTGAAGCGTTAGCCGAACGCGGCGTCATGTGTGCCTACGGACACTTTTACGCGGCAAGGCTGTTGGATGCTCTCGGTATAGGTGGCGACGGCGTACTAAGGCTCTCGTTTGTCCACTACACGAGTGAAGACGACGTAGCGCAGCTTATCGGCGCTTTGAAAGAGGTCATCTAGCCTCACTACTGACAGCTGGGGTGCAGGAAAAAATGCCGAAAGCTGCTACCCTTTAACTATGGCAATAGAAGCTGTTCTACAACCGACACGTGACTTGGTTGTAAAAGATTTGGGCCGCCTCGACTACCACGCCGCCTGGGACGTGCAGTTAGAAACGCACGCCGCCGTCGCCGAAGGGCGCACCCCACCGACGCTCCTTTTGGTCGAGCACCCGCCGGTCATCACCTTCGGTAAAAAGGGCGGACGCGCGAACTTGCTCGCCGACCCTGCCGCGTTAGAAGCTCGGGGCTTCAGCCTTTACGACATCGAACGCGGCGGCGACGTAACCTATCACGGCCCCGGTCAGCTGGTGGGCTACCCGATTTTGCCGATTGGCCGGATGGTGCGGAGTTATTTGCGGAACCTCGAGGCCGTCATGGTGCAGGTCTTAGCTGAGTACGGGCTTTCGGGCGAAGGTAGCCCCGGTTACGCAGGCGTCTGGGTTGGGGACGAAAAAGTCGTAGCCATAGGCGTCGCCATCAAACGCAACGTTTCGTTTCACGGCTTTGCGATGAACGTCTCGACCGACCTATCGCACTTTTCCTACATCGTGCCGTGCGGCATTCAGGACAAGGGCGTCACCAGCTTGAGTCAGCTGTTAGGCCGTCCGGTGACGCTCACTGAGGTTAAACCCAAACTGTTAAAAGCGTTTGCCGATGTTTTCAGCGTGACGCTACAAAGCACTAAACCTGCACAGAAAGCAAGGTCACAATGACGCAGCCTAAAACGCCCGACATCCCTCCCATAGATATTCCTCTGACCGACGTCAAAGTCATTAAAAATGGCGTTTTTCGTAAAGACGCCGCGAATGTTCCGCGTGAGCGCAAACCGAATTGGCTCAAGGTCGCGCTGCCCTCCGGCGCTAAGTACAGCGAGGTCAAAGGTACGGTGCGCGAGCATCGGCTTTCGACGGTCTGTGAAGAGGCGATGTGCCCGAACATCGGCGAGTGCTGGAACGCGGGCACGGCGACGATTATGCTGATGGGTTCGGTGTGTACCCGCGCCTGCCGCTTTTGTGCGGTCGATACCGGCAACCCGAGAGGCCGCTTGGACCCCGACGAACCGCGCCTCGCGGCGAGTTCGGTGCAGCTGATGGGGCTGAAGTACGTCGTGCTGACCTCGGTGGACCGCGATGACCTGCCCGACGGCGGCGCGGGGCACTACGCGGCGTGTATCCGTGAGATCAAACGGGTCAACCCGGAGACGGCGGTCGAGGCGCTGACGCCTGACTTCGGTGGCGTCACCGACAATGTGCAGAAAGTGTTGGACGCTGATGTCGAGGTCTACGCGCAAAACCTCGAGACCGTCCGCCGCCTCACCCACCCGGTGCGTGACCCGCGTGCAGGTTACGACCAGACCTTGAGTGTCCTCGCCTACGCGAAAAAGTCTCGTCCCGAGGTGTTGACCAAAACAAGCTTGATGCTTGGTTTAGGCGAAACCGACGAGGAAATCTTAGAGGCAATGGACGATTTACGTGCGGCTGGCGTAGACATCGTGACCTTCGGGCAGTACCTGCGCCCTACGGCTTCGCACCTGCCGGTCGTGCGCTATGTGCCGCCGGAAGATTTCAACCATTACCGCGAAATCGGGCTCAAAAAGGGTTTTCTCGAGGTTGTCTCGGGGCCGCTGGTGCGCTCCTCGTACCGGGCGGAGCGGGCTTTAGAGAAAAACAATGTCGGGATGGCGGCAGACTAAGATACTTCAAGGTACTATGCTCAAAGTTTTGAGGGTAAGGTAAGCTAAAATCAGATGTCCGGCTTGACTGTTCCATCATATGACCAGCTGATGAATCCGGTAATCGAGGCGCTCAAACAACTCGGTGGTTCTGGAACGATTGAAGAAATAAACAGTCTCGCTTCCGAAATAGCAAAGCTTTCCGATGAACAGCTCGAGGTCTTGCACAAGCCTGAGAAAGGCGGACAAACGGAAGTCGAGTACCGGATGGCTTGGGCTAGAACGTATCTAAAACGATTTGGTGTACTCGAGAATTCCAAACGCGGTGTTTGGGCACTTACGACAGAAGGCAGAGCCGTAGAAAAAGTTAACCCTGTAAAAGTTAAGCGCTCTATGCGTAAACACTACAGGAGGGAACAACATCAAGTCAGCGACGAAGTAACTGATGACAGCGAACCCGATGGGCTTTGGCGTGAAGAACTATTGGAAACACTTCTGAGTTTGTCTCCTTCCGCATTTGAGCGGTTGGTGCAAAGACTGCTTAGGGAATCTGGTTTTATTCAAGTCGAGGTGACAGGACAAAGCGGCGACGGCGGTATAGACGGAAAGGGCATTATGCGTCTTGGTGGTTTGCTCTCGTTTCACGTCATCTTCCAGTGCAAGCGATATAGAGGTTCGGTGTCGGCAAATCAAGTACGTGACTTTCGTGGTGCGATGGTCGGACGGGCCGACAAAGGTCTTCTAATCACTACGGGCAACTTCACTAGAGACGCCGTTCGTGAGGCTACTCGCGATGGAGCGCCTGCGATTGACTTGATTGACGGAGATTTGTTATTGGACAAACTTAAAGAGCTTAGTCTAGGAGTTACAACGAAGGTAGTCGAAGTAGAGCAAGTATCAATAAATCAAACTTGGTTTACAGGTATATAATTTCTTGAACTTTAATACATCACGGTTTGATTGAACGTTGCAAAAGATTTGGACTCGTTTCAAGTTTCTGCTAGCTTTCTCCCATACTTCAAGTGCATAATTTAGCCAAAGGAGACGAACATGGCGCTCATTGATACGGTTTCTGAAGCGGAAGCCCAGGGCGACGTTGCCCGGATGTTTAAACAAAACCGCGCAGCAAAAGGCTATATCCCCAACTACGTCAAGGCGTTTAGTCACCGCCCTCAGGTGATGGAGGCTTGGGCGAACCTGCTTGGCAGCGTCCGCAGTACGTTAGATACCAGGCGTTATGAACTCGTTACGTTAGCAGCAGCTCGCGCCCTGAAAAGTTCTTACTGTATGTTGGCGCACGGCTCGGTGCTGTTGGGGTATTACGACGCCGCGCAGCTAACAAAGATTGCTGAAGACTATAGGCAGGCAAATTTAAGTCCCGAAGACGTTGTCATGATGGCCTTCGCTGAAAAGATTGTCCGTGACGCGACCTCGGTTACAGCAGAGGATACCGAAGGGTTGCGAACGCACGGGTTCTCCGACGAAGAGATTTTCGATGTTGCCGCCACAGCCTCAGCCCGCTGCTTTTTTAGCAAGCTTTTGGACGCGCTCGGCGCAGAACCCGACGCGCACTATTTGGGGTTGGGGCCCGGCCTCCGCCAAGCGTTGAGTGTCGGACGACCTATTAGCAAAGCGCCGTAAATAGAACTTAATATCTTTGAAATAGACGGGCATAAAATCGCCGAAGTCGCGTTGGATAACGCCGTCGTCAACCCGACTAGAGCCGCTTTGGACCTTCTGGCAGACGCCCAATACCAAGGCGCAGACTGCCTTATTTTGCACGAAAAGCACCTGCCCGCCGCGTTTTTCGATTTGAAAACCGGGCTGGCGGGTGAGACACTGCAAAAATATACTAACTACCGGATGAAACTCGTGATTATCGGCGCGTTCGCGCTTGAGAGCGAGAGCCTAAAGGCGTTGGTGCTCGAGAGTAACCGAGGTCGTCAGGTTGCCTTTTCGTCGGATAAAGAGGTGGCTTTGGCGAAAGCTGCAAGCTCGAGCAGAACCCTTTAACCTTTTGTTATCAGGGCGAATCCGAGTGCTGAATAAAAAGCCCCGCAAATCGCTGCGGGGCTCTCGTTTATAGCACGTTTGCGCTTACTCGATATTGCCTTTGACATCCTTGTACCGCTGAATGCACTCGTGAATCAGCGTGTGCGCCTCGCCTACGTCGTGCCAGTCCTCGATCTGGGTCTCCTTATTCTCGAGCTGCTTATACACCTCGAAAAAGTTCGCGACTTCTTTGAGGTAGTGCTCACCGACATCTTTAAGCGAGGTGTGCTGGCTAAACCGCGGGTCGTAGACAGGCACGGCCAAAATCTTCTGGTCGCGGCCCTTGTCGTCGGTCATCTCTAAAAATCCGACTGGGCGCACATCGAGTACGACGCCTGGAAAACTCGGCGCGCCGATTAGTACCACCACGTCCAGCGGATCGTCGTCCTCGGCGAGCGTACTCGGAATAAAGCCGTAATCGCCGGGGTAGTGCATCGCGCTGTAAAGCACGCGGTCGAGTCGCATGACGTCGAGCTCAGCGTCGTATTCGTACTTGTTCGAGCTGTTTTTGGGAACTTCGATGACAGCGTTCAAGACTTCGGGGACGTTACGTCCGGCGGGTAGTTGGTAGTATTTCATAAAGCTCCTTTTCGCAAGGATTCATGCGCTTTAAGCGCGTCCGCCGACTACTATAACAGCTGAGTCTGGCGGTCTGACAGACGCGTCCGGCAAGGTAACGAGGATTAAACTCTGGGGTATGGGCCGAGAAGTGTTTAGCTATCAACTTACGAAAAGGGGCGAGGTGCGCATCTTTTGGGAGGGACGCTGTGTGATAGCGCTGGGCGGGGCGCGCGGATAAGCTCAAGGTGGCGCTCGAGACCGCTGATGACAAAGATGTACAAAACGCGCTCAGGCGGGTAACGGGCAATTTCAAACGGGGCAACGAACGCCTGGGCAAACGCTGATGGGCCGATCAGAGCCGACCCTTGTTGACACTGGACGTTGGGAAAACGCTCTCGTCATGACGCACGGGGCAAAGGTACTCCGAGGTTTTTTTGCTTCTTGCGTTCAGTAAAATCTAGCTGCTGGCCAGTTCTAAGAACCGGGCGTGTACCCGGTCGTCACCGGAGAGTTCAGGGTGAAACACGGTAGCCAGCAGCCGGTCGCAAGCGACGATCACCGGGTCGTCCTCGTAGCTGGCTAGTACCTCTACCGCCGGGCCGGTGTGGACGATTCGGGGGGCACGGATAAAGATAGCGCGAAAGGGGCTCGAGAATCCCTCAATGTTCAACTCGGCTTCAAAAGACGCCACCTGCCGCCCGTAATCGTTGCGGGCGACCTCGATATCTAGCAGGTCTAGTCTCGGCTGCTCGGGTCGCCCGGTGATGTCGTGCGCGATGGCAATCGCTCCAGCGCACGTACCCCAGACCGCGCCGCCCTCCCGGTAAAAATCTTTAAGCGCGTTGTCCAGGCCGTAAAGTTGTGTCAGTTTCATGATGGTCGTCGATTCGCCGCCGGGGATAACGATACCGGCGAGGCCGTCTAGATGTCTGGGTAAACGAACTTCGCTTACCTCAGCACCGAGCCGCGTGAGGGCTTGTTTGTGCTCTCGAAACGCTCCTTGCAGCGCCAAAACGCCGACTTTTATCCCAGCTTCCATAGAGACATCATGACACGGTGCTTGTACTGCGCCTCAGCCCTCGAGAGACGCCCGAACGCCGCTTAAAATCGCTGCTGCGACAACCTCTTGTACCGCGACCGAGAGGAGCATGGGCGGTACCTGCGGGCCGGTTCCCGTACTCAGGCAGAACGCCGTATCGCCGTCTGAAACGGTGTGCGAGGGCCTCGTGACGCGGGCGATACCGACGTGGGCGCTTCCGGCTAACGCTTTGGCTTCGGCTTTGCTGATGGGCGCGTCGGTGGCGACCACCACAAGCGTGGTGTTGCTGCCCGCAACGTCGGTGGCAGTGCCAAAAGGCGCTTGGCTAAAACGCTCGAGATAAGACCCTGTTTCACCTCTGACACCGGCAACAACTTGACCGGTATTCGGGTCTACGATGTCGCCGACCGGGTTGGCCACCGCGAGCGCCGCGACGACCGCGCCGCCAATCTGTACGGACGCGCTCCCCAGGCCGCTCGCCTGGGCACGTTCAAAACCCAGATACTTGCCGCAACTCGCGCCCGTACCTGCGCCTACCCGTCCCTGTGTGATGGGTTCGGTCGTCGCCGCTTCACAAGCTCGGTAGCCCGCTTCGGCGTCAGGTCGGATGTTGGGGTCGCCCCGGCTGAGGTCGAAGAGCGCTGCTGCCGGAACGATGGGCACCGCGCGTGTTGGAAACCCCTGTCCATGCTCCTCGAGGTAACGCATCACGCCCGTAGCCGCCGAGAGCCCGAACGCGCTGCCGCCCGTCAGTAAGACCGCCTGAACATGTTGCACGGTTTTTTCAGGCTCCAGTAAGGCCGTTTCACGTGTTCCCGGTGCGCCGCCGCGCACATCGCCCGAGGCGATACACCCCGGTTGGGGGCAGAGTACGACGGTGCAGCCAGTCTCTGCCACGTCGTTTTGCCAGTGACCGACCCGAATACCGGAAACAGCTGTGAGTGTCACAGCGTTATTGTCACAAGTGCTAGTTGCCCCAATCGAGCCAGCCGACGCCGTTGTCGTCACCGTTCTCAGGGTCGGCGTTTTGATCTGCCGAGGTGTCGGGTAGCGCTGCGTCTCCCGGCGCGCTACCTTGCTGAACGTCCGGTTGAGCTTGACCTGTTTGTGCCTGACCTGTTTGTGTCTGACCTGCCTGAAGTTGACTTTGTTGGGTTTGGCTGATACTGAGCGCTCCCTGCGGTAACGGCTGGGCAAACCGCTGCACTTCGCTCGGACTTATCTCACGCCACTCGAGGTATTCCTGCGGCGTCTCGGCGGTCGCGCGCGTGTCGGTACGGGTGTCTATCGGAATCGTGATGTTGAGGTAACTCGCGACTTGCTGGCCTCCCGCGCCCGGCTGCGTCCCCCGGACAAACGCGACCCTTGTACCCTGCGCGCTCGGCACACCCGTCGAAAGGTCGATCTTTTCAAACATGATGTTGGGCGGCGCAGGCCACGGGCGCGACGTTTTTCCTGCGAGCGCCGCTTTAGCAAACTGTTGCCAGACCCAGATAGGTTGACGCGACGAATTGATCAGCTCACCGTTCGGCATCGCTTTGGGCAGGCTTTTAGGGTCGTCGTACCCGATCCACACTGCCGAGACCGATTCGGGCGTCAGGCCGACAAACCAGATATCACGTTCGTTATTGGTGGTGCCGGTTTTGCCGCCGACCCAGCGCCCCTCTAACGCCGCGCGGTAAGAAAGGCCGATGGGATTTTTGTCGGTGACGTTGCCCCGGAGCAGGTCGAGCATCAGGTACGCCGTCGCGCTGCTCCAGACCTTGGTGTGTAGCGGTTCGGCTTCGTAAAGCACGTTACCCTCGGCGTCGGTCACGCGTTTGATCAGGTGCGGTTCGATATAAACGCCCCCATTGGCAAACGCGGCGAGGGCGGCGGCGTGGTTTTCGGGGGTGACTTCAAACGACCCAAGCGCGATAGCGGGTACAGGGAGGACGTTGTAGCCGAGCTGCGTCGCGCGGGTTACGACGGCCTGCGGCGTCACCGCTTCGGCAAGTTTGACCATCGGGATGTTACGCGAATCGTCGAGGTGGTAACGAAGTGTTTTTATCCCGGCAAAGGTGTCGTCGTGGTTGCGCGGCGTATAGGGGGCCTGCCCGGGGTCATCGAAGGTCGTTTCGTTGTCGGATAAGAGCGTGGCCTGCGTGTACCCGCCCTGCTCGAGCGCAGTCGCCACGACAATCGGCTTAAACGAGCTGCCCGGTTGCCGCTGCGCGCTCGTCGCGCGGTTAAAGGTGTCGCCGGTCTGCGCCGTGTCGAGCCGACCTCCGACCATCGCCAAGACGCCCCCGGTTTCCGGGTCGATACTGACGAGCGCCATCTGCGCACCTTCAGGAATGTAGCCGTCTTCGTTTCGCGCGGCGAGGTTGGCCGCCTCTTGCGCTTGCGAATCGATGGTGGTGTAGATACGCAAGCCGCCTGCGTGAAAGAGCTGACCGGGAAAGAGTTTTTCAACCTCGTTCCGTACGGCGAACGCGACGTTGCCGCTGAGGTCGGACGCGACGGTGGTCGAGATACGCGGTTGCACCTTCGTGCGCTTGGGCTGCCCGATGATCTCGCCGTTTTTGTCGTAACGTACCCGCCAGCCGGTCGGCTCGAGCGGTTGCTGCCACGCTCTCCCTGCCGCCGCTTGCGAGACGACGCCGTGTTCAACCATGTTGGCGAGTACGTTTTTCATCGCCTGCCGGGTCGCGGTAAAGTCTTCGTAGTTGGGTTCGGGCGCAGGCAACAGGCGCGCCAGGTAGAGCCCTTCGGCGAGCGTCAGCTCGAGTGGGTCTTTGTTAAAGTACGCCTGCGCCGCCGCGTGAATCCCGTAAAAGTTTTTACCCCAGTAGACGACGTTGAGGTACTGCTGCAAGATTTCAGCTTTGGTCAGGCGGCGCTCGAGTTCAACCGCGAGCATCATCTCTTTGACCTTGCGCTCAAGTGAGCGTTCATCGGCGATATCGGTCAGCAGCGTATTTTTCACGACCTGCGTGGTCAAGGTCGAACCGCCGCGCCCGCCGCCGCCTAAAAACTCTTCGTAGGTCGCTTTAAGGAGCGCGAGCGTATCAAAACCGTAGTGCTGAAAAAAACTGTCGTCTTCGGACGAGATAATTGCCCACAAGACCGGCGGCGCAACCCGGTCGAGCGTGACGACCGTGCGGTTGGTGGTCGGGCCACCGACCCCGGCGACGGGCAAAATCTCACCGATCACCTGACCGTTGGTATCGAAAAATTGTGAGGTCGAGGTGTACTCGAGCTTCTCGATCTCACCGACCGGCGGCAGCTCGGTAGCCCACTTAAACGCCGACGCACCCAGAAGCGCCACTACGGAAAGCGCCACGGTTAAAAACAGCAAAAAAATTCCTCTAAGCACCTTCACAGCGTCACTATAGCAAAGGCGCAGGTGAGACTATCGTCCGGAGCTGACCGACTGTTTGGCACAGGGTGACAGGGGCGCTGCGTTAAGGTAAAGTTGTGGATACCGTTTTAGAAGTTGTTTTTATCGCTTTAGGCACTCTGCTGCTCTATTTCGGCGGTAATTTATTGGTAGACAACGCAGGCGCGCTGGCGCGAAGTTGGGGCGTTAGCTCGCTCGTCATTGGGCTGACCATCGTCTCGTTTGGTACCTCGGCCCCCGAACTTGCAGCGAGCGTTACGGCGGCGCTAAACGGTTCTCCCGAACTCGCCCTCGGTAACGTGATCGGTTCGAACATTGCCAATATCGCGCTGATCCTTTCGGTTGCGGCGCTTATCTATCCGCTCGCGACGCAAAAGCCGTTTTTGCGCCGCGAACTGCCCGTGATGATCGGTTCAGCGGCGCTCCTCCCCTTACTCTTACGCGACGGGGTTTTAGGCCGCGCCGAAGGGAGCCTGCTCCTCGCGCTTTTAGGCGTTTATCTGTGGACGCTGCTAAGACGCCGAGAAGTACCCCAAACGGGGTCGGACGAACCGGACAAAAAGTCAAACTTTCCTTGGCTCAGCGTACTGGGCGCGACTCTGGGTCTGGGTTTGCTCGTCGGCGGCGCGCAGCTTTTGGTCAGCGGCGCAACCTCGCTGGCGCGGGGGTTCGGCGTCCCTGAGTTCGTCATAGGTTTGACGCTCGTCGCTGTCGGGACGAGCCTGCCGGAGCTGGCGGCGTCAGGGATCGCCGCGTCTCGGCGCGAATCCGATATCGCGCTCGGTAACGTAGTCGGTTCAAATATCTTTAACGTCTTATTTATCCTCGGCGTGACCGCTTTGGTGCGGCCTATCCGCGTCTCATACAGCGTAGTATCTACCGAACTTTGGTTGATGGTGGGGCTCAGCTTACTGCTCTTGCCTCTGCTTATTACCGGTCTTCGTTTGGGTCGGCGTGAAGGGGGCGTGCTGCTCACGCTCTACCTGGGTTACGTCGTCTACCTTTATCTGGGGTGAGTAGCTTTACAGCTGCACAATCTGTGTTAGACTTTTAGGGCTCGAGCTATATACGCTCGAGAGCCGTTTGGGGCTGTGGCGCAGTTGGGAGCGCGCGTGAATCGCACTCACGAGGTCAGGGGTTCGAATCCCCTCAGCTCCACCAGAACAAACACGGTCAGGGACGCAAAGAGAAGCCCCCGCTTAGTGCGGGGGCTTCTCTTTGCGTAGCCAGTTTGCACCTTATTTGCACCTAACAAAGTTTTTTAGTTTGTCCCGGCGCTTTCTCTGCCTAGCAGCACGTCTAAGCTAATCGCGGTGCGTTCCCGATGTTCCTCAAACATGTGTGAGTAGCGCCTAAGCGTAAACGAGGCGTCGGTATGTCCTACCCGGTCGGCTATCGCTTGGGGGTCTATGCCCTGTTTAACAAGCAGCGAGACGTGAAGGTGTCTTAGGTCGTGAAGGCGGGCATCGGGCATCTTAGCGGCTTTTTTGAGCTGTCCCCACGAGCGTTCAAAGTTACGCGGGTGTATGGGTGTTCCGGCTTCAGAGACGAACACGAGCCCGGTGTCAGGGCAGAGCGCCCCCAGCGTTGTCCGCTGTGCTTCTTGCGCTTTCCGGTGAGCCTCGAGTACGGCGTACACGTCTGGAGTGATCGCAATGCGCCGGGTACCCTGGGCAGTTTTGGGCGGGGTAAAAACGAACGCGCTTTCTCTATAGGTGAGCTGTTGCCTAATATAAAGCTCCCGTTCGGATACGTCAGCCCACCGTAGCCCTAGCAGCTCCCCACGGCGTAGGCCGGTCGCCATCACGAGATAAAACGCGGCAAAGAGTCGGTGAGATCTTGCGGTGTCGAGAAAATGCGCCGCCTGTGCGCCTGTCCAGAGTTCCATCTCTTTACGTTTTGCCCGTAGCGGATCGGTAGCCTCTACCGGGTTACGGTTGACGAGCTGCCAGCGGATAGCCTGTTTGTAGGCGCTGAAGAGCAACGTGCGGACGGCGTTTGCGGTTCGTATCCCGGTACTATCTGCCAGCTCACCCATAAGCGTTTGAACGTCGAGGGGTGTCACTTTATCGAGATTCTTGCGGCCCAGCTTTTTGGTGATGTGTTTCTCTATAAGGCGTTCGTAGGTGTCTACCGTACTCGGCTTAACGTGCCGCGCTTTCTCTTCAGACCACCGCTTTAGATAGTCCTTCACAGTGAGCTTGGTATCTGAGAAGGTGCCATTCACTAGACGCTGCTTAATCTCAGCGACCTTAGCCAGCGCCTCACCCTGCGTCTTACCTGATACCCACTTAAAACGCTGCTTACCCTCTTCGTCATAGCCGGTCGTGACCTTACCGCGCCATGTCCCGTTGGGCTGTTCGAATACCGATCCCTCACCCTTACCGCGCCGTGTGTTACGCCGTCTTGCCATCTTTACACCTTCCTTTCTAGCTTATTAACGTCCGTATCCTTGGGTACAGCTACCAGCTCGAGCCCTAGTTCGTCGAGTACCCGCTGCCAGCCCTCGTTAATCTTGCCCGACCTACCCGCTAATAACCGCGCTAGGTTTGTCTCATGCATGTCGGTACGTCTTGCCAGCTCACGCTGGGTAAGTTCACGTGCTTTCATGCGGTTTTTGACGGTCTCCCGGATGGTGTCATTCATGCTGTCCATACTAGACAGTTTAGCAGCTATTGACAAGTTTGTCAATTTATGTCATACTATAGACATCTAAGGGCTACGGCCTGGTAACTGAAGCCCTTAGAAATCCAAGCAAGTGAAGGATCAAGATGAATCATATCACCCTTAACAAACGCCCCGGCGAAAGCTACAAACCCCACGCCTTTAAGCTTTACGATGTCCGCCGTAACGGTGAGGTCGTCGGCATGGTCGGTCAAGACCTCTATAACAAATGGGAAGTAGTCACCGCTGACTTTCAGCACGTCAGCCACCACACCACGATTAAAGCAGCTGTACGCGTCGCAGCGAGGGCTCTGTAATGAGCCTCTACACCTTTGCAGACATCGAGATGTACAGCGACCGTGAAGAAGACTTACAAGCACTGTACGCAGAGTTAGCGCACGAAGAAAACAGGGCGGGCGACGAGCTGCCCTCCATCATTCAAGACGAAGTACCCGACTATGACTTCTTGGGAGAGGCGGCGTGAGCGCCCCTCTTCTCTCTCAAATCGCTACAGCAAAGAACGGTTTAGAGGATGCTCAAATCAACCTGTGCGGTGCGGTTACAGCACACGCCGAGGCGAGACGAACGCTCGAGCACGCTGAAGCACTAAAGCTTTGTGAAGGTATAGACGGCAAAAATGAGAAGGAACGCGCCGCTAAGCTCAGGCTCGAGCTAATAATCGAATACACGGCGCTCGCTGAAGCTGAGGACGCCCTAACTGAAGCCCGGTGTACTTTTGAGGTCGTACGCCTTGAATGGGACTTAGCCCGGTATCAACTCCGGGCTCTAGAAACACCTTCGGTTACTGCTGCTTAAGGCTATGGCTGTGCTAGAACCCCAAGACGTACATTCTTGTCTCGCGGGCGATGACACTGGCCGTACAATTTCCTAGAACCGCAATGACAAGGGGCGGACGGGTGTACCGAGCCGTAAAGTTCAGCTCTAGTGTGTGGTGACTGTGGCCCGAACCATTTATCTGTTTGAACCCACAAGATGTGGTTAGCAATCCATAGTGCAGTCCACTCTATAAGTTTTGCCGCTGTAGAGGTATTCCAACTCCAATCACCATCATGAGGTGCGTAGACACATGCCGCAGCGTTGCTCCGACCCAATGGACGCGGAAGAGCGTAGAGATGAGGGTGTTCAGGGTAAACACGGAGGTCAACCCTGGGATGCAGAATGTGTATTGACGGAGGAATAGGTGGCTCATGGTACACCACCTCAATCATGTACGGTACATAAAGCTCGTCGGCTGATGCAATCGCCAGCGGTTCCGATTTGAGGCTTGAAGTAAGAAGTGCTCCTCTCGAATTTATCATCAAGGGTAGCTCGTTCTTGAGGTGTGCTGCGACAAGCCCCACGGGGCAACCGGGATAGAGCGGATGTAGTTCACCACGCCAGAGGCGGTGAAGATGAGGGTAAGGCCGCTCCTCCCACCTGAAGTGGGGGAAGCGGCGCTTTACGGCCTGCTCTTCTTCGTCCCAACGTTCGTGTTGACGCTGAAACCAGGGAGCTCTGTAGGTGTTAGTCATCTACTTTGCCGAATGCTCGAGGTGCAGGCGTCGGCAGGATAATGACGGGAGTGCTGATGATACTCTCGCACTCATTACCGCTAAGAGCGCGGCGGCTGAGTTCATTGCCTTGAGCGTCGAGCAGCCGAACGACGTCGCCATCGTTATTTAGCTTCCATCTACCTTTACCGTCTGTACCGGCGATGTAGTAGTGGAAGTACCCTTGCGAATCGTAGTCATCTTTCCCTGCCCCGCTATGAACGACAACGTGCGTCTCTCGACCAAAATTTGCCGTTGTGGGGAAGGTAAACAAGTCCTCCCAGTTTGGGTTTTGCGATTTGGGGTTGATGATTTGCTGGAGTCGGTGCGCTGCCAAATTGCCTGAGCCGGTAAGCACTTCGACGAACTCTGAGTTTCTGTTTTGACCGCGGTCGCTGCCAGGTGGGTTAGCGCAGATGCGCCCGATTCTGTGCGTTGTTGCATAATTCACTTTGATCCTTAACTGCGTGCAGATTGACTTTTAACGGGACAAAGCGGTAACCTAGTGGCACGCGTAAAAACCGTGTGTCCTCGAATCTAGTGGGCGCGAATTCTAGAAGGCGGAGGTGCAACTCAGCCTTCATTGTCCCAGCGCGCTAGTTGAAACTATGGACTTTAGTCCAAGACTTTGAGTTTCTACGAATGTTTGAGCCAGCTGCCAGTAGAGTTAAAGAGTGAACCGAAATAGGAAAGGCAGCCATAGTGT
>JAABUN010000199.1_pt1 | contig 155671 bp, 147 predicted proteins | sample 5559311 | NCBI WGS metagenome assembly JAABUN01 (sample SAMN10711877, study PRJNA513370) | rock metagenome | isolation source: Antarctica rocks | place: Antarctica: Victoria Land, Siegfried Peak sud
GGCGGTATTGCCGACCGAGGCGACGACGTCACCGATCGCCAGCACAAGCGCGATCGGGAGCAGCCCACGGCTCGCCCGTGACAGGGCCAGAAAGAATCGCCACTGGTTGCTGGAGGTCAGGCTTGTATACTTGGCCACATGACAAGCGCACTGCCCACTCCTAATGTCAATATTCCAGGTCAGATCGGAGATCGCGTCACTCAGGCTCTTGATGCGATTGGCTTCGATTCATCTGGATTTGACCCGGCAATTCGCTCCTCAGATCCACGATTTGGCGACTTCCAGGCAAATGGCCTACTTTCGCTCGCCGGTCGAGAGCGAATGAATCCCAGAGTATTGGCAGAGCGTGTAGCTGCTGTCATTGCAGTCGATGGATTTGCCGAAGTTACGGTTACTGGGCTTGGCTACTTATCTTTTCGACTGACGGATGAGTTCTTGGTTCGTTCGTCCGAGATCGCTTTTTCGGATCCTAGGCTAGGAATCCCGCAGCACAGCCCCGATGTAGTAGTAGTTGATTCTTCGGGTCCGAATCTTGCGAAAGAGTTGCATGTCGGGCATCTGAGGACGACGATTATCGGTGATGCACTTGCTCGGGTCCTTGAGTTTGCTGGGTATCAGGTTGTTCAGCAGAATCATTTTGGAGACTGGGGTACACAGTTTGGCATGCTCATTGAGCATTTCATCGAGAGCGGTGTGGACGCTAGTGGTACAAAGATTTCGGATCTTGACGAATTTTATCGCGAAGCAAACGTACGATTCAAAGGTGAGCCGGGATTCGCCGATAGGGCGCGCGCCCGTGTCGTGTTGCTTCAGTCTGGGGATGAGCCGACGAGACGTACATGGAGGTCTTTTGTTGAAGAATCTATGCGACATGCGCATGATATTTATGATCGGTTGGGAATACAATTTTCCTCTGCGGATGCTCGCTCAGAAAGCTCCTACAATGATCAATTACCCGACGTTGTGTCCACGCTGCTTGATATGGGCATCGCAGAGATAAGTCAAGGTGCTGTCTGTATCTTTGATCCGGAATTCTTGGGTCGCGATGGGCAACCATCGCCGCTCATTATTCAGAAGTCGGATGGTGGATACTTGTATGGAACCACGGATTTGGCGGCTGTTCGTTATCGAGTGGACACTTTGAAAGCGAAGCGCGCAATTTACGTTGTGGATGCACGGCAAGCGAGACACTTTGATATGGTTTTCGCGGCGGCAAAACGGGCAGGATGGTTGGGTGAGACCTCGTTCGAGCATGCGGAATTTGGAACGATCCTGGGTGAAAGCGGCCGACCGTTCCGAACTCGCGATGGCGAGGCTATTCCACTTCGCGCTCTGATTGACGAAGCTGAACATAGGGCCTTAACGGCAATTGCGGCTCGCGGAGAGGTGTCATATGACTTAGCTGAGTCGAAGGCCGTAGCACAGGCCGTTGGTGTAGGCGCGATCAAGTTCGCGGACCTTGTAAACGATCGCGTCAAGGATTACGTGTTCTCCTGGGAGCGGATGCTGCAGTTTGACGGAAGAACCGGACCTTATATACAGTACTCTCGAACAAGGGCTCGCAGTATCATATCGAGAGCTGGCGAAGGAGTTGGTTCGACATCATTCGAGTCTGATTTTCCAAACCTTGCAGAACCCGAGCGTAGATTGATCATAGCTCTTCTTGGTCTTCATCAGGCAATTGAGGGCGTCGTGACACATCTTCAGCCTCATAAGTTGGCGGGGTATTTGTTCGATCTAGCTCAGACATTTACGTCGTTCTACCAGGAATGCCCGGTGCTTGCGCCATCGGTTCCTGAGCGACAGCGCGCGTTTCGCTTGGCTCTGGTACGTCACTATGACGCTGTATCCTCTCGAGGTATGTGTTTGCTAGGCTTGACGCCACTGGAGCGGATGTGATGGCTGGCATGGGGAAGCATTCGGACATAAGCGCCTACTACTGTAGTCGCGGGAGGAATGTCATGGGTAACTACTGTTCCTGCGCCTATCTTTGAGTTTGCACCGATTCGCAAGCTCTTACCTTCTCCAGGAATAACAACTGCATTTGCGCCAATTTCCACGCCATTTTCGACTACTATTTTGCAGTCGCTTCCTGCTGGCGCCCTAACTGCCAGAGTAACATTATGCCAGATAATCACGTCGTCACCAATGACGACGTTGTCATGTGTCACTACGCCAAGACCATGATGCCCCAGATACAACCTCTTTTTAACCACTGCTCCAGACCCAAGCGAGCTATGATGAAGAACTGAATTGACTAATTTTATCGCCTTTGCTGCTCGGTAAAAGCCTCGAGAACGTAACCAACAAGATAGCCACCATAGATTCTCTGGACTGAAGCCTCTTGTGTCGTCCAGCATGCTTCTGTTGCTCATTACTTGTTACCCTCAGGAAGCCAATCACACTGCCCAACGCTGCCATGTTTCAAGGCCCAAGCTAAATACTCATCAGTGGTCTCGACATGACTATCAATCACCGCACGGTATAGGTCAATGGAGCGATACGTAATATCATTCAGAACCAGATTCTCCTTTAGAGTAAGGATTGCTTTCCGTCGCGCGCGGGTCAGCACGCGACACAGCGGCTCGATAAGCGCTGATGCGAGAGGCGATGATGGGGGTACAATCCACACCTCAAGATGCCACTCATTCCCGCCATAGTGCATAAGCAGGTCCCACCCCAGCCCGCCATCGGTCCCTGTGAGCTCGTTCATATAAAGGATTCGCGAAACCCGAGTATCGGAAGCAATCCGCCCGATCGCCTCGAAGTCGGCTTCAACATCTGGCGGACCACTGATCTCAATGTCGATTCATGTCGAACGACAAGGCCATACCGAACTCTTCCGCCAACAGCCATTTCCTTCGCTCCTCAAACGGGTTTCGGAAAGCTGGGCGAGAGACACCCTGGCCACGACTCGGAAACGATTCCACGATCCTGCCCTACATTCGGCATTCTTGTCAAAGCCTGTTACTCGATGGCTTGCGCGTGAGTTGGGGTCGCGAGGAGGGTAAGTCTTGGCCGCCGGGCTGCCGGATTTCCGCGCTTCGACCAAGATACGCACGACATGCTGCGTTGTCATCATCCCTTTGTACGGGAGGATTGTCGTCGCGTACACGTTCCTTCGATATTCAGGACGGCGGACTGTTCGGGGCGTGCGTTTCGATCATCTGTGCTAAAATCGCCGAGGTCGTCACACATGAATCCTGCTAGCCTTGAAAAGGCGAATTGACAGATACCACGTGTCAAAGCCATCGCTGGCCGGAAGGTTTGATGTCACTCTCAATCGTTTCGCAGCAGTTGGTGCAGAATCAGATGGATGCTGCCGAGAAGCTTGCAGAAAGGAGCTTGTCGATGTCTGAGGACTCTGTCGTGCGCGATCTCTTCGACCGATGGGAACGGGTATGGCAGAAGTGCCGGTACGGCCTGACCGCCGAATGCGTGGTGCCGATCTCCATACGACATGACGAATGAGGCAGGCGACCAGTGGCGTCGGAGGACTATGCGGCGGAGGTCGCTGCCGCTCGGCGAGAGCGACCGAGCACCCGCTTCAGTGAGTACGACTACGGCATCGTCGGCGACCGCGCGTGGTTCCGCTTCACGCTGAAATGGACCGGCCTAAACACCGAACACCGGTGGGATGCGTCCCCGGGCAGGCATGCCGGATCGAAGGCGGCAACCTCGCGGAGACTTGGCTCTTGGTCCAACAGTTGGGCTCGGCATGGTCCGGCGAGGCTGCGCAGGAACGCTGGACGAGCAAGCGCTCGTAACCAGGAGAGCGATCGATCCATCCTGGAATGAACGAGGAGTGAACGATGTCCGATGACATGAGAAACCAGAATACAGCAACGCGGGCGCAGGTGCTTTCGTTGCTGGGTGGCGGCAATGCCTCCATGACGTTCGACGAGGCGATCGCCGATTTCCCTCTCGCGCAGATCAATGCGAGAGCTCCCCATGTCGCGTATTCGCCCTGGCATCTGCTGGAACACCTGAGGCGGACTCAGCGGGACATCCTCGAATTCGTGCAGGACGGCCCGTATCAGGTCAAGACGTGGCCCGGCGACTACTGGCCAGCTCCCGCTACCGAGGCCGATGAGGACGATTGGGCTCGCACGATCGCGGGGTTTCAGGAAGATCTCGCAACGATGCAGGCACTCGTCGCCGATCCCGCAGGTGACCTTCATGCGCCGCTCTCGAATGCCGATGCAGACCACTTCACCTTGCTGCGGGAGGCATTGCTCATTGCCGATCACAATGCCTATCACACGGGCGAGTTCGCCATTCTCCGTCAGGTGATGGGGACGTGGCCAGCCGATCACGATCGATAGGGTTCCAGTCAGCTAGCTCAGAACCAGGCTTGTGCCTAAAGAAAGGTGCCTGGTCGAATCAGTCAATCGGTCGATGATGAGCGCGGGAACATCGCCAACCGAGGTGATCCGGGAGCGGTTGTGCGTGACCAGCGCAGCCGACCGGTCGGGAAGGCAAAGGAAGGTGCAATCCGGATAGGCCTTCGGCCACGGCGCGATCGGGTAATTGCCATAGTGGGGTGCGATGACGATGCCCGGCAACCATTCAAGGAGCGGTGTCGGGCGATGGGAATCCGGTGACCCATCGAGCATGCCGGCGCCGAAGATCATGGCTCCCGCACTGCCGCCGCCCACAACTGCACCGTCGTTGCTGGCGTCACAGAGAGCCGCGAGCGCGGGCGTGTCGCGAATCATTTCGATCATTCGCGTTGGTTGGCCGCCAGAGATGAAGACGAGGTCGGCACCGCGAATGGCCGCAACAACATCCGGGTCATAGGCATCCGCGCGGGTTTGCAAATCCGGATCGGAGACGTCCACGTCGACGCCGTGGCCGGAGAAGTGGTCGCTGAGTTTGGACACCTCGGCTTCATTAGGCGTTTCGAGCGGTGTCTGGAGCACAACGAGCTTGAGCGGTTCAACCGTTACACGGTGTTTCCGGAATCGGGCAATGGTGATCGCTGTTGCCTCGGCAGGTGAGGGCGAGGTACTCCACAGAAGCAAGGCTCCGGACTGACCAGAGAGGGTTCTTTCAGATATCATGATTGCGTCCCTTCTTGTGCATTCACCGCCGGGTTTGGCGCTCAACTACCGATCTGATCTTGCGGGCTTCGTTGACTGGAGCGATGGTATCCGTCAGCGCAGCAGTCATGCCCGGATAACGGGTGATGAAATCCCGATTCCACTCGCCGGCCCGTCCTGACCTGACGGCTGGCTGCTCTCTCCATGTCGGATTGTCCCCAACCTCGTCCAACGTGACGGTTCCAATTCGGATGGAATTGAAGCGGACATCGGCCGGATATATCAGGGTCTGTTCGACGCTGACGTCTTTCCGGAAGCTGCCATCCTCGACATCCGGCTTCACGAAACAGGGGCCGAGATTTTCCGGTAACGCGTGAGGTCGGTCCAATCAGTTACACTCGCGACATGCGTCACCGTTTCCCTGGAGACATGGACGAACACAACAGTCAGATCAGACTCGGCGACCGCGTTTGTCGGGAAGTCCGTAAGTGCGGCGGCGTAGTCCTTCTTCGCGGCACCGGTCTCGGGCGATTCGAGATCGGTGCCCAGCAGTCCGGCGAGTTCCGCGAAGCGCTCGGTGTTGACATCAGCCGTGCCAGTCGCTGAAATGGCGATGATCGGCGCGATCGGCACTATCTGCGGCAGTATGTCCTCGGAGATACTCCAGTATTCATCGGGTATTTCTGGATTCGACGTGAGTGTCATGATCGCGTCGGGTTGCTGGGCGGCGAGTGCCTCCGGCTTGATCGGTTCGGAGGTATCGCCCACGATCTGAAGCGTGCTCGCGTCGATGTTGCCGCCAGCGGGCCCAAAACCCCCGGTCTCATTGGCGTTCCAGCCGAACACTGCAACTGGGCGAATGCCAAAGTCCCAGAGTGGTGCGGCTGCATTGACATCGGCAACGATGCATACTGGAGGTGCCGGCAGATTCGCGGTCACTCCCTTGTCGTCGGTAAAGGTCTATGCTCCGGTTGCCGGCGTAGCGCCCGATGCCGGGCTGGCCGCCGCCGACGCATCATGAGCGGCGGCTTGTGCAGCGGCTCTCGTAACCACAGCCGCACCGGCGACGGCAGCACGGATGAAGCGACGGCGGGTTGTCGCATTCGTGAAGAGTTGAGCGGACTTCCGAGGTTCGTGGGACATGTGTACTCCACCTGCAAAGATGCGAAGAATCGAACGCGTCTGCATCATCGAATAGCTGATTCATTCGGTCGGATATATAGTAGACGGATTTAGTCGGAATTACCCATGGCCTTCTGTCATCGCACGATCACTGGCGCTACTCGGTCGTGACAGACCGCAGCCGGGGATCAAGGGTGTCTCGCACGGCGTCGCCGAGGATGTTGATACTGAGCACGAGGATCGCCAGCGCCAATCCCGGATAGAGCACGGTCCAAGGAGCGAGTTCCATGTAGTTCCGGTTCTCGCTCAGCATCGACCCCAGCGATGGTGTCGGCGGGACGGCCCCCAGCCCGAGAAAGCTGAGTGCCGCTTCGAGCACGACCGCTCCGGACATCGCGAGCGTCAATTGGACCAGGATCGGGGCGGCCACGTTTGGCAGGAGATGGCGGCCGAGGATGCGCACTGTCGAGGCTCCCGCCGTGATCGAGGCCTGAATGTACTCGGCGTGCTTGAGCGACAGCACCGAACCGCGCACGATCCGCGTGAAGATCGGAGTCTGGACCAGGGCGATCGCGATCACGATGCTGGTCAGGCCCGCGCCCCAGATCGACACGATCAGGATCGCAAGCAGGATCGAAGGGAACGAGAAGAGGACATCGGTCAGCCGCATGATCAGGTATTCCTGCCAGCTGCCAGCATATCCTGCAATGAGGCCGAGCACGGTTCCGATCGCGGCGGCGACCAGCACGGAGACGACGCCAAGCCCGATCGAGATGCGCAGGCCGTAAAGAATGCGGCTGAGGACATCGCGTCCGAAGACGTCGGTTCCAAGATAACCGGCCTCTGCAGGGGATTGGAGACGATCGATCGGCGACATGTCGACCGGATCAGCGGGCGCGACCAATGGTGCCATGATCGCAAGGACGATAAAAACGACAAGCATCGCCGCCGCGACCACACCGGGTTTGTGCTGCCGGATGAATGTACGAAGGATTCCCGGTCGCCGGTGACTGTTCGTGCTGGCAAGTGCGGCGTCCTGCGTGAGCATCCTGTTGGTCATGAGTTGCGTACCCGGATGCGAGAATCGACCAGTCCGTAGAGAACATCGGTGAGGAGATTCATGAGGACGAAGAAGCCGGCGATGACAAGCGTTGCTCCCTGCACGAGAGGATAATCCCGCTGGTTGACCGCATCCAGCGCCAGACGCCCGATGCCGGGGATCGCAAAGATCTGCTCGACGATCACAGTCCCGCCAAGCAGGTAGCCGATCTGGATGCCGACGATCGTGATCACCGGGATGAGTGCATTCTTGAGGACATGCCCGAGTATGACGGCGTGGTTGGAGAGCCCTTTTGACCGCGCCACGGTCAGGTACTCACGTCCCAGTTCCTCCAGCACGGCGGAACGCGTCATTCGCAGGACGGAGGCCGCGAGCAGCGCGCCGAGCGAGAGGGACGGAAGGATCAGCGATTTCAGATTTGGCCAGAGACCACGCGTGATCGGCACAAACCCTGTCGTAGGCAGCACCTGCCAGTGGGTCGAGATGAAGAGGATCAGCAGCGTGCCAAGCAGGAAGTTTGGAACCGAGAGTCCAAGCAAACCGACCACCCGTGCGACGCCATCGATAATCCCGCCCCGGTTGATCGCGGCCAGCACGCCGAGCGGGATCGCGATAATGAGGGAGACAAGTGTGGCGAGCAGGGCGAGTTCGAGAGTCGCCGGGAGTTTTGCCAGAAGCTCGGTCGTAACAGGCTGCCCGGAGCGCAGGGAGGTTCCCATGTCACCCTGCAGGACGTTGCTGAGCCAGAGGATGTATTGGATCGGAAGGGGCTTGTCGAGGCCGTAGGCAGCAGCAATGCTGGCGCGCTGTTCGGTGCTGACGTCTGGCCCGATCCCGATCAGGATGTCGACGAAGTTTCCCGGAATCAGCCGCATTGCCCCGAAGACGAGGATCGAGATCCCGAGCAGGGTCGGCAGAAAAACGGTGATGATGCGCCGGGCGAGAAACTGGACCATGATCTCCTGGATTCGTTATGACGGATGACGGGAAAGTGCAATGCAAAGCAGCGAATATCCTCGCCCACGAGCCAGTTTTGCTGTCAGTCCGAGCACGCTTCTGCCACCGGAGCCCATGCATGTCATCTTGAGCCCAGCACGTCACTTTAAGCGAACCCTCGCTTGGTCAACCTGGCGGCGGCGTCGAGCTTGTCGAAGGATACCTTTCGTCGTGGACCGGCGTATGCATGTCTTCTGAATGCCGAAGACTTCACGGACCATACCTGCCCGAGAGTTGTATTTCGACTTCGCTCAACATGACATTGAATGGCTCGCCTCAGCGGGCCGGTTTATCGGCCGATGCACCATTGCTCACGCCGTGAGCGAACCCTTGCATGTCATCCTGGCCAACTTCCCGTGGATCGCATGGGCACCATTCAGCGCCAATCGGCACTCAGGTCCAGCCAATCCGGGTTTGCTCGCTCAATAAGCGCTCGCTTCCTTGCCGTCGTCCATCATTTGAGTTACTTCTCGCGAGCAATCGCATCGAGCACTTTGGCGAATTCCTCGATATGAACGAGTAACGTGAGTCCACAATGCGCAGTGAATGAATCACCTTGCCGTTGCTTGTATTCCCATGCCCGTCTCTCGACGCTGTTAGTTACACCAACCTAGGTCATGCGCGATACATTGGCCATGATGCAGACAAAATACTCCTGCACGCCCATTCCTTCAGGATTCATGGCGGAAAGCCAAGCGTTCTGTCTGTGACTCACTCTGTTGCATGTCATCCTGGCAGCGGCGCCGAGCGAAGTCGAAAAATATCTCCTCGCTGGGGTTCGGTCTGGCAAGCATCGCCATTCGGCGCGACATTCGCGAGGCAACGTCCAACGAGATGCATGTTTCGACTTCGCTCGATATGACAACGGACGGTTCGTCTTGGCGAGGAGTTTTCGCCCTCACCGTTGATCTCATCCAAAGCGAACCCTCTCATGTCATCCCTTGACGCACGACGATGCCCCGGCCCGTCATCCTGAGCGAAGTCGAAGGATGACTTTTCGCAGGCGCTGCCTCGTCCCCTCCCTGTGATGACATGACAGGGAGGGGGATGCAAAATATCGCTTAGGAGACGGTCGTGTTCTTCAACGTCTCCCATGTCTGTGCGGATGATGGCGCAAAACCCCGCACGGTGTCCCGCATGGCGAACGAGGCAATGCGGGTATTGATGAAGATCACCGGTGCCTGTTCGGCGATCGCGGTCTCGATCTTCTGATAGGTGGACCTGCGCGCTTCCGCATCCGCCATTGCCCGGCCTTCGTCCAGCAGCTTGTCGACCGCGGGATCGGTGAAGCTGAAGACATTGGTCGAGCCATCGGTATGGAAGGTCGGATACAAAGCACGATCCGGATCGTTGCCGGAGCCGTTGTAGCTGACGAAGCTCTGGAAGTCATGCGCTTTCCAGCGGTCGATGAAGGTGCCCCATTCGACCTGATCCAGATCGGCGGTCACGCCGATCTTCTTCAGTTGATCCTGGATCACCAGCGCGATGTTCTGGAAATCGGCCGTCAGGTTGCCGACGACCATCTTGAAGGAAAGGTCACTCTGACCGGCTTCGGCGAGCAGCGCCTTTGCCTGATCGGTATCGACCGTGTAGTTCGCGAACTGATCGATCGGTTGCGCCCAGTCCCCGAGCGTCGGCACGAGCGGCCCCGAGACCTTGCCTTGTCCGAAGAAGACGGCATCGATGATTGCCTGCCGGTCGATGGCGAGGCTCAGTGCCTGCCGAACCTTGGGATTGTCGAACGGTGCCTGGGCGCAATTGAGTCCGAGCAGGTAGTAGTCGGTGGTATCCTGCGTGATCGTCTGCACGCCATCGCTCTGGGCGGCGGCCTCGACCGAGACCGGATCGATGAGCGTCGTCAACTGGATTTCGCCGGTGCGAACGGCGGCCAGGCGGGAGGAATCCTCCGGCAGGATCTTGTAGTCGAGGGATGCCAGCTTGGGCAGGCCCGATTCCCAATAGGTCGGGTTCGCATTGAGAACTGTCTCGGTGTCCTTGGTGTAGGTGCCCCAGGCAAACGGACCGGTTCCGACCGCCGTGGTCTGGAAATCGAGCGGGGGATCGGTTTTTGGCAGAATCGACGCCAGGCTCGCGGAGAGCGTTGCCAGGAACGGACCGTACGGCTTGTTCAGCTTGAAGGTGACGGTTGAGGCATCGGTCGCCTCGATCGACGCGACCGGTTCGAACTGGCTCGCCCATGGCGATGCGGTGGCCGGGTCCTTGATGCGATCGAAGCTGAACTTGACGTCGCCGGCGGTCAGTGGCTGCCCGTTGTGGAATGTCACGCCCTGCCGGAGCTTGAAAACATAGGTGAGATCGTCCGGCATGTCCCACGACTCGGCGAGCGAAGGTTGCGGCTGCCCGTTGTCGTCGAACACCACGAGCGAATCGTAGTGCACCGCGATGAGGTCAAAACTGGACGACGCGGTGACTACCGCCGGATCGAAGCCAAGGGCTTCCTGCGATTTCCCGATTACCAGCGTTCCGGATGCGGCGCTGGCAGACGCGGCGGGTGAGGCGTCTTGTGCGGATGCGTGCTGTGCAGCTGTCGCGGCCATCGCCGCGACAGCGGTGCCACTTGCAACTTTGAGGATGGTACGACGATTGAGCGACTAGCGATCCATATCCTGATATCCTCCCTGAACCCAACAAATTGACGACGTCTATTGATTGACTGCGTTTCTGTATGACACATCAGTCTACTCGAGAATACTTCGCAGCGGGTGTATCAATTGTCTTCCGGATTGATGAATCCGACGATCGCGACCGCCGCAAGGATCCCCTGTTATCCCGATTGCTCCTACGTCATCCCGAGCAACGCGAGGGATCGGTTTGCATGCACGAGGTTCTGCCATATCCGCTCTAAGCGGTCCTACCTGTCGTACTGAGCAACCGTCTTTCCTGACATCCCGAGGAGTTTGTCAACGGCCGTTTGTCCGATGCCTGGCTCGCATTGATGCCTCCGTTGCGTGTCATCGTGGCAGCGGCGCCGGGCTTGACGAAGGATAACGCCCATGGGTGCCCAAGGCAGGAATATCCCGCCTTGGCAAGGCCAGCACGGGACAAGAATGCCTTGAAAAAGCAGTGAGTACTCTGACACGGCGTAGATGACAGGCGGCAGCTGCGCTGCCGGATGCTCTCGTTTCGCTGCGCACGGGAATCCTTCACGTCATCCCCGCAGCGCGGCAGAGCGAAGAAGGAAACCTTTCGTCGGCGCTGGCATGCGCAAAACCTCGACAACCTTTTCCATGTCATCCCCGGACCGCTGCTGGCATGATAAAGAGGTGCGCGAGCGTCGGCGAGGGTCCTCGCCTGATAAACCGCAGGCGATCGAATAAACCGCATGCCCCATTTGCGCGGTTGTATCGCCATAAATCCGTGTAACCATAAGGAAAGTGCATAAACCACATAAATCGCAAGCCAGGAGGGGGCAGGCCGCATGGCTTGCCCCCTCTGCTTGTGATTTCGGACGCATCCGTCGCTGTCGCGTGGTCGCGAATGCCCCGATGTTACTGGGAAACGACGGCGCGCTGCCGTTTTCGCCGTCGCGGGATGGTGGCGATCAGTGGAGAACAACCGGTGAGCATGCCTGAACTACTTGACCGTCAACGTGCCGACCATGCCGGCCGCCCGGTGTCCCGGCAGGTTGCAGTAGAAGTCCTCGGTGCCCGCTTTCGCGTTGATCGTCACCGTGCTCGTCTTGCCGGGTTGCATGTAGATGCTCACCTTCAGCGAATCGATGCTGAAATTGTGCGGGAGTGCGGAGACGTTCTTGACCGAGATCGTGACTGGGGTGTTGGCCGGAATCGAGATCTCTTTCGGCTTGAAGTAGAAGTCGCCAGCCTCCACGTCGATCGTCTCCTTGGCCGCCGAAGCTGCCTCAGTCGGAGTTGTCGCAGCCGCCACCGTCGCCGTCGAGGCATCGTCGGCCGGCGTTGCATTGCCGAAGTCCCCGTTGGTTGGAATGCCGAGCCCTTGGCCGCCTACCGTCGCGGCGACACTTCGGACATCAACTGGACCCTGCTTCGAATCACTGACGTCGATCCGCAAAATGTAGCCGTCGGCATCCGTCGAACCGAACGCGGGCGCACCGACATAGAGCCCCTTGTCCGGCCCGACTGCAAGTGATACGGGGTAATTCAGGTACGTCGCGACATCCTCGGAGCTGTCCTGGCCGGTGCGGCGGACCACCTTGCCGGTGTCGGGCGCGACGTATGGTGGAATCGTAGTATTCGAGGTTGCCATTTCGGCCGCGTAGAGCGTCCCCTCGGCGTCGACTGCGACGGCCGTAACCATGGTCAGGCCGGTCCAGACATCGGTGATCTTGCCGTCCGGGGTGATCTCGACGACCTTGCTGGCTCCCGCGAAATAGGGAACGGCGGTCAGATAGCCAACGTAGATGCCACCGTTAGGCGAGAGCGCCGGGGCGGTCGGAATTGGATGACCAGTTGAAAGGTCGGCGATGCGGGTGATCTTGCCATCCGGCGTGATGCGCAGCACTTGACCGATGTTGCTCTCCACGACCCAGAGGCTTTCCTTGTCCGCGACCATGCCGAAGACCTCGCCGCGAGGGTTGAAATCAGCGGGCTTGAAAACGGCGGGGTTGGATTCGATCCACGCCGCTGTATCGGCGAGGAGAGTGGTGGTTCCATCCGCCTCCACGCGGTAGACGCCATCCGGATTGTTGCCCGTCGGGCGGAACCCCATCGCGTTCGCGTCTTCAAGCACGTAGAGGTCGTCGTTCAGGATTGCCACGGCGGCGATGCCGATCGTGCGCTCGTGCGTGATAAGCGTAGATGGTATGCCCGAAGCCACCGGTACGGGAGCGCCGTTTTCGATTTTGGAGACAGTTCCGGAGTTGCCGGTCTGGCCGGGACCTCCAACGTTCTCCAGATCGACGATCTCGGAACCTCCCGTTCCGGCGAGCGCAACGTGGAGTACTCCGTTGCTATCCCACGTGAAGCCGCGCGGGTTGGTGAGCCAATGCGCAGCGACGGTGACTGGGCCGGTCGGGGCCGGGGTCGAGGGAGGAGTAGCTTCTTGCGCTACGGCACGCAGACCGATAAAGCTGAGTGCGGCCGCGATTCCGCCCCCGCCGCCAGCGCGAAGCACGGTTCGCCGGGACACTCGAAATCCCGCAGACGCGTCGTCGTTTGCGTTGAGGGCCAATTCGGGGTTGCTGCTATCCATGGGTGGGATTCTCCTCACAGGAAGGTCATTCTCGGGCTGCCTGCGACATCTGCATGCGCCGGTTCGATGCGGCGTTCGGAAAAAAGTGGGACCCTGTTCGATGGAAAGCTTGAGGTCTGAGGGTATCGGGTTGCTCGTCCGCACACTTGCCGATGCGCCGTTACCGCATCGACGCTCAATGCGCCCCTGTACCGGGTGAGATTCATCAGCATCGGTACGGGCCAGACGGCCCGAAACTGATCAGCAGGAATCTCGCCCGGATGCCCAGGTTGAATTCGTCCACGGAATACCTATATGTGAAATACATCAGGATCAAGATGCTGTCAAGGATATCCGCGAATATACGTAACGGATACGTGGTGGTACTGGCCCGCAACAGGCGCCCGGCAACCGATCATCACCGGTCGCAGACGTTCGTGCTCCTTGCTTCGCCGTGATTGGGCGATAATAAGGTGATACGAGCTGATACATGGTACGGAGCGGTCGAAATGAGGGGAGGTGAGCATGCGAAATCTGTTGGGACGACTCAACGCACGTTCGGCTGACAGTCTGCAACGCATTGCGCGCTTCTGGTCCGTTCCTCTCGTCGGTAACGATCGTGGTCGCCATGTCGGGGCGCTGTACCGGACGATGACGGATATCCGATCGGCGCGGCAAATCTGGGTCCGGCTCGATTCCACGCAGCGATTGATCGTGAGGGAACTCGCACTTTCCGAAGCGGACGCGCTGCCCGTTGTTGATATCGCCAGGATGACCAACCTGCCGGAACCGGCGACACGCGGGACACTGATCGCCCTCTTCCAGGCGGGCATTCTTGCCCGCGAAGGCGATAGCCAAGAGCTGCCGATCGGGGCGGTGCCCAAACTCTTCCTGCCTCGCGAGCTGGGGTTGCTGTTTCGCCGTTTACAGGACGAGATCGACGCCGGCGATCTGAGCCGCAGTTCGTTGCGCGTGCTGTTGCAGATCACCGATGACGCCGAGATCGAGGAAGCCGCAACGAAGTGGGGACTGCGCATCATCCCCGGGTTACGACGCCGTTCCGAACTGATCGAGGAAGTGCTGCGACTGGTCGCACAACCGGAGCGCATCGCGCGCGTGATCGAGGCACTTCGTCCCGACGCCCGGTCGATGTGGGAGGTTGTCCGGAACAACGGTCCGGACGGCGCCATGGCGTTCGATGAAGCGATCGCGCGCGTCTGGCCAAACGGTCGCAACGACCCGCGTGCGCGAGAGGTGCTCGATGAACTCGAGACGAGTCTGCTCGTCATGCACGCGTATCGGCACGATGGAACCCGCCGGTTGTTCGTTCCGCAAGAGATCCTGCACCCCGGCCGAATCCCGACCACGCTGCCATTGCGCCCGTTGCAGCCACTGGCGGCCGGTGCCGTGCGAGAACCGGAGGCGCATCACCCACAGGCGCTTGCCTGGGATCTGATGACTGTGCTGCGCGAGATCGCTTCGTTCGGAGCACCGGTCTGGATTCCGGGCGAACCGCTCTCGCGAACGTGGCAGCGACGATTGAACGGGCGTCTCTGGTATGGGGGTGACGAGATTCCGCCAACCGGCTATCTTGGTTTCCTCCTGACCCTGGCACTCGGCATCGGGGTGGTCGAGCCGTCCGCCGAGCCGATCGGGACCGGTGCCGATCGCAATGCCATCCGGCCGATGCTGTCGAATCGTGTGCGGGGGTGGCGGGGACGATCATTCACCGAACAGACGTCGCAGTTGAAGGCGGTCTGGCTCGCCAGCGATCAATGGAACGAGGGGCACGAGCGCGAGGAGATCGACGTTTGGGGTGCGGATTGGCGCGGCTTCCGGCATCGGCTGCTCGAAGCGCTGGCAGGCATCCCGGCAGGCGAGTGGTTGCTGATCGAGGATCTTGGCCTGCGCCTCGCCGAGCAAAATCCGATGCTGATCGGCGCGACCTTCACTGCCGCCTCGGCGAGATCGTCCGATGACCGGGGAGATGCCCGGATCGCGGTGATCGCGCGGATCATCGCGGTTGAGGTGGAGACGGCGCTGTGGTGGTTCGGCCTCGTTGATCTCAATACGGTTCCTGGCAAGGGGCTCGCTGTCCGTGTCACCGATGCCGGACGAAGCATGTCGTCCGGGACGGATACCGATCCTGTTGCCGCAGCAGCGGCAGCGGCACCGGCACCGGTGCGTTCGCCGGATGGGCCCGTCCTGAGCGTCTCGGATGCGGGTACGATCACGCTTCATCACCCCGCTCCGATTCATATATGGTCATTGACCGCATTTGGTGATGCGGAGACCTTGCGGCCGGCCACGATCTATCAGCTGCGACCAGGCTCGATTGGCCGGGCACTCGGCGCCGGGTTCGATCTCAATCAGATCGTCGCCTATCTCGAGAAACAGAGCGGCACTCCGCTTGGCGAGGTGTTGACCACCTTGCTGCGCCAATGGACGGTCGGATATCGACGCGTGCGATTGCGACGGGCGGCGGTGCTGCATCCCGATTCGCCCACCGCTGACGACGATTTGCGACGAATTTCGGCTGAGGCAGGTTTGCAGGTGCTGGCCGTTCCGACGCCCGATGGCGGTCTTGTCATACTTCTCCCGGAAAGTGGCGAGCCTGGTGTTGCTGCCGAGGACCAGCTGCTGAAGATTCTGCGTGCCAACGGCTATGTTGGCCAATGGCTTGCTCCGGGATCACCGCCGGCTCCCCGTCCGGAGCTGGAACCGTCTCCGCTCGAGCCGCGCGATCAGGACGCCCCAGGCAGAAAATCCGGGCGATAGCGCGCGGATTGGCGGGGTATACTCACCTGTTGACTCTGTTCTCGCCACTCGGGTGCAGCATGGCGTTCCTGCAACGATCCCTCGTTCCGGATCGCACACCCACCCCGAGGTCGACGTTACCACCGATCACTCGCACTTGCCTTAAGGATCACACGTTCATGACCTCATCCGAGTCCACGTCCACCGCCTCCACCGGCCATGACCGGCCGATCGCCATTCCCGAGGACCTGCAGGACATTCGCGTGCGCTTCGCGCCGAGTCCCACCGGCTCGTTGCACATCGGCGGCGCTAAGCAGATGATGTATAACGTCCTCTTCGCGCATGGAGAGGCGAGACGTGCCGGCAAGAAGGGATCGGTGATTCTTCGGATCGAGGACACCGATCAGAAGCGTTTCGTGGAAGGGTCCGCCGAGAACCTGATGAGCGGCCTGAAATGGTTGGGGCTCGATTGGGACGAGGGACCGGATATCGGTGGCCCCCATGCTCCGTATATTCAGAGCGAGCGGAAGCACCACTACAAGGAAGCTGCCGAGCAACTGATCGCATCCGGTCATGCCTACCCGTGCTTCTGCACGCCGGAGCGGTTGCAGCGAGTCCGCGAGGAGCAGCAGGCAAACGGCTTGCCTCCCGGATACGATCGCCATTGCCGCGATCTGCCGGATGCCGAGGCCGCCGAACGTATTGCCACAGGGGAGCCGCACGTCGTCCGCTTCAAGATGCCGCTTGATGGCGAGACCCGGTTTGTGGATCTGATCCGTGGTGAGATCGTTTACCAAAACGCGAATATCGACGATCTGGTTATCTTGAAATCGGACGGATTTCCGACCTATCACCTCGCGGTGGTCGTCGACGACCATGCGATGGAGATTACCCATGTTACGCGTGGTCCCGAGTGGATCCCCACCGCGCCGGTGCACGTTCAGCTCTACAGGGCCTTCGGGTGGACGGCGCCTTATTTCCTGCACCTCCCACTTATTCTCGCTCCGACCGGTGGCAAGCTCTCCAAGCGACACGGGGCCGCCTCGCTCGACGATTTCCGCAGGAATGGATACTTGCCGGAGGCCCTGCTGAACTATCTCGCGCTGCTGGGCTGGAGCCTCGATGGGGAGACCGAGATCTTCACGAAGGAAGATCTGCTCGCCCATTTCAGCGTCGAGCGGGTCAGCGCGTCGGCGAGCACGTTCGATCGCCAGAAGCTCGATTGGCTGAACCAGCAGTGGATCAACCATCATCTGCCGCTCGACGGCCTGGCGATTCGTCTGCTGCCGTTCCTGATCGAAGCTGGAACAATCGCGGACGGCCCGCTCGACGAGACGCATCCACGCTTCGCCGAGGTGCGCGATACCACTGCACTGCTCAAGGATCGGATCAAGTTCCTGACCGAGGCGCCGGAGTTGATGTCGTTCTTCCTGAACGACGAACTGGAGACGTACGATCCCGCGCTCCTCGTGCCGAAGAAGGTCGAGCCGGACGTTGCCCGTCAGTCGCTGGCCGCGCTGGTCGCGATCTTGCCGGAGCTCGACGTGAACGACGAGGAAGCGACCGACGCCCGGTTGCGACTGTTGGCCGACGAGTTTGGCCTGAAGCCGGGACAGTTGTTCATGCAGGTTCGCGTCGCCGTGACCGGTCGCACACAATCGCCGGGACTTTTCGAAACGTTGAAGGGGATCGGCCAGCGGCGAGTCGTTGAGCGGATTCAGCGGGCAAACGATTTCCTGAACGCGTCCTCGTCGGTCAGTTCCTGACTTCCCGCCTTTCCGACTTCCTGACGACACGGTACGACCGGCCAGGAAGAGATCTCTCGACAAGCTCGAGATGACGATAGCGAACGATCACCCCAGGATCTCTCGACCTGTTTTGAGGGGAACATCCCGAACGGAGACACAATTCTCAACGCAGGCGCGTCGTTCGAGATGGCCATATAAGAATCTTTCGCTCGCACAATGACAGGACACGATCCGTGAACGACACCACGTCCATCACCCCACCAACGACGGTCTTTCTCGTTCGTCATGGCGAGACAGACTGGAACCGGAACGGCAAGTATCAGGGAAGCTCCGATGTTCCGCTCAATGCGCTCGGGATGCAACAGGCCGCCCAGTTGGCCGATTACCTCAAGACGCACGAGCTGGCGCCAACCGGCGACGCGATCGTCAGCAGTCCGTTGAGCCGTGCACTCGTGACGGCCAGGGCGATCGGCGATGCGCTTGGGATCGATGAGATCCTGACCGATGCAGACCTCCAGGAGCGATCCTATGGCAAGGCCGAAGGGCTGACTCTGGTGCAGCGTGAGGCGCAGTGGCCGGACGGGAACTGGCCAGGACTGGAAGATTGGGATCACGTCGCCGAACGCGCGATGCGAGCGCTCGATCTGGTTGGCCAGCGCTTTGCCGGGCAGCGTGTGTTCGTTGTGTGTCATGGTGGCCTGATCAATTCGATCCTCGCCGTGCTCTCCGATGGTGCGATAGGAACGGGCAAGACGACGATCATCAACACCAGCATCAGTACCCTGAGCGACGATGGTGGCGGTTGGGAGATCGGCGAGATCAATCAGATCCCGCATCTCAGCGTCGAGTCCGTCCACATTCGCTGATCACCGGCGTTCATGGCGGTCAGGCATTCGGAGGCGGTAAGGTGAGTTCCAGGTGAATGGTTTCCTTGCCCGTGAGCCGATGAAACCAGCGAACGAGAAACCTGTGGATGAGCGGGTACTTCTTGTCGATCAACCGTCTCGCCGTCAGTGCATCTTCTCCCTCGAGTATGCGGGCCAGCGCGCGTACTGGCTCACCCGTCGGTTTTCCCTGCAAGGATGCGGTGGCAATTGTGACCTCCGGATTGTGGCGGAGGCGTTTCGCTTTGCCTGCGGTCTTCCATGTCCGGAAAACGATCCGATCACCATCGACCACGAGGCTGACCGGTGTTCCAACCGGGGTCCCGTCTCTCCGAAATGTTGTTAGCAATATGGTGCGCTGATTCGCGAATGGGGCGAACGCAGAGGACGAGTTTGAGGTGGCCATGAGGCATGCTCCGTTCTGCTGTGCCGTCAGGAACGGTACAGTATGCTGCCGAACCGTCCAGTGGTGTGCCCGTGCTTTCAGAGCCGCTGTTTGGGCTGGTCCAGAAGCATGACATTGTCAACGTGGGTGGCACGGAGAATCACGCGAACGATACGCGGAAACGCGGTTCCCGTCGACATTATGCTCACGATCCGTGGATTCGTCAGCGTCCATGACGTGCCGCGATACACGAGGTCACATTGGCTGGCACCGAGGACGTTCTTTTCCCAGTCGGTGCCCAACCCGTACGTCAGCGCGATCGCGAAGCCATCACTGACGGGAAATGCCATGATCGGGGTTCGGTATTGCTTGCCGCTTTTTCGTCCGATGTGAACCATGATCGCGAATGGCGCGATACGACCGGCGAAGCGTCTGGCAATCGGATTGGTGATCTGGCGGTTTGCGCGGGCGACGAATTGCGGGAGTGGCATCGACGATTCCTTTCCTGTAAAGCATCATGATCGATCGCATTGCTCACATCTTCAATCGTTCCCGGAGGCGTTGCCCGGAGGTGCTGTCCGGTGGCGCTGCCCGGATCATGCAGTAGCGGCATGTTGGGATTGGATGCCGGCAATCTCAGGTTACCTCGTCGCAACCGTCAGGATCCCGAAGCTTAAATCAGGCCAGGCAAGGAGAACCACCATTAAACTTGCAATGCCATTCCCATCGATGAAAGCAGTCCCGTGCAGATTTTTAGTAATCAGCATGAGGAGCAGGATGCCGGCAACGATGGCGGGTGTGCTGGGCAGTGCGATACACCTGATCGTGGCGAGAATCGCATTGCAAGGCTGGATGCGGCGGGCTGCGGGGGCCGCTCCTATCCCTTCGCGGCAGCGAACAGGGTCTTGGTATCGGAGAACGCCACGAGTCGTCCGGCGACGATCTCGGCCCGATGCGCCTCGCGTGTTTCCACAGAGGCGGTCAGCATCAACTGTTCCAGTGCGGACTTGTCCTCGGCGGACATCCGGGAACGCGTGGTCCAGTCGTCGAAATCGTGGCGCTTGGCGAAACTCTCGATTACGGTGATCGTCAAGCCTGCGCCGAGGATGAACGCTTCCCATTCGTCGATCGTGAGCGAGCGGACATGCGATGGGTCACGCAGCGTCTCGAAGCGGTTGAAGAACTCACCCGCCTCGCCCTCGGGGACGGTGCTGTCCACGAGCACGAAGCGGCCGCCCGGTCGCAACACGCGTGCCGATTCCCGCACGAAACGCGCGGGGTTCGGGAAATGATGTGGCGCAATCCGGCATGTGACGATGTCGACGGAGGCGTCGGCAAACGGCAGGTCCTCGGCATCGGCGATCTCCGTCTCGACGTTTGTGAGGCCAAGTTCCGCAAGATACGCCCCAGCGTGGAGGAGAATCTGAGGGGTCAGGTCGGTCGCGAACACGTGCGCGACCGATGGTGCGAAGGTTTTAGCAACGTGGCCACCGCCCGTCGCGATGTCGACAAGCACGTCGGACGATTTCGGTTCGGCCACATCGAGCATCCGGGCGAGATCGTTCCCGGTTGCGTGACCGGCGCTCTTCACATAGGCATCACCAGCCGCACCGTATTGCGCCCGCACCCTGCGCTTCGCGTTGTCAGGTTCGTCGGCTTGATTGGTTCCGGCAAGGATACGCGTGTTCATAGGATGTCCTTACGAACTGGCGATCAGGTCATGAGCGATGCGGGTGGCGGTCTCCCGATCATCGGAAGCGAGATCGCCGTCGATCACAAGTTCACGCAGATGATCCTTGATCTCTGCGATCCAACGACCGGGTTTGCGGTCGAACATCGCCATCAGGTCGTTGCCATCGAGCGGACTCTGCAATTCGTCAAGCGCCTGCTCTTCCTCCAGACGGGCGATGTGGTCGCGCAATCCCTGCACCCGGCTGGCAGCCTGCCGTTGCTTGTACGCCTTGGCGGAGGTGACGTCTGCGGCGGCAAGGTCGAGCAAGTCATACAACACGCCATCGGCCTCCAGGGCAAGTCGTCGTGCCGCACTGTCGGTCCAGGTGATCGCGTCGTACGAGGCCGGTCGGAGATGGAGCTCCACGAGTCGCCGCACCTGACTCTGGATTAGCTTGTCGGCATTCAGGCGACGCAGCAACTTGCTGGCGACATCGGCACCGACGCGTTCGTGCCCGAAGAAATGAACCTCACCCATGGCGTCGACCGAACGGGTGAGCGGTTTGGCGGCGTCGTGGAGCAACGCCGCCCATCGCACGATCGGTCGGCGCGGGGCTTGGCAGACCACCCGCTTGGTGTGATCCCAGAGGTCCTTCTCACGGTGGGCGCCGGGTGTATCCCGGGCAGAGCGTTCGAGGGGTGTCAGCTCCGGCATTGCGATCACGAGGAGTCCTGTTTCCAGCAGAACCTCCAGTCCGGCGTCCGCATAGGCGCCACACAGGAGTTTGGTCAGTTCCGAGAAGACGCGCTCCTTGCTGATCTGGACGAGTGTTGGGGCCCGCCGAGTCATCGCTGCCTTGGTCTGTGGTTCGACGGCAAACCCGAGTTGGGCGACGAAGCGCGCCAGCCTCAGCAACCGGAGGGGATCCTCCACGAATCGCTCGTCCGGATCGCCGACGGCACGCAACAGACCCATCGCGAGATCGGCCTGCCCGAAGAAGGGATCGATCAGGCCGCCGGATGCGACATCGATCGCGATGGCATTGATCGTCATGTCACGACGGGCGAGATCTTCCTCGATCGTTGTTCCATAGAAGACTTCCGGGTGCCGGCTGCCGGTTTCGTAGCTTTCCGTGCGGAAGGTCGTGATTTCCACCGAGACCGGATCGCCACCGGATTCGTCGGCAGGCAGGACGAGTCCGATCGTTCCGAACTTCTCGCCGATGTCATAGAGGCCAGCATGTGGGAGCGATTGCAGAATCGTCTTGGTCCGCTCCGGTGGGAGCGAGGTCGCGAAATCGAGATCGTTGGGCACCGGTCGCGAGAGAAGGATATCCCGCACGATCCCGCCCACCAGATAGAGTTCGCCACCCGCATGGGCAAAGGCATGGTGCAATCGCAGGACAGCCGCATGCTGCGCCGGTCCGAGCCGCGCGATCACGGCCGTACCAGTTGGAAAAGGGCTCTTGCTGGTGTTTCCGGAATAATCGGTACTCATCGAACTGGTCGATTGGTCCTTCTGCAGAGAGGTTTCGTGTTGCGCCAAGGTCGCATCCTCGTGACGCCCTCGACGGCAGGGCATGTCCGCTGCCTATTGTACCGTTCCTTTTGCTGTCTCCTCGTCCCCCCCGCTCACCATCGCAGGCTCGCTCGTTGTCCTGAGCGGTGCGCGTGCTGTTGCTACGAATAGAAGCATGCTTCCCCGACTCTCGACTCTGCCTGCCACGACTCTTCCCGTCATCCCGATGCCGGAGGGACCGCGCTCCACGGATGGCGCTTGGTGCTTCCCGATTGCGGTGGACGCTCGCGCGGCACTGGCGTCCTGCCAACAGGTTTCGCTCGGGTGAGATCGGAGATCGAGCGGTGGAAGTCGCTGTCATGCGACTCGCCATCCGTCGCCTGACTGTGGCGAGACCGCGGGATCGCGTGGTCCATGTCTTGTTGGCTCGCACGCAGTTCTCGTCAATGCCGGCGGCGGCGGGGCGGCAGGTCGGATCGACGTGCAGGAATCACTTCCAGAACAGCGGTTCCGATGGGAAGATCTCGCGACTGGGCTCGAGATGACGGGACGAAAAAGGCAAACTGACGGCATGACGCGTTGGTTGGTCGTGGCATTCACCCGGAGCCTGATATGGCATCATCAAGCTTTGGGATGAAAAGTGATAGGGTGACGGGTGACCAACATTCGCGAAATCATGCTCGACTTTTACGGAACGCTCGTCCATGAGGACGACGACATCATTCCGCTCATCTGTGAAGAGGTTCATCGCGGCGTACCGGTGACTGCGACAACAGATGCCTCCGGACCGACGGCGACAGGGATCGGTCGCTTCTGGTGGGATCTGTTCCGCGCGCGATTTCAGGTGTCATTTGACGACACGTTCGTGGACCAGCGAACGCTTGGCCTGAATACGCTGAATGACACGGCAGCCGCGTTTGGCTCGACATGTGACTCACCGGCGATCATCGAAAAACAGCTTGCCCACTGGCTGGCGCCGCCGATCTTTCCGGATGCGGTGCCTTTCCTCGCACAGGTGCGGAGTCTGAGGATGCCATTCTGTGTCGTCTCGAATATCGATCGTGGGGATATCGAGGCGGCAATTGCGTTTCATTGACTTCAATTCGATGGTTTGGTGACGAGTGAGGATGCTCGAGCGTACAAACCACATCCAGAAATGTTCCACATGGCCCTCGACGTTCTGGGATTGCAACCAGACGAGGTGCCGCACGTGGGAGATTCACGCACAAGCGATGTCGGCGGTGCGACGAGGCTGGGCATCGCGGTCGCTTGGGTGAACCGGACGGGAAAATCAGCGGCTGGTGATCCCGTGGCGGATTACATGGTCACTTCGTTGGATGAGGTCCCGACGATCGTTCGCTCATAATTTGGAAGCGGCTCCGTTCCCCCCTGTTCGTCATCCTGTACGGTCGGCGTTCCCCTTTTGTGATGCTTCATCGAGTTGCGTGTCGGACCGAAGTGGAGAAATCTCTCCGCGAAGACCGCTGGTCCTGGAGAGATTTCTCCACTTCGGTCGAAATGACGGGTAGAGGGTCGAGGTGACGGGTAGAGGTGACGGAGAAGGGGTCGAGGTGACGGCGGGTGCGACGCTTTTCGGAAATCACGGACAAGAGCATGCCCGGCCGTGAATGATTACGGCCGGGCGGGTTGCGTGTCGAATCGGTCTTCGTGACTTACGAGGCGATCCGCCGCTCGTACATCCAGAGTGCCACCGGAACCAGCACCACGAGGGCGAGAAGCAGGTAGATCGTCACCATCCAGGCACTGTTACCCACCGCCGGGTATCCGGTCAGGAGGCCCCTCGTGGCGTCCAGCAATAAGGTGAACGGCTGGTTCTTGGCGAATCCCTGCAGCCAACCTGGCAGAAAATCCGGGTTGATGAACGTGCTGCTGAGGAAGGTGAACGGAAAGATGAAGGTGAAGCCGATCGAGTTCACCGCTTCCACCGTCTTCAGCGCCAGCCCGATAATGGCGCCGAGCCAAGCCAGGACGAACGCCATCAGCAGCATGAGCCCAATCGCCGCGATCCAGTCGAGGGGATCCGTCGTCGGCCGGAAGCCGACCAGCAAGCCAACGAGGATTGTGATCGTGGTCGTGAAGATCGCGATCCCCATGTCGGCCAGGAAGCGTCCCAGCACCACCGCCGAGCGCGTCATCGGCAGCGAGGCGAACCGGTCCATCAGGCCCTCCTTGGAGTCCGTGGCCAGGCCGAGCCCGGTGTTCATACCCCCGAACACGAGACCCTGAACGATAATGCCGGCGACCAGATAGTTGACTGCGTTGACGCCTCCCGGCAGTGTTGCCTGGACGGTGTCGGCGAAGATATAGCGAAAGAGCAGGAGGAACATGATGGGCATGATCGTGACACCGACCAGCCAGTCGAGCTGCCGTGGAATTCTTTGCAGATGGCGCTTGGCAAGCACCAGCGAATCGGCGATTACACTCGCGAGCTTGTTGCGGCGGACCATCTCCAGATCGAGATTGGACGCCCGGCGCGTGGGCACAGTTGCTGTGGGGATAGTCAACGTCTGTTCACTCATGTGGCACGCTCCTTCATGTTATTGCCAATGATGGCATTTTGCTCGGCCTCGGCACCATGTCCGGTCAGCGTCAGGAAGACATCGTCGAGCGTTGGACGTCGCAGGCTGAGATCGGTCAGTTCCACGCCGGCGTCATCGAGCTTTCGGACGGCTTCCGGCAACCCCTTCGCCCCGGCCGAAAACGGCACGGTCAGCAGATGTGCATCGGTGTCGATCTGCACGCCGCCATCCTGTTTCCCCTCGGCACCGGCGATCGACAGCAGGGTTCGTTCGGCCAGACCGAGGTCACTGCCAGCGGGAACGCTGATCGCCAGTCGCTCACCACCGAGTTGTGCCTTGAGTTCGTCCGATGTGCCTTCGGCGATCACCCGGCCATGATCGACCACCACGATTTGATCGGCGAGGCGATCGGCCTCTTCCAGATACTGGGTGGTGAGCAGCACGGTTGTTCCATCGCTGACCAGATCCTCGATTACCGACCACATGTCATTGCGGCTGCTTGGATCGAGGCCAGTCGTCGGCTCGTCCAGAAATAGGACAGGTGGCGAGACGATCAGACTTGCGGCGAGATCCAGTCGCCGCCGCATGCCTCCGGAGTAGGTCTTCAGCATGCGGTCTCCGGCATCGGTAAGATTGAACCGCTCCAGCAATTCGTCTGCCCTGGCTACCGCCGATTTATGGGTGAGGCGGTAGAGCTGGCCGAACATGACCAGATTTTCCTTGCCGGTCAGAATCTCGTCGACGGCGGCATATTGCCCGGTCAAGCCGATCAGCGATCGCACCTGGGCCGGATGCTTGAGGACATCCACACCTGCGACTTCGGCGGAACCACCGTCCGGCGTCAGCAGCGTCGTCAGGATGCGCACCGCCGTGGTCTTGCCCGCGCCGTTTGGCCCCAAGAGTCCAAGCACGGTGCCAGCTTCGACCTGCAAGTCGACTCCGGCGAGCGCCTCCGTCTTTCCAAATGTCTTGCGCAGGCCTTCTGCGCGTATAGCCAATCCTTGGCCCGAACGATTTCTTGCCATACTGGTTCTCTCCTAGTGTTGACACGAAGTGCGAGCTGCTTCGAAAGCGTGGGTGATCAGTCGTTGGTTTGGTGGGATGATGGGACCGTTGGAATCTCTGGTGTTCCGGATCAGATTGCCTCCGACGTGCACTGATATGCCGTTCGACCCTGAAACACCCATTCCCTTCAGGATAGATTGCTGTGAGGACACTGTTCGTCCTCGTTTCCCGGACCACAGATGTGGCGGGACTGGTTCACGTTCCTGGTGGTTCAACTGTTCGAACCTCACCTCGTCTCTCCTTACGACCTCATCCTGGAATCCATTTCGATCCCTCTCACGTCCGCATCCGCATCCGCATCCATGATTTCGAGCCTGTCCCCAAGTGTTGACATTTCTATGGAGAGATTGCGTGAATCCTGTGAAGTCCTTTCCGCCTCAGAGATGCCGTAGAGATCGCACATCGATTGCTTAGTCTCCGGTGTTCGACGCAGTTGTCGTTATCCCGGATCGGATGCTTGTTCTCCTTGTCGAGCCTGGTGTTTGCGTGGCGATATCGCAAACACCATCCTACCGGATAAAGTTACCAAGATCAATACCCATATTGATAGGATATCGTGATGAAATTGATAATATTAATACGAACATGGTGATAATTGAACCAAGAGGCGGGAGAATGGTGCGGCGTGACCTTAAGAAAATTGCCTTTCCACCCAAGATACCGATCTCGAACGCGGCTGATGAATCACCGGCCATCCGAGCAGTTCCGGCATCGAGATGCGTCTTTCGGGATCATCTGTGTCATCATGAGCGACAGTTAACCAGCTGCGGGGGTCCGGGTGAGCCGGACTGAGATCGCGACCGTGTTCCGTCGCCGACCGCCGAACCTGATCCGGGTCATGCCGGCGTAGGAAGGCTTTCATGAACGCTGTTTTTCCTCCTCCACGTGTCGAAATCGATGCACACATGCCATCCGTTCGACTCGGTCTTCGGCACCTCGATTCCAGTTACAACGAACACGGGCGCGCACTGCAGGCGCTGGATGACATCAGTTTCGACGTCCACGACGGCGAGTTCGTCGCGCTGATCGGACCGTCCGGTTCGGGCAAGAGCACTCTGCTCGACATCGTCTCCGGGCTCTTTGCCCAAACCGGTGGCGACGTCGCACTCGACGGGGAGGTTGCCCCGCTCAGGTCCCGGCTTGGCCGTACCGCCTACATGCGGCAGCGCGATCTGTTGCTGCCGTGGCGTACCGCGGTCGAAAACGCTGCCCTCGCACTTGACGTTCACCGCGTTCCCCAGAAGGAAGCTCGTCGGATCGCTGCCGAGCGTTTTCCGGAGTTCGGGTTGGCCGGGTTCGAGGATTCCTATCCGGCGCAACTGTCTGGTGGGATGCGGCAACGTGTTGCGTTCCTCCGCACCGTGCTGGCCGATCGACCATTGCTCCTGCTCGACGAACCGTTCGGTGCGCTCGACGCGCTCAACCGCGTCGCGCTGCAAACGTGGCTGCTCGACCTCTGGGAGCGCGAACGCCGCGCTGTCCTGCTCGTGACCCACGACGTCGACGAGGCCATTTTCCTTGCAGATCGCGTGGTCGTGTTCTCCGCCCGTCCGGGTCGGATCGAACACATCGAACGGATCGAACTGCCCCGACCGCGCCGCCGCGATGTCGTCACTTCCACCCGGTTTCTCGACCATCGCACGGTCTTGCTGGGGGCCCTGGGACTCCTGCATCATGCTGCTCCTGACCTGTTGGCTCTTGATGTGGGACGAGTCTCGTGAAGCGTTTGCGAACACTCGTTATTCGCTGGCTTCCACCCCTGCTGATCCTGGTGATTCTCCTGCTTGTCTGGGAAGTGGCAGTTCGTCTGGCAAACACGCCGCGCTGGATGCTGCCCCCACCCTCGGCGATCTTCGAATCGTTTCGGACCGATCATGCCTTGCTGCTCCATCACACGCGGATCACGCTGGTCGAGGTCCTGCTCGGTTTTGGACTCGCGCTTGTTTCAGGCATTCTGGCCGGCATCGCGATCGATTCCTCCCGGGTGCTTGAACGCGCAATCTATCCGCTGATCATTGCCAGTCAGACCGTGCCGATGGTGGCATTGGCGCCGCTGCTGCTCATCTGGTTCGGCTACGGCCTTACACCCAAGATACTGGTCACCGCGCTCGTCTGCTTCTTCCCGATTGCGGTCAATACTGTCGACGGACTGCGGGTTGCCGACCGTGAAACGCTGGCGATGCTGAACTCGATGGGTGCGACCGGTTGGCAGCGGTTTCGGCTGGTGAAGATTCCGGCGGCCCTGCCGTCACTTTTCACCGGCGCCCGGATCGCGATCGCGTTCAGTGTGATCGGCGCCGTCTTTGGCGAACTGGTCGGGGCGAGTGAGGGGTTGGGCTACTTGATGCAGCGGTCGGCCGCCCAGTTCCAGACTGCTCGCGTCTTCGCCGCGATCGTGTTGCTGTCATTGATGGGGGTCGGACTTTTCTCGCTGGTGACGGTGTTGGAACGCGTGTTGCTGCCTTGGCGACGGTTCGTCACCGGAGACGGCGAGCGATAGGATGCCGAATGCGGACTGGACTCTTTGCCGCGGCGACGTTAGGTGATGTCGTCCATGAAGAGGGAAGAGAAAGGGCAGGGAGAAATCGATGTCGTTCAGTGCGCATCTGCGACGCGTGGCCGGTCCCATCTGGCAGGCGCAACACGACCATCCGCTTGTCCGGGGAATCGGCGACGGCACGCTCGATCCCGGCCGGTTCGCCTTCTGGTTGCGACAGGACTATCTGTTTCTGATCGACTATGCGCGTCTATTTGCGGCTGCCATCGTACGAGCACCCGACCTCGCTGGCATGACGTCCTTCGCCGGATTGCTTCACGAAATCCTGACCCGCGAGATGAACCTCCACCGCTCGTATGTGGAGGGATTCGCGATCACCCTGGAAGAGCTGGAGCTTGAGACAAAGGCTCCGACGACGCAGGGCTACTGCGATTTCCTGCTGCGCACGGCCATGACGGGGGAGTATCCCGAGCTCCTCGGGGCACTGCTCCCGTGCATGTGGGGCTATGGCGAGGTAGGGATCGAACTCATGCGCCGAGGCATGCCGCAGGATGCGCGCTATGTGCGATGGATCGAAACGTATGCCGATGCGGAGTTTGCGGAACTCGTGGCATGGTGTCGCGATCTGACCGACGAGGCGTGCCGGGGAATGCCGCAGTCGATGCTGGACCGGGTCGAGAAGGCATTTGTCACGGCCAGTCGCTACGAGCTCGCGTTCTGGGAGATGGCATGGACGGGTGAGAGCTGGCCGGATGACATGGGGAGGGCTTCGCATGACATGAAGGATGTTACCACCACCGTGCAGACCCCTTCGCGCTGAAGATGGTCATGGTGGAGCGGTCGTTGCCATCGGTCGTTGCCATCGGTCGTTGCCATCGGTCGTTGCCATCGGTCGTTGCCATCGGTCGTTGCCAGGAAAGGAAGTGCTTGGTTGGAATGGATAGACGGATTCTCATCGCGAACGGGGAAGTGATGGGTGGGGCCGAATCCGGCATCACCGAGGGTGACCATCGGCGACTTGCCACAATGGAAAAAGGCGGTCTCAACCTATCAACGCACCACCCTTTGGATAAGATGATGAGTGGAGGTGTGCGTGGGTTTCACAACGGAGCAGGAGGACGAGCTGAGGATCAGGTGGCGGAGGGGTGAGTCGAGCAGGCTCATCGTGGCGCTCTACGCTGCTACCCGCCGCCTCGCGCGAGGTGGTGGTGTGCGCCCGGCACCGCGGCGCAGAAGCGACCGTCATCTGACGACGACCGAGCGGGGGAATTCTCCCATGGAATTGCTGCGGGCTTGTCGATGCGCGCGATCGTGGCGTTGCTCGGCCGTAACGGTGGCCGTGACGCATACCGTGCTTCGTGGGATCGGGGCGTCACCCCAAACCGTCCCGGCTCGCGTCGAACCCGGCGCTGCTTGCCGATGTGCGGGGCCGACTGGAGGAGGGCTGGTCTCCCGAGCAGATCGCCGCGTGGCTTCGCCGAGCACATCCCACCGATCCCATGCGCTAGGTTTCGCACGAGACGATCTACCGAACCGTCTATCTCTCCGGCCGACGAGAGCTTGGCGCCAGGGTGCAAGAGCGGCTCGGCGCCTTCGCTCTGGCCACTGGGTGCGGGACTCGCACGGTCGTGGCCGGTTGCGGAACACCGTCTCGATCCGGTCTGCACTCCTTGGCTCAGCACTCCTCTCGCCGGTTGTCGCGCTCTACGCACGCCTGTCGAGAAGCGTGCGTAGGCGTCGGTCTCCGTGCCGGATCCAGTCGCCGCGTCGGTTCGTGTGTGCGTGGCGTCCCGCGCCACGACCCGCTGTCGTTTTATACGTCGCGGGTCGCAATGTTCAGCGCGGCGATCGCATCCGGATCGGCGATCAGGTTGATCGCAACAATCGTGTCACCCTCAACCGCGAACCGGAACACCACGCGTGGCTTGCCACCTGGCGCCCAGACCGCGCCGTACTGCCCATCGATTCTCGCGAGGCGTGCGGCGCGGGCGCGTCCGGAGAAGGTCTCCGCAACCGCCTGCGCGCCAAGCACTTCCGGCTCGGACCCCATGCGCACTGTCGCGGCGTCGGCCCGGAGCACGACGCCGGGGGCGAGCAGCTGGATCAGGGCGTCGAGACGCCCTTCCCGGGATGCGGCGAAAAATGCCGCGACGATCTCGCGCTGCGGGTCGCGCTGCGGGTTCGACTCTCGTCCGGTGGCGGCGGTCGCAGCCCGCACCCTCCGCCGTGCGCGGCTCGCCACCTGCCGCGTCGCGACCGGCGATCGGCCGACGATCGCAGCAATCTCCTCGAACGGGACGTCGAAGACATCATGCAGTACGAACGCGACACGCTCAATCGGCGTCAGCGTGTCCATCACGACCGCCAGTGCTTCGGCCGTCGACTCCCTGAGGATCGCCATATCCTCAGGATTCGGGTCGTCATCGCCGATTTCCGGCATCCCGGATTCGGCTGGCTCTTCACCCCGTGTCGAGCGTGTTCGCAGGTGATCGAGACAGATTCGGCTGACCACCGTCGTCAGCCACCCGCCGAGGTTTTCGATTCCGTCTTCACCGGCGCGGGCGAGGCGAAGCCACCCCTCCTGGACTGCAGCCTCCGCCTCGGCGGTCGATCCCAGCAACCGTGTTGCGACCGCGCGCAGATGCGGGCGATGCGTCTCGAACAGAACTGCACTTCCGTGAGAATCCAGCACCTGTCACATTCCTGCTTTACGATCCGTCAGATAGATGACGGGCGGTTCGCGTACGTCACGAGCAGTATCAGCGCAAGGAGCGCAACACGCCACACGAGTATCCTCCCGCGCAACGACGCGCACGCCTCCCTGGCCCTCGATCGCGACACCCTCGGCTTCGAGGTGGGCAACGCCATGGGCAACACCGTTGGCAATGCCGTCGGATACGGCGGGATGCGCTGGATGACTGTCCTGGCGCCGGCTGTCGATTTCGCGACTTGCCGTTCGTCATGACACGACCGTTCGCACCGGGTCAATGTGACCCATGATTTTAAGGAGTGACCATGAGCGACTCTTCCACACAAGGAATCAAGACCGTACTGCATCCTGTTTCCGACCTGGCGACAGCCAAGGCGGTGTACGCCGCCCTGCTCGGTGTACCGCCGCAGACTGACGAGTCCTACTACGTCGGCTTCGAGGCAGCGGGGCAGCACATCGGGCTGGTGCCGAGCGGTGGACCGCAGGGCATGACCTCACCGGTGGCCTACTGGCATGTGCCGGACATCGAGGCGAAGCTGGCCGAGGTGACTGCCGCCGGTGCCATCGTCAAGGAGCCCGTGCACGATGTCGGTGGCGGCCGCCTGGTGGCCACCGTCACCGACCCCGATGGCAACGTCCTCGGGTTGCTTCAGGACCGATGAGTTGCCGACTCCTCGCTCCCGCGCTCAGCGTCGTCGCGACACCGAGCATCGGCTCACCAGCGACATCGATGTCTGGGTTGCCAGTGCCTCGGCGGACGGAGCGCCGTATCTGGTGCCGCTGTCATTCGACTGTGATGGCCACGCCGACGGACAGCCCAAACCGGCAGGAACCTGGCTGCCACCCGGGCCGTTCGGATGGGGCTGGGCCACACCCGCGACGTGTCCACGATCGAGGGCGAAGCCGAGGTCCTCGAGATCGACGCGCTGCCGCAGGAGCGGGGGGACCGGTTCACCGCGCGCACCGGCTTCGACCCGCGTGCGCTGACCACGCCGAACCACTACCGCTGGTTCCGCATCTCGCCGCTCCGCGTCCAGGCTTGGCGCGAGGTGAACGAGATGCTCGACCGCGATCTGATGCGCGACGGCCGCTGGTTGGTCTGACGCCTCGACCGGCAGTGCCGCGTGGCCGGGGCCCAGAAGCTCCACGGGCCGAAGCGGTGTGGATGCCCTTTCTTGCGCCGAGCGCGACCCCGGCCGACACCGCCGATCGGGTAGACAACGACCCTTGCCGAGACCGCGCCGACGAAAGAGAATCAGACGTACTACCCGACGTTGGTTAGCCGGTTAGATCGAACCAGGGTGACGCCGACGGAGATCCCGAAGCCGGCTCCGCATAACAGATGGAGATACGAAGAGCATGGTCACGAGGACGGATACACAGTCGCCTGTGCCGCACGTTGCCGACAGCCACGAACTGATCCGCGTGCAGGGCGCGCGCGTGAACAACCTCAAGGACGTCAGCGTCGAGATCCCGAAGCGCCGGCTGACGGTGTTCACCGGCGTCTCCGGCTCGGGCAAGAGCTCGCTGGTGTTCGGCACGATCGCCGCGGACTCGCAGCGGCTGATCAACGAGACCTACAGCGCCTTCGTGCAGGGCTTCATGCCGACGCTGGCGCGGCCGGACGTCGACGTGCTCGACGGACTGACAACGGCGATCATCGTCGACCAGGAGCGGATGGTTGCCAACGCCCGCTCCACCGTTGGCACCGCTACCGATGCCAACGCGATGCTACGGATCCTTTTCAGTCGGCTCGGGCAGCCGCACATCGGCTCGCCACAGGCGTTCTCCTTCAATGTCGCCTCGGCCCACGGTGCCGGGGCGGTCACCGTCGAGCGTGGGTCCAGCAAGCCGGTGAAGGCGGTGAGACAGAGCTTCTCCATCACCGGAGGCATGTGCCCGCGTTGCGAGGGTATGGGCAGCGTGACGGATTTCGACCTCACCCAGCTCTACGACGACTCCAAGTCGCTCAACGAGGGTGCGCTCACAATCCCTGGTTACAGCATGGACGGCTGGTATGGCCGCATCTTCAGCGGGTCGAGCTTTTTCGACGAGGACAAGCCGATCCGAAAGTTCAGCAAGTCAGAGCTCCACGACTTGCTCTACAAGGAGCCGACCAGGATCAAGGTCGACAACATCAATCTGACGTACCAAGGCCTGATCCCACAGATCCAGAAGTCGTTCCTTTCCAAGGACGTCGACGCGATGCAGCCGCACATCCGGGCGTTCGTGGAACGGGCGGTGACGTTCACTGCCTGCCCCGAATGCGGAGGCACCCGGCTCAGCGAGGCGGCCCGCTCATCGCGGATCGACGGAATCAACATCGCCGATGCATGCGCGATGCAGATCAACGACCTGGCCCAATGGATCCGCGGCCTTGATGAGCCATCGGTGGCGCCGCTGCTCTCCGCGCTGCAGCAGATCCTCGACTCGATTGCGGAGATCGGGCTGGGATACCTCTCGCTCGACCGGCCATCGGGCACGCTGTCGGGCGGCGAGGCGCAGCGCGTCAAGATGATCCGCCACCTCGGCTCCTCGCTCACCGACGTCACCTACGTTTTCGACGAGCCCACGACGGGCCTACATCCCCATGACATCCAGCGGATGAACGACCTGCTGTTGCGGCTGCGGGACAAGGGCAACACGGTCCTCGTCGTGGAGCACAAGCCGGAGACGATCGCGATCGCCGACCACGTCATCGACCTCGGCCCCGGCGCCGGTACGGCCGGCGGCACCGTCTGCTTCGAGGGCACTGTCGAGGGGCTGCGGGCCAGCGGCACCATCACCGGTCGTCATTTCGACGACCGGGCCGCCCTCAAAGAGACGGTGCGAAAGTCCACCGGCACGCTGGAGATCCGTGGCGCGATGGCGCACAACCTGCGCGATGTCGATGTCGACATCCCCCTCGGGGTACTTGTCGTCGTCACCGGCGTCGCCGGCTCCGGCAAGACCTCGCTCGTGCATGGGTCGATCCCTGCTGGTGCGGGTGTGGTATCGATCGGTCAGGGCGCGATCCGTGGCTCGCGACGGAGTAACCCGGCGACGTACACCGGACTGCTCGACCCGATCCGAAAGGCGTTCGCGAAGGCCAACGGCGTGAAGCCGGCGCTGTTCAGCGCCAATTCCGAGGGCGCCTGCCCCGCCTGCAACGGCGCTGGCGTCATCTACGTCGACCTGGCGATGATGGCCGGCGTCGCCACCACCTGCGAGGAGTGCGAGGGGAAGCGGTTTCAGGCATCGGTGCTGGAATACCACTTCGGCGGCCGCGACATCAGCGAGGTGCTCGCGATGTCGGTGACCGAGGCGACGGAGTTTTTCGGGTCCGGCCCGGCGAAGACCCCGGCGGCCCACGCGATCCTGTCCCGGCTCGTCGACGTCGGGCTCGGCTACCTCAGCCTCGGCCAGCCGCTCACTACGCTGTCCGGCGGCGAGCGGCAGCGGCTCAAGCTGGCCACCCATATGGCCGAAAAGGGCGTCGTCTACGTCCTCGACGAGCCGACCACCGGCCTGCACCTCGCCGATGTCGAGCAGCTGCTCGGCCTGCTCGACCGGCTCGTCGACTCCGGCAAATCGGTCATCGTCATCGCGCACCACCAGGCGGTCATGGCGCACGCCGACTGGATCATCGACCTCGGCCCCGGCGCCGGCCACGACGGCGGCCGGATCGTCTTCGAGGGTACACCCGCCAACCTCGTCGCCGCCCGTTCCACCCTCACCGGCGAGTACCTCGCGACGTACGTGGGGACCACACCGACCAACCGGTAGCGGCAGACCTTGTGTCTGCCCAGGTCAACGCGTTTCAGGCGCGCCGGCCTAGCGTCGCATGAAGGTCAGGTGCGTGACGCCGCTCGGTGACGAGACGGAGCTTGATCTCGAAGCGCTGTTCGAGACCCTCCAGACCATCCCATAAGCGAACGCCGCGACCGAGCAGGATCAGCACCGGCACGACGTGGAGGACGTCGATGAGGTCGGCAGCGAGGAGGTTGCGGATCGTGGCCAGGCCGCCACAGATGCGGATGTCGAGGTCGCCGGCCGCTCGACCTCGCACGTCGAGCGCCGGCGTGATGCCTCAGACGGTGCGGGGTCGCCATGGCTCGTGCTCGTGCGCGAGCCAGACCAGCTCGGGGTCGAGCGCAAGGACCCGCAGCCGGCCTTCGGTGGGCGGCTCGTCGAACTCGCCGAACCACACCGCTACGTCGCCGCCGACGACGACCGGACGCCCGCCAGTTTCGACGACGACCATCTGCATGCCGTCGGAGTGGCCCGGCGCCGGGACGAGGCGGAGCCCGGGAAGCAGCTCGATCTCGCCGTCGACCGGTACGTATAGCACACCGGGCGCGTCGACCCACTCGCGGATGGTGTAGTCGTCCTTGCTGCGCGCGTCGTCGAGTTCCCGACGCTGGACGTAGATCGGCTTGCCGGCGAAGAGGTGGTTGCCGCCGCAGTGGTCCGCGTGCAGGTGGGTGTTGACGACGATGTCGATGCCGGCGAGATCGAAGTCCTGCTCGCTCAGCGGCTGGAGGCGGGGATCCATGTCAGCCATCGCCGGGTGCAGCTCCGTCATGCCGGTGTCGACCAGCACACGCGCATCGGGATGGTCGATGACGTAGACGTAGACGGGCATCCGCTCGCCCTCGGCGAGCAGGTCGGCAACGAAGACTGGCGTGATCGTGATCGGGGCGGGGGCGTTCATCGTGTACCGACCGCCGCGGTAGTGGTTGCTTTGTGAGTCATGAAGATCTCCTTTACCGGTTACTGGCTGACCATGCCGATGACGTCTTCGCCTATCGACGAGTCATGGTGATGTGTGTGACACCGCTTGGTGACGAAACGGCCTCGACATCGAAGCGCTCCTCGATACCCTCCAGACCATCCCATAAGCGAACGCCGCGACCGAGCAGGATGGGCACCTGTACAACGTGGAGGACGTCGATGAGGTCGGCGGCGAGGAAGTCGCGGGTCGTCGCCGGTCCCCCTCCAACGCGTACGTCGAGGTCGCCGGCTGCCTCACGGGCGAGGTCGAGCGCCTCCTGGGGGGTGGCATCGACGAAGTGGAACACGGTCCCGCCCTCCATCTCGATCGACGGGCGTGGGTGGTGCGTCAGCACGAACACCGGCGTGTGGAACGGCGGGTTCGGCCCCCACCAGCCGCGCCACTCCTCCTCGGTGCCGACGCATTCCCAAGGGCCACCCTGCGGCGGACCGAACTTGCCCCGGCCCATGATCTCGGCGCCGATGTTCTCGCTGTGCCGGACCGCGAAGGCGTCGTCGATCCCCATGCCGCCACCGGGTTCGCCGACTATCGAGCGCCAGAAGTTGGTGGCGAACATCCACTCGCCGAGCCGCTTCCCGGCGTGCCCGAACGGGGCGTCCAGGGTAAGGCCTTCGCCAGTGCCGAAGCCATCGAGCGAGATTGAGAAGTTATGCACGCGGACCTTGGACATGGTATCTCCTGTCGTGAAATGAAGGTGCCTTCAGTATCGGTGTCGTATGGAACGTGATGAAGCGTTCGTGCGATCAGACATCCGGGTCGGGCATGATTTCCCGCACCTCCTGCGCACACCGGCAGGCGGTGGCGATCCGGGCGGCCCACGTCAGTGCCTCGTCGCGGGAGCGCACGTCGATAATCGAGAATCCGCCGATGACGGCCTTGGTTTCCGGGACTGGACCGTCGGTGACCAAACCGTCGGTGGCTACGATGCTCGCCTGTTGCCGGAGCACGCCACCGCCGAACACCCAGGCTCCCGCTTCCTGGGCCTCCCGAACCACCGCGTGCGAGACCTCGCCAACGGAACCCCAATCCTCCGCAGGTATATGATCCATCGCACCATCATCGAACGAGATCAGGTATCGCGACATCTCCTGGCTCCTTTGTTCATGCAAACGCAATCGACCTGAATTCCATTCAGCATGCCTCACCTGCCTGGGCGTGCGCTTCTCCTTGCTTGCTACAATTCTCGATAGATCGCACTGGACAGCCACGTAGCCTCCGCTCTTTGCCGAGCATGTGACAACGCACGCCGATCACCAGGATGAAACGCCATGAGCGAGGACGAGAAGCGATACACACCCACCCGCGACGCCGTCTTCACCGAGACGATGCAAATCGGGATCGTGGTGCGTGACCTGGATGCCACCCTGCGGAGGTATGTAGATGACTACGGGATCGGGCCGTGGCAGGTCTTCGAGGTCACCCCCCGAGAATGCACCGGACCTCCGCCACGACGGTGAGCCCATCAAGGGTTCCACGCGCGGCGCCACCACTATGGTCGGCAACGTAATGTGGGAGCTGATCCAGCCGCTCGACGAGCTGGGCATCTTTGCGCGCTTCCTCGCCGAGAAGGGCGAAGGTGTCCACCACATCGCCCTCGCCACGCCCAACTTCGACGACGTGGTCGCGGAGCAAATCCAGCGTGGAAACGCGCTGCCCCTCGACGGCTCGTTCAGCGGTTTCAAATTCGCCTACCTCCCGACCGACCGCGACCTCGGTGTGATTCTCGAAACCTTCAGCGGCACGCCGACTGGATCATCGCCCTCGCCCCCGGCGCCGGCCACGACGGCGGCCGGATCGTCTTCGAGGGTACACCCGCCGACCTCGTCGCCGCCCGTTCCACCCTTACCGGCGAGCATCTTGCGGCCTACGTCGGCATCTGACCGGAGCCTCCGCAGACACCGTGAAACAAGTTCTCTCATCTGTTTCGACCAAGTTCTGCGACGATGGACTGCCATATGTCGTCCAGGTCGATGTACGCGGCGCGGCCGCGTTCGACTGCGAGTGCGGTCACGACAGCGGTCATGACAGCGCTCACGGCAGCGATGAAACAGGCGAATCCGAAGGTGGGACGGTTCGATCGGGGGCTGACGCTTCCCGTGATTCGTGCACGAGCTGTTCGAGGAGCCCGACCGCATACGCTGATCCCGGCAACGCGCAGATCTCGTTACGCAGTTGATGGGCGCGATCGCGCGCGGAGTGATTGGCAAGCATCGCCGTGACTGTCTCACGAACATCGTCCGGCGTCAGTGTGATCGGATCGAGAATCCGTGCGAAGCCGAGTTCCTTGCCTCGTTGAGCGTTGTGAAGCTGATCGGCGCCCATCGGAATCAGCACCTGCTGCACGCCGAACGCGAGTGCTCCGATCACGCTGCCCGAGCCGCCATGCGAGATGACCAGATCGCAGTAGGGCAACAGCATGGCCTGCGGCACGAACTGTTCGATGCGAATATGCGCTGGTTGCAGACCCAGTACGGCGGGATCGAGTTCGCGACCCACCGTCACGATAAGGTCGATCGGAAGATTGCGGAGACCCGCAAGCACGCGTTGGAAGAGATCGCCGGACTCGAGATTGAAGATCGTTCCCAAGGTGAAATAGACAAGTGGCAGGCGGTCCGGATCGGTGATCCAGTCCGGAATCGCCTGGTCGGAAACATCCTCCAGCACGAGTGGACGAATGGCATGTGCCGTCACCGGGAGTGGATGGTGCGGGTCGCGAAAACTCGGTGGCACCGGCGAGAGGATCAGATGCCGCCCTGGCATCGTCGCATCCGGATCTGGTGGCAGCGCATGTTCGGCGCGGACCTGATTCAGGGAATCGACGATCAATTCCGGACGCGCGAATCCACCCGCGGCAAGCACGATCACAGTCGCATGCGGGATGGCGAGGCGTTCGGCGGCGATCATCGCGCCGAAATCCATCTCGTCACAGACGATGACATCGGGTTTCCATCTGGCATAGAGGGGCAGAAGTGTCGATGCGCGCTCACGGGCAATCCTCAAGGCGAATCCCTTGCGGATCACCTGCTCCTCCTGCTCGATGTCTGGCACCGTCAACGGCACGATTTGGGGGGAGGTGCGGAGCGTCGAGCCGCCGGTGTCGAACGCTGAGAATCCGGCCCCTTCAACCGTCGACATCATTGCGGTTTGGCCGGCGAAGGCGATCACGTGACCGGATTTCCTGGCGGCATATGCGATCGGCGTGAGCGGCAGGTAGTGACCATTCCCTCCCGCGAAGGTGAAGAGCATGCGCACGAGCGTCGTCCTTTCGCGTCCTGGGGTCGTGAGATGTGGGCGAACCTGATCGTTTCATCCTGCCATGCGCGATGACGGCGCGCAGTGTAGCATCTCGCATGTACGTTGGATGGTATAAGCTAACCACCTCGCCTGCCTCCCCAACCTCCCGGGATTCGGGGAAGCGGTTGCCTGTCTCAATCCGCCTCCTGCTCGTCCAGCCGCATGCGTTTGCGCGCGTTGTTCAACAGGACAAGGCCCTGATCGACAAGCGCGCGGTTGGCCGGGTCGTTTCGCCAGCGGGAGACTCCTGACGGGTGCGGCAGCGGCACGATCGGGACGTCTCCGTGTTCGGGAGCCGCCTGCTGAAGCGTGCCGACGAGCTGGCCGAGCGTGAGCTTGCGGGATCCCGGGATGAGCGCGACCGCCGACAGGCGACCGAGCGTGACGATCAACTCTGGCCTGACAAGCTCAAGTTCCCGCTCGAGATGATCGTTGCAGAGCCGGATCTCGGCCGCTGATGGCGCCCGATCTCCATTGCTGCCTGGAGCCTTGCCCGGAAAGCACTTGGTCAGACTCGTCAGGTACCACGTCTCGAAGAATGCCTCCGCCGGGAAGCCGGCCTGCTCCATCCAGCCACGCAGCAAGACTCCGGACGGACCGCTCCACGGGATGTTGCGTTCGTGCGCACGAGCTCCCGGCGCCTGGCCCACGATCATCACTCGCTGCCGTGCATATCCCCGGAATATGGGGTTCGCCACGGCAAGATAGCCGGCCCCGACGCACCGCGTGCAAGCACGCATGACCGTTTGATACCCGGCCAACGACCCGGCTGTATCCTCCATCGTTCGTGCTGGTGTATCGTTCATCCTTATAATCGTCCGTCTATCGCCCACTCGTCCTTATCGGAGTCGTTGAACCCCCATGAGCAAGATACCGCCCGCCCCATCTTACACATCCGATCCGCCGGTATCCCACGACCGGGATGCGTCTGGCGCTCGTCCGCGCCCGGGCCATGCGCCGGTGGTCGTTGTCGGCTCGCCCTATTTTCTCGTGATCGTCGCGCTCTACGTGACATCCCTGATTACGGCGAACATCCTTGCAATCAAGATCTTGCATGTCGGACCGTGGGTCGCCGATGCGGGAACACTGACATTCCCGATCGCCTACATTGTGGGCGACATCCTGACCGAGGTGTATGGCTACGGAACTGCTCGCCGGGTCATCTGGCTGGGCTTCATCTGCAACCTGATCGCCGTCGGCACAATCCAACTGGCGATGGTTATGCCTGCCGATCCCAGTTGGGATGGAGGCGAGGCCTTCAATCGGATCTTCGGATCGGCCCCGCGAATCCTCTTCGCTTCGGCCTGCGCCTATATCGTGGGCGAGTTCATGAACTCCTACATCCTCGCGCGCATGAAGGTATGGACTGACGGCCGGTTCCTCTGGACGCGAACGATCGGCTCCACGATCGTTGCCGAAGGGCTCGATTCGACAGTCTTCGTGCTGATCGCATTCGCTGGCACGATGAGCAGCAGCATCTTGTGGCCGATGATCTATACCAACTGGATCCTGAAAACGGCCTATGAAACAATCTTCACCCCGGTCACCTATCTCGTGGTGAACAAGCTGAAGCAGGTCGAGGGGGTGGACGCCTTCGATCGAGGCACGAATTTCAATCCGCTGGCGGTCAACATCGCGCGGTGATCGCCGGAAGGCCGGGAGGCCGGGAGGATGTGATCCGCGCCTTGATTCAGCCTGGCCTGGCCTGGACAGCGTTTGTCAGTCGTGGCCCATCTCCATCATCCTGATTGCCATGATAAGACCAAGGCTGATCGACCGGTTATGACGCACCCCGCGGGCGCGCTTTTTACCTGTCATTCCAGCAACGGCGCTGGCCACGGCGCCGGAGCAAGGATGTAGTAGAGGCCGTGCGGAAGAAGTTGCTCGCATGCGCGCCACATGCTCACGACCTTATCATCTCTCAACGTTGGAGACACCTTTCCTGCAGTGCGCTTTAGGGAATCTATATAAATATATATATTCAGGAGGACACTGGGAGGGGTGGACATTCGCGGATATCAAGCAGCCTCTCAGCTCTCCTCCAATTCCAATAACGATTGGCGGAAGCGTGGTCGCCTGAGTGATCGTTCGGTCATGAGATCGACCTTTCTGCCGAACGGCTCCGCGACCCCGAATCATTTTTGATGAAGGCATTGGCGACGCCGCCAGCTTCCCGATGGCTTCATGGCGAGCGAACGCCTGCCCTCGCAGCACGAACGAGCGAAGCCGAATGGGCTCGTCCGCGCTGCGAGGGGAATCTCCGCCGAATGGGTCGAGACAGCTCGCGTCGGAGAATCCACCTCAGGAGAGATTTCTCGACAGGCTCCGGCGCAACTGCCCGTCGCGCTGCTGAAATGACGAAGGTAGGCGTTGGCGGCAGTGCAAGCGCGTGAGGTCTCGAAAGGCTGCAGTGCAGCTGCGTGGAGTGCTGCTCGATGAGGCTTCCGAAATGACGGTAAGCGCCCGGATGTTGTTCGAACGATCCGGGCCAAGGCATCCGCGAGATCGAGGCCGCGTTCAAGGTATGCGGGGCTGCGACCGGCAAAGTCTACGAGGAAGTCCAGATCACTGGTCTGCGCATCGAATGGAATGGCGCTTCAGCGTCATCCTCTCTGACAACATCCGGCTCGAACGTTACAGGAATGTGACGGCTCGATACCGCTTACCGCATGCACTTACGAATGTTCACGCACAATGCGATGGATAGCGGCGTGCTCGGCATCAGCACGCTCGGTGGCGGCTGCCAGACCGCGTTCCGGGACGTCCCGATAGATGGTGTGCATCCGTCCAGGTGCCTCGGGGTCGATCGCGTACGCCTCGTGCCAGATGCCGACCATGCCCGAATCGCCGATCCCGTGATTGAACGTTTTCCAGCTCCTGGCATGCCCGAACGAGGTGTCCTGAGCATACGCCATCAGCGTTTCCATGCTGCTCCAATACTGCAGGACCGTGATCTCGCGACCCTTCCGCGACGTGGTCGACAAGAGCAGACCGGATTGGGGCCGGGCTCGCTGCTCGCGGATCATTCGATCCAAGGAGCGCCACAGCGGCAACCAATGCCGCACCTGACTCCAGCGGTTGATGCGCATCCCGAACAAGAAGACGACCGTTCCCGGTGGTGGGGTCGCGACGAATCTCCCGCGAATGATCTCCCCGGTTTCGTCGCTAGTCCTGTCTGATGATGAACTTATTGCCGTTGTCATGGTCCTGCTGTGCCCCGATCAGATCGACATCCCGAGTGGCAAATGATGGATTCATTCTGACATGGCGACACCGTTGTCGGTCGGTGCACCACGACGGTGAATCGGCTGCTGACCCATGCTGTGGGCTGGACGATTGAAGGTTGCCCTGGCCATGCCAAATGGCGGCATGTTGACGTAGACGATATGCGATGTCTCCGGATCGACCACATAGGCTTCGTGCCAGATTCCGACGGAGGGGTTCTCGTGCCCAACGCGGGAGTTGAACCGCTTCCATGCGGGCAGATGCGCGGCATCCCTCGACGTGGCGTAGGCCATCAACTGTTCGATGCTCGCCCAGTATTGCTGGACCATCACCGATCGCCATCCCAGCCACGAGGTGGCTCCCAACATGCCGAGTTCCGGATTCTTTCCCAGTTCGACCAGCATCGGACCCATCGCCGCGGCGACTGGACCCCATTTTGGAACGTTCCAGGCCTGGTTGATACGCATGCCGATCAGGAAGACGACCGTCCCCGCTGGGAAATCGGCGCGAAAGCGTCCGGCTTGTGGACCGTTGGATGTCATCTGCTCAGTCATTGTTCGTTCCTTGTGGGTTGAATCTGGAAAACGTTTCGTGCCTTGAAGAGTTGCCAGGTGAGGAAAAACACAGCCCCGCAGAGGATCAGTGCTCCGATTCCGGTCAGCGCTGTCCCTGCTGAGCCGTGTCCATCGGTGCCGATTGCCATGTGCAGGAAGAATCCACCGGAAACTCCCGCCACACCGAGCGCGTAGACGATCCATGCCCGGACCTGGGCGCGGTAGGAAAGGTTAGTGTGTCCCAGGGAATGGCTGTAAAGGAGGCCAACGACAGTCAGAACGCCGGCATGCGCGTGACCGGCGCGAAAGAACTGTTCCTGGAACGGAGAGAGATGACCGCCGCCGGAGAGCATGCGGAGCAGGGAGTAGCCACCAAAGCCGACGGCAATGAGCAGGACCCACGAGACGGCAGCCAGGAGGTTCTGTGGTCCGCCCTCTCGGTCACTGGAGGGTGGTGCGGGTAGGGGGTTTCCGAGCGTGTCAGGTGTTGTCACGACATGGCTCCTTGGAGAATCCGGGCCGCGTGCAGGGTGAATGCATGCACGTTCAGGTCGACAGTGTGGATGATTGCTCAGCCTGCGCACTTCTATCGTTCAAGGAGGTATAGAGGGGGAGCACGCCGGTGCGCGGAGAATACCGGTTTCAGCGGGCTCCGTCGGCTCAGGCGGTTCTGGAGAGCGTGGCAAGGCGGATCTGGACCCATGGACGATGGTTGCGAGCACTCATGCCGGCGATCGACGATTCCCCTGTGAAAACGCCTGTCTCGGGGACGATCATGTGAAGGGCTGCAACAGACACAAGGCGTACGAACCACGATCCAATTCCTTCGAATGAATAATGAGTGATCACAACCATATTGCGATCAAGACTCACATTGGAATTCACCAGGCAGGGGTCAAACGGTGCGCGGTCAGTGAGCGATCTTCACTAGTTGATATGGCGGGAGTTGACCGGGCAAACGCGTGCTGACGCTTCCATCTTCCTCCAGGGGCACCATCAGGAACGCGCGTGCCCACGGTTCGGTCATGAACTCATCACCCGCCCGGATCGAGGCGGCGACCATCAGCATCATGCCGTAGGCGAAGTGCTGTCGCACGTCGTTGATTCCCGCCCCGGTGGTGTGCCACACCCAGTCGAACATCTCCTTAAGCCCAGCGTGGGCCGCGGTCCGAATGTCCTCGTCCTCCGCCGAACCGAATGCCTGCAGCACGAGACGAAGGTCGTTGACGTCCTCCACGAGGCCGAGAAACGATTCTCCCATTGCAAACAGGCGGTCCGCCGGAGTAGGCGGCTGCGGCCGGTTCTCTTCGTCGAGGCGCGCGTTGGCGGTCATCCACGTCGACAGGATGTTCGCGCAGACCCGATGGAAGGCAGCCAGGAAGATCGCTTTCTTGGTCCCGAACAGGCGCAGGACATACGGCTGGGAAATGCCCGCATCCACCGCGATCCGCTCGGTCGAGCCACCGTGATAGCCAAACGTGGCAAACTCGACGATTGCTACCGCGATCACGTCCTCCCGCCGTTCGTCGGCGGTCTTCCTTTTGGCCGGCGGCTGCCCGTTTGTTGCCGATGATGTATTCACGTGGGTGTATCCTCTGTCGGCGGAGTGCACCATGAAGCGCTAACGTCCGTGGGCTCCTGTTATGGTTGTGAGTGTACACTATCAAACAGGATTGTCAACGACTGGCAGTCGGAGATGAGCACATGAGGCGCAGCAAGGATATGATGGCGCACACATGCTCTGGTGGCAGTGACCATTCGCAGGAGTCCGTCAGTCTGTTTGGATCATGGCGACTGCGTGGCTCTCGTGCCGCTGCAACGCACGTGCGCCAGCGGTCGTCATGAGCAACCTTCGCTTTCAGTTTCGGGCACAGCGTGTCAGCAGGAGTAGGCATTCACATGGGAACCGACGTTTCCTCTTCTTCATCCACACGTGCAGCGAGCGGAGATGGGTTCGGCGCGGCGAAGTCCGGAGCGGTGGACGGGATTGCTGCCTGGCCCTTGGCGCGGCCAACGTACGCCTCGCTCGAAGCCGCCGCGCAGGGTGAGGCGGCGCGCTGGAACGTGCCAGGCGTCTCGGTTGCCGTCCTGCATGATGGGGTCATCGAGAAATATGCGACCGGCGTCACGAGTATCGTCACTCGGCAGCCAATGACGACGGATACGATCTCGCAGATCGGATCGATCTCCAAGGTCTTTGCCACGACCGTGGCCATGCAACTCGTCGACGAGGGATTGCTCGATCTCGACGTGCCAATCACGAGGTATGTGCCCGAGTTGCCACTCGCTGATGCCAAGGCGCGAGCGAATCTCACGATGCGCCACCTCCTGTCTCACAGCGGCGGCTTCGAGGGCGACCGTTTCCTCGATTATGGTCGCGGTGACGACGCGACGACATTGTCGATGCTGGCGATGGATACCCTCAAGCAGTGGTTTCAGCCAGGAGAACTGTTCTCCTATTGCAATGTGGCCTTCTATCTGGTTGCGCTCGTGATCGAGCGAATCACGGGTGAGGTCGCCGAGGACGTCGTCCAGAAGCGGCTGTTCGATCCACTCAAGCTGGAAAGTGCAACCTACTTCGCAGAAGATGCGATTACCTGGCCGCACGCGATCGGTCATTACTTGCGCGATCGGGAGAAGGGCTTCGAGATCGCGCGGCCCTATTCCTTTCCGCGACAGGTCAATTTGTGCGGCAACATCGTGGCGACCGCAGAGCATCTGATCCGGTTCGCACAGATGCATATCAACGACGGCGAGCTCGATGGCGAGCGGATTCTTTCCGCCGAATCCGCCCGGCTGATGCGTACTCCCTATATCGATGCCGGCGCCGCATATCGCACCTACGGTCAGGGGTGGTGCATCTGGAACTACCCGGACTTCAAGACCGTCGAGCACGGTGGGGCGACAATGGGGTTTCGCGCCCATCTGACCACGATCCCGGAGAAGGGATTCGCGATCGCCACCCTGACCAACGCCGATAGCGGATCGTCGGCGATGCAGGATCTCGAGGAGTGGGCGTTCGATCACTATCTCGGTGTTGCACGGCCCAAACCGGACGCCACCACCCGCTCGAAGAAGGAACTCGACAGTTTCACGGGGATCTTCTCGCGACACGATACCCGCATCACGATCACGCGCAAGGGTGAGCAACTTCAGGTCACATCGATCGACATCAGTGAAAAGACTGGTGAGGAAGAAGATGGTCTGGCGTTCTCGCTGGTTCCGATCAAGCCATCCAAAGCCAACCGCTTTCGGGTGCCAGAAGGACAGGCATTGGGAATGGTTGTCGATTTTCCGGATTTGCCGACCCAGGACCATCCAGATCGCCTGCTGGTCAGGATCGGTGGCAGGCTCGCCGAGCGGTTCGGCGCGAATGACGGCGAAGCGATCCCCGATGGCAAGGTGAAGAACGGCAAGAAATCCGGCAAACGGTCGGGTAAATCGAAGAAGTAGACACCCGGCACAGGTGTTTGAATGACGAGGAAAGTTGCCGCGCACCTTTCCCACAGGAGCAGCTTACCTATGGCACGCACACCCACATCTGATCCCGGAATCGCCGACGCTCCAGCCTGGCCGCTGGCCCGGCCGACGTACGCGTCGCTCGAAGCCGCCGTGCAGGGCGAGGCATCGCGCTGGAACGTCCCGGGAATGAGCGTCGCGGTCCTTCACGACGGCAAGGTCGAATCAGTGGGGACCGGTATCACCAGCATTGCCACGCGCCAGCCGGTCACACCGGCGACGATCTTTCAGATCGGGTCGATCTCGAAGGTCTTTACCGCCACCGTTGCCATGCAGCTCGTGGACGAAGGAAAGCTCGATCTGGACGAGCCGATCATCACCTATGTGCCAGAGCTTCCGCTCGCTGATCCCAGCACGCGCACCGGGATCACGTTGCGTCATGTCTTCTCACACTCGGGAGGATTCGAAGGCGACACGTTCACCGATTTCGGACGGGGGGACGAGGCGAACGCGACGGCAGTCGCTGAGTTCGGTTCGCTGAAGCAATGGTTTGCCCTCGGTGAACTCTTCTCCTACAACAACAACGGCTATACGCTCGCCGGGCTTGTGATCGAGCGCGTGACCGGACAGCCCTTCGAGCAGGTGGTCGAGGAACGACTCTTCAAGCCGCTTCAGCTGGACAGCACTGTCTATTTTGCCGAGAACGCAATTACGTATCCTCATGCCGTGGGACATTATCTGAGAAAGCGGGAAGAAGGTCCGGCTATCGCCCGTCCGTATTCATTTCCCCGTCACATCAACGCCCCGGGAGGGATCATCGCGACCGCCGGAGATCTGATCCGCTTCGCGCAGATGCACATCGCGGGTGGCGAACTCGATGGCGCCCGCATCATATCGCAGGAGTCTGCCGAACTGATGCAGACTCCGTACATCAACTCCTGGGATCAGAACTGCAGCTTTGGTCAGGGATGGTACATCACCGAATACCCTGATCTGAAAATCGTTCAGCATGGCGGTTCGACCATGGGATTCCGGGCGATGCTCAGGTTCGCTCCCGACCGCGGTTTCGCGATTGCACTCCTCGCGAACGGAGACAGCGGCACATCGGCCTACGATTCCATCCACGAATGGGCGCTTCAGCATTACCTTGGTTTCACGATGCCAAAACCCGCCGCGATCACCCTCCCGGACGCGGAACTCGATCGTCTCGCAGGCTTGTATGGGCGGCAGAACATCCGCATGGACGTTACGCGAGAAGGCGAGCGTCTTCGGCTTCGATCCTTCGAGATCGATTCCGAAACCGGCGAGGAGAAAGAGGACGGCCCCTTCTCTGTCGGCGCGCCGCTCTCGCTGGAAGCAATCGAATCCACACGAACCCACGATTTTCAGGTCGTCGGCGGACCGATGGATGGCGCGATCATCGACTTTCCTCCCTCTCCCACAAAGAACGATCCCGACCGTATCCTGATTCGGGTGGGGGGGCGCATGTCGGAACGTCTGGGTACCAAGCCAGAACCTGACCGTGCGAGAAGCAAGGCATCTGTCGGCGCCAGGGCGTCCAAATCCCGAAAGGAAAGCGGAGGATCCTTAAGCACAGACGTTCCTGAAGATGCCATCGGTGACGACGACGAAGCCAAAAGCAGCAAAAGCACCAGGAAGTCCAAATCGAAAAACACCTGACGCTCTATCGTGCCTGCCTGCCTGATTCACTGGGAACGCGCACCGGCAACCGAACATCCTGCCGACCGCGTTCTCTCGCGTCATCCGGGCAGCGGCACCGGGCAGCGGCACCGTAGTAACGCGAGGGACCATTCCGGGAGAATCGAGCGTCTGCCTTCTCCATTCACTGCACCTATCAGAAGTTGCGCCCATTTCGGAGCGGCACCCTGGGCGCCGGGCTTGAACCGCAGGAGATATTCCTGTCATTCGAGCCCGGCAGATCATCAACGTTATGGAGCGGTGAAAATCTCGACCCGAGTGGCAGAGCCGGGCAACGTCTGGACCGTGAAGGAGATCAGGATTGGATCTCCGACCAACTCGAGCAGATCGCATGTATAGATGCCGGGCAGCACCCAGACATAATCTCCCTCCTCGATCTGGTCTTGCCAGATCACGGTCCCGTCCTGCGCCTTGAGCACGTAGATCTCGCCTGCGCCCTGCGGGAACTTGATCAATGAGCCACGAACAAAGGTCGTGCGATCGGCTTCGATATTGACCCGAATCGCGGTCACCTTGCCACTTGGGTTCGTCCAGGAGAGATCGCACACGCCTACCGGCGTCTCCACCTTGTTGGATTTCTGGGTAAAGGTAACGGTGAACGCTTTTCCGCCGTTCGGGTTACTGTCCGTCGCACCCTGGCCCTTGCAGTTGACGGTGGCAAGGGGGAATAATCCGCCGATGGATTCGATTTCGAGGAAGCCCGTCGTCTTTACCACCTGAAGTTTTTCGAGGAAGGTGAAGAGTGCCGCGGAAAGTTCTCCGGCATTCTGGGCACCCAGAATCTGGCCGCCGGTATTTTGAGCGATGCAACTCGTTATCCGGAGTTCTTCCTGGTCCAACCCAAGGCCCACGACATAGGCGGTAACCCCGGCCTTGCTTTGCTTGAGGGCGGTGGCAAGCGCACACGGATCGCTTCCACAGGTCTCCAGGCCGTCCGTAACCAGGATGATCGCGTTGGTCACCGTTGGCGAGGCTGCGGGGAAATCCGCGCCCGCCTTCTGTAACGAGAGGCCAATTGGAGTCCAGCCGACTGGGGCGTAGTTTGCGACCTGCTTGCCCAGCGCTCCCTTGTCGACCCCCTTGATCGGCACCGTCAGGTCGGAGGACTTGCAGCTTTCGGCCTTGCCTGCGTCCGTATTATTTCCCTTGTGACCAAATACACGGAAGCCAACGTTGATTTCCGGCCGATCCTGGGGGATGGCCTCAATGACCTGGTTCAGGACTTTCTTGGCTGCATCAATCCGTGATTCGCCCGTGTTGGTTTGTTCCGCCATGGAACCCGAGGAGTCAAGGATCAATTCGACATTGACCTGTGTTCCCGCCGGAGTCTGGGCGGCAACCGGTTGGGGGGTTCGGAACGCGATACCCGCACCCACCATCGACAACAACAGCCCGAAGACGATTACCTGAACAAACCAGGTATGAGCGCGCGGTCGTACCCCCATCTGCCTCTTCCTCTCATGACGGTGCTCTCGCACCTCCACTTGTCCACACCAATGCACACTAGGTTGAGTCTGCTCAAAGATGTTATGAAGCAAAATACATGCCGTGCCAACAGCCGAGCCAGCAGGAACAATCAGGTTCCGGCGGGGGCCCGAATTGTGCGTATATCAGACAATCGGAATGAGATTGGAAACGACGTGGCTTCGCGAGGCAATGCGTGCCGGAAACATGGGTTCGGACCGGACAGGCTAGTTGAGTTGTCGGATGCTGGGGCGGCTCGAGTCGATAACGAGGGGGCAGGTTCATGCGTAAGCAGTCGCTCAATGTAGTCATGGTTTTGGCTCTGGCGCTCAGCCTGATCGCGTCGATTGGAGCCGTCCATGCGCGGGCTCAGTCCAGTGGTCCGCCGATCGAGAACTCGCAGGCGACGCCGTCGTCCGGAAACGCCAGTGGCGGCCCAACTGTTCAGGTCAGCGCCAACCTGGGTAACAATACTCAGCAACCCGACTATCCCCAAGAGATTGTGATCGGGACGGCACGGTATCTTTTTGACCGAATTGTGCCGCTCAGCCCGCAGGATCTGAACCAGATCGCCCAGGGGCAGAGTCTGCTCGTCTTTGCACGTGAGCAACAGGAACCTTTCGGGATGATTTATGTCTCGGTGCCGAACCGGGGTAGCGACGAACTGGGCCGGTATCTGCCGGAACATTCCGATGATCCTGCTGCAGCATGTCCCGCCGAAGCGGCCGCAATTGGGCAGCTGGACGCGGGAGGCACCTCATACGCGTTTGCGGGCTACGAGCCGGATCTCACCGCCGATCTGCTCCTGGAGGTCGCCAACAGCAATGGCCAGCCCGTCTACGCCGACCCCAGTGCCACTCAGCCATATCCCGAGTTGTTCGTCGCAGATCCGAATGGTCTGCTGCGGTTCCTGATATTAGATGGTGATGGTCGACCGGCGGAGTTAACGGACTCACTCGCATTCGGAGGACGTGAATCCACATTCACCGCGGATGTGAGCAACCAGGTGGACGTGAATACGCTGACCAAGGTTGGCTGTGCCGGTCCGTTTCCGACGTATACCGGTCCGGATGCGACGGGCGGGAGCGGGACGCAACTCTATGCCCTTGCCGGCACGCATCTCTTTTCGTTCCAGGGAGAAGGTGGTACACCAGAACCGGCCAGCCCACCCACGTCACCGGACGCATCAGCCAGCCCACCCGGATCTCCAGGAGTTGCAGCCTCTCCCGCGAATGAGGCAAGTCCCACAGTGCCGCCGATCGAGACCCAGTCAGCGACTGCTGTGCCGACCGAAACCTCCGCTCCGACCGATGTCCCCACGGAAGTTCCGACAGCGACCGAGGCTCCCACCTCAACCCCCATCCCAACGGAAGCTCCGACAGCGACGGGTATGCCGACCGAGGCTCCCACCTCAACCCCCATCCCAACGGAAGCTCCGACAGCGACGGGTATGCCGACCGAGGCTCCCACCTCAACCCCCATCCCAACGGAAGCTCCGACAGCGACGGGTGTGCCGACCGAGGCTCCCACCTCAACCCCCATCCCAACGGAAGCTCCGACAGCGACGGGTGTGCCGACCGAGGCCCCGACAGCGACAGATGTGCCGCAGGCGACCGCTCCTGCTGCTACATCTTCCGCCGCACCAGCACCGGTGCTCCCAACGACAACTGCTGCCACCGCTACGGCTACCGTCACCATACGGTCCGATCAGGCAAGCCCGTCAGCAGCGCCAGTGGGGACCTCCCAGATGGCGGAGGAGGCAGGACTTCCCTCACGGGTCGAAGTCGAGCACACCAGTTACGTGTTCAGCCAGGTTGCCGTCGATGTGGACATTCAGACACTCGTCCAGGTCAGCGTGATCCAGGTTCAGGGGGGTGACGTGACCGTCTATGCGGCACAGAAGGTCGCGGGAGTCGCACCCCAGTTGTATTGCGTCAAGGCCGGCAGGGATGTGACAGGGCTCTACCTGCCGGTCGCCAGCACGCGGCCGGCACCGCCGCCAAGCCTGCCTGCCGTGGTCAACGTGCCCGGTTCCACGTATGTTTTCAATGAGGTCGACGTCAACGTCGATATCCAGACACTGGTTCAGGTACAGGTGATCGTCGTTCAGAATGTTCAGGTCACGATCTATGCCGATTCGAACGTTCAGGGAGTGCCACCTCGACTCTACGCCGTCGTGCCGGGAGGACAGGTGGTGGGCCAGTATGTCGACGCATCATTGCTCCCTGCCGCCGTTCAGGCGCAACCGATCCCGACCGCGCAGCTCCAGCCGCCAGCCGTCGTGTCCACGCTGCTGCCAAACGTGCCGCCTCCAGCCGCATCGACCGCCGTGCCAACAAACCTATGTACCGGTGAAGCAGGAGCGATTGACGCACGTGGTCTCCCGACGCATCTGCCGAATCGGATTCAGCAGAGCGGTATCGCCTATTCCTTTGTGCGGATCGACACGCTCGATGCAGGCGGCACCTTGACTCGCATCGGATGCATTGGACCGTTCGAGGCCGTCAGTACCGATCAGGCGGATCGTTCACAGGTCATCTACCTGCGCGCCACCGGACAAGGAGCAAGCCAGCAACTGTATCGTTTCGAGGCAGCTGTCACCTTCCAGGTGCAGATCGAGGTCACGGGTCGCCCAGACCTGATCAGCTCCGGTGACCAGCCGGACGAGCAGTACCAGCTGCAACAGATCTGGCAGCCGGCCATCCACGCCAGCACGACTGTCATCCTCTTTGTCGCCGATCTCAAGGAAGCGACACCGGCCACGTTCTACGCCGTCAATGTCCACAATACGGTGGTGGGTGAGGTGATCGGCGAATACCAGCTACAGGAAGAGTCCGCGCAGCCATCGGAGGCAATGGTGAAGGCCGCAGGCCAGGCCGAGATGAACCCCGACCTGACCGTCGATGGCCAACGGTATCTCCTCGTGAATATCTACACGCCCGTGGGAACCACAACCAACGGCTTCGTGACGCTCTTCGCGGCGAGTCAGGATGGTCATGCCGACATCCTTCTCGGTCGTGACAAACGGCGACCAGAACTGTTCGTCTATCGGAGTAATGCACCTGCGCCGACTGGTGGCTAGGAAAGCGCTCCGCTAGCCGAAGCAACCTTCTGAATAACCGCTTTGTGGTGGAGGGCCCGATGCAGCTTACGGTGCAGCCGCTGACATGGAGCCGGCAATCCGCAGTGAAGCAGCGGATCAGTCCAACAGGGTGATTGTGGGGTAATGGGTACACCTTTCAACCGCCGTTCCCACGATGTGCCCGGGTTTCTACGATGGGGTGGGGCACAGGGAGACGCATACCGTTGTGGAAGGAGCTAGAATGTCCCACGCCAGGATGCGCGGGACATTGGACCAGAGGCGTCATGGAATAGCAACGACGGTACGGTTTCCGGTTTGTGGTCAGGGGATTTCATCGATCAGCCAGCGCCCTTCGACCAGCACGAAAACGACGGTCGCTTTCTGGGCGCCTGCATCCGGAGCACCGGCGGCGGGCGTTCCTCCCGGCATCGTGACCGGATGCATGTGTGTGGCGGGATCATCGAGAATGACCGTCGCCGAGATGCGCCCATCGCTGAGCTTGGTGATGTCCTGCACGTCGAGCAGAGACATCCAACTGGTTTGCGGAAGTGCTTGTGGCTTCCGCGTCGCCATCTGAGCAAACGATGGTGATACGCCCTGCGGGAACGACACCTTCAGGTTGGGGTCGCTGAAGAGTGCCAATCGACGCATCGTATCCACTGCGTTGGTACAGGCAACCATCTCCTCGACCGTTTTGATGACCTGGCTCTGTGTCTCGGTATCGATCGTGGGTTCGGAAGCCGGCTGGAGCGGCTGTTTGGCACCCGACGAAGAGGCCGCCGCTACAGGTGGCTGGATGGCCGCGGGCCCAACCAACGCCTCGACATCGGCGATCGTTCGCGGTGGGATGGTGCAGCTCGACGGATTCGGAATCGATGCCGCCGTCCCGAGGCTCTGCTGCTGATTCTTGATGTATGCCAGCACGTCTCGTACATCCTGGTCCGAGAGCACACTTTGGAATCCTGGCATGCCCGTGCCCTGCTTGCCCTGTTCGATCCAGTACACCATGTCCTCGTCCGAATGAACCATCGTGTGCGGCTGCGAGAAATTCGCTGGCGGCGGCTGCATCCCCGCCCCGGCAGGACCGTCACCGCGAAGGTCGGCGCCGTGACACGACAGGCAATTGGTGGTGTACACTCCCTTGCCACGTTCAACCATGGCGATATCGTTCGGATTCACCGCTCCGTCACCTGCCGCGACGGCAAGAATCGGGTCGACCCGCGCCTGCATCAGCAACAGGATGCCGAGTACGATCGCGGCGGCGCCAAGGCCTCCGCTCTCCTTGCGGAGCCGTGTCCGACCAGCATAACCGGCGAATGCGAGCGACCCGAAACCAATCAGAATCAGAAGCAATCCGGTGACGCCACCGGTCGTGTTGAACCGCCATGGTGCTCCTGGCACATCGACCTTGGGTGCGGTCGAACCGATGGTTGTCTCCACCGAACCTTCGACCTGATCCTTCCCGGCTTCGCGCAGGATCATGGTGATCTTCCAGTCACCGGTGATGCCGAGATCGCTCCCGTGGTATTCGAAGGCGTTGCCTGCGGCGCGAGACAGGGTCACCTCCCTGGTCCCCAGCTTGTCGTTGGAGGACATCGAGAGGCGAAGAAGCGCCTGCGTTTCCGTTGGCAGGGACGATCCGCCTACTTCGAGGCGAAAATGGTTGACGCCTGCGATTCCAGGCGCGATGAGCAGTTTGGCGCGAGGATCGGTATCGGCATACGTGATGGCGATCTGTTTCGATCGCTCGATCAAAACATCACGAGCCGGTTCCTGACTCGTCATCTGACCGACCGCTCCCAGCATTGCCAGGATCAGCACGAGCTCTGCGGTAACGGTCCATTTCAACCGCGTGCTCCACAGCGCGGAGACGCTATCGCTGATCTTGTGTTTCATGCCCCGTTCGATCACGAACAGGTTGACCCCCGCGATAATGAGCACGACGACCAACAGGCTGAGCTTCACGATAAGTGACTGGCCATACCCGGTGTGGATCAGCGCATGAAGGTTCCCGACCTGCAACCAGCCGGCGTAGAACCCGGTCAGGCCCAACGACGCGACCGCAACGATCGCAACCAGGGAGAACCGGGGAATCGCAACGATCAGGACCTCGCGTCGTTGTCCGGGATCGAGTTTGCGGAGCATCGGGAAGAGAACGGTCACCAGGATGAAAATGCCCCCGATCCATGTTCCGGCAGCGAGGAGATGGATGAAATCGGCCGTGAGGGCAACCCCTCTGCCAACCGGTTGCGCGGACGCATGGGAGATCAGGCTGAACGGAATGGGCAACGTTACCGCAACTACCCCTGCGGCAATTGCTTCGACTCGGCGATGGCGGATGAACCACCATGCGCTGGCACTCAGGATCAATCCTTCCAGAACGATCAAGCCGATCCGTAACAGCCACAGGCGACCGAACCTGGTCTGTCCCAGGGTATTCATCACGTTCTCGAAAAAGGTTCCGTTCGAGAGCGAGAGTGCCTGCACGACGAGCGCGAAGCTGGAACCCAGCACGGCCAGGAAGAACGCGATCACGGCATACCGCCGCATGCGGCGGGTAAATGCCGGTCCATGTCGCCAGACATGGGAAAGCGATGGACGGATCACGATTGTCCAGATCGGCCACGTCGCGAGGAACGCGGCCAGCCCGACGAGTGCAGCCCACCGTGAAGCCGTTTTGAGCCATTGGGGAGGGCCACCCCCGACATTGTCGGTGGGGATGGCGACGACACTCGAGACGTCTGCGACCGTCCCGACCGTGAAGGTGAAATAGCCCTGGGCGGTGTGACCATCATCGTTCGAAAGCGTTCGCCAGAGCATGGAGTAAGTCCCGTTGGGTAGACCAGCCGGGATCTGAAGGATCATGGTGTAGTCGTCGGTGCCAGGTCCGAGCGTGGTGTCCCGTAGCTGTCGACCTTGACTGTCGAAGAGTTCGAGGCTGCTTTCCGAGCGTTCGAGGCGTTCGGTGAAGGTGGCCTGCACGGAAGCGGGCATGGTGGGAATGATATCGCCGTTGGCGGGGGTGCTGGATTGCAACTGCGCATGTGCTTCGGCGGCATGAGGCATGGCAAAACCGGCGATGCCGGTGAGCATCACGCCAAGCATAACGGCCATCACCAGGCGGCGTCGCAATTCCGGCAGCCCGACACCGCGCGTCCGGAGAGGTGGAGACATAACAAACCTTGTTCTCGGATGGGCGTGGATGCGGTATCGCTCGATACCGCATCCACGCTGGGATTGGGTGGGAGAGGGCAGGCGGTCAGCAATACGGAATGTACTGTAAGCCTGCCGCCCGCATCCTGGTCCTGTGGCAAATGGTTGGAAGGATCGATGTGGACGCGATGATAGACCACGTTCTTACTCGAGCCGACGTGTGCCAATGCTCCTGCCGAAGCGGGCGGCTTGTTGAAGCGCCATCTTCAGCAGGAGGGGATCTGTGTATTGCCTACTTGGCGGCCGGGAACTCGTAGTCGGTGCGCGGAGCAACGGAGTCGAAACCATTCGGTGATGAGGTGAAGGTCTCATCGATCGTCGTGCCATCGACGGTTCCGAAGAAGCGGAACGCATAGTCACCCGGTTGGGTCGGGATGAAGACAGCCTCATATGAGCCGTCTGTCTTCCAGACCGGGGAAAGAGCGACTTCCTTCTTCTGGTCGCCAACGATGATTTCTGCCTTGAGCGTCAGGTCGAGACCGGTTACCGGCTTGTCGGCCTTGGTGACCTCGAGGCTGATGCCGTTGGTATCACCCTGGATCGCCGGTTCGTCGAGGAACCCGACGACGAAGACATAGTCCGTCGCGACCTTGCGGCTCTCGTGTGCGGATGCGCTGAACGGCATCAGCATGCTTGTCATGGCGAGCATGGCAGCTGCGATCAGGACGAGGATATGGGGGCGAGGAAACGTGGATCGGAATGACATGTGGAAGCACTTTCTGCATGGCGCAAACGAAAGGCCATACCACCACCGTGACGGATGGGGCAAGGTTCGCTCGCTAACGACAATCTGGCGTATCAGATGCAGAAAATCACGCGCGGCGGCGGCGGTTCGAGCCGTGAGACGAGACCGGTGAGGCGTGACTGCGAGAACCACAACGTTCGCACGATCGAGAAAGAGGCGACCAGAATCAGCATCATGCCGATCGATGCGATGGCCGAACCCTGATCGAGTGCTGGCTTGAGATCTGTCAGTTGGGGGGTATCGGGGCCGGCGCTTGGCTCGGCTGAGGCGATCGACGTTGGCACGGTCGCAGAATCCCCGGACGCGCTAGTATCTGCAACCTGGTGAGCAGCCGCCAAGGGAATGTCTGCCGCAATGAACGGGGATATCGCCGCCTTCATCCCCGACAGGGCCGGAGCATCTTCCGCAGCATGTCGATCCGCGATTCCTTCGGCATGCTCGTGAGGCTCACCGGTGATCAACTCGATCATGCCCTGGAAGAAGGCGTGCGGATGAGGTGATTCCGTGCCGGCGCGATAACTGACAGGCATCAGAAGCAACAGGGAGACCATTCCGAGCATTCCCATCGTGCGCCACGATGTCCTGCGCGAGAATTGGTGCCTGTGCCCGTCCGATGCTCGAATGAAGGTGGGTCCGTCCAGTTGCACGCTCTGTTACTGTCCCAAGCTCTCATGAATCATGACGGTGCATTTTGCTGATTGCAGGTCGCCGGGAATGACATGTCGTGCCGCCTGCATCACACATCTGTGCGCGTCATCTCTCTTCGCAAGCGTAGCACATGCCCGGCGGGAGTTCGGGCGAGCATGCATGGTGGAGGGGAGGGGAGGGGAGTATCGGCCTGCTGCATCGCATTAAATCGCATTAAATGGAGTGTTGGCATCCGAAAACCATCACCGCCTCTTCGTTCATCTCGTCATTGCGGCAGCGCGACGGGCAGCGCGACGGGCACAGCTGCCGGGAATTCTTTCTAGGCGCCCCAGTGTTGCCTCATCTCGTCCTCTTTCGCACGTTGGTCCTGCGTCTCGTCCCGCTGTCATGAACGCACCGAAAAGCGGTCGCGTAACGGGAGGAGGTACATGCACGAGACAAAAGGAGAGGGCGGCAGTTCAGTCTGCCGCCCTCTCCCGTGTTTTGTCGCGCATGCCGAGAACCGCTAGTAGTGGATCTCGAGTCTGGTTCCAACCGATGCCTCGTTGAAGAGCCAGTCGGCAACGTCCATCGGCAGGTTGATGCAGCCGTGGCTCATCACCGACCCGAAGTTGTTGTGCCAGTAAGCGCCGTGGATCGCATGTCCCATGTCGGTGAAGTACATCACGTCGGGAACATCCGGCACGTTGTAGTACTCGCCGCCAAGTACACCTTCCATAGTCTGGGTTCCGACCTTGGAGTTGATGAAGAATGTCCCGGTTGGAGTCTCGAATCCCTCGCGCCCGGTGCTGACATAGGTTTCCAGGATCGAGACATTTCCCCGATAGACCACCATATATTGCGTCGAGAGATTGACATCCAGCCAGAGCTCGCCGTTCGGGTCTGCATTCTGACTGGTTCCGGCGGCGATTACCGGTTCCGGTGTCGGCGGTGGAATGAAGAGATCTTCACTGTAGGTCGGGACATCACCCTGATCGGTTTGCTTCTGATCGAGCTTGTACTTGTCTGCCAGAAGCTTACCGACCGGCACAAGCGTCACGCCCGCGTCCTTCGTAAAGGAAAGTTGACCGCGATCGAATACCTGATAGGTGACACCACTGAGGGTGTACTGCTCGGTCAGCGGATTTCCGAGGTAATCAGTGCCGCCGGTGTTCTGCCAGAAGGTATTGAAGTCGCCTTGAACCGAATGCTGGGTCTCCTCGCTGAAGTAGGAGGTACCGTCTACCAGGTTGATCTTGGAGGCATCCGCTGGCAGCCATGCCTGAGTGGCCCGAGCCGTCTCCAGTGCGGTGCCATCCTGCTTCGGCTTGGTCGATGCGAAGCCGGCAATCGACCGTTGCAACGCCATCGGGCGGAGTTCGTTCCCTATTTCCGCCGTGAAAACGGTATTTCCATTCGCATCGCCCTCTGGCCAATATTCGAAACGGGCGTATTGAAGGTACTGGATAACGTGCCCGTTGGACTGGGTGATTTCCTTGGTAATCGGATAGCCGAAGGATTCCGCGCCGCCGGAATTGCGCCAGAGGTCAAGGAACAGTTGATCGAGCGTTTGCCCGGTTTCCGGGATATATACCGTGCTTGGTGCCGACCATGCCGTAGTGGTCGACTGTGCCGACGTCGCCAATGGCATCGCGGCTGTCAAAAGCAGTGAGAACATGGCGAGCGTCATCGCCAGGATTCCCCCGCGCGACATGGATTTGGACCGTATTACGGCAGACCCTGACAACGACTGTGCAACCTGCATCCTCAACCGATCTCCCTTTCTCGCCCCACTCCACAATAGTGCATGCGAATTGTTTGCCGAATACCGGGCTCCTCGATCGCCTCATCCGCTGGGGGCGTAGCCCGGTTCACCTTGAACGAGTCGAACCCTCTCGAAAGGCAGACCATTTCTGCCTGCCTTTTTTCGCACACGTCAACACCTGACTGCATACGTCAGACGACAAAAATCTGAAAAGACGTGTCAATGATATAAACGCAGCAAACTCGGCGTTGGTTCTGTTGACCGGAAAATACCGGGACATCCACAGGAGTCGAGACCTGTTTCTCTCATGTACGTACACTTTAGCAGAATTGCTGGCGAATTGTATTCGCGCGCAGTGCCGAAGAGTGGCGACGACACGAAACATCCCATCGCACTGGTCCTTCGAGGTGAACCTTCAATGTAGATCAGTTTGCAAACCCCGGCGGAACATTACCATGCAGGTCGCTTCCAGAGCATGATATCCGTTCCTCACGAGCACTTGTGAGAGCGAGGGTAGTGCACGGATTCACGGAAAGAACCTGCTTCGTTTGAGGACTATTGGATGTATGCGCTATCAAGCACCGTGCACGGTCAGGTCGAGACTGATATCGAGTGCTTTTGCCGAGTGCGTCAATGCCCCGACCGAAATCAGATCCACGCCGACCGCGGCAATCTCCGGAATCCGTTCCAGGGTGATGCCACCAGAGGCTTCCAGGATGGGGTGGCGATCGCTCGCGTTCCGGCGGCGCACGGCCTCCTGCATCGTGGCGGTATCCATGTTATCGAGCAGGATGATATCCGCCCCTGCCAGAAGTGCTTCGTCGAACTGATCCAGTGTATCAACTTCGATCTCGACACGGAGTGTGTGTGGAGCACGATCACGGGCAGCCGCGATCGCACTAGTGATACGATCGCCGCCGCCAATCGCCGCGAGATGGTTGTCCTTGATCAGGATCCCGTCCGCCAACCCGAATCGATGATTGCGGGCGCCACCGTGCCGAACCGCGCGTTTCTCGAGCATCCGCAATCCGGGAGTGGTCTTGCGGGTATCGACGATGTTGGCCTCGGTGCCGGATGTGGCGGCGACATATCGCGAGGTGATGGTCGCCACCCCGGAGAGTCGCTGCATCAGGTTCAGCGCCGTGCGTTCCGCGAGCAACACACTTCGCGCGGGACCGGAGATGCGGGCCAGATCCGTACCCCGTGCCACAACATCCCCGTCCTCCACCAGCGCCTCGAAGTGGATCGCGTTGTCGACCCGCGCGAAGACGAAGCGCGCCACCTCGATCCCGGAGATCACGCCCGCCTCCTTGGCAAGAATGGTTCCGCTTGCCTGCCGGTTGGCGGGAATCGTTGCGAGTGTCGTGACGTCGCCCGTCCCGATGTCTTCGCGCAACGCGAGATCGACGATCTCCTGGAGGCCGATGGAAAGCGGGGCGGTGACGAATGGGGATACAGTCACGTCGGGAAGTCCTTGCTAGTCATGCGAAGACGACCCATCGTCGTCCTGCGTGTCGTTGTCGGTCGTCACGGGAGAGAGTGGCTGGTGGGTGAGTGCTCCACTCGAACCGCCCTTGAAGCGAAGACCTGGTGCATGCCATCCCAGACGGTAGCGCACTCGCCCGGACGGGTGGACGCGCCGACCGACCAGCTTGAAGCCGCACGCCTTGTAGAACCCCAACCCGTCATCATCGGTCTCCGCCACAAGTGGCCGCTTTCCGGAACGACGGAGGGCGTCCTGCAGGCACAGACGCCCGATTCCTCGTCGCTGGTGATCGCTGCGGACGCCGATGAAGGCGATGGTGTTCGCCATGCCATCGCGCTGGATGCCATAGGCCGCGACCAGGTCGTGATCGACGTAGGCACCATAGATGGCGGATTTATCGACGCCACGGAGTTCGGCAATTGCCTGCTCGCCGGCATCGACACTGCCGTAGGCGCTGCCGGAGACGCTGCCTTCGCCGGTCGCCGGCGCCAGGATGATCGCCGCTGTGGCGTCATCCTGGACAGGAAGCAATTTGATCTCGAATCTGCTGGATGGGTCGATGAAGATGAGCTTCGCGACCGGTTTCGGTTCCTGCGCACTCATGATGTCGTCGCTTCCTGGTATCGGTTGCGCTCGCGGTTGTGACGAACGTCGCAGAGGGGGATGGCTCTACCCAAGACTCAACAGTGGCTCAAAATGCGCTGCGTCGTCGTAGGGACCGATCAACGCCATGCTCAGGCGATCCTCGCGGATGAGTTCCTGTGCCAGTGCCTGTACATCCTCGACGGTCACGGCATCGATCTTCTCCATGACCTCCTCCGGTGTCTTGATTTCTCCGTAGGTGGCTTCCTGGCTGCCGATCCACGAAGCGACGGAGCGGCTATCCTCCAGCCCCATCAGCAGGCGCCCCTTGCGCAGCGTCTTCGTATGTTCCAGTTCTTCGGCGGACACCGGGATGTCCCGGAGTTTCTTGAGTTCGCCGACGATCGCCTCGATCGCTTCGTCGACGCGCTCGAGATCGGTGCCGGCGTAGACCACGCCCTGCCCGACATCCTCGTATCCCCGGAAGTACCCATACACGGAATAGACGAGTCCGCGTTTCTCCCGGATCTCCTGGAAGAGGCGGGAACTCATCCCGGACGAGAGGACTGCCTCGATCGTCGACTGCGCATAGCGGCGCTCATCGAAGAAGGAGACACCGGGCATCGAGATGCAGAGATGCGCCTGCTCTGTCTCGCGGTTCAGGACCTTGACGCGCTTCGCGTCCTGCGTGATGACGGCTGGGGTATAGGTGTCCGGCGTGCCCGCGGCCGTCAGATCGCCAAAGTACCGCTCCGTGAGGGCAACGATGTCTTCGTGCCGAACGTCGCCGCCAGCGGCGATCACGAGCCGGTCCGGCGTGTAATTGCGCTCGAAGAAATCGACCATCTGATCGCGGGTGAGCGCACGAACCGTCTCTTCGGTGCCAGCGATCTCGCGTCCAACGGGATCGTCGCCCCACACTACTTCGTCGATCAGGTCGTGGACCAGTTCCTCGGGGATATCCTGTGTCGAGCGAATCTCCTCGACGATGACCTTGCGCTCCTTCGTCATCTCTTCCTCGACGAAAAGGGAATTGCGAAGCATGTCGGCCATCACGTCGAACGCGAGTTCGACATGCGTGCTGGGAACCTTGCACCAATAGGAGGTCGATTCGCGTCCGGTTCCGGCGTTGACGATGCCGCCAACTCCTTCGATCTCTTCCGAAAGCTTCATCGGATCCGGCCGTCGCTCGGTGCCCTTGAAGAGCATGTGCTCGAGGAAGTGGGCAACCCCGGCGATCGGTGCCGGTTCGGAGCGGGAACCGATGTTGTAGTAGAAAATCAGGCTGGCGGAACGGACTCCGCTCATCGGCCCGGTGACAACCCGGACGCCATTCGCGAGCTCACTCTTGATATAGAGTGGGGTCTCGAATCCTCCCACCGAGGTGGCAGATGTGGATGCCGTGGCCGCGCGCATGAAACGCCCGTCGAGACCTGGCAACAGAAGGTTGCCGGTGGCGCGCGGGGGTGTGAATCGGTAACGATTGTTCAACAAGAAAAACTCCTTCTGCAGCCGCCAATACAACGGGGCGGTGAGAGAGAACAGTAGCGAATGACAGGGCGGCGGGCCAGTCCCGTCGCTAGCGTTATGGGCAGGGTACCGCGAAAATCGTTCCGAGGCAGCCTGATCTGCGTTGGAAGAGACGGAGCGTTGAGGGTTAAGGAGCCCATAGTGATTTTCAGAAGCCGTGTCCATACCGTCTCTGCTTCTCCGTGGAAGCCTGATATGAGCAAACCCGAAGGAAGTACGATACTGCGTGTGACATCGTGAAGCGACGGTTCAGGTCATCGCGCCGACAGGCTTAGGAACAACCTCTGACAACCGCTTCAGGAGAATCGCCTGAGACCCGATTGCCGTTCGTCGATCCCGCGTGAGGGAAGGAGTTGTGATCTCTCATGCACTTTTGGAAATCTGGAGATCCGGTTCTCTTGCGCCCGCGCATTGGGCCAGTCTGCTCGCTCGTGATGCCATCGACGGTCGTGCGGGATGATCCACACTACCTAATCCTCTACGTCGCCGATGGAACACCATGCCGGCGAATCGAAATGCCCGATGGTGCGGACCTGCCACGAGTGCTCTCCCCGGATCAGGTCGCAGCGTTGCCGGGCGAGCTGAACCAAAAAACCTGGAGCAAGACGCATCTGCTGCATGTCACGCCAAATGATCGCGGCTATTCGGTGTACCTGAGATGGTCGGCACCAGAATGGGTCTTCCTCGGCTGGTATGTGAACATGCAGACGCCACTTCAACGCTTCAACGATCCTGACGCCCTCGAAGGCGAGGATTTCTTCCTCGATATTGTGGTCGATACCGATTTTGGCTGGAACTGGAAAGATGAGGACGAACTGACCGAGGCCGTCGAGATCGGACGATTGCGTCCCGATCAAGCAGAAACGATTCGTCCCGAGGCAGAAAGCGTCATCGCGTTGATCGAGAGCCACGTCTGGCCGTTCACGCCGGAGGCAACCACATGGCGCCCGGATCCGCAGTGGCCGATTCCTTCGTTACCCGATGATTGGGGTCAGCGGGCAGGTTCGACCTACCGAATCTCGTGATCCTCGTCTACCTCATTCACGAGCTCTGCTTCCACCTCCAGCGCTGGCTGCGCGTTCGTTCGTGGAACGGCTCGGCGTTGCGTGAGCTCGCGGATCTTCTTGAATCGGTCCACGGTGCGACCCATGTAAACCAGCGCCGCCGCCGCGAGCAGCGGCAGAATCACGATGCCGTAGAGCGCGTTGGGACGATCTCCCGTCGGCGCGGCGACGACGGAGACTGCACAGAGGATGAAAAAGAGCACCCACAGGATCGCCAGGAAAGGGTGACTGCGCAACCACGCTTTGCACCATGATGTCACTCGGCTCAAAAAGGACTCCTCCGTTTCCCGAAATGTACGTAATGGAAGGTTCGACCCTTGGCGACGGACGTTCGATTCGCCGCCCGAATGAGGATTTCTGCTGGCATATCGAGGTTGCGAGGTGTCATGAAGGCCCCGGATCGTATCGGCTGATCGTATCGATCGAACGATCCCGCTTGTAGTTCAAAACCTCGAACACCCACGCGCGTGCCGATGGTCGGTTCGAATTCCTTTCAAGTCAGACCTTGTTGCTCCATGCGAAAGATAGACGCCGAGATCGGGTTGGGCAGATCGACTGTATCCTGTCTGACTTCGAATGCATCGGCCAGCATGATCCCGTACTGGGAGCAAGAGGGTGGAGGGCTGGCGCCGTTAGCCGCGATGGTGTGCGACGACGGTCACTTCGTTGCGGTTGTGCTGCAGTTGGCGCACGAAATCCAGATCGTACCGGCGGCGGAGCGTGTGCAGCGATTGCCGAACCATATCGAGACCGTGGTGCGGAGAGATCTTCAAGGTCTGGATCATCATGCCACCCGGATTCAAAAGTCCGGACGCGCTCAGCATCAACTCGCAGGAGAGTGGTGGTGTCATCCGCATGTCGTTCACGACCAGATCGAAGGTGCGATCCGTGTCGTGAAGAAACGTTCCCGCCGTCGTGCGGACATGCTTGACGCCGCGATCACCGGCGATTCGTGGGTCGAGGTCTGCGGGATCGACTGCCCAGACCATCAGCTTGTGCTCGCGCAGGATTCGCGTCCAGCCTCCCGGGCTGGCACCGAGATCGAGCGCGGCGCCTTCGGGAAGCTTGATGTTATGGGATCGGAGCAGTTCTTCCAGCTTGAACTCGGAGCGGGAGATCTGACCCTTCGGCTTCGAGAGGCGAACCCGTCCTCCCGGCCAGTCCGACATCGCGTTTCCACGCTGGTTGGAGCCGAGCACGATTCCGCTCGGCGTCACGCAGGCGGAAAGGATGTGATCGCGTCCCGCACGCGCGACGTCGATGCCGTTATCTCGCAGGGAATCCGCCAGCAAATGCCACAGTTCGTCCATCCGTACCGGCAATTCGGGTGGCTCACTCCCACTTCCCCAGACTTGAAGGCTCACGGACGCGGGTACCGGAAACTGTTGCCATCCGGCGAGCGCCTGCGGGATGACGGTTGCGAGTTCTTCGATCGTGGTTGGCAACGCGGTCTCGCCGACTCCGCGCATCAGATGCCGCACGAAGACGATTGGCGTCTCCAGACCCCGGGCGATCGACGCAACATTCGCGATGCTGACGCCGTCGCCTTCAATAAACCCAAGATCAGGACCGCTAACACCGAATTTGGCCTCGGGAAACACGTCACGCAACTCGACCGTTGCCGCAGACAGAAAATCTTCATCTGCCGAAAAGTAGATTCTCGATAGGGACACGCAATGCCTCAATTTCGTGGGTGACGATCTTTACGACGATCTGTACAAGGAAGCAAGAAAGGATGCATGGCACGAGACGTCACGAATCACCGCCGATGCTGCCTACAAGGATCGCACATCGCAGATTGTTTCACGGCTGTGAGGGGTGGGAAAAAGGGCGATCAGGACTCGTTCTTGCGAGGACCTGGTCCGTTTTCGCCAAATATGGCCTGAACGAAGGCGGATATATCCGCTCGTTCTTCGGTTCCGTCGAGCACCATGCACTCGAGGACGTCGATCAGATCGTGGTTGATCTCGCCAAGTTCCTCGACCACGGGCAGCTCGTTGCGACTCGGAGAGGGATCCGTCACGAAGGCGAACATCGCGTCGGTCAAGGCGTCAAGATCAACGTTGAGAGTAAAGAATGACCCCATCTGTTACATCCCTCTGCCCGAATCGCCGATCGCGCCACGGGCAGGCGGCGCGATCGATGAGGCGGACGTGATGCGGAGATAGTCTGCGAGCGTCAGTTCTTGCCGCCGCCGACCAGACCGCGGACCCACACGATTATTTCCTTGCGCGACTCTTCGCCGCTGCGAGGTGCGAAGATCAATCCGATGACCAGACCGTAAACCAGAAACTTGACCGCCGTGCGTGCACGTCCAAACATCGTGACTCCTTTGTTTCATGCGAACCCCGGGTGGGTTTTCCTGTGCACTGGCACGCATAACGCATGCCGTCTGTCAGACCGCGGGAGGAATGGAGATAGGAGCCACAGGGCCGCTTCCGTTGGCGGTTTTGCCGAGTTCGACCCCGACAACCGGGGCCAGCAGACCCTCGATCACCTCAAGCGCCTTGCTCGAATGGCGGGGCAATGCGTTCTCCGGGTTGTTGGGATCTGTGGCGGCCGTAAGTTGCGCACGCAGTTCGGGTCCCGATTGCGGGGTCTTCCAAAGTGCGACAACGGCACCGACCAGACCACCGGCCATCGAGCCGACGACGAACGCCGCGGTATGTCGTTTGCCTGCCATGAGAATCATCCTTCTTGTCGAATCGAACCGCCGGGAATGCGCATGGAGCGGACTCCGCCGCCATCTCCCACGCGAAGTACTATCACGTGGAAGATCGTGTTGCGGAAACTATAGCGCGATGCAGGTGTTGATATCCGGAAAGGGACTTCTGGTGGCAGGCGATGGAACGATCGGGGACGAGCCTCCCTCATCGCAAACGGACACGAACCGAACCACGAGTAACCCGGAAATCGTGTCGCTGTTGCAGGCGGAGATCGCACGCGATGGCCCGATATCGATGGCCCGGTTCATGGAGCGAGCACTCTACGAACCCGGCATCGGGTATTACCAGACGGCAGATCGCCGACCAGGTCGAGGTGGGGACTTTCTCACGTCGCCGGAACTGCATGCTTTCTTCGGGTTCACGATCGCTCGCCAGATCGCGGAATGCTGGGAGCGCCTCGGTCGGCCCGATCCCTTCACGGTGCGGGAGTATGGGCCAGGCGTCGGTGGTCTTGCCTACGACATCCTCGCCGCGCTGAGCGTCTACGATCCGGATGTCCGGGCGGTCGTCGAGTACCGCCTGGTCGATGTCAACCCTCATCGCATGCAGGATGCACTGCACGCCATGGCCGAGGTCGGGCTGGCGGACATCGTCTCGGTCGAGTCCCCGCATGATGCGGCGAGCAACCCCATCACCGGGTTCGTGCTTGCCAACGAAGTAGCGGACGCCTTTCCGGTTCATCAGCTTGTCGTCGAACGGGGCACCTTGCGTGAGCGCCTTGTCACCTGGAACAGCGAGATCGGTTGGTTCGCTCCGGTCGTTGGCGTGCTCTCCGCGCCCGTCTCGCGTCTCGACATCCCATCTTACTTGGCCGCCCAAGGCGTCGATCTCGCGAGCTTGCCGGATGGCTCGCTCCTAGAGATATCACCCGCCGCCGCCAGATGGATGCGAGAGGTCGCGGCGGGACTGACGCGCGGATATGCGCTGATCGTCGATTACGGCTATCCTGCTCATGAACTCTATCGCGATCATCGGCTCGGTGGATTGTTGCGCGGGTATCTCGCCCACACGGTCACCGACGATCCGTTTGTCGCGATCGGCGAACAGGATCTGACCGCACATGTCGATTTCAGCACGCTCGTGCAGGCCGCCGAGCAGTCCGGGATGGTTGTCGCAGGTTTGACAACGCAGGGAGATTTCCTGGCGCACCTGGGAATGGGTGACTTCCTCATCGATCTGCAACAGCAGCCGGATGTCGGAATCGACGTGTACTACGAGACTCAGGGGGCGGTGATGCGCCTGATCGATCCCGGAGGGTTGGGCAGGTTTCGGGTGCTTGGGCTGGCGATGAACGCCCCCATCCAGCCTGTTCTGCGTGGGTTTGCAGTGCCTGGATTGCTTTCAGAGCTCAACATCTGACGCCCGCATGTGTCGATCGTCGAAACCGCGTGCTTGCCTGTTCGGATGAGAGATGAGATCGGATGGAATCCGTCGAGGACTGATCGACAGGCATTCAATGTGTTCTTGCTACGCAGAGCGGAAGGAGATATCCGGCCAGTGGCTGCTGCACGAAGGGGCTAGTCGAGTACAGGCAGGATGATTGACTTCACCTTCTTGCAGGAATAGGATGACTTCATCGTTCTCGGACCACCTCGATCAAGCCTCTGACGGTGCTTTCCGTTCTGTGATGAAGTCTCCGATCGCCTGGTTGGTTCGAACGACGATGCACAATCTCATCCGGCAGGAATGCTCTTGTCGATGTGTGCGTTCGCCGAAAGATCCAACGATCGCATATCGCGAGTTCGAGGATGGTTCGAAGAGCCTGCACGCCAACACCTGTACGTTTCCACTGGATGCGCGGTTGATTGGTCGGTTGGTATGGCGTGTACTCATCCCTGAAGCACACGAATCGCTGGTTCGCCCGGACAGAACCCGGACGGCCAATGCTGTCGCTCGTATAAAAGTCATCCACAGGTGTTTCGTTGCGGTTTGTCGACATACCAAGGGCATCACGCACGTGGTGCAGTTGCCGCAGTCATTCGGCTACCTGGCAAATCAGCGAAAATCTCGAGGATGAATGTAAACGTATCAGCGATGCGAATCGTGGTGATCCAGATGATTACGGGAGGCGATGCGTATCGGCGCACTTGATCCATCATTCCAGGCCATCAGATTGATGCGACATCGGTCCGCAATGCTGGTGGTTGAGTGAACGACAAATGAAGACAACGTGCAAACAGCCGGGAGATGTTTCATCTGCCCGGCCGTTTGCTTGAGACGTTGGTTGGAATCAGATTGGATCGACCTCGATGCCGGCGATCGGCAACCACAAGGTCACCGTCGAGCCGACCCCCTGCACACTCGCAACGTCGATGTCGCCTCCATGCTGACGAGCGATCTTCCTTGCACCGGACAGACCCAACCCGATCCCGGTTCGGCCCTCCACGTTGCTGGCACGATGAAACCGCTCGAAGATCAGCGGCAGGTCATCCTTGGGAATGCCGATTCCATTATCGGTCACGCTGACACAGCATCGCGGAGGATCGGCTGCGTCCTCGATCCAGGCCCTGACGGTGATGGTCTTCTGGGTACCGGAGTACTTGAACGCATTGCTCAGCAGGTTGTCGAGCACGCGTTCAATCCGGATGCGGTCGAAGGTGGCGATGATCGGTTCCTGCGCGAACTCAAGCTCCACCAATTCATAGAAGCGATCGTCTCGAGCGTTGCGTTCGGCGGCACGGCGAACGAGCGCTGTAAGGTCGGTGGTTTCCTCCGCAAGTTCAAGCGGACGGCCGATCTGCAGGAAGGCGATGTCCTGCAGCTCTCCGATCTGGAGGGCCATCTGGGTGATCGCCGCCTGGATCGCATTGGCCTGCGTGGTGATCTTCATGATGTCTGGCGTGTCACCGCGTCCTATCTGGCGCATCAGAAGCTGAACGCGACCCTGCGCGGCGGTCAGCGGCGTCTTCAGGTCGTGAGCGGCGCTGGACAGAAAATCGTCGCGCACGCGAACAGCCGTTTCCGCTTCCTTGCGGGCACGTTGCTCGGCCTCCAGCAACTCCTGACGCTCGCGGTTGGTCACCTTCCGGTCTTCGACATCGCGCGTAACGCCGACCACCACGAGAATCGTGCCGTCTGCACTGAACACGGGACTCAGGGTGTATTCGTAAGAACGTGAAATTCCCGACGATGACGGGAACGTCGTCTCCGCGGCCACGTTTTCGCCCCCCGCAGCGATCTGCAGGTTCTTCAGGAACTCCGACAGAAACGACTCCGGATAGCCGAGTTCACGCATGTTCTGGCCGATAATTTCGGTTCGCAGCCGAGTGATGCCGCAGCCTGCGGCGATCGCATCGATCGTTGCGATGTTGGCATAGACCAACCTCGCATCGGTGGTGACCAGGAAGATGTGATCGGACGCCGCGTCGAGCAGCATCTCGTACATCTCGCGCAAGGAGCCGTCTGTCAGGGGATCGGCCAGCGTGGTGCTTCCCTGCTCGTCGACCAGGATCGTGATGTTCGCTATCGCACGATCGATGGGCATAACCACGCATTACCTCTCCAACGTCGCGTGGTCCCACCGCCCGGCGGATGGGCAGCAGGACGATCGACAGACGTTATCCACGAATCCGATCCCCGACACAGCGATCCGGACTCGCTACTCGCGCTAGCGGACGGTTCGCAGCATGATGGTCGGCTTGCGCGGCTTGGAGACCGCCTGTGCCGCCAGCTGATTGGCGACCCGCTCGGCAAGGTGCATGAACGCCCTGCCGGTTTCCGAATCCGGATGCGTCGCCGCCATCGGGGCGCCGGTGTCTCCGCCCTCACGAATACCCATCTCGATCGGCACCTGGCCCAGCAGCTCGACGCCGTTTTCCTCGGCGGTGCGCTGGCCGCCACCCTCGCCGAAAATCGGGAACCTGGTACCGGTTTCCGGGCTGATGAACCAGCTCATGTTCTCGATGATTCCCAGGATCGGCGTCTTGACCTCCTGAAACATCTTGAGACCCTTGATCGCATCCGCCAGCGCCACGGCCTGCGGCGTCGTCACGATCACCGCACCTGCGATCGGAATCTTCTGGACCAGCGTCAATTGCACATCACCGGTTCCCGGTGGCAGGTCGACGACCAGATAATCCAGGTTGCCCCAGTGAACGTCGTTCAGAAACTGGTTGATCAGCTGTGCCACGAGCGGACCACGCCAGATCAGCGCCTTCTGCGAATCGAGGATGAAGCCGATGCTCATCAACTTGACCCCGAACGCTTCGAGCGGCACGATCTTGTTGTCCCGCATCAGTGGTTTCTCGTGGATGCCCATCATCAGCGGGATGCTCGGACCGTATACGTCGGCATCCAGCAACCCGACACTCGCGCCAGCCCTCGCCAGCGAGATCGCGAGGTTGACCGCCACCGTCGACTTGCCAACGCCGCCCTTGCCGGAAGCGACCGCTATCGTATTCTTGACGCCTTCGATCGGTTGCGCGTCGGACCGACCACTTCCACTGGCGCGCACCTTGTTCTGCCAGTCGATCGTGACGTGCTCGATCTCGGGGATCGTGGCGAGCGCCGCCCGCACTTCCCGCTCGATCCGATCCCGGTTGGTGATGATCGGGCTCAGCAGGTCGATCGTCAGCCGGACATTCCGGCCATCGATCGCGACGTTCGAAACAAGCCGAAGCTCGATCAGACTGCGCTCGGTTGCCGGTTCGAGGACCGGCTCCAATGCCGTGAGGACGCGTTCATTGGTCAGGAGGGCGGAACTGATGTCCGTCATAATCGGTATCGATCCCTTCGATAGTGCTTTACAGATGCGTGCCGCGACGTTGCCGCACACACGGGGGTTGAGTTCTTCTCTTGAAAGTGTACTCAGTGCGTCGACCCTCCGCGCTATCCGGGGAAGGTGTCGTTATCCGGAGGGAGGGCGCGGCCGTTCGCGGCCAGCAGTTCGAAGTTGACGGGGTAGCCCGCGAACCGGCACTCCCGTTGGATCTGGACATGGGCTACACCCTGCCATCGACAGCTGCTGCAAAAATCGGCGGTAAAGAAATGGGTGAAGAGTGGTTCGGCCATCATCGTCAGGGGACGATCGATCGCGAGGCGCTTGTACTCCTCGACGACAAGCGGTTCGATCTCGTCGGGCAGCCGGTCGAGGCAATCCGGATAGCGGAGCATGTGTTCCTGGCCACTGGCACGGTCGCGGAAGGTGAGGTGGCGGACGTCCCGCATCCCGGCCCCGGTATCGAGTGAGATGTACTCGTCCCTGACCAGCTCGTGGACGCCCCAATCGACTCCGGCGCGGGCCGAGAGGTACTGGAGCACAAGTGCCTTGTCGATCGAGCGGGTGGTCATCCGCTCGATCAGCGGGAGAACGCGTCGAACGACATCCCTGGTTGCGCGATACGTCATGATCGGTCCCCTCGGGATCACGATTGGTCGGTCAGGTTGGTGGATGGTGGGCGACCCCGGTGCCTCGGTTATCGAGCGCATGTCGCCTAGAAAGGTCGATTCCCATGGCGCTCAGGTGGGATCTGGGTTCCATGCAGCCGTCTCGTCCCTGCCATCGCCGACGCTGTGTTTGCCATGTGCAGGATACCTGATTGCTCGTGCAGAGTCCGGCGGCGTCTCGTTGGCATTCATCGTCTCGCGCGCATCAGTTGTTGGTGGCGGCTCTGCCGGACGAACGTCGGGTGACAGATCGGCCGATCGTGAGTATGGAAGGAGTTCCGGCCAGTCAGCCGGAGCTCCTTCCATTTGCGAGGCTGACATCCTTATCGGTCTGCGGAAGGTTACGGCAACGTGATCGAGTTGCGGATTTCGATCCGGGCACTGCGCTCGGTGGTGTACTGGTCGTACGGAACATCCTGCGACACGATCACAACCGACTCGCCCTCGGCGATGAATCGGCATTCGATGAAGTGCGCGTATTTCGTCCCATCGGATGTGTACGTGTAATTCGCGTAGGCGGACTGATCGTCGCTTCCCTGGAAGACACTTCCATCCGAGGAGTAGTCGATCTTGAACCCGGCATAGGCGGGATCGGCCTTCACATCGGCCGCGGAAGCTTTGACGCAACTCGGCAGGTCGCTCGTGTAGGCTGGATCGTTGGTCGCGAAGACCGTCACCGTACTGGTGCCGTTGTTCAGCGTGATCGTCTCGTCATTCGTCTTGATCTCCGTGCTCTGGATCGTCCAGTCGGATGGAATGTCGAACACGAAACCGAACGAAGGGCTGGTGAATACCGATCCCTTGAGTCCCTCGGTGGCGCCGATGTCAGAACCAGTGCCGGTTTCAGGCGTCGACGGTGTGCCGGAGGTTTGCGTCGGTTCCGGAGTCACGCCGTCGTTCTCGGGCGTGGATTCCGATGCCGGTGTGGCGGATGTGGATGGTGATTCGGTAGCCTCGGGAGTTACGCCATCGGAGACCGGGGTACTGTTGGAAGACGTCTCGTCCGGAATCGAGATGGTATCGAGAACTGTTTGCACGCTATCGATGTGAGCGTTGTAGGTGGCCCGCTCGGCACTCGCCAGGATGATCAGGATCGACTTGCCAGGCACCAGCGTGCGGCACTCGATGTAATCGGTCACTGCCGTCGCGTCTGAGGAATTGCTGGCGGGAGTGGCGGCTGTATCGCCTGAGGTGTTGACGTCGAGGTTGAACACTCCCCATGCCGATGTCGTGCCCGTCACGTCGGTCAGCGGATCACCGTTGGCATCGTTGGCCGGAACCCAATTGGAGACACTTGCATCTTGCGTGGAGTAGTAATCCGACTCTCCCTGGAGACAGGCAGCGGCGTCGCCGTCATAGCCGTTGAATGCATAGATATACATGAAGCCCGTGGTCGATTCGAGTTGGAGTGAGTCGAACGCGTCTGCGGATTTGCTCAGTTCACCATCCGCTGGAGTGTTCCAGACCGAGCCATCCCATGAGAAGGAATACCCGTGCTGAGGACTGGTGTAGGTGGTTCCATCGATGCCGGAGAGACCTGTATCAGCGGGTTCGGCGGGCGTGGATTCGTCGGTTGCCGTCTCGGTGGCTTCCGGTGTGTCTGTTGCCGGATTCGTGGCCTCGTCGGTGGGTGCATCTGCTTCGGTAGCATCTGGCGTGCCGGTCACTATGCCGGTTCCATTCTCGCCAGCGAGGATCGGGGCATCGTTGAGGGTTACCAGCTTTTGGGTGGCGGCAAGCACGGCGTCGAAATCGGCAGACCGGGCGCTGAGTGTCACGACGACGAGGGCGGCGTTCTCCGGCAGTTCCTGGACCTCGATCAGCACCGTGTTGGCACGGACGCGAAGTTCAGCCGTCAGCGGCACGCTATCCGTCGACTGACTGAGGATCTCGGAATCAGTTGCGTTTTCCGTCTCCAGCGCTATCGAGTCCGCCAAAACCGTCGCGGGATCGTCTTCGCCCGAACGTCCGGTGATGCGCAGGTTGCTGCTGCCGTCTCGGAGCGTGAGCGAATCGAACCCTCCGACATTGGACGTCACGTTGCGGGCGCGGGTTTGCCATGGCTCGCTCCAGGCGACGGCATAGCCGAACTGGGGACTCTCGTACGTCGTATCACTCGTCAGACCGGTATCGCCGGTTTGATTGAGAGTCGCAGGCGCTGCTACGGCTGAAGCCGAGGCGCTGGCTGCGTAGGTCGAGGCAAAGGCGGGCGACAACCCGAGCATGAGCATGACGATCGCGGCGATGCGGGTGATGGTCCTCTGGTGCACGATGGTATTCCTCCCCTGCAAGCAGATGTCGGATGTGAAGACGGGCGGTGTTCGATCCTGGATTGCGGAAGCGAGTGCCATTCTTCAAGAAGGACAGCCGGGTACCTCCACTGGACCTCCACGGTACATGACAGGCGACGGTGAAACAAGCAGTGAAGGCTGCAAGAACGCAAGGCCTTGGCCGTGGCATCCGTGTGGCGTCTAATTGGAAGGAACGTCCGCCCGACACCTTCGGTTCCGAGGAACCATGGACATCGCTTGGGCCGAGGGTTGGGTCGAGACGGATAAGGGGTGCCAGTGCGGCAACCGTCATCGGCTCAACGCTCGCCGCGCAGGTTACGGTTCTTTCGGTTGCAGCCGATGCTCCCGCCGTCGACACGATGGTCTCCGTCTCGATCGGGATGACGATCCTGGCGGGGTCGGTTCCCGGAACCTATTCCGGTGACTTCTCAGTGGACGTGGTTGCGGGCACAGCAGCGTCCGCCCCGTGAACCGGGATGCCAAAGCATCAACCCGTGCAGGGCGGACTCCGTGTCCGCCCTGAGGTTTTCAGCGGTACCGAGACGCCGAAGGGTCAACATGGATTTGACCCCTACGGGTGGTCCTGCAGGCCGTGTCTCCAGTACTTAAGATGGATTCCCGCTGAAAGGATGCGTCCATTCGCTCCCGTCCGCAAGTTGCACGTCGTACCCATCATTGCCGAATGGCGGTAATCCGCTGCCACGCCAACCTGCGCTGCGCATCCACGTATCCGCCACCATCTGACCTGACTGCAGGCTACATCGGCGTCTGGGGAACGGTCGAGCCTTTGGAGTCGAGTGCCTGCTGGACAGCTTCGAGCAGATCGTCGATGTCGAACGGCTTGAGCACCACGAACACCTCCTTCGCGCGGAGATGTCCTTCGAGTTCACGAACGAGATTGAGTGCCGCCGTACAGACAATGATCGGGATTGATGCCGTCGGCCGGGACATCTTCATTTTCTCCAGCATCTGCCAGCCGTGAGACTCACCACCGATAATGAAATCCAAAATGACGAGATCCGGATCGAGCCGGGCGACATCTCCAACTTCCTGGAAGGCGTATGACGCGAGCGTGACGCGATATCCTTCGTCTTCGAGGATCTCGCGGAAGAGATCGAGAATCTCCTGCGTATCGTTGATGACGAGGATGTGCTTGTGACCCGTGCCCGACGTCTGTTCGTTCGGCTTGATAGTAGTCATGTAGTCGGTTCCGTTATAACGGCTTTCGCCGTATCGTCGATGCCCACCGCCGAGATTGCGAATTGAAGCAAGAGGATTGTACCCCGCGTACGCACTCGGAAAGACTCCGACGGATTCGATCGGGCCAGCGGGCAAGTTGCCCATGCGAACAACGTCTAACGTCAGATGGCTGGCAAGGCTGGCAAGGCTGGCAAGGTTGGCAACGGTGTAGCAGGGAATGCGGCAGTTCGACGGTTGCTCGGGTACCATAGAGACAACACCAGCGGTAACTCGGGGCCGCATCGGCACTGCAGAGCCAGCGTGAATTGCGGGTTGGAACATAGTCGCCTGGTGAGGAGTTCTTCGCATGCGTGGTGTTTTTCGGTTTCGGGGTCGAACAGATGAGGAACAGGGGCGATCGGCCGCCATTCTTTCCGATCGTCAGCAGAAACTGCTCAATGAAGAGTCGGCCCTGCTCGACCGGCTGACCGTCGTGCTGGTGTCGTTTCCCGCCACGGAAGAGGATCTGGATTCGATCCGGATCGCTGCAGCTCAGTTGCATGACCTCTTCCTGCTCGTGATCGTGGGCGAGTTCAACGCGGGCAAGTCCGCCTTCATCAATGCGCTGATCGGCGCGGAGGTAATGCCCGAGGGCGTCACTCCCACGACGGCGGTCATCAATCTCCTCCGCTTCGGCGAAACCCAGGCCGAGACCCATCTGCCCGAAGGCATCATCCAGCGGACGTTCCCGGCGGATTTCCTCGAGGAAATCACTGTCGTCGATACGCCTGGCACCAACGCCATCATGCGCGAACATGAGGCGCTGACTGAGCGGTTCGTGCCGCGTTCCGACCTTGTTCTCTTTGTCACCTCCGCCGATCGTCCGTTTACGGAGAGTGAACGGGAGTTCATGGCCCAGATCCGGGAGTGGGGCAAGAAGGTCATCATCGTTATCAACAAGATCGACCTGCTGCGCGACGACATCTCGCGCGATCAGGTGACGGAGTTCGTGCGCGAGAACATCGAGAAGCTGCTCGGGTTCAAGCCGGAGATCTTCCCGGTCTCGGCGCTGCTTGCCCAGCAGGCCAAGAGGCTTGCCGATCGCAATCCGGATGAACGCGACCGGCTGTGGGCGAGCAGTCATTTCGAGCCGCTCGAACGATTCGTGATCGATACTCTCGACGAGGAAGGCCGGATCCGGCTCAAGCTCCTGAATCCGCTCGGGATCGCCGATCACCTGACCGACCGATACGCCCGTGCGACAGATGATCGTCTGCGGGTGCTGACCGATGACCTCGTGACGATCGAGAATATCGATCGCCAGCTGACGCTCTATCGCGAGGACATGCAGCGTCAGTTCGCCTACCATCTGACCCGCATCGAAAACATCATCCACCGCATGAATCAGCGGGGAAACGAGTTCTTCGACGAGACGATCCGCATCGGGCGGGTCTTCGATCTGCTCAACCCGGACAAGATCAGGGCGATGTTCGAGCGCTCGGTCGTCGGTGATTCCGAGGCATCGATCGACAAGAGTATCGACGAATTGATCGACTGGATGGTCGAGCAGGACCTGCGGGTCTGGGAAGCCGTCAACGAGTACATCGATCGCCGTCGCCTGAACAAGTATGCCGACGACCTGATCGGTGAAGTCGGCACCCAATTCCGCTACGACCGGCGGTCGATGTTGGAAACCGTCTCCCGGCGCGCGCAGGAAGAAGTCGATCGCTACGACATGGACACCCACGCACATGAACTGTCACTCAGCGTGCGCAACGCCGTGGCGTCCGTCGCGGTTGCCGAAGCGGGTGCGGTCGGGCTCGGTGCTCTCGTGGTAGCTGCCGCCAGCACTGCTGTCGTCGACATCACCGGCATTCTGGCTGCCAGTGTCGTGGCTGGGCTTGGGTTGGTGATTCTTCCTGCGCGCCGTCGCAAGGCCAAATCCGAGTTTCACAAGCGCTCGGTCGAACTCGAAGAGCGGTTGACACAGGTGATGCGCGAGCAGTTCGAGCACGAGCTGAATCGCTCGGTGAGCCGGATCGAGGATGCGATCGCGCCATACACGCGTTTCGTCCGCTCGTCCCAGGAGAAGCTGGCCAGCATCGATGCCGAGTTGACCTCGATCCGGAACGCCCTCCGCGCCGTTCGCCACGACATCGGCGGCGAGGACACATCTGCCTTGCCGGGTCCGGAACGTGTGGCGACCCCCGCCTTGCCGCAGGGCTCGTAGCCTGTCATGAGCGGCAAGGGCTCAGGGATAAGAGAAGTGCGTGCCTATACCGCCAGGCGAACGAGCGGGAAGAGCCACCGGGTGGCGCGTTGCAAGCTGGTCCACAGCAAACGCACTCCGAAGTACGAAAGCGCCACTCCGCATAGGGTATCGATCACCCGGAACGTCTTGCCTCCCGCGAAGCGACGCCCCCACGTCAGCACGAGTGCCATTCCGGTTCCCCAGATCACCGCACCTGTTGTAAACCCGGTCAGGAGCACGACGAGCGTTGCGTGGGAGGTATTGCCACTGGTGCCGAGAATTCCCCCGCCAAGTCCTGTCCAGAATGCCAAGCCGGCCGGATTCGCCAGCGAGAACACGATTCCTGTAGCGAGTGCGTTTCGTGATTTTGGAGCCGCCACCTCAACGTCTTCGGCAGGAGAACCTGCCGACTCCGCTGTCGGTAGCGCCGCTGCTGGAACCGCTGGCCATGCGCTGCGAAACGCGGTTCGCGCCAGGGCGAACAGAAACCCCGCTCCGATCAGACCGAGCGCCACGGCGAACGCGTCGACCCTGATGAGGACCGCTGCACCCGTCAATCCGAGTATTGCCCAGAAGATATCTCCCAGCGCCCCGGTCTGGACCAGCCAGGACGAACTGAATCCGTCGGCAAGTCCGCGCCGCAGCGCCTCGGCATTCACCGCTTCGGGGACGGCACTATAGGCGATCCCCAGAGAGATTCCTGTCACGAGCAAAGGGAAAATATCCATGGGTCGACCTCGATCATCGATGGAAGCGCGTGGTTTGAAATCGAACGAACATACTGACAGTTTCCCAATGTCGCATCCATCTGGTCAACATCCCATTTGGTGTCACGCGCTCCGACGTTCCTGCGCCCGCTCCTGCGCACGACGAACAAGGCACCGGCACGATTTCCTAAAACCGTTCGCCGATGGTTGGCCAATCACTTGCGCGGCGCGGATGATGCGTTGACGAGGAATCTGAGGACCACGCAATTGTCATCAACCACAACCACTACCACTCGAAAAGAGAGTTCACGACCATGACCAGAATTGTCGTTACCGGCGCCAGCGGCAAGGCCGGACGAGCCGTCACCTCCGAGCTTGTCGAGCACGGCTATGATGTCCTGGCGATCGATATCGCTCCGCCATCGGCACATCTCGGTGCACCCTTCCTCCGCGTCGATCTGACGGAGTATGGCCAGACGATCGAGGCTCTCCACCAGGCAGACGGCGTGGTTCACCTGGCGAACATTCCCGCGCCGGGAATTTACACCCCGGCCCACACATTCATCACCAACACGGCGATGAACTCGAATATCTTCCTGGCCGCCGCCCAGCTCAAGCTGAGCCGCGTCGTATGGGCATCCAGCGAGACCACCCTCGGTCTTCCGTTCGATGTCCCTCCTCGCTATGCGCCGGTCGATGAACAGCACTTCCCGTTGCCGACATCGACCTACGCGCTATCGAAAGTCGTCGCCGAAACGATGGCGGAACAGATCTCTGGCTGGTCGGGCATCCCCTTCGTCGGGCTGCGCTTCTCCAATATCCTCACACTCGATGACTACGTGCCGATTCCCACCTATTGGGACGATCCGCAGGCGCGCAAGTGGAATCTGTGGGGCTACGTCGATGTCCGCGATGCAGCTGCGGCCTGCCGCAATGCACTTGAGGCGGACCTTTCCGGCTCGCATAACCTGATCATCGCGGCGGCGGATACGGTCATGACGCGCCCGTCCGCCGATCTTCTCGCCGAGGTCTTTCCGACCGTGGAACTCACGCGGGACGTCGGCAAGTTCGAGACCCTGCTCGCAATCGACAACGCGCGGCGCACGATCGACTACTCGCCGCAGCATACGTGGCGCGATCACGTTCCGCAGGGTCTCGATTCGTGAGTCGGACGGCATCAGCCGACCGTGGCAGCGTGCATCTCGAACCGTATGCCGAAAGTCGCACCATGCGGACCGGTGCCCGAGCCAAGGGGAGCGATGGCTTATCCTCAGGAGTCGAGCACTGTGTAATATCCACCTGATTATTTCACCAGGTTGGCGATTCACGTCGCGCGGCGGCACGCAGGAATGCCAGGCGCCGCCGCGCTCGATAGCTCGATCCCAGAATCTTGGAACCTGCACACGATTGCAGGAGCCAGTATTCATGGCTGCCTGTGAGCTGCCGTCGACCGAAGATAGAATAGTTTCTTGACCCTCGGTTCCGTAGCTCATTGCTCATTCGATGACGATTGGTGCCTGAAGGTCCCGAATGTGGTCCTGTGGAATCGTGCGCCGGTAGAGCGCCACGATCGGCGACAGGATCACCGCCGAGCAGAGCAACGCCGCCCGAATCGAGACCACATTGCCGACCCATCCGAGGGCGGGACCGCCTGCGACCTGCCCGATCGCATTGGTCTGCCCATTCATCGAGATCACGGTCGCGCGTAACGACGAATCGAGGTTCCTGTTCATCCATGCCGCCTCGACGGGGCCGGTGATGGCGCCCAGGCTAGCCCGCACCCACAGCATGCTGAAGGCGAGCCAGAGATTTCCCGAAAGTGCGAAGATCACCGTCGTCGCTACCTGAATCGCTGCACAGATCGCGAGCAAACGCGCCGGCGTGCCCGTTCCGAGCGCCTCCGGATTTCGTCGCTTCAGCACTTCCGAGGCAGTGAGGCCGAGCATCGTGCTGACGATGCTGCTCAGCCCGAACCAGATCACCGGGTTGTCGGTCCCGAACAGCGCCGGGAAATCGAATCGATCGAGGATGAACGCGGTGTTCAGGCGATCGAAGGCCTCACTCGCGAGGCCAACGATCAGGCTGATGCCGATCAGTGTCCGCACGACGGGACGGCTCGCTGCAAGGCGAATGCCATCCGTGAACGTCCGGCACATGTGCTCGAAGGTAGAGCGATCCTCTCTCGGCGTGAGGTGCATGGTGCGTTCGGGCATGATGATCAGCAAGGCGATACTGAGCAGAAACATGCCGACACCAGCCAGAATGATGGGCAACTGGATCGAGATCAGACCGAGCGCCGCACTGAGAACGGTTCCCACTATCCCTGCCAGCAGGCCAACCTGCGTCCCTCGCAGGAAGACGTGGCCGACGACATCTTCGCCGACCTCGTCGGTGATCCATGCCTCCACCGAACCGCTTGTGAACGTGAAGCCGATCCCCCAGATGATCTGACTGGCGATCATCGCCCCGAAATGGGGGATCGCTCCTTCGACCAGGAAGCCGCTGCCGATCAGGGCGAACCCGATCAGGATCGAGAGTCGCCGGCTGTAGAGGTCTGCCACAATGCCGGTCGGGACCTCGAACAGAAAGCAGGTCACCTCGAGAATCGTCCCGACGAGCACCAGCTGGAAGGGATCGAGGCCGACCACCGTTGCCTGATAAATCAGATTGACGGTGAAGATGAGCGCGAACAGGAACGACCGACTGCCGACCAGCAGCAGGTAGATCGGCACCGGATCGCGTGACGAACGTCTGGAAAGAAGGGAAGACAACACCGTTGGAATGCTCCATGTTGCACAGGCATGACAATACCCTGCGAGCCAAAGGCTCCAGGGGAAGTCGTGTTCGTGCGCGCATCACGGAGCTACCGATATCGACAGGTCAGATATGATCCGACCCGCCATTCCCGGGAATGGTTAGGAGAGAGGTATCCGGAAAGCGCCGAATGTGGTGATGACTGCCATGTGTGCGGTCCCTCTGGCCAGAACGTGCAGCCATTCGCTGCATGCGCTCGGATGGTGTGTCGTGCGTCGAGTATGCGGATTGCGGGTTTGCGATGTCAATACCTTTTATCCGAGTCATGCTTTTTGGTGTATAGCTCAGATTTGACCAATTGGGTTGAAGGGATGGCAGGGATGCGTGCTCGTATGTGGAAACTCGGCAATACATCAAGCAACGTCTGGTAGTCATCTTATGGCCGCAACCCGAAAAGGTGGAAAGCAGAGCGCCGTTGGCGTGTATTCCAGCGCCTTGAATAAGCTTCCAGAGTGTCGTCGATTGCACTTGGCGCGTGGTCTCCAACTCGAGATTGGCAAACGTGGTGCGGGACTATTGAGGCGGTACCAAGGGGGCAAGGAAGAAATATCAGTAACATTGCTGATGCTTCCAGACGCTGTGCCAGATCCTATCTGACCGTTGGGATCCTTTGAAAATCAAAAGCTTCAGAGATGTTGGCAGTCGTCTTATCGCGTCTGCGGTTCCCTGTGACCGTTAGTCTGTTGTTGGTACTGACGTTCCGGGTGGTTGTGGTGAGGGCCGATACGCTGCCGAGGAGTCCAATTGTGCCAAGTGGGAACAGGTACTGAGCTTTTCCTGTACGCATGGTCAAGGGCATATCCACGCTGCCAATTTCATGAGTGACGACGTGATCGTCGACTTGGAAACCTCTGCCAAGGCTGTGGACAACGCTCTTGCTATCGAGTCGTGGGCAAATACTGGAGAGATGGAGGCTACCGTCAGTGTTCACGATTCCCATATGAACTTGCTGTATAATCTCGGAATATGGTGTTGATTGATATCGCAGGCACGAGTGATGTTTCCGCTACGCCTTGCTCTCTGAAGGAGTACCCGATGATTGATCCCCGTTTCAATGCAGACAGTCTTCCAGACACCTTATTGGGAACGGCATACCCTTATGAAAATGTCACCGCGATGTTCCCCGATGAAGAGAAAGCGATAGCCGCAGTCGCCAATCTGGTCGATATGGGATTCTTGCGAGAGGAAATGGTTCTCGGTAGTGGTGAACAATTACTCAGTAACGAGCGTGTGATACGCGAGCAACGGGGCTTAGGTGCCCGCCTTTTCGGTTGGTTTCCTTCGGAGGAGGCCGAACATACAAAGCAATACACCGACCTTGCGTCCAAAGGCTATGCAGTCGTTGCGGTACATGTAAAAGAAGATGACGCAGAGCGTCGCAGCCAAGTTGCCGAAACCCTACGGAAGCATGGGGGTACCAGTCTCCTTTATTACGGCAAACGAACTACGACTACTAACCTCTAGGCGCACAGAGAAACGGCCTCTCACATGAGGGGCCGTTTCTCTGTGCGATTCGTGAGCTGCCATTTTGCTGACGTGCCAGCGGCGAACGTGCTCGTTTGCCGGTAGGAAGCGGAGTCAAACGCCATGGATTGGCAGGCAATTACCGCTGTCGGAGGGGTCGTGATTGGTGCTCTTGGCTTATACCGTGCCGGGGTGGCGAATGAGCACGCTTCCCGAGCCGCGCGGCAGGCAGAAGTGGCCAACGAACTGGCGCGTTCGGCTATCGAGACATCCGGCAACGCAAACACACTTAAAGCCCAGCTTTCGCTCCGCTTAGCACGGGACTTCTCGTCACGCTCCACGAGTTGCACGGCGAGAAGTTTCATTGATGAGGTTCAAGTGACCGCTGCTGAATCAGGGGATGGGACGCGTGAAGTAAGGCCGTAGCCAATCTAGTCATTCCTTCTCTGTGGAATCTCAGAGCGCGCTGCCTCTGTCATCCTTGGTCAGATCGGCCAGCGGCTTTCTCAATACAGCCTCCGCGCGCTCTATGGCTTCCTCAAGTTCAGGTGTTAGAGCTCAAGGTAATGATTTGCTGCGCGCAGCAAGGGACTTGACAGGCAGCTCTGGGAGCGCTCCTTTCAGGCGGAGCCAGTCCACGCAACTGGGCAAGCCTTCGATATCAACCGTTGACTCAGGGACGTCTTCAGTCGCTGCGTCCCGTTGCAGACGACTCACGACTCTGATGCAATGGTCCTGCCCGTCGTGCGTTCTCTCTTACATGACCTATATATATATTTATTCAATGTGGTGTGCAGGATTCTCGGGCGAGGAGACGAGCAAGGTGGGGCCGCGGATTACCAAATTCGGCGTCGAGACGGACGGCGATCCTGTAGCTGGGCATCTTGCGCACCTGGCGCACCTGCGAATGGAACGCATCGCTGATCTCGGAAGTGGACGTGTTCGATCAAACATTCCACGGCGTAACGCGGTTGAAGCAGGAGCGTGATGCATCCTTCAATCAGTTCGTCGGTCCCGCATGTCCGACGACATGGCTGATGTAGCGTTCGGCCGAGCGCTGGATGACCCGGTTGGCGTCGGTCGTGACATGCCGATCAAACGCGTCATGGACGCGATCGAAACGATAGCGGGCGAACTGAGATGCCATCCGGGCGATCGTCCCCGCATCGAGCGGGATCTGATTCGGATAGCTGTACATGAACGTCACCCACTGGGGATCGGCCACCACGGTGACGATATCGCCGCTGAAGAGCACGCCTTTTCCGTCACCTTGACCGGCGTTGTCCCAATGCAGCACCATCGCCCCGGGAAAGTGTCCGCCGGTGCGGAGGATTCTCACCCGTGGCAGCGGCAGCATGGAGTCACCGGTCCAGAACTGCACGGCGGGATCGGGATACATCACCCAGCGACGATTGGCCTCATGGAGCAGGATCGGCACGTCGCCAAGCATCCGGCTCCACGCGATCATGGTCGTGTAGTAATGCGCGTGGGAGATCGCGATCGCGGAAACGCCACCGCGCCGCTTGATCTCCGCGACCGTGTCTTCATCTATCAATGCGACCAGATCCCACAGGATGTTTCCGTTCGGAGTGGAGATCAGATAGGCCTGCTGGCCGATGCCGAATTTGGGCTGGGTGAAAATCCGGGTGACTCCTGGTTCGACGTCTTCGAAACGGTTTGCGTGCGTCTTCCGGAGGTCGGCAAGCGTCGTCCATTGCTGGCCGCTGGCGGGAATGTACTGGCGGTCATCCTCGCAGATGGGGCAATGCCGGGGAACCGCGGTAGCTGACGGGAATTGCGTGCCGCAGGCCGCGCAGAGGTAGGCGGTCGGGCCGGAAGCGTCAGATGAGTGTGGGGAGGATGACATGGGCATCTCCTCGAAGATGGGGAACCTGCGTGACGATCTTTCTCCATCATACCGATCCGCCAGTACCTTGCACTCCCGTCAGAGATGCGACTTCTGTCCTGGACGACTGGCACATGCCCAAGGCATTCAGCTTGGATCATCACCGTCTAACGTTCAGTGAATACGTAGGAGTTTATTGGCGAAATGACAAATGCGCAATGACAAGCACGCCAAGACATATGGGGATCCCTTGTGCGCGCAACCGATATCAATGACTCACAATGAGTTATGGGGTCTTTTGCTCTGATGAAGGTATGATGGATGCTCGAGTATGCGAAGGAGGCGTCTGAAGCTTCTGGAATGTTCGCTCATCCTCAGTATATTAGCGTGTGAAAGTATTTTGACACTGTCGGAGACTTTTGAATAACTCCCGTTTACTAACTTGCATATTTCCATATAGCCGTCGACTTGATCAGCCTTGTTAGGGCAGATTCTCATTCTCGATGAAGAGGGGATGGAAAAGCGCGAACTCATACTATCAAATGCTTCAAGATCGGCGATCAGCCAATTTTCAAACGTCCTGTCTTTGAGAACTACAGAAACTGAAACACCATATTTGCTGCTGAAATCCGACGATAGCTTGTTCGACCATGTTCCTGGGCAATCCGAATGATCTTCACGATCAAAGGAGACAATGATACGGGTGGCTCGTTGCATAGTGAGCCATTTTATCTGACTCTTGCACGAGGAAACTATTCTACCATATGGAGATTTTGGCTGAATATCGGCCTTAAGTGGGTTAAGGAATGTGTGGCCAGTTTGACTCCGTAACTGCGGGAGGAGGTGCCTAAATGAGTTGAATTCGGAATCGCCTTCAAAGATTAAGCCAATGCGATCAGTCATGAACGGAGGCCCGGTACTGCTTCGATGAGATGCCCACTGTCGAGTAGGTCAAAGAGCGATAAGTCACCCTGCTTCCAAAGTCCAATAGCCTCGGAGTCTAGTGCTGACAATGAACTTAAACGCGTTTCGTTCGATTGCTTCCAAACTACCATGATATCATGAGGGTCCAGGTGTTCGATAACAATAGGCGAGTGGGTTGTCAATAGTATCTGACGATCTTTCGATTTTCTGGTAACACTTAGGCATGCGTCAATAATTGTCCGGGTAATCCATGGATGCAGAGCGTTCTCGGGCTCCTCGATCGATAGAAGCGAGCTTCGGTCGTCGTATATAGTGGCAAGCATCGCGAGAGCCCGAATGGTGCCGTCGGAAACCTCATTTGTATTCCATTCTTGGTTCCCCAACCTTTCTTTAAACCGAAGACTCCATAAACGATCGTGAGTAGGCTCTACCTCGATGCGTTCGAGTGCTGGAAATATATGAAACATTTTTTCCATAACATTCGACCATTGTTTTGGAGAAGATTCTTTGAGATGGTAGACAAGTGCCGGTAAATTCGCTCCGTGTATTTCTAAGTCTGCAAAGGGAGTAGGGGATGCGTTTTTCCTGCATTCATTGGGTGCGAGTTGGTATATTCTAATTTTTGACAGGTACCCCACGTATTTTTCAATAGCGGGAATAAAACGTTTGGTGGATTCAGTTATAAGCTCCTCTCTTGAAGAGCTGCTTTCTATCATCCTAGTTAGGAATTTGATCTCATCGGTTGGAAAATACGACGCTATCAGTTTTCTCTCCTCTTCATTTTTCCCCCATCTTGCTCTCACCTCTCCGTTCTGACGAGTTGCTATAAAGGGAGGATTTGTATTACTCATTTCAAGCGATACAGTCAGCGATTCCGAGGCGATAAAGAAATCAGCTATCAGCTTTTGTCCTCGTCCCCGGAGTGTGAATGAGTGATTAATAATAATGCGGTCCTGTTTATCTTCATCTCGATATCGACGATGCGCCATCTCGGATAGTGATCCTGAAGCGGTTATGTCGAAACTTATTTCATTGACTGGGCGCCCGTTGTCCCGATTCGCGATGTTCTCGAAGCCGCCTTTCCTGTCAATCGATATTTTAGAGGATTTTCCATAAAGATCGGATATGAACGAAATGGCGTCTAGGATATTGCTCTTTCCTGCATTGTTAGGACCAATGAGAACGCTTAATGCGTGGGGACTAAAGGAAACATCACGAATTGACTTATATCCCCGTATGCGGATTCTATCGATTCTCAAGATGACGTCCCCCGAGTTTAGGAGTATTGCGAATAGGTTAGGAAGCTAAGAATACTTTGTAGGCGGCATGTCCGTCTACCGGTATTGGTTGGTAATTGCAAGGACTGTTGATCGCGTGTCTCACTCGCCTGCCTTGTCCTCTTGCCTAGCGCAGATCCGACGATGCACCCGGTTCACGCGGTGTCCGATACCTGCCCCCATCAACGATCGCGGGCTGAGTAAAGTGCTCCCGCAGATGCGGGATGTATTCGAGGAAGAGCGCCTCGTGCCCCAGGCCGATATGGTTGAACAGCACCAGATGCTGGTGGATCTGCCCCATGTCGCCGACGTGGGGGACGACCGGGATTCCGAACTGACGGGCGAGGAGACTGACAACCAGGAACTCGCTGATACCGGCCACTCGCGTGCAATCGACCTGAATGAATCCGGTCGCTTCGGCCTGCAGGTAGTTCTTGAAGCCGATCCGGTTGGCAACGTGCTCGCCGATCGCAAGCCGGGTCGGGGCGAGTGCCTTCGCAAGCGTCTGGTGGGCGATCACATCGTCGGGATGGGTGGGCTCCTCGATCCAGAACAGGTTGAGCTCGGCGAGTTCGGCGCCGATCTTCAGCGCCTGGGGAAGCGTCCACTGCTGATTGGCATCGACCATCAGGCGCACGTCCGGGCCCACTACGTCGCGGATGATTCGTGCTCGCACGACATCCCGGCGGGGATCTTCATGACCGACTTTCAGCTTGAGTGCGGTAAATCCGTCGATGATCGCTTCCCGCGCATTCTCGCGGATCTGCTCATCGCTGTATCCAAACCATCCCACGGACGTGTCGTAACCGGGGTAACCATGCTCGAGAATCCCGCTTCGTGCGGCCCGACCCGATTGTTCGCCGGCGAGCAGGGCAATCGCGGCGTCGGCGGTCAGGACATCCTCCAGATAGGACAGATCGAGTGTCGCGACAACGGCTTCCGGCGAAAGATCGATCAGTAGCTGCCAGAGCGGCACGCCCCGCGATTTTGCCCAGAGGTCGAAGCAGGCGTTCGTGATCGAGGCGAGCGCGAGATGGACGACTCCCTTGTGCGGTCCGAGCCAGCGCAGTTGATGGTGATTGGCGAGGTGCCGTTGCGTCTCGCCAAAGTGCGCCATCAGGGATTCGATCTCCTCGCCGACGAGGTCTGCGGAGAGCAGATCGATCGCTCCGGTCACCAGATCATTGCCACCCCCGAGGGTGAACGCCAATCCGACCCCGATATGATCTGCCGTATGGAGTTTCGTCACGGCATACGCATAGGTGGGGTCGACATGGACGGCATCCGTGCCTTCGCCCGGCTTCAGTTCGAAGCGGGCATCCTCGGTGGTAACAGCGGTGACAATGGTCTGGCTCATGGGCGAGATTGCTCCTGATCGGTTTCCGGTGAGGGCATCGTGATGTTCGCGGTGGTGGCCTGGCGCTGGGCTTCTGCCAAGGCGTCCCGGACCGAACGGGTTCCGTGCAGCGCTGCGGAGAGCATCGGCCACGCGAGATCCTCCAGGAGCGGATAGTCCGCTAGCGGCGGAAACGAGATCATCGAGGTTGCGATCGTCTCCCTGAGCAGTTCGCCACGACGACGCGCGCGCGGTGATGTCTCTGCGTTCTGCAGGGATTCGATCACGTCGATTCGCGTCGGCACCGCTCCGAGCCGACCTTCGATCATCTGTGCCTCGACGCCGGTCAGCGTGCGCAGGAGATCCAGCGCGGCCGGCACGTCCCGGCAGGAACGGGTGATCGCGAAGGAATGGCTTCCAGAGTAGACCCGTCGTATCCCGGCCGGCCCGACGGGATAGCGCATAACGTCATACAGATTCGCCACGGCTGATCGGGATGTGTCATCCAGCAAACCGAACGACCCTGGCCAATCGGCGATCATCGCCAGCGATCCGCGCATGAACGCGTTGGTGACCTCGTCGAAATCCCACGCGAGCGAACCTGGCGGCGTGACCCGGCGCTCCACATGCAGCCTTCGCAGATACCCGAGCGCCCAGCGAGCCGCAGGCGATGTCAGATCCGGATGCCCCGCGGCGTCGAACAACGTACCTCCGGCCATGGAAAGCAGCTCGTAGAAGGTGCCGAACAGGCCAGAAGGCTGACCGGTGAAGGCGAACTCGAAGCGATCGGGAGGTTGCGTGAAGAACGCCGCGACGTCCAGCAGATCATCCCAGGTCTCCGGGACGATCAGGGGACGCGCGTTCTGCTCGGCGAAGCGACGCTGCATGACGGGATCCTCGAACCAGTCGCGCCGGTACAGGAGCAGCCGCGTATCGGTATGCCGCGGCAGTTGCAGAAGTTCTCCGCCGACCCGGCTATGGTCCAGCGGCGCCCTCAGAAAGCGAGCGATCTCATGTGCCGGTAGCAGGTGATCCAAGGGTAAGAGTGCCTGCGCCTGGGAGGGCGCGTATTTGATGTGCGTGGAGATCAGGTCGAATGGACTGTTCCCGGCATCGTCGGGATCGATCACGACATCGTTGAGCGCGGCATGAGGCAACCGCAATGCGATATCGACGTCGATCCCGGTTCGTTCCATGAAGGCCGGGATGACCTCGTAGAGTGGGGCGTAGGTGGGACCATCGATCAATGCAACCCGCAACGATCGTCCCGCAGGCGAGCCTCCTGTCATCGATACACGGTCCTTTTCATCCCTGTCCGACCCCACGTCCGAAGTGCGCAGTCGTGCCGGCCGGCCCGACGTTCGCCGTATTCGATGTTCCGATTCCCGCGATCATGCCGCTGGCGGGTCACCGGAACAAGTCTGGTGGATCCGGCATTCAGGAGATCGCCAGCTTGACGACGGTCACGAGCGGATCGATCAGCCGTGACGGAACGGTCACGCGCAGCAGGCCGCCCTCAAGTTCGCCGCCATGGTGATCCATCTCCAGTGGTTGTCCAGTGGAGAGAATCGTCGCGCCGAGCACCTTGCCACTCAAACCACGCACGCGGATGACATCGCCATTCACCGGGCCGAGGAGAAAGAGATAGATGGCCCGATCGTTTCCGGTCGACGGACCGTAGAACGATCCGGGCGGCAAGCCGGGACCCGCATCGAAGATCGATTCATGATTGCCCTTCATCCATTCCGCGAGCACGATCCAGCGCGATGCCAGTTCCGGCGCGATCTCGCCGTCCGGGGTCGGTCCGACGTTGAGCAGAAGGTTTCCGCCTTTCGAGGTCACCTCGGCGAGGGTGGCGATCAGTTCGATGCTCGACTTGTAGGCGCGATCGTGGGCGTTGTATGCCCATGTCTCGTTGATCGTCAGGCACGTCTCCCACGCGTAGTCGAGTGGGGAGACCGGAACGTGTTGTTCCGGAGTTACGTAATCGGCATATTCGTCTGATCCGATCCGGTTGTTGACGACACACCGCGGCTGTAATTCATGGATCATGCGCTCGAGTTCGGCGGTTTTCCACTCCTCTGGTGTGTGTTCCCAGTGACCGTCGAACCAGAGCAGATCGATTTGTCCGAAACCGGTCAGGAGTTCACGCACCTGACCGTGCATGAAGTCGAGGTAGCGCGCCCAGCGCGCAGGATCCTCGGCGATCGTGCGCGGCGAGCCGGGAGTGTAGCTCGATTCCGCGCGGACATGACGATCTTCGCTGAGCTGGAATGGGTAATCCGGGTGATGCCAGTCGCAGAGCGAGAAATAAAACCCGACTTTCAGGCCGGCAGCCCGACACGCCTCGACATACGGCGTCACCAGGTCCCGATTGGCAAGCCGGTGGATGCTCGAATAGTCGCTCAGCCTGGTATCCCACAACGCATACCCATCGTGATGCTTGGTCGTGAGCACCATATACCGCGCGCCGGCATTCCTGGCGAGCGTCGCCCATGCGACAGGATCGTATTTCGTGGGGTTGAAGCGATCGGCCATCGATTCGTAGTCCGCCCACGGTACGGTTCCCCGGAAGAGCGGCCATGAGGCCTCGATGCTTCGCGTGCTGTAGGGCCCCCAATGAATGAACATTCCGAGATGGTCGTTCTTGAAGGCGGAAATGCGCGCGGACTTGGCGTCGGTCATGTCGACAGGAGCTCCTCACGATGCTGATGTGGCAGCGGCGGCAGAATTCGATTCGGCTTTCATCTGGATCGATTGTATACAGTATTCGGTTGAGAGGGAAGATGCCGCGTTGATGGATGTTGCATTCTCGAAATGGTTCTTCCGGGAGAGAGCGCTTCGTTCCCGTAGCAGCCGACCTCGTGTCGGCCATCGATCGTAGGTCGATCTGGTGCTGGGAGGAGCGTTTCTTCTTCGTCCCGGTTCTTCCAGGATGGTGGCTGTGGCGAGACGCCACGTGATGCTTGTCGCATGCGCCTTTGCTGTCATTCCGAGCAAGGCCGGAGGCTTTGCGGAGGAAGTTCCTGGCCAGCGCGTTATTTCCACTTCAACGAGGTTGAGCAGAGCCTCGGAGTTGTCATGCAACCGACGTTTCCGGTTCTGAAATCCCGTTTCGCATCATAGATTCACGATCACGTGGGGAACTCAATATGTGAGCGCTCGGGCGCCACTCACAATGGCGCATGCGACAAGCAGCACGTGGCAATACCGTGCTTTGCCAACGTTGACGAAGTCGTGGATTGTTGAATGTGAACGACTTCCTCCGCTCCATTGCAGTCGTTTGGAATGACAGCAAAGGCGGTGGCTGGCGGGAGGAGTTGGCTGGCAACACCGCAGCCTTGCTTGAGCTGGTATCTGGCATGAAGTCATTCATGCGAATAACTTCCCCCGCAAGACCTTCGGCCTTGCTCGGAATGACAAGTAAACAGGCATTTGGGAGAGGGGGTGCATGCGAACAACTTCCTCCTCAACGCCTCCGGCCTTGCTCCGGCGCAGCTGCTGGAATGACAGGAAATGATCGGCAGATCACTCAGAACGCGACTTGTGCTACCATTCAAAAATCGTCAATACACGCGCTGCACAGCCGTACCTGCCGTAGAGGTCGCGCGAAACAGGAAGCACGCATGCATAACACCTGCAATAACCTTCCCCACTAGGTCCTCAATCTCGATCTGATCGCCTCTTGCCGCACATTGCATGCCAGTGTCTGCACAGAGAGTGCGTTGCGTGTCCCCCACCGAGCGTGGGCGCCTTCAGATCGATCCGAACATACCTCGGATGAGCGAATGGAAATGATGATGCAGGCAGATTCTGGCGTTGCCAGGGCTTCCGTCGTGCTGGACCGCGCAACGGGCAGCCCGTCGAATTCCACACCGGCGGCAATTGCGATTGCCGCCACGAACCTCACGAAAACCTATTCCTTTCACAAGCAGGCGCCTGGTCTTCTCGGCGCGTTCCGCAGCGTGCTACGCAGGGAAACAGAAACCCGTCTCGCGGTCGATCGCGTCAGTTTCACGGTGCAACGCGGAGAGATCGTCGGCCTGCTTGGGCCGAATGGCGCTGGCAAGACGACCACCCTCAAGATGCTGACCGGATTGCTCCATCCGACAGGGGGAGAGATCGACGTACTCGGCTACCGCCCCTTCGACCGCCAGACCGAATATCTTCGCCGCATCGCGTTGGTGATGGGGCAAAAGACGATGCTGTGGTGGGATGTCCCGGCGATGGAGAGCCTGCTGCTTCACAAGGAGATGTATGGGCTGAGTGACGCGCTCTTCAACGAGAGCGTCGACGAACTGGCGACCTTGCTCGACGTGCAGGATCTCCTACGCGTGCAGGTGCGGAAGCTCTCGCTCGGCGAGCGGATGAAGATGGAACTGCTGGCGGCGCTGGTGCATCGCCCGCAGGTGCTCTTTCTCGATGAGCCGACGATCGGGCTCGACGTGGTGGCGAAGGCGCGCGTTCGCTCATTTCTGGCCGATATCAACCGGCTGCGCGGGACCACGATCGTGATCACCAGCCATGACATGGATGACATCGAGGCGCTCTGTTCGCGGGTGATGATCGTCAATCACGGGCGGATAGCCTATGACGGTGGGCTCGCCGATCTCGTCCAGAGCGTGCAGCCCCGCAAGCTGATCCGGGCGACGTATGGAGCGCCTGTTGATCCCGCGCAACTTGGGGAAGGTATCGCGATCGTAACCGGTGAAGGAGACGATCAGAGCGGTCATGTCCTCTCGCTGGAGGTTCCCAGAGATCGGATGAGCGACGTGCTGGAACTCCTGCCCCGGCTTGGACCCCTGATCGATCTCGGTGTGGCCGATGCTGATGTCGAGGAGATCATTCGCGAGCTCTTCGCCGCCGACATCGGAGCAGAAGCAACTGCGACCGGCACGGAGGTGGCGCCATGACCCGGTTGGAAATCACCCGCCTGATCCGGAGAATGATCGCGATCAACATGGCGAACTCGCTCGCCTACCGCGGCGACGTCGTCTTCTACATGCTGAGTACGATTCTGGACCCCTTGATCTCGGTCCTGATCTGGCGGGCGGCGATCGCGAGCGGTGCGGAACTGCCGGTCGATGGGACGTATCTCACGAGCTACTTCGTCTTGCTCGGGGCGGTCTCGATGCTGACATCATCGTGGCTGACGTACTTCATGGCGGAGGATATCCGGAACGGCAAACTCTCTGTCTGGCTGGCGCGACCGGGATCGTTTCTCTACGAGATGATCGCCAACAACCTGGCCGAGAAGGGATTCAAATCGCTCGTGCTGGCGCCGATGATCGTTGTCTTTGGCTGGCTCCTGCGCGATTCGGTGAGTTTGTCGGCGCCGCCGTCACGATGGTTGCTGTTGGCAATCAGCATCGTGCTGGCGGCGGTGATCATCTTCTCGCTCGACGTGATCTTCGGCTCACTCGCGTTCTGGATCGACGATATCTCGGGTGTCGAGCGCGGGCGGATGCTGGTGGCGACGGTGCTGGCCGGTCAAGTGGTGCCCCTCGCCCTGATGCCGGACTGGGCGAGCGGGTTCGTGCGCCTGCAGCCGTTCCGGTTCATGATTTCGTTTCCATTGGAGATCGTGGTTGGGGATCTCGGGCAGCACGAGCTGGTCGTCGGCTTCGTCGCGCAACTCTGCTATCTGTCCCTGTTCGTCCTGCTCGCCCGCTGGATCTGGCAACGTGGGCAACGGTCGTATTCGGCGGTGGGAGCATAGCATGGACATCACCTACTCTGGTCCGCTCGATGCCTCGCGGTGGGCAAGCTTTCGACGTCACGCTCGTCTGTGGAGAGGGTTTCTGTCGATTTCGCTGGTGCGAGAGGCACAGTTCCGCGCGCATCTCGTGGCGACGGTGAGCGTTGGCCTTATTCAGATCGCGATCTCGCTTATCCCGGTGCTGCTGCTCTTCAGCTTCACCAAGGAAGTGAAAGGGTGGACGCAAGCCGACGTCATCGTGCTGGTTGGTGTTCACCAGTTGATGGTCGGGTTGCTGGCGATGTTCGTCGCCCCAAACGTGACGCAGATGACGGAATACCTCACACGAGGGAATCTCGATCTGCTGCTGATTCGGCCAGTGAACACGCAGTTCTACGTAACGACGCGCTGGATGCAGCCGGCGGAGTTCTTCAACGTGCTGACCGGTCTGTTCCTGGTGGCGTTCGGGATCGTGCGTGCTGATGTCACGCCGGGGGCAATCGATCTCCTGAAGGGGATCATCCTGCTCGGCGCCGGGTTCGTTCTGCTGACATGCGCCTGGTCTGCATTGTCCTTCTGCGCTTTCTGGATGAGTTCCGTGACCTCGATCACCTTCTTTTTTCACGACATCCTGGAGGCCGGACGCTACCCGGTCGTCTTCTTTCCCACCGCGATCCGGGCGCTGCTGACCTTCGTGGTGCCGCTCGCCTTCGCGACGACCTTTCCGGCGCAGGCGATTACGGGTGGCATCTCCTGGTGGGTCGTGGTTGGTGCGGTGGGGTTCTGCCTGATGGCAGTCGTTCTGGTGCGCGTGTTTTGGACGTACGCGGTCCGGTTCTATTCCAGCGCCAGCAGTTGACCCCTTGGGCTGCGTTTCCGGGTGCGATAGCGTAGAATTTGCGATCGTGACCGGCCATTCAACAGATGGGAACGGCACTCATTCGTTGACTGCCTGGTCAAATACGCGTCGATCAAGGCAATACTCGAATTGTCCGAAGGTTTCGGATTGTCGATAGGCTGATCTCGTGATGCGACAGGTACTCCGAGAACCGGCAAGGAAGGGAAATTTCTCCGTGAAATTGCGAATAGTTACCCTGGTCATGATGTTGGCGCTGTTTGGCGGCGTCTTTGCGCGTGGCCCGATGGCCGCATCTGCTGCGCAGGAGACTGCATCTCCTGCGCAGGGCGATCAGTTCGACCTCAGCACGCTCGAAGGTGCCCAGAGTGGTGTGGAGCGAACGTATTCCGGGGACCTGACGGCGTTGCTAGGGGCGATGGCCACTCCTGGCGCTGGCGCTCCTGATTTCTCCAAGATCGGCCTCTTCAGCTTGCAAGGGTCCATCATCACATTCGACAACGCCGATCACGCCAAGGCTGCGGTCGGCACGATCGGCGACCAGGTAACCAAGGGCGCATCCAGTTCCGTGATGGGTGCCAAGCTCAATCAGGAGCAGGTTGATGTCGGCGACAATTCCACCGCCTTTTCAACCCAGATCGATCAGCAAGGGTTGTCTGCGTCGGTCTTCGTGGTCGTTGCCCAGAAAGACGCTCTCGTCTATCTGAGCATTGGAATCGCCTTCTCTGGTGATTCCGTCAAGGATGACACCGTGAACTTCGCCAAGGCGCTGGTCGACGGCAAGGCCAGTGACGGCGAAGGTGATTTCAAGGCCGACGGAACCTCGACCGGTGGTCTCTGGGACAAATTCCCGGCGAGCGATGATGGGGTCCTGAAGGGTCTGAAGGTAGAAAGCGACAAGCAGATTCCGTCCGGGCAGTAGGGCGCTCACGCCACGCCCACGGCCACGTCTACACCCACAGCCAAGGGGATAAAACCCCGGACGCAAACGCACACAGCAAGACCCCGGCAGATCTGCCGGGGTCTTGCTGTGTGCGATGTATCAACCGGGATCCCGAGAGACCTCTCTGCAAATGGGTAAAACTACTCAGGTGTTTGCTCATTCCGACCGCTACTGTAAAAGCACGGCAATGCAGGAGTTGTCCGCTTTGAAGATGAACCGGTGGGGAAGGATAGATGAGCATGGGTGTTTCGAAACGAAAACACGTGAGGAACCAGGCAGGGGGATCGCGAGGAGGAGGTGACAGGACGAGGTCGTCCGTTTGGCGAATGATCGCCATGTTGACTCTGCTGATGTCGCTGGTATCGGCGATCGCGCCATCGATGTCGCCAGTGCTTGCAGCACTGCCCGTAGCGCTGCCCGCATGTGACGGCGGGCAGGTGGTCGATCCGAATTCTGGCGAGTGCGTGGATCCGACCGAAGTGGTCGATGCGCCGACCGAGATTCCACCGACGGATGTCCCGTCGCCAACTGACATGCCATCGCCGACCGACGAGGTGGCGACCGAGACACCGATCCCGACCATTGCGGCACCGGCAAACGTGGAAATCTCCAAGTTCACCTGCCCGGTGAACTTCTCGCCCGTGGCCGCCGATGCCAATGCCGCCACCGATTGCACCCAGATGACCAATGCCGTCACCTTCGTGCTGACCCTGACGTCCGGACCATTGCAGTCGAACACCGGAGACAGCGTCAACGGCAAAGCTGTGTTCGCGTCGATCGAGCCGGGTGCGATCACCATCACCGAGCAGCTGCCGCCGGGAACCGATTCGACGTTTCACTATTGCGCCGTGACAGGCAATCCGACGTCGTTGGAGCTCGGTCCCACCTTCAGCGGTCAGGTGAACGCGGGCGAGACGATGACGTGCTCCTGGTACAACGTTCCAGCACCCGAGGTGACCCCGACGGCGACCAGCAGCACCGTCGCCTCCCCATCGGTGGAAGCAACCGCAACCGCGACGGTTGCCATGACGATGACGCCGACCATGTCGGATGGCACGCCGGCAACCCCGTCCAGTGAAGGCGATCTGACGGTCTACAAGTGGATGTGTCCTGCTGTCTACGATGAGATGAAGGCGGGTGCGAATCCCGTCGTGGATTGCACCACTCCGAAGGATGGCATCACGTTCACCCTCACGGATGACGCCAATGTGCAGGTCCCACTGCAGACCAACACGGGCGACAGCATCCCCGGTGCGGTCCACTTTGGAGGTGTCGTACCTGGCGCCTACCATCTCGTCGAGACGATTCCCGCCGATATCCAACGCGCCTTCATCTCCGGTTGCTCGATCACAACCGGGACGACCACGACGACGATCACGCCGATCGTTGTCGCCGGTGCCATCGAGCTCGCGATTCATGGTGGCGATGTCATCGTCTGCAACTGGTACAACGTCCCACCGCTTGGGACGAGCGATCTGACGATTCACAAGCAGCTCTGCAACGGCGGTACGTATACCTCCGATGCGGATTGCGCTCCCTACAACAAGGGCGTGAACTTCACCGTTTCGATCAAGTCGGGCGCGTCCTTCGTGCCGGTCACGAGTGGCACCACCAATTCGCTCGGTGTCCTTCCCTTTACCGGGCTCGCTCCCGGCACGTACCAGATCGCCGAGACTGGCTGGACGCCGTGCGACGTGAAGGCCACCCGTTTCAATGATGCCGGCGTTTTGGTCACCGCGCTGAATGGCGACGGAACGATCGAGCTGGCCAACGGCAAGGAAACCGTTGTCACTGTCTCGAATTGCCTTGGCCGTGGTGATATCACCGTCTACAAGTGGACGTGCCCACCAGGTTACGACTACACCAAGCCGGGCGCCAACCCTCCAATCGATTGCACCACCGCGACCAACGGCGTCAATTTCCGGTTGGCCGACAACGCCGGCGTTCAGATTCCGCTGCAGACCATGACGGGTGACAGCATGGCCGGTGCGGTTTACTTCGGCGGCACGGTTTCAGGAGATTACACGCTGACTGAAGACATCCCGGCCGGAATCCAGCAGGAGTTCGTCTGGAACTGCACCGGCGCCTCCACGAGCTGGGTCCACCCGATGCCCCTCGCGGTCGGTCCGAAATTGGCGATCACGGTCGCGAACGGCGACAAGATCGTCTGCAACTGGTTCAACGTTCCGAAGCCCGATCCACAATCCGGTGATCTGACTGTCCACAAGCAACTCTGCTCGGGCACGGTGTTTACCTCGCCGGTCGATTGTGACACCTTCGAGGGTGGCGCGACGTTCCAGATCCTCGCCTGGAATGGCACGACCTGGGTTCCGGTGACCACGGCAACAACCAACAACGTCGGTGTGATCGCGCTCACGGGCCTGGCCCCCGGTACCTACCTCGTCAAGGAAACCGGTGGCAATCCGTGCAACGCGACAGCTATCCAGCTCGATGGTGCAGGCAAGCCAATCAATGTACTCAACGCCACCGATGGTACGGTGCCGGTCACGAATGGCAAGGAAACAGTTGTCACCGTCTTCAACTGCCGTGTTCCGGGCAAGAAGCCGGAACCGACCAAGACCGCGTCCAAGTTCCCGAATACCGGTGTCGACCCCGCCACCGGGCCGGTGCACTCGCTGCAGCAGGATACGCAGGTCATCGAACCGGAGACGCCTACCGCCGTTGCCTCCTCGGGGACACCGGATGCCGTGGCCTGCCCGGCCATCACCACCGCCGAGGGCGCGGTTGGCACGCCCTCGGCAACACCCGAGGCGGGTCAGGATTGCGCTCGCGGTCAGGTTCCGATGACGGTCAGGATTCCAGCCATCCAGGTCGAGGCAACCGTCGAGGTCAAGGAGATTCTCGACGGGGAGATGCAGCAACCTACGGATGAGAAGGTCGTCACCTGGTACAAGGAGACCGCCCGTCTTGGTGAGATCGGCAATGTCGTGATTGCCGGGCACCTCAATTGGTGGGGATTTCCCGAAGCCATCTTCTTCAATCTTTCTACGCTGAAAGCGGGCGATGTGATCGAGGTCTCCGATGGCTCGGGTGGAACGTTCACCTACGCCGTCACGACGGTCCGTCAACTGCCGGCCAATGGTGGACCCGAGGAGATTGTGAAGGGGACAGACGCAGAGACGATCACCCTCATCACCTGTAGTGGTGAGTGGGATCCGTCGGTGAGTGAATACGACAGCCGGACGGTCGTCCAGGCGGTGCGCGTCCAACCAGCCCAGTAGCGAACCCCTGGCTAAACGATCATCGGCCCAAGCATCTCGGCATCCCGGCATCCCGGCGTCGGGATGCCGGAGCCTGTGTGGGCCCCTGTAGTTGAAACCACCGAAAAGGAGCGTTCCGCGTTCCGCTCTCACTTCTCCGTGGCCGTTCAGGATGCTGATATCTCGCTCGTTCCAGTGTGTCAGTCATGAGGGAACACCATGAAACCTCGGACAACATCATCTGCAGGGCATTGTCTCGTTCCGCTGCGAATCGTTCTCTCGCTGATCGTGGTCGCCATGTTTGCCATGCCGTCGGCTGGAGATGCAAGCGCGCGCAGCGCGGTCGATATGGTGGTCGATCAGGCACCGACATTGCCGGGAGTGCCGAGCGACATCAAGATCGTCGCGTTTGGCACCCTGCCGTTGGAATCCGGCGACTATCGTTGGCAGGCGACACGTCTTGCCGCCTTTCCGGACGCGACCTCGACCGTGACGGTGCATCGAGGATTTCTGATCATCGTCAACAACCCGGTCACCATCGTCAAGGCAGATGGTTCGCAACGTCAGGTCGGCGGTGGATCGGCGTTGCCACTCGCCGAGGGCGAACAGTTTGCGCCGGTGCAGGTGAACGGGGTTGCGGCCGATCTGACGATCATCGAGCTTCCGCTCGTAGCCGACATCAGCCCGCAAGAGACTCCCGATCAGGTCGCCCCCATCACCTTGAAGCAGGGAACCCATACCTTCGCGGTGCTCGCGATTCCGGCGCGCAAGCCGGGTGACCCGACGGCAGGACAACTTCTCGCCAAGGCCGCCGGTCCGGGCATCGCGGTGTATCCCCAGGTTGCAGGAGCAGCCACACCTGCGGCCGGCGAGGAAACCGGACCGTTCTGGCTCGTGGCAATCTTCCCGACGTCCGGCACGTCGTCGCCGTCTGGATCCGGAACTGGTGGTGGAGTTGGGGCTGGAGCTGGTGACGGCAACCAGAGCAGAACCGGACAAGGGCAAAGCCGAGGCACCGGTAGCGGGAATGGAAGCGGAGGTGGCGGTGACGTTGGAAGCGGATCTGGTGGGCCGGGAAAGAACACGGTCCCAGCTCCCACCACCACGACTGCCGTAACCCCAAGTCCAAGCCCGACCTCGAATCCATCACCGACGCCAACGTCCACCCTCGCGGCGACGATGACTCCGGTGCCCACGGCGACGTCCGGGAGCGGATCAGGCCAGGGATCAACTGTCTTGAAGGATCCGAACAAGACGACGAACTACTCCGATCTGATCGATTCGGACGGGGATGGATTGACCAGAGCCGACGAACGCGAAGCCGGGACCAATCCAGACGTAAAGGACACCGACGGCGACGGCTTGTGGGATGGACCGGAAGTTGAAAGTGGGTGTCATCCGCTCGAAAAGGATACGGACGGAGATGGCATCACCGACGAGGGCGAGATCCTCCTGTACAAGACGAGTTGCAGGTGGGTGGACACCGATGCTGACGGATTGAGCGACTACGCGGAAATCTTCGGAACTCCATCGTCGGACCCACTGCTTGCCGACACGGACGGTGACGCCCTCTCCGACTTCGACGAGGTAACGCTGTATCACAGTGATCCTCGTTACGTGGATTCGGATGCAGATGGCTGGTCGGACACCTATGAGGCGCTCACGACCGGGACCAATCCGGCACTGCTGGATGGAGATTTCGATTGCCTGAGCGACCCACTCGAGGCGACGCTCGGCACGAATCCCGGTCTCCTTGATTCTGACGGTGACTTGCTGGGGGACGGGCAAGAGCATTCGGATGGCACGAATCCATTGGACTCCAACGATTTCAGGCATCTGGACGAGGCTCAGAACCCGATTCCGACCTGCGACGGAACCTACTCGCTCCAATAACGGGTGGCGAGTAGCGGGCGCGGTACGAGCTGCTGCGATGCGCGTACCGCGTACGCCGCGGGAACGGCGGGCGAGGGGGATCACCGACCCCGCCGACCTCGCCGCACGTACGCCAAGAGTACGTGCCAATCGGACTATCCAGCGCGCATATTGCCGCATACACTGAGGCAGGTGCCATGTCGGCGCCTCAGTCATCAACAACCAAAGGTGATCGTATGAAGTGCCGCAATGTGCTATCCGTGGTGGCTCGTTGTTGATGTTCGTCGTTTTGTATGCCTTGGCGATGAGTCCCGTACGGGCAGGAGCCATCTCCCAGGCGACACCCGACCCCGCAGATCTCGCGACTCCCGCAATGGGCGATCGCGAGCCCGATTTCGCGGCATACGCCGGGGTGAAACAGGCAGTTGTCCGGACATATATGGCTGATTTCGACGCCATTGCGGCGGATCATGCCACGCCAGGGGCAACACCGGAAGAGGCGACGCCGGGGGCCGTATCACCGGAATTTCGTGATCTGGGCATGATGCTCATGCTCGGAACTGCGATCGAGTTCGACACGCCGGCCAGCGCGGAATCCGCCTTCCCCGGATTGACCGGGGAGGTCGAACAAAATGCACAGCTCGAGATCGGCGGCGATACGTCGAAATTCGTGCCCGTCACGATCGATGGTGTTGGCCAGGAGGCGAAGGCGTTTTCGTTGACGGTCGCCGCTGATAGCTTCGGTTCTGCCGGATTTCTCATCCTGACCCGGCAGGAAAATGTCATCTTCTCGGTCTATGGAATGTCGTTGAATGGTGAGGCAGAAGCAGCAACGACCGCGTTTGCGACGAAGCTGGCTTCCGGCGCGATCGGAAGCGGCGAGCCCGAACTCAACAGCGATGGGACCTCGACCGGCGGTATCTGGGAGGTGTTTCCATCAGCAAGGGATCCATCATTGTCAGGATTGGTCCCGCTCATTGATGCGCAGGTGTATCCCAAGCCGGATGCAGCGTCGTAGAGCCGCTGTTCAGTATGGCGGATATGGCGAAACTTCCAGCACGTCACGATCGACCGAGGCCGGGATGTACTGGGAGCCATTCGGTGTCGACGGCTTGTGCATGACCGGATCTACTGGAAGTTCGCCAGGTAGGGCAGGTACTGATCAAACGTAGGGTCATCCAGCTCACCGAGCAGATCTGTCCACGGCATCGGTTCTCGCGTGAAGACGACCTTGCCGTCCTTGAACCAGAACGATCGATCGCGATCCCACGCGAGCTCGAGGCCGTTCCCCTCGTCATCGTCGAGGCAGATCGCCTCGTGGGTCCCGTGATCGGAGCCGTCGCCGATCTGCCAGCCAGCATCGAGAATACGCTTGAGCGCAACCGCGAGGTCGCGCCGTTCCGGATAATCGATCGCGACGTGATAGAGCCCGGTCGTGCCCTGGGGGCGGGGTCCCCGTCCTTGCTCTCCCAGGGATTCAGCCCGATGTGATGGTGGTAGCCACCCGTCGAGAGGAAGGCTGCGGTATCGAAGTCGTTGACCCTTCCGGTCGAACCCGGTCAGGCAGATCAAACGTCGTGCCGCGCTTCGCCGAGCGTCGCCATCAACCGGTTTGCATTGGCAAAAATGGCAGAAGAGCCGGTGATGTCGAAGATCTCGAGATCGCTCAGACCGACATCGCGCAGCGGCGAGAGATCCGCCGACGTGACCTGATCCGGATGCAGCGCGAGCTTGACGGAATAATCGACAATCGCCCGCGCGCGCGGTTCGAGCTGCGCTTCAGGTCCATCGTCGAGCAGACGCTGCACGCTCGATCGTTCCTTGACCAGTCCCGAATAGGCTCGGGCATGAACCGATGCACAGTAGATGCAACTCGTGACGCGCGATGTCGCCGTGGCGGCCAACTCGCGATCGGAACGCGGCCCACCCCCGTCACCGGAGATGATCTCGTTGAAGAGCGCGTAGCGTGCATCGAGCGATTCGGGATCGTGCGCGAGCGTCGCCCAGTAGGCGCGTCCGCGTTTGGCCGTGGAGATCGCATCCACCGCCGCACGTTGCCGGGACGTCGCGTCGATCTCGTCTACTGTCTTCAACCATGGTTGCCAACTCAGGATGTCCTGCGTGAATTCCGTCTGGCGAACGGTTCGAGGATCCGATTCGGATTCGCTCATGATGTGGCTCCCAGTGCCTTCAGCCCGACGAGCAGCCGCGCCTGATAGTGAACGAATGCGATGAGCTGCGAGATCGAGATGATGTCGATCTCGGTGAGGCCAGCGTCCTGGAGTGCCCGCACATCATCCGACGCAGTCTGGTTCGGATTGGCGTTGACCAGTGCGATCCGGTGGAGAATCGCCGTCAGGCGCGGAGTCGATTCGTCGACCGTCTCGTTCAACGCATCGACGATCATCCGATACCAGCCGGCGAGAGCCGCATCGGGAATGCCGGCAGCGACACGATGCGCGATCAGCGCTCGTTCCGCCAGGCTGACATTTCCGGGGTCTGCGGGTTGGACGGTCGCGTCATAGTAGTCCTGAATCTGCGCGAAGACCTGTGGCTTCTGCTCGCGAATTGCCTCGATCGCCGCGTTGCCGGCGAAGTGGCCGATCTCGAACGTCATGTCCCGAGGACGTTGCTGCGCGGGCGGTTGAATCGTTCCCATGCATCTTCCTTTGTGCGAGGTGGCTACGGTGACGGATACGCACCCCGTTCTGCCACGAAGTGCCGAACGGGCGAACATCATGCCCGACCGTTCGCGCCTGAAGCGAAGGGTGGGGTGTTCGCGCGTTCGACGAATGACGGCTAGGAAAGGTTGAGCGCATTCTTGCCGATGATCGTGAGTGCGATATCGTCCATCGGTGGATTGCCGAGTCCCGCCCGCACATCCCGGAAGTACCGCTCCAGTGGATACTGTTTCTGGAGTCCGACCGATCCGACAACTCGCAGTGCCTGATCGGTGATCGCGATCGCATTGTTCGTGACCGTGTATTTTGCGGCGGCAAACTGCCAGCCGATTTCCTCCCGATGCTCGGGGAACCGGTCCCATGTCTCGACCGTGCCATAGAGTACCGAGCGTGATTGCAGGAGGAGCAATTCCATCTGCGCGACTCGATGCTGGACGGTCTGCAATTCCGCGATTGGCTTGCCGAGTCCACTCGGAACCCGGTTCCGAGCGAAGTCCACGGCGAAGTCGCGAGCTGCCGTGGCAACGCCGAGGTAGACAGCGCTCGTCACCAGATTCCAGGGGCTGACGGCATTGCCCGGCGCGCCTTGCGCGGTCGGCAGCAGGTTCTCCAACGGTGCGACGACGTTTTGGAACACGACATCGTGGCTGCCGCTGGCCCGCATCCCGAGGTTGTCCCACGTCTGGTCGATCGATATCCCGGGCAGGTTCATCGGCACCAGGATGTTCCCCCGTGACCGCTCGCCCTGCTCGTCGATCGTCGTCAGCATGACGACGGCATAGTCGAGTGCCGGGGAGAGTGTCGCCCACGATTTGCGGCCGTTGATGACCCAGCCATTCTGCGTCCATTGGCCCGTGGTGGCGTAGGTGCCGCCACGGCTTGGACTTCCAAGTTCAGGCTCGCTTGCTACATTATTGATGAGTGCACCGTGCTTGACGACGTCTCGGCAGACTCGCTCCCAGATCTCGGCGGGCCAGGTCTGGTTGTTGGACTGACCCGCCAGATTGATGAGCGACATCGTCGATCCGAACGCAACCCCACCATCACCTCGCGCCAACCGTTCCTGAGCGAGCATCACTTCCAGGGCCGTTGCCCCGCGTCCCCCAAATTCCTCGGGTACGGTCAGGGCGAGGAAGCCGGACGACCGAAGTGCCTCGAACGTGTCGAACGGGAACGAGTTCTCCCGGTCGTGGCGCGGGGCGTTGGTGGCGGCGATCTCGGCCAGATCGTTTGCCAGCCCGATGAACTCGGCCTGACGCTCCGTCCTCGGATAGGGTGCATGGCTCTGCAAGCGGTTGCTGCGTTCGGTCGAACGTCCCTCGGAGGCGTGCCCGGTCGAATTGCTGGTGGTCGCGGAAGGGTGCGTTGTTGAAGTCATCAGTGCTCCAGGATGTAGATGGTTTCCAGCGACGGTGCATAGGCGATGTGCTGGGTGAGACCCTTCACATACGGCCGGTATGCAATGATCGACTGCTGGTCGAACAAGGGGGCGATTGCGATCTCGGCATTCGCGATCGCCTGAATCTTCTTGCAGAGATCCGCCTGCTTTCCGGGATCGAGTTCGATCTGCGCCTGATCGAGCAGGGCGTCGACCTCGGGGTTGTTGTATCCCCCGTGATTGGTCTTTCGTAGCGCAGATTGCGAACCAACGGTTCTTCCCAGAATGTCATTTGGCTGGCCGGTCGCCCAGCAGTTATCAGCAGCTACTGGAGATCGCACAGTCGTAATCGCGTGCGGCCAATGACCCGATGACCACCGCCGACTCCTGTTTTAACTCGACATCGAAGCCGACTGGATGGAAGATCGCCTGCAGGCAGGTTGCGAGACTCGGCGCCTGGCGAACGCGCACATTCACATTATTGAACGGGGCCTTCGTGCCATTGAAGACAAGATACGTGTTGCAGGCAGTGGTGAAATGCTGGACCACGTAATCGGGATCATCGCGAATCTCGCCGGTCTGGGAGGGTAGCACCCGCGCCGAGTTCGGGCAGTTCATCGACTTCGCCCGCCTTGAGTGAGGAGAAGCGGGAATACTTGTCAGGATATGTGCTTGGTCTAATCCTAGTCAATGCCGGCCTGATGCCAAAAGAGTTCTCGTTCTGCTCGAGGACGACGTATTGATCGCGCTTTACAGGGCTGTTCTCTGGACTTCCTGACGAGACATCATGTCAATTCGAGCATCCAAGCCGGCATGAGACCTGTTTGGTCAGTTTCAACGAAGAAATACGTGAAATTACGGATGCCTGGAGGTAGCCGAGTGTCCGATCATGTATTTGGGACACGGGTAGGCTGATTTTGGCAGAGCAAGGCAGGAGAGATAGTCGGTGGTACCTGGCGATGAGTCATCGGGAGGTAATGAGATATGCAGTTTAGAACGCGTTGGTGATCAAACGATCGTCAGCAGCGATGTTCGCATGCTGTGTAGCGCCGGTCGTGAATTCATCAGTTCGGAAAATGGTTCATTTAGCAAGGCAGTTGACGCCTTTTTCGAGGAGCGGCGTGGATGAATACGACGTCTGATTTGATTGGAACACTCGCCCACAATACGTCTGAGTCCGCAGTGGCACCGGTCAGTGGTGAATCTGCGGCCCTGAATCCGACACCAACCTTGCCGACACCCCATCAACCGAATTATCCATCATTTACCAACAATCATACGCAAAACACCAACGTCAACGTAAACATGGCCATGCCAACGATAAACATGTCGATGCAGAATCATCAGACACCATTCATAGCTCGAGCGTTATGGTTTGTGTTTGTCGGCTGGTGGCTGTCCGCTATTTTTATCATTATCGGCTGGTCGTTTACTGTTCTCGGAATAGTGGTCTGGCCGTTGTTGCCGGTCGGTTGGTGGTTCCTGAATCGGGTACCACAAGCGCAAACGTTGCGCCGGCGCCGAAATGAGTTCAAGACCGACTATCGCGACGGCGCGATCTACATGACCGAACAGAAGATCCAACAAGTTCCGTGGTACTTGCGCCTTCTTTATCTCCCGGTCGGACTAGTCCTTGGTGCTTTATGGCTTGTAAGCGCATGGGTGTTGGGAGTTCTGATCCTGACACTGCCACTCTCGGTTTGGATGATCGATCGCGCTCCCAAGGTCATCACGCTCCAACGCCACTAGTGCTCTGTCACGGCTCACATGCTGGGCAGCGGGAAAAGAGATTTCTCGACAAGCTCGAAATGACGAGGAAGAATCAGTATTCATCAATCAATAACCGGTGCCAGCGAAACATCGTTGACAGACCACTAGTGGTGCGTGAAGGCACAATTGCAGGGAAAGGTAATCCCCAGCCGATGGAGGCGAGATTTCTCGACAAGCTCCGGCGCAGCTGCTCGGAGCGCTGCTGAAATGACGAAATGGCTATCATGCGTGTGTCGGGCATTGGCCGCGCCACGTGCCATGCGGGGAAGCGATGTCGAACGGGTCGGAATATCCCGGGCATCCGCGCATCCGCCGGGAATTGCGCTTGCTGGCATCTTTTGCGTGACTTGGCACGCGCATGTCTGCTTGCCAGAAGTCCGGAATCTGCCGCCAACCCGGAGGGATGCATCAGCATCCCTCCGGGTTTCTGCATGCGTTCCGTTCTGTCTCCGCGACATGCGCGGAAGGCATCGCGTGAGCGAGCAGGATGTCTAGCCTTCGAGCGCCTTGATCTGCTCCAGAACCGGTTCCTTCTCCTGATCGAGCTGGTCCTTCACATCGTTGAACGCGTCCTGCGCCGGTATGTTCTTGACGAGAATCTGCTCCCAGCCGTTCCCCAGGATCTGATCGCCATTCGGGATGAAGACACGCGCACTGTCCTGCGGCTGCGTTTTCGGTAACTGCTCGATCGAGATCCTGTTGTTGGGATTCTTGTCCAGGTATGCCTGCTCCGACGGGCTCTCGATCGCCGACGTGCGGACCGGCATGTATCCAGTTGTTTGCGCCCAGTACGTGGTGCTCTCGGTATTGGTCAGGAAGTCCATGTACGCGACCGATGCCGCCTGCACCTCCTGCGGAGCGCTCTTGAGAATCGCCAGCCCGGCACCGCCCGTGCAGCATCCAAACTGTTTCTCCTCCGGCAGGAACGCGGTCCCGAACGTGAATTTGGCGGACTCGTTGAACTTGGAAATCGCCGATGATCCCGCCAGCACGGCGGCATTCACCCCATACATGAAGTCCTGCTCGGGGTCTTTCGACGTGTGCGCCCACTTGTCGCTGACGGACTTCCGAAAGAACTCTCCCGCCTCTACCGCTGGCGCCTCCGCGATCAGGATATTGAAGTCCTTGTCCGAGTAGTGGCCGCCAAACGCCCAGACCGCTCCCTGCAGTACCCAGGCGCCATAGCGAGAGCCCGTCCCGAACCCGAACGCGAATTCGGTCTTGCCGCCCGCGAGCCTGGGCGCGTTTTCACCGAACGTGCTCCATTTCTCGAAGATGCTTTTGTCGAGTCCTGCCGCGTCGAGTGCATCCTGGTTGTAATACAGCAATGGTGTCGATCGCCCATAGGGAACCGCGTATTGACCGCCGTTGCGCTGGTATTCGACGAAGAGTGATTGGACATAGTCTGACGTGTCGATCTTCGCCTCGGTCAGCAGCGGGGTCAGATCGGCAATCGATTCCGACAGGTAGAAGCGGAACCACCAGACATCGGAGAGAATCGCGAGATGCGGCTCGTCACCGGTCTGCAGCGCAGCGACAAGGGATGCAGCGAGATCCTCGTAACTCGGTTGCAGGGTGCGTGTGATCTTGATTCCGGGATTTGCCGCCTCGAAGTCCTTCGTCAACTTCTCTTCGGCGGTGGCTTCGGAGCCAGATCCGTTGGTCGTCCAGTACTTGATTTCGAGCTGCGATCCCGCGCTCTGCACGAGCGTGGGAGCGGCGAAGACCGTGCTTTGCCTGCCGCCACCAGCAAGATTCAGTGATCCGGCAGCTGCGGCGGTGGCTGCAGTAGCCGCGACACCTTTGACAAGCGACCGCCGGGAAATGTTCGCGATCATGAAAGGGACCCCTTTGCTCATAGTTGCGGCGAGGAGATCGGCGAAGCCGCAACCGCGCGACATCGTGGAGCGCGACGAATGCGCCCTCCTCGCCCACATGCTACGGTCCCGGCCTGGCGCATATATGTGAACAATAATAAATATCTGGCGATGTGTATGTCGACCCTCGATGCGAACGACACATGGGACACACCGAAGGCGCGTTGATCGGTGCTGCGCGCGGCGCGTGGCGCGTGTCAGATCCTGACGTCGATGACGATCGGCAGGCCCGTTCCGATCCAGTCCGTCCCGACCTTGCTCCCCATGTATTTCGCCATCATCTCGCGGCGAACGGTCGCGATGTCGGGCTCGGACTGGGCAATCCGCGCCTGTCCGACGTGCCACGTCTCTCCGATCCGGAAGCGGACGCCAGCATTCCTGACGAGATTTTTTACCCAGTCGTTCCCCGCTCCCTTGCTGGCAATCACGTAGATACGTTCGCCGTCGGCCGCGAATCCGATCTGCGTTTCACGCGGCTCGCCGGAGCGTCGCCCGGTTGTCTCGATGAACCCGGTACGCACTGAATTATCGAGACCCGGCGCGGCGGTGTGGCTGGATTCATCCCTGGAGTGCCGGTCGAGATCGATCGCGAACGGCGTGCCGGTTGTCGCCCAGTTGTCGCCACCGGCGAGATCTCCCTTGTAATACTTCCCGGCGAGCGCATGACGAATACGATCGCCTTCTTCCCGGTTGGAATCCGCGTCCACGATTCGTGCCAGCCCCGCGAACCACCGATCACCGATTCGGAAGCGAACGCGCGGAGTCTTCGTCAGGTTGCGAATCCAGTCCTTGGCGTTATGGTAGCCGGAAAGCAGGTAGATGCGATCATCTTCGGCGGCAAACCAGATCTCCGTGACCCGTGGCTCGCCGCTGACGCGCCCGATCGTTTCGAGATACCCGTTTTGCTCGCCCCGGATCGATTCCGGAACCGTGGGTGTCGTGCTCGTGGTCATGCGTGTTCCTCCACCATGGCGCCCGGAACCGCCCCGATCGGGTCGCCCGACCAGTCGACCACGGCATCCATCAGCTCCACACAGTTACCATCCAAGTCGTAGAGGTACAGCGAACGGTTCCCATCATCGAACGTGACCCGATCGACGATCGTCGCGCCGAGTGCTTCAAGACGGGACTGTACGGCATCGATCGACCCCGCCGGAATGCGCAATGCAACGTGGACGTGAGTTCCGCCCCGCGCGTTGGCGATGGCCTTCGCGCCTCCGGTCTCCACGGGCCACAAGCCGAGCGCGGTCGTATCTCCCATGTCGAACCAGACTGCCGGGCGATCACCTTCCCACCGGGCCACCACCTGCAGCCCGATGATCTCTTCATAGAATCGAGTCGATGCCGCCAGGTCGGCCACTTCGAGCACGAGTTCGTGGAGACCGACGGGGCGTGTGGTTGCAGCTGCGTTTCGTGCGGATGTCGACATTGAATTCCTCGATTTCTCATCAAGACGGAACAGGACTCGGACTCATATCCTCGTCGGATCGCAGTGGTGGCCAGATTCCGCAAGTGGAGCAGTTCCGCGATCTCGAGATCGCTCACCTCCTCGAACATGGCTTGGGTGGGGCCGGGGCCGGCTGGATCGACGATCCGTCCTTCGCTGCCTATGATTTCGATCTGCGACCGCCGACCTGGAACGTCACCAGCACCACCAGCCGGCGCATGCAGCGTACCGCGTGCATGATAGAGCGCGTCGATCACGTCCGGTGTCGACGGTCCGCCGAACGAGGCCAGCACGACCGGGCGCATATGGGGGCAGGTGCAGTCGATGCCATCCATGATGCGGAGTTGTGTGTCCGATGCAAATGCCTGCCGTGATGCGGAGTTGTGTGTCCGATGCAAATGCCTGCCGTGATGCGGTCATGATATGGGGCCCTTGTCGACATCAGTCGATGTGCGTCATGGTCATGGCGGAGAACGGTGGTGATATCCTGTGCTGATCGACGATCGAAAGCATCTGACGTACGTCGCGGATTGCTATGAGGGTGTCTGCTCCGAGCCTTCGCCGGATGCGGACTTGCCGGTGATCGTGACCGTGGCTGCTGGTCGGCGGACGCGAGGAGCCGTGTGCGGTACCCGCAGACGGGCCGAGAACGACACAAGTTCCTCGACCATCAGGTCGATCCGCTCGTTGATCCGGACATCCACGATCTGGCCGGTCTCACGATCGACAGCTCGCTCCGGGACCGCGACATGTGTCGGGATCGTGATGCCCTTCAGGCCGCGCACGGTGGTTGTCAGTGCGTGCAGCACTCCCATCGCCGTCATGCCCCCGAATGCCATCACGCCCACCGGCTTTCCACCGAGATAGGGCGGCTTGTCCCAGCCCAGGAAAATCAGGGCATCGAGTACGTTTTTGACCGCCCCGGAGATCGTCCCGTGATAGGTGGGCGAGCAGATGATCAAGCCGTCTGCCTTGCGCACTTCGTCGAGCAGCCACGCAAGTGTCGGAGGGTAATCTTCCAGCTTCCAGTCCGTACGAAAGAGGGGCAGGTTGAGATCGTAGACGGTGGCCAGCACCGTTTCGCATCCTCCCGCCTGGGCGCGCTGCAACGCGGCTTCCAGCGGCGTGAGACTCCACGATTTCACACTGGTCGTGCCGCCGATCGCCAGAATGCGGACGGGTCGATTCTCGCTGCGAACGAAGGTCTGGCCCTCGCCGCCGGAGTCGTCGAGATACAGATCGGGATCGGGTGCGTTGTGGATGAGATCACTGGCGACGGTATCGGCGGGAACTGGATCGACATCGTGCCGTGCGCCATGCGAAGAGGGAAGTGTCATCAGGTCAGGCCTTTCATCTCCTCGGGTGAGGGTAGAGAGCGGAAGAAGACGGGTCTCGAACGCGTATCCGGGTCATCCATGCCGCCTTGCCACCTTCGATGCCGGCGCTGTCGTCGCACATCATCATACCGGAGAGCCACTGCGTGGTACTCAAGCGTCGTGCGGGGCCGCATTCCGGGTCAGTGCATGGACAACGACTGGAACGGCCACCGGTGCGCGACTACGCGATGTGCCGGACTGGCGTCTTGAACCACAGGTACGGGACATACAGCAGCACCAGCGATCCGTTGATCGCGACCGCCCACTGCACGTTGAACACGGTTGCGAGATATCCCGCCAGCAGACCACCGATCGGTGTCAGGCCCCACAGCATCGTTTGCACCGCGACGATCCGGCCACGATAGCTCTCGTCGATATTGGTCTGGACAAGGGTGTCGTTCATCGTTCCGTAGGTGGAGAACACCAGGCCAAGCACGAGGATGGCGGGCAGGGAGACGAGCAGGCTGTTCGAGAGTCCGAAGATGATCTGCATGATTCCGAACGCGGCGATGCCAAGGATGACGATCTTGCCCCGGTAACACGCTCCCGAGAAGAACGCGACCAGCAATGTCCCGGTCAGCGCCCCCACCCCGTTGGCGGCCAGCAGCCAGCCCAGACCGCCCTCCGGCAGATGCAGCACGTCCTTCGCGATGGCCGGTGCCATCGTCGCGTAGCTCATTCCGAGTGCGATCGGCACGATGTCGACCGAGAGCAATCCGCGAATCGTGGGTGTGCGCCAGATGTACTTGTAGCCCTCGATCAGCGTCGTGAACGGGCTCTCAAGGTCCACCTTCACCGCGTCGACGGTCACCGGTCGGCGGGCAGTCGTCAGGGTGAGCAGGATCAGCGCGAACGGGAGGGCCGAAATGGCGGTGAATCCGAAGCAGAACGCGAGCCCGGCCGCGCCGATCAGCCAGCCGCCAATCGTCGGGCCAAGGACCCGCGCGCCATTGAAGGCCGCCGCATTGATCGCGACCGCGCTTTGCAGCCGGGATCGATCGACGAGCGTCGGGGCCAATGCCAGACGCGCCGGCCAGTCGAAGCCGGTGATCGTGCCGACGATGAGGGCGACGATCAGGAGGTGCCAGAAGCGCACCGCATCCGTCACCACGAGCGCAGTCACGACCACCATCAGCGTCATGAACATGATCTGGATCGCGAGCAAGACCTTGCGGCGGTCGACACGATCGAGATAGGCACCCGCGATCGGTCCAACGATCAGTTCCGGTGCCGCCTGCGCGAAGCTGATCAGTCCGAGCTTGAATGGGTCGCCGGTGATGTCGTAGACCAGCACGCCCATCGCGGTGATCCGGACCCAGGTGCCGGTCATCGAGAGACAGAGCGTCGTCCAGTATCGCGCGAAGCTGGGGATCTCGAGTGCGCTGAACGCCCCCCGCTTCTCGTGGTGCTCCGGTTCGATATCGCCTTCGGACCTGTTCTGGCCGATCGCAATCGCCGTTGCTTCGTCGTCAACCAGCGATTCAAGAGTGCTGCTCATCCGTGATTGCCTGGTGCCACCATTGGTGCATCTACCTTGTCCTGTATGATGCCGGATCGCGTGACGCCATGCAGCTGATCGTCTGCCGGCGGGTCGGATGCGGATGCCGGCCCCACGCCATGTCCATGCATGAACACGACCCGCCACCCGTCGGGGTCCTCGAATGTGTGCCCGGTCCCGCCGTCCGGTTTCCACCACGGGTTCTCGGGCTCAACCTCGTCATGTCTATGCGCCGTCATGCGCGCGACGACGCGATTCAGGTCGGTGACATCCGGGAGATAGAACACGAGCAGATTGTCCCGACTGGGCGCAGGACACGGGCTTCCGTCGCGATAATGCGTGAACTCGAGATGGTAGCGACCATCAGGCATGCCCAGGATCAGACCATCATACCCCGCATGATTGCCGTCGATTCCATCCCGCCAGGAGGTGATTCTGGGCAGCCCGATCACTTCCCGATAGAAGGTTTCGATCTCGTCCAGCCGGTCTGTGGGTCTTGCGACTCGAACCTGACTGACAGCAGATCGATCGAAGATGTTCATCGCCAACCAACCCATTCACTGTTCGAATCTGCGCGGCCCGTCAATCATCGCCACGATCGCTCATCTCACACCCGCATCGAGTCGCCACCTACCTGCACGCTTCACTTCTCCACCCCTCTGTGTCATGCGGAGCATCGGGCCGGCCGGGGATCTTCACTGCGGCCAGATACTGGGGCAGACAGATGGCGTGGAGACCATTCCAGAACGCACGGTATCAAACGTGTCGTAATAAAGCAAGTGATATCTGGTTTTATTGGGAAGTTGCCGAACTCCCGGTATACTGATCCTGTCAGCGCAATCCTCGTGATCGTGCACGATCGCCGAAATGCGAGAGATGATCCATGAATCAAGACCCATCCGACTGTTTCCCGGCCCTGGCATCCGAATCCACGACGCCCGTCACACCACGCGCCAGGACGACCGTTGCCGAGGTCGCACTGGTCACTGAACGCGCCGAGCGCGCCGAACGGTCCCGCCAGGAAATCGCGATTCGAGCGATTCCCGAGACGCGGCGGCTCATGCTGGAAATCCTCAAGCGCGACGGGGTGGCAGATACCGAGCGACTCGCCGTCCAGACCCGGATCACGACCAGCGGCGCGCGCCAGCATCTCGTGGCGCTGGAAGTCGACGGCCTGATCGTGCACGAGGTCGAGCGCGCCGGACCCGGCCGGCCACGCCACAACTACCGCCTGACCGCCGCCGGCGATGCACTCTTTCCACGTCACTACGGCGCGCTCACCAACGAGTTGCTGGCCTATGTCGAGGATGAGGATCCTGCCATGGTGCAGCGGATCTTTGCCCGCCGTGGGCAGCGGCGACTCGATCAGGCGCTCATGCTAACCCTCGATCAGTCGTTTGCCGAGAAGGTTCGGATCGTTGCGCAGATTCTCGACGACGATGGCTATCTCGCCGATTTCCGGCAGGAAGAAGATGGCGCGTTCGTGATCACCGAACACAACTGCGCCGTACTCACCGTCGCCCAGCGGTATTCGCATGCCTGCAGCAGCGAACTGGATTTCCTGCAGCGTGCCCTCCCCGAGGCCGACGTCACGCGGATCGCGCACCGCCTCAATGGCGCCCACGTCTGCGCCTATCGGGTGACCCCCCATGCACGTCTTCACCAGCGTCACCAGCCTCACCAGCCTCACGAACCTGGCGACGTCGGCGACGCCGGCAATCTCAAGCCGATCCTTTGACGGTCTCGGTGTCGACGAGCAGACGTCGGGGAACGCGCAGGGCAATCGCCCTGCGTCTCCCAAGCTCCGGACCCGCGATGCGGGGGTAGACGTTCATCCCGACCAAGTCCGCGCGTTCGACGATGGTGGTTAGCGTGACTGCGATCGTTGCCAGGCATGCATGAGTCCAAATGGCGCGGCAGATTTGAACTCGACTGGACACGCCGATCGCAACGTCGGGAGGCCGGAAAGATCTTCCAGAGCGATCGCGATCTCCGGATAGCGGCGCGGGATGCCGCCGCTCAGGACGAGACGATCCGCCGTGAAGGTTTGCCGGGCGATTGCCACCGCCACCGCGAGCAGATCGACCAGTCGCTCGATGTCATCGGCGTCAAGCGGATCCGGAAGGGTATGTCCTCCAATCTGCGCATCGAGACATTGCGCCCCACATCCACCACACGTATTCGGGCCGAATCCCGGCAGATGACCGAACTCCACCGGTGTCACCACATGATCGGCGACCAGTGAAGCGCCGACCCCGGTACCCATCACGATGGAGAACGTCACCCCGTCGGGTTTCCCCTGGACGACCCACTCTCCGAGGGCGGATGCTTCCGCATCGTTGAGACTGAGGAGGGGCGGCTTGAACATGCCCAGTTCCTTGCTTGGACGCACGTCCATCCAGTCGAGATGGTGTGCGCCACGCACCCGGTCCCCGTCGACAAGACCAGGCGATGCCAGGAGCCAATTGTGTGCGCGATGAGATAGATGGGGATGATTCTCTTATGCTGGTGCCACTGCCACTCTCCCGAATATCCCGCCCGCCTGATCGTCTGTGCCGATTATCCCACGATCGTCAAACACGTTTCGGGCCGAGAACGGGCACCGGGAGCTCCGGGAGCGGCGTTTGCACCTACAAGCGCGCAATCTGGAAACGCGCGATGACACTCCTCTCGACGGCCTCGGTCGTGACGCTCTGGAGTCCGCCGATCCGCTCTCTCACGAGGTTGAAACGGGTTCCGCCGGTCACAGCGGCCTTCATGGACCTGAAGGTGGATATCGTTCCGCTCCAGGAGATTGTCTGCCCGGACGATCACGCGACCGGTTTCCTTGCCATCCTCTCGGGGCGCTGAGTCGCTCTCCCTCCCCGTTCGGTGAACATGTGCTCTTGCTCAAGAGACATATGATGGATGTCCGCTACGGACATCTCGATCCGTGAGATTGTGAATGACGGGCAAGGCGCGTCATCAGGGCGATCGCCTGGCCGCATGAGTTCCAAAATACGGACAGCATCTTCATTTTTGGGGATGCCATGGGAATGACGCACAGGATCGAGACCACGCCGCTCGACGCGCTATTCCATGATTCGGTCCTCTTGCACTGCATATAGATAGAAGGACATGATCCCGTTTGCATGATTGACGATCTCCGGACCTCCGCATCACTGACACTGACAGGCACTGCAGCCGGTCTCGATAGTCGGCCAGATACGGCCCCTTCCAGGTGCCATCCGATCACGCGGAGCTTGCACAGACCTCGGATCGAATTCGTTTGAAAGCGCCTGAAGGTGAGATTGTTCTACCCGCAAAGAGGCAGATATTTCCACCCTTCCGCAAAAGCGATCTTCGTCCAGGCGCATGCAATCTGCCCCGATGGCATCCAGCTTGCGCCGATCACGTTCGAAACGTAGCGGTGAACCGTCACCGACACCATGATGCGAAGGGAGCACTTCACACGATGTCCGATGATCACAGCCCAGGCGATGGCCGAAATCGCTACTCCGACAGTGGCGGTCCCGAGCAGCGACACGCCGAAACGCACGATGTCGCACGGGAGGCGATGACGAACCCGACTGGCCCCGAGCCGGTCGACGAGAGCTTCGCCGAAGATCTTGCTCAACAGACGCCAGATTCGATCCGGCAGGAACAGATCGATTCGGTCGTTCCTGGCAGCGATGACAAGTCAGTGCGCGAGGGGCTGCCGGAACTCGACAACTCCCAGCTCTCTCGACTCTCGATTCTCGAGACCGGAACTCCGCTCGAGCAGGGTGCCGTCTACTACGATCTCAGCGATCGTGCTCGCGGCGCCTTCAAGGCAATCGGCGGTCAGGACGCTGATGCCCAGAGCCGGATCATTGCCAAGCGCGATACCGATTACGAGCTCTGGAACGAGATCGCCGGTCGCGATGACAATCCGTCGATCGAGCGCCCAGTGTAATTCGGTTCTGGTCCAGATACGGAGACACCCCGGAATATCGATATTCCGGGGTGTCTCCGTGTCCGCTGTCCGCTGTCCGCAGATGTCGCGCCAGTGAGTACGTAAGCAAGCGAGTACCGGAGGGACTGCTTGCACCGTCGCTGCATTCCGGGAACTCCCATTCGCGAGCGACGAATCTGACCCGTCATGTCAGCAGCGCGACGGGCAGCGCGACGGGCAGCGTATGCACGAAACCGAATCGTTGGTGAAGGGGTTATTCGAGAAGTGCGCGCCGAAAGCTGAACAGTTGCGAGTGCTCATTCCTGGAGCGGCATCCGCAGGGGATTTGCGCATCGGGAGGGAGCAAGAGAGGATTCGATCCGCTGTGGAGAGCGCATTACATCGAGACCATATCATTCTCGACGTGCGACCTGCAGCTACGACGAAAGATCTGCTCGGTGGAATCACCACGTTCCGCCCGCACGTCATTCACTTCCCAAGACATAGTAACCACGATCTGATTGTCTTCGAGGATGAGTTCGATGATCATCACGACGGAGTCATCGTCACTGCCCGAGCCTTCGCATCAGCGGTATCGGCGACTGACGATCCACCACTTCCAGTTCTGCTCAACTCATGCAATTCGGCATCTCAGATCGACGAGCTTGTCAAGAGCGTCGTGCCGTTCGCCGTTGGCATGTCTGATGAGATCGATGACGGCGACGCTCTCACCTACGCGGCTCAGTTCTACGCCGCAGTCGCACAGGGGCAATCGATCCGATCCGCTCATCTCTCAGCACAAGCGGCTCTCGAACTCGCCGGCCTCTCCGGGAAGGAGTTGCCGACTCTCGCTCACGCCGATGATGTCAATCCGGCCACGACTCTCCTTGTTAAGCCGGACACAAAACTTTGTTAGCACACCAGGCGCAACCCGCTAACCCGCTAACCCGCTTGACTAAAAGCCCAAAGCGATAGTGTCTTGGGACAACCCAGCGCTAGCGCCATCATTTCCTGGACTGTTCTGAATTAATGTGGATTCGGACCCGTAGATTATGTGTTCCGTGGGTGCGGACTGCATATTCACGTCGATGCCGGTGCCGCTGCAGTTGTCGCTACCTGCCTATGCCTTCATTGCGCCTTCCTGGAGACCCTTCATGTACCACCGCTGAGCGATCGCGAAGAAGATCAGACCAGGAGTGATCGCCATGATGTAGACCGCCGCCAACCGTGGCCACGCCCACGCACCCATGCCGCCCGACGCCGACGCCAGCACCACGGGCAGCGTCCATTGGCTCTGCTCGTTCATCAGGCGACTCGCGAGGAGGTACTCGCCCCACGCCGCCACGAAGTTGATGATGATCACCACCACGATGCCGTTGCGTACGATCGGCATCAAGATCCCGATCAGCATCCGGAGCGGTCCGGCACCGTCGATTCGGCCGGCATCGACGAGGTCCCTGGGGACGGTCTGGAACACGCCGCGCATGACGAACACCGAGATCGCGATGCTCAAGGCGGTATAGGGAAAGATCAGTCCCCATGCCTTGTTGATGAGGCCGAGCTGGTTCTGCATCTGGAAGATGCCGATGAAGGCCGAGACGCGCGTCGGGAAGAAGAGCGATGCGACGAAGAGGGCCGTCACGATCGCCTTGCCTGGCGTTCTCAGAAAGACCAGTGCGTACCCAGCCAGCGTCGCGCAGACCGTGGTGATGGCGACCGTCACCGTCGTCACGAAGATGCTGTTCCAGTAGTTGTGGCGCAGCGTGGGAATCTTTTCCCACGCATACGCGTAATGCGAGAAGTCGAACTTTTTGGGCCAGATGTAGTTCTGGTAAGCATCCGGCAGGGATTTCACCGAGAGCAGGATCACCCACAGGATGGGAAAGATCACGATCAGGCAAAACCCGATCAGGACAAGGTGACGAATGATCGTCCATGTCGGGACGCGATGGTCCGGGCGATAGCTGGCCTCCAGTTCTTCCTTCGTTCGCATTCGGGGTGAGGGTGCCTGTGCGCGCATGATAGTGCCTTTCCCCTAATCCCGCGAACGGAAGATGTAGAACATGCCGATGACCACGATCAGCATCGCCAGCGCCCCGATCCAGCCGATTGCCGACGCGTATCCCTGACGCCAGTCGCCGGTCACGAATGCCGTTTCCCACATATAGACCGTCCACGTGTAGGTTGGTCTGTCGCGATTGAAGGCACCCATGATCAGGTATTCGTCGATCACGGCCATCGCCGAACCGAACCGCACGATCACCAGTACCAGGATGACGGGCAGCAATCGCGGTACGATGATGTTGCGCCACAGGCGAAATTCGCTCGCGCCATCGATTCGGGCTGCATCGATCAGATCTCTCGGGATCGATGCCATCCCTGCGAGGAAGAACATGGTGTGATAGCCAAGTCCCCACCACCATTCCATCCCGGCGAGAGAAAAGAAGACGAGATGGGGATCGCCCAGCCATTGCGGCTGATTGCGCAGCGTGTATATGCCAAACACATTCACGAGGAAATAGTTGAGCGGACCGATGTAGAGGTCGTACATCCATTTCCAGAGCACGAAAATCAGTGGCCCCGGAATCATTGCCGGGATCAGGAAGATCAGCCGGTAGGCGAGGGACAGCTTGTTGCTGCTGACCCGATCGATGAGTGTCGCGATCACCATCGGAATCAGGATCATGCCGGGCACGAAGAGGGCGGTGAACATCAGGGCGCGCTGAAGTCCCATCCACAGCAATCGATCCTGGAACGCGGCCTTGTAGTTGTCGAACCCGATGAATCCCGTCGGCAGACCGAGCACCGTGGTCGACGCCTGCGTATCGAGAAACTTGAAATTGGTGAAGCTGTACCAGGCGACCTGGATGATGGGCCATATCTGCCACAGTGCGAAGAACGCGACTGCGGGCAGCAGGAACAGCCAGTTCCCCAATGCCTCTGACTTGCCGCCGCCGCGGCCACGGCGTGAATACCTGGCGTTCGCCATGTGCTCGTCTCTCACAATAGGTTGGGGGACATCACGCACGCGGGTGCTGGACCAGGCGATCCAACCCCCACGCGCGATCTTGTGGGGAGGTCAAGGATGTCCTCGACCTGCGCGAGCAGATGCCTGCGAGGCTTGCGAGGCTTGCGTGGCAGGTCGGACAGGTCAGGCCGGAGTCGCGGATGCGCCGCCCTGAGCCTCGAACTCCTTGTTCACGGCGTCCTGGGCGTCGGACATTGCCGTTTTCGCATCGGACGTGTCACCACTCAGGTACTTGCTGTAGAACGGTGCCGCGATGTTGAACTGGGTCGTGCTCAACTTGCTCGGTGCAATCGCACTCGCATTCGGCAGGCTCTTCCAGATCGACGTTGCCCATGGGTTGGCGGTCAGCCAGTCCGGTGGTGATTTCTCGTACTCAGCCCACAGGGACTTGAGAACCGGCAGCTGGCCCGGCGCGGACACTCCTGCCGCCGGATCACCGGCAACCGATTCCTGCCAGATGCGGGGATCGGTGCTCAGCGCCTTCATGTACTCGGCAGACTGTGGCTTGTTCGCCCCGTGGGTGAAGAGAACCGCTCCGGTATCCCAGAACACCGTGCCGCCCGCCCCGCCATCCTGAACAGGGAGGGCCGACATCCCGAGCCTGGTCGGGTCTGGCCACGTCGCGGCAAATCGCATCGGCGCGTTCTGGTACTTGATGTAATACGCCGCCCGCATCGAGGCGAACGCCTGCTCGTCCGGAGTCTGGTTGACGCCGCCGTCGGTCGTGCCCTCGTTCAGGACATCGGTGTTGGCGTACTGCATCATCTCCTTCATGATCTCCAGCGCCTGCACCGCAGCATCACTGTTCCACTTGAAGAGGCCGTTCGCATCGTACACATCGGTGCTGATCGAATGCGTGATCGGAATCAGCGATCGCCAGGCATGGAAATCGAAGGTGCATCCGAACGGTGCGGCACCCGAATCCTGGACCTTCTTGGCGGCGGCGATGTACTCGTCCCAGTTCTTGGGAGCGACCGATGGATCCAGTCCGGCTTTTTCGACGAGGTCGCCATTCCACGCCTGAATCGTCACATCGAGCAGGAACGGCCACACGTAGAACTTCCCGTCGTGGGTGCCCTCGGCGCGGATCGATGCCGGCAGATCATCGAGGAATCCCGCGGGCAGATAGGGGTCCCATGGCTCGATCGCTCCCGATTCGGCGAGCTGGATCATTTCCAGGAACGGTGTGGCCCCGATGTACATGTCCCATGTGGACTTGCCCTCTCGGGTTTCCTGCACGAAGCGTTCGATTCCGAACCCCTGCGTCGGCGCCACCTGCGCATCAAGCGGAAAGGTCTTGTTGAAGTCCTCGTTGACCTTGGTCACCACCGGATGAAGATTGAGGATCCAGTCGTAGTAGGTCACGCTGAGCTTACCTTCGGTCGCGGCGCTGACGCTGGCAACCTGCGCGATGTTCGCAAGTGACGCGACGATCGGTGCCGACATGCCGAGGATGGCTGCCCGGCGCAGCACATCGCGGCGACTGCTTCGACCCGAAAAGGCATCCGCGAACAGCTGACGTGCCTTGGTGTTCTCGATCACTGCAACCTCCCATAATGGAAAAGATGAGATCAGTCGGGACCCGGGTGAAGCCATGTCGTGCGTTGACTTCGCGACTCTTCGTGAAGAGTGGTGGGATTGTAAGGAGGGGGGCATGGCGTGTCAATATGTGGAAACAGCGAGCTTCAGGATGGTCTTGGCTGTCTGTATGACGCGCACAAACGCCGGCGCTCCACCTGTCTCCGACAACGTCGGATGCCACCAACCGGGAAGCGCGGTATGATCTGCGAACGAAGGGAACGACAGGGTGAATGTGTCGACGACGATACCGAAGGGGTGCATGGCGTGACGGCGGGATCCAATGCAGAGACGATTTCAGGGATGGCGTCCGGACGGCCGATGCCGCTCGCGGGCATCAGGATCGTCGATCTGACGCGTGTGATGACGGGTCCCTATGCAACGATGATGCTGGGCGATCTCGGCGCCGATGTCGTGAAAGTCGAGCAGCCTGGCAAGGGAGACGACACCCGGCAGTGGGGTCCACCGTTCATCGATGGGGAGTCATCCTATTTCCTGACCGTCAATCGAAACAAGCGTTCGATCGCGCTGGACCTCAAGTCGGTCGGTGGCCGCGAGGTGCTCTGGAAGTTGATCGCCGAGGCAGATGTTGTCGTCGAAAACTTCTCGCCGGGTACCATGGCGCGTCTCGGTTTCGGACAGGAGACCGTCCTCGCACGCTATCCCTCGCTGGTGTACGCCTCGATCTCCGGATTCGGCCAGTCCGGACCGTCCGGCAACCGGACAGCCTACGATCTCATCGTGCAGGGCATGAGCGGGATGATGAGTGTCACTGGCCAGGAATCCGGGATGCCGACCAAGCTTGGCGTTCCGATCGCCGATATCGCCGGTGGCATGTTCGCGGCCTATGCGGTGATGGGCGCGCTCTTCGCGCGCGAACGTGACCCCGATCGGCGCGGGCAATACGTCGACACGTCCATGCTGGGTGGACAGATCGCATTGCTCACCTACCAGGCGGGAATCTGGTTCACGACCAATGAGGTTCCGCGCATGCTGGGCAATCGCCACCCGATCATCACGCCCTATGACACCTTCCCAACCGCCGATGGCTTCGTCAATATCGCCGTCGGCAACGACGCAATCTGGCTCCGTTTCTGCACCGCGCTCGGTCTCGACGCAGCGCGCGACGACCCGCGATTCCGCACGAATGCCGATCGTTGCGCCCATCGCGCCGAGGTCTACGCGGTCGTCAACACGGCGTTCTCGAACTGGACGTGCGATGACCTGGTGCGCCTGCTCGACAACGCCTCTGTTCCCTGCGGACCGATCCGGGATATCGATCAGGTCTTCGCCGACCCTCAGGTCCACCACGAGAATCTCATCATGAATCTCCCGCATGCGACCTTGGGAGAAGTGACCGTCACAGGGCACCCGTATCACTTTCATGGCACTCCGCTGGAGGTCCAGCACGGTCCGCCCGTGCTCGGTCAGCAGAGTGAGGAGATTCTGCAGGAACTAGGGTACGACGATGCCGCTATCGCCAACCTCTGCGCGTCGGGAGCGATCGCTCAAGCCAGCCTTTCAAGGGGCGACATCTCCTGAGCGGTGTTCAAAAGATGAGCCTCCCAGATATCACCCCAGAGGGCCGAATGGGCTCGGTCGCGCGGCGAGGGCTGGATGATACCCAATCGACGCGGGAGAGATTTCTCGACAAGCTCCGGCGCAACTGCTGAAATGACGATCATCACGTGGCGGGACCGATGCATCTTTCGGCGCAGCTGCTCGATGAAGCTTCTGACAGCGGAAGCGCCGGTCGTCACTGAAACTCACGAACGAGCGCTCCTCCTTCCCGTATTTCTCCAGGGATACGAGTCGCTCGACGTTGGTTGTGACTCTGGCATCGGGCTTCGTGGGCGACGCTTCGAACGCATAACCGGCGATCGACTGCGCGTGCGTGAGAATGTCCTCACCGAAAACTTCTCGAACGGGGTGGGCGGGGACTTCCGATGGATCGAGGGCGGTGGGCATGTTGAGGTCGTCATTTCAAGCTTGTCGAGAAATCTCGTTTGGAGGATTCCGTTTGAGAGATCTCTCGACACTGCTCGAGATGACGACTTCAGCGGCGGTAATGGGAGAGGGTTCCTGCTCGTGCCGCTGCTCGCGCGGCTGCTAGAACTGTTCGTGCAGGATCGGTGCGGCAGCCGGGAAGAGCGATCGCAGGATCACCCGCGCATCGTCGTCGACGTCTCCCCATCCCCTGTAAAGAACGTCCGCCGGATCCTGCCCCGCGAAGACAAGAGCAGACAACCCCTGAATGGTCAGCGTTGCCTGTTCCTCACCGCCGGGTGAGATCGACAACACACCATCACGCCCGATCAACGTGAACACCCCGCTGTTCCACGGCGCGAAGTCATCGATGATTCGCACCGCGATCTGGCCGTCACCGGCGCCAATCCCGTTCAATCCCTCGACCGATACAATGCGGGCTGCCGGTCCCGTCCACGCCGTTTCGTCGGCCGTGGAGGTGGTCGCCTTGAGGTCGTGCGACCAGAGATCCGGGTATTCGGTTGGTGCCAGCCGGATGCTGGCCTGGCTGACCTGGTCGACATGACGTCCGATCCAATCAAGCAGCAGGTATTTGCCGAGCGCCGTCGTGAAATACGGGATGGCTTCCAGCCTCTTCGTGTAGCCAGTGATGCGAAACTGCATCGTGCCGACGATCGTGCCCTGCTGATCTCGGGCGAACGCGACCCACCATGTGTTTTCATCGCGATTGCGGATATCGTTCGAGACGTCTCGCAGCGAGAACCCGTGCGTTGCTTCCTGGAACCCTTCGACGTACGCGCGCCAGAGATCCCATGCGTCCGACATTGGCTGCTGCTCGACCGATCCCGCTTTTGGAATCCGCATTAGCGGCGCAAGCTGGGCCGGATCGAGCGTGACATACCGGGGAGCCGCAAACGTCGCATAGCCCAGGCGCTCGTAAAACGATTCCCGGAACGGGTAAAGCGTGGAGACCACCTGGCCGTCCGCGCGCATCTCTTCGAGCAGACGCACGAAGAGATTGCGCACATGACCTTGCCGACGGCCCGCCGGCAGGGACGCGACACCGCCGATGCCACCCATCGGTAGCACCTTCCCGCGTACGTTCTCGGTCATCTTGTGGATCGTCGCCGTCGCCTGCGGCTGGTCCCCGGCAAAGGCGACAAAGAAGCGCGATGCGTCGTGGTATTTCAGGTAGGTCGCCTTGCGCTCCTCCTCCCTGGCGGGATCAGGTTTTTCGGGCGTGGCACCGAACGCGTAGTCGGCAATCGCGCGGGATTGCAGGTAGATATCCGCTCCGAAGACTTCCCGGATGGAGTTGGCCGGCGTGGCCCCGGTTCCGGTCCTGGTAGCGATAGCGGTAGCGATCTTGGTCGTGCTCTCGGTCATGGGATCTCCAGAAACGAACGTCTGTATCGAACGCTTGCAACGCGAATATGGGGAAACGGGAAGGACCTGGCAAGGGCGAATCCCGTCGGTGATACGTACCCCGGACTCGCCTGCGAACATCCATCAGGTCTGCGACCATGCAGGCTAGACGATCGTCCGAGCCATCGCAGATGAGATGGTACGTGATACGGGCACTTGCCGCGCAGAGAGCGTCCACAAGCAGGGCTGGAATTCGCGGCCTGGGTGGCGCATCTCAACACGCTCGCCATGGTTGAACCGGAGGTCTGTGTTCCAGTTCACGATCTGCAAGCCGGTGCGGTTGTGCAGGCAAACGTCCCCGAACGCTCGTGCCGGGAGGCGTTAGGCTGGAAGCAGCGACGCGCGTTGGATGTCTTGCACGTCCCGTGACCCGGAAGCATCGACTGGACGACCGGTCGGCCTGTGGCCAGATCGTCATGTGCCGGTCTAGGGCGTGTTTGCAAGCCGTCCAGATACGTCGCTCCAACGAACTATGGCCCTGTGGGCCATCGGGAACCGATGAAGCTTCTCGATGCAGCTGCTGGCATCGCCGGCAGCTGCCAAGCCGTTCCCTCCGGCGAGACCGGAGACCACGTTGCTCGCCGGGATACCCATTGCAAACACGCCCTAGAACACCGTCGCGAGATCGACCCCGAATACGACCGCGATCAGCGCTGCCAGGGCGCCCGCCACAAGCCACGCGCCAATCGCCGTCAGAAACGACTGCTTGAAATCCAGCCTCAGCACATAGCGCAGACCCATCACCACGGCCAACACCAGCCAGATGTTCCCTACAAGCGACAGGCTCCAGCCGAGCAGGGGAATGAATCCGACGATCGCGATGATGCCCGGTGCCTGCGCGTATCCGGTGACTCTCGCGAGTGAGGTGATCGTGCCTTCCGGCTTCGTCTTGAACACTTCTCGCGCCAGGAACCACGCCGCGGCCGTGAACAGAAGCCAACGAATCACCGCCCAAAGCAGACCCGCCAGAAAGCCGCCGATCCCCGCGCCGATGCCTCCGAGCCCGGTCGCTACCGCCACGATCACCACAACGATCGCCGCCTCGGTCGTGGCGCCCGGATCGCCCGCGACATCGCGATAGTATTTTTGCGCGAAGCGGGAGACACCGATCGCGCGTTCGACGATCTGAGAGGTGCCGATCGCCTCACTTACCTTTGCGGCGGCTGCCTGTCCTCCCGCCGCGCCCTCCGAATCCGAGGCAGTCGCCCGTGCCTGAGAAGAGGAGACAGACCGGGCCGGTTTCGCTGTGTCCGCGCCGAATCCTGCGGACGCGGAGGAACCCGGGCTTGCGAGCAGTTGCTCGGTGCTGGTCAGCGGCTCATCGTCTCGATCCTCATCGGTCGCAGCCGGAGCGCGCGACATTGCTGTCCCAGGCGGCGTCTCCTCCGCCATCGAGGCTTCGAGTTCCGCGAGTCGCTGCTCGATCTCCTCGTTGGAGAGTGGTCGTGGAGTAGTGGGTTCAGGGTCAGACATCGAGCCGTTTTCCTCGCAATCGATCGCTTCTGCGCCATGGGCGGCACGCGTGAGTCGATGTCGTCAATGGTAGTCGACGATTCCGTTGAGGGGAGGGGGATCCATGGCATCACAAAACGGCGTTCACCGATGGGAGAACGCCGTTGTCTGTTGCTTCTCGTTTGTCCGATAGCCTAGAACGCGCCTCCGATTCCGAATCCGATTCCGACGATCAGACCCACGATCCCGAGGATCAGCCCCGATGCAAGCCACGCCACGACAGCGGTAATGATTGCCCGTCCAGTACTCATGCCGAACACCTGCCTGATCGCGAACACGGAGGTCACGAGTACCCAGATACTGGCGGCGAAGGCGATAATCCAGCCGAGAAAGGGGATGAAGCCGACGAATGCGAGAATTCCCGGCGCTTTCGCATAGCCCAACGTTCGCAGCAGGGAATCACGATTTGCATTCGTGGTCGGCGTGCCGAATAGCTGCGTGCCAAAGAACCATGCCACCGCCGTGAAAAGCAGCCAGCTGACAAAGGCGCCGATCAGCCCGACGATGATGCCGCCGATGCCGTTCCCGACCCCGCCGATCCCGCCTGCGATCGCAACTACGAGGACCACTATCGCGGCTTCCTTCGTGGCGCCGGGATCGACCGCAATCTCCCGGTATGTCCGCTGCACAAGCTTCGAAACGCCAATCGAGCGTTCGACGATTCTGTTTGGATTCAATGCCTCAGCCATCTGTCTGATCCCCATGTGAATGATCGTGATGTTGGACGGCGTCCGGACGGAGCCGCCCTCCCGCCGTCACTTGCCAAATGGTCTCGTGTATTCCGGACCATGATACATGTGAACGCGTCCGTCGAAACACAGCAATCGCGCGGCGGCAGTCCCATCGCGGTCCGGATTCTGAAAATGCCATGCAGCTTCTTGCCCCTGTATTCTATCGGTCCGCCTGCATGAACACCTGTGGGATAGCCACCATTTCAGAGGTGCCCTTTCCGAACCGGCGCCTTCGACCTCGCCGGTCCTGCCGGTGGGCGACGAGCGCGCCGCTGGCTGTTCGACGTCTCGGTCTTGCGCTTCCTGGCTACCTGGCCTCGGAAGCGGGTACATCCCCGGGTCGGTGCGTCGGGCTTGACGTTCTCGACCAGGCAAGCGAGGCGAGCACCGTGCAGGTTCCCATCAGCAGCACCCCATTGGGAATGTGCCAGGCCACAACGGCAATGTTATCGCGCGAGCTGTACCCCAAACCGATTTGGGCGACCGTCAGGAGAATCAGCACGATGTTGAGACCGAGCACCCATCGCGGGAGAACCTTGGCGTTGCTGAGCTGGAAGGAGAGGAATGCCTGGATCACGACGAGCAGGAAGAAGGTGTTCCCGATTTGCGCGTGACCGGTAAGAAGTCCACGATGGCCGCCATAGAAGCTTCCCTGGCTCCCGAGCACTGCCTGTACCAGCATGGCCAGCGCGGTGACGATCGTGAGCCACTTGTAGATAGTCATCGAGGTGGTGCTCGATGGGCTTTTGGGTGCCGCGGAAGTCATTGTGTGCATGTCTCCCTTTCCTCGAACGTGAATGGTGGCGATCTCTTGCCCGAGTACAAAGCGGTTCGCGACGGCTCACCGCGTGTGACCTGTCGCCAGATCACGCATCAGGTATTGCTCAACGCGGTGATGTGATCTCGCTGAGGCAATGGATCGAGTGGCCAGATTGGACGCGTGATCCGCGTGTAGGGCAGGTTCAGGAGGTTGCTCGTCGTGAACCCCGGCGTGTCGGCACGTACGATCGTCCCCGCCAGCTCCTGAAACCCGCCACGGAAATGCTGTTGCGATTTCAGCGCCACGATCCGGGCGCGGCGAACGTCGATTCCGTGCAGCAGGAACACCTCGCCATCGAGTGTCTGCGATCGTTCTGTTGCCACCAGCACATCGACATTGCCGATCACCAGCCGCGCCATCTTCCCCGCGTCGACGATGCTTCCCGCGCCCATCGGGTTCGTCAGCGTGAACCGTCCGTCGCTCAGCATCTTGACATAGGCCTCCGTCTCGATCGGGGCTCCGTGCAGGTCGTCCGTGAACCCGCCCAATCGGATCGAGATCGTCGCGCCCGCGCCCGCGGCGTGAGCCTGGGCTGCGACCGCCGGATCCCAGATGAACCCGAAGCAGGTGTTTGGCTGGTTCGCGTCCAGGAGCGCGCGCAACAGGTGTGTGCCGCTGCCCAGTGCCCCGCCTCCCGGATTGTCCGATACCTCGGCCACGATCACCGGCAACACGGTTGCCGCCAATGCCTGCGCGATCGCTTCCTCGGCGCCCGGCAGTGGCAGGTGGAAGTCGTCGATCATGTCGAGGACGAAGTCCGCGACATCCCGCGCTGCGGTTCTCGCCAGCTCGGGATCGTTGTCGGTTGTCACCAGTACCGATGTGACGATCACCGGCACATCCGTGTGCGGGAAGCCATGGGTAAAGTTGCAATCCAGGATTCCCGGAGTTGCCTCCCATTCGAAGCAACGGTCGTTGACGAGTTTCGCCGGCCCCGAGAAGGTCGTGGACGGCGAGATCGCGACCGGCAGCTTCTCGAGATGCATGACGGGCTTCACTTCACCTCGCACGATCCGCGCGGCAAGCTCCACGATCTCTTCGCCCCGGTCATCGCTGTCGACATGCGGATACTGATGGCAATAGAGGAGGGCGTCTGCGTGCTCGAGCATCGTCCCAGTCGTATTGCCGTGCAGATCGAGCGCGACCACGACGGGAATCTCCGTGCCCACGAGATCGCGGAGTTCCTTCAGGAAGGTGCCTTCAAGGTCATCCCTGCCCTCGGCGGACCCCGCTCCATGGATCGCCAGACAGATCGCGTCGACCGGACCTGCAGCCGTCAGGCGAGCGAAGAGTTCGTCCCGGATGATCTCGTAGGCTGCCCGGGACACGGTAGCGGAGGGTTGGGTTGTTGTCGCGAGGGTCGGTGCGAGTTCGATCCCGAGTCGTTCCGCCGCCGCGATCATGCCGCCGAGCTCGTTGCCGACACCCCGGTTCACGACGATGATCTCGTCACCGACCTCCCACTGGGTCTTTTTGAACGCGTCGATCTCCGTGAATCCCGGACAGAACGTATTGGTCTCGTGCGCAAAGTAGCCGATTGCAAACCGCATCCAAGCCTCCCGTAAACACATCGCAGCCGCGTGATCTTTTTCATGCGGCTGCCCAATTGCGTGAGCGGACGCTGATCGATTCTGGCGTGGCCGACGCGGAGTGAACACCTCGCCAGATTGTCGCCTTATCCGTGCAGCTGCACCGCTTCCTTCGATCCGGTCTGGGATGCGAAGCGCCCGAGCGAGAAGGCATCGATCGAATGGGATGTCGTTCCAGTGGTCGCCAGATCGGCCAGAATCTCTCCCGTGACCGGACCCAGACAGAAGCCGTGACCGCTGAATCCGGCCGCGAGGACCAATCCTTCAAACTCCGCCGGGCGTTCATACACCGGGATGGCATCGGGTGTTTGGTCGATCAACCCACCCCAGACCTGGGCGAGTCGAGCCTGTTCCAGCGCTGGGAGTACACGAATCGCGTCGTTGATGACGGAAGAAACCTCTCCGAACTGCGGGCGCACGGTCTCGTCGGTATGCAGGCTATCGATGCCCCACGGCACGCTCGATCCGGTGAAGCGGAAGCGACCTGATACCTCCTGGCGTCCGGCGATGCTGCCTCTGTTGACACCCAACACTTGCTTGAGCATGGAAGGAACTGGAGTCGACTGAACCGCCGACACAATGGTGACCGTGATTGGCAGATCGAGCCCGAGTGGCGCGATCAGTTGCGGCGTGTAGATTCCGGCCGCGACAATGACCATCCCCGCCGCGATCGGCCCGCGTGTGGTTTCGACACCCGTGATCAGGTTGCCGGTTCTCGTCAGCGCCGTCACATGGACGCCGGTCTCGATGACCGCCCCGAGCCGGTTCGCGGCATCAGCAAAGCCACGCACGGTCAGCGTTGGATTGGCATGGCCATCGGTGGGGCAAAGAGATGCCCCGACCAGATCCGGCGTGAGCGCCGGGGCGACGTCGTGAACGGCGTCGGCGCCATCCAGATAGTGCGCTTCGATGCTGGCTGCATTTGCCTGATCCACAACAGCGCGTGTTTCCGGAATGTCGGCATCGGTGAGCGCCAGGCGCAGGTTGCCATTCTGCCGGTACTCGACATCAACGCCAAGTTCCTCGTCGAGGTGTTCCCAGATGCGGACCGCCGCTTTCGCGAGCGGCAACTCGGCGGGATGGCGGCCCGACTGGCGCACGCCCGCCAAAGTCCAACCCGAGGCCATGCTTGCCAGATCATCGCGTTCCAGGAGGAGAACCTTCACGCCGCGTTTCGCGAGGTTGTACGCGGCGGCCGTCCCGCTGATGCCACCGCCGATGATGATGACGTCCGTCGTCATGAGGGTTTGTACTCCTGGTTTGGTATGGATGACCGGCTGATCGGGATTGGCATTCGCCAGAATCGACGATAGCCCCGATTGTGGCACGATCCCGATTTCTGCGCGACCCCGTGAGAAACAGGCCACCTGCTGACCGGGAAGGACAACAGGCAACATCGTGTCTCGGCACAGCGTCAGGGATTCGATCTGCCGGGAAAGGAAAAGGGGAGTTCCGGGGTTGCCGTCCCGCTGCCGGGGAGGGGGGCGGTATCATCGGCGAAGAAGTACCCTGTCACGAACATAAGGCCGAGGACCGCGATCACGATCCCCGCCCCGCGATAACGTTTTGAGAGGCGAGCAACGACAACGCCGATCGCCGCCATCGACAACCCCATGACGACAACCAGAACCGTGGCCGAGTTCACGGGTTGCTACGGTAGGCGGGAGTACCGTATGCGCTCGGGTTCATCTCGGGCGAGTTGTCGTCATACGTCAGCTTGCTCGCCTGAGAAACGTAATAGGCGAAGCCGAGGATGAAGACCCCGGTGAAGATCAGGATCGACCCGAAGGAAAACTGGTGCTTTCGGATCATGAAGGCGATGCCGACGCCGATCACCACAAGGCCAATCGACAGGTAGGCAATGATTTGAACGATTTCGTTTGTGGAGTTACTCATCCTGGCGTCCGTTGTCCATTTCCGAATCCGAATCCGATTCCGATTCCGAGATTGCATCGGGTGTTCCATGCCACCGCCACTGCCCGTGTATGCCTGTCAGGATACCCGAACGACCGCAGCGATCCTGATTCGGTTCGCTACGGTCGTGGCATGCACTCACGGAATTGTGCGTCGGCGTGCCGTTCCTACAGCGTGATGATGTGATCCGGCGGATTCCCGCCAAGTGCCGCGTAAAGATCGGGGAAGCAGCCGACCACGACACCCTCGACCGTGCCCGACGCCACACAATTGCCAGCTTCACCGGTTGCCAGCCCACGCTCCAGCGCGCATTGATCGCAAAGCATGATGAGGATGCCTTGCTCCTTGGCGACCTTGGCCAGACGCTCTCCGATCGGGTCGCCTTTGCGAGTGATGTAGCAGTTGTCATCGAAAAGCATCATGCCGATAACGTCGGCTCCGTGACGTCCCTCTTCGAGTTGCGGCAGGATCATCTTGCCGAGTTTGTAGCTTGCGGTGTGTCCCGAGGTGCTGAAAACGTACGCGACTTTCACAGTGAATGCTCCTTGAGAATAGGGAAAAGCTTCCGATTCCGGGCGCACGAACGAACCCGCAAGCCAAGGCAGGACCGATCCGCCCCGTCCGCCCTGTCATTGCAGCAGCGCGACGGGCAGCGCTACGAGCGACGCGACGAGCGCCGAGGCGGAGCTGGTCGAGAAGTCTTTCGTGCGCCGGCTGGATATCATCCCGCCCGTCACTCGATACGAAATCCGGTTGAGCGCTGGGTATCGGACATTCGGTAGGGGCTGACTTCCCGCCGGAATGTCCGCCCGATCGACCGCAGGTCGATACGCCAAGCCGTCCTCTCAACCAACGCCCACAGGGCAATACCCCATGCGGGGCCATGTGATTGACATGCCCAGTGCCGATTCACTTGCCATGCATCCGGATTCCGTACCAAACGGGGCGAACGGTTACAGTATCGTGGATTGATGCGAAAGCACAGGGCGAAATCGGTCTGCAGCTGTCGTTTTCGCTGGTTCGCCCAGGCGGAGGTTTGCCACGGTTGCGGGATGCCACACGCTGGAACGGACACTCGATGACGATACACGCAATCCTGTCTTCGGTTCGCCAGAACCGAAGGAACCTCGTATTCGGTGCCATCCTCGCTAGCACGTCGCTGCATCATGGCGGGAAAGCGGCTGCCGCCCAGACGTCACGGGGGGTGTCCGGTTGGGTCCCCGGTCCAGCTCTGCCGATGCCGCGCTCAGAGTTTTTCGCCACGGTCCTTGAGGGCCAGATCTTCGTCGCGGGTGGTTTCGGCATGGAGACCGACGTTTCCAGCCTGAACCCCACGACTGGAGAATGGACGCGCCACGCCGAACTGCCCTCGCCGCGTCATCATCTCGGACTCGCTGCCTTGAATGGACATGTCTACGTGGCAGGAAGTCATGCCGGCGACACGAACTCCGCAACCGAAACATTCTGGCGGCTCGATCCCGCTCTCGATCGCTGGGAAGATGTCGCACCCTTGCCTCAGGGGCCGCGTGGAGCGCTCGGTTGCGCCGCGCTCGATGGCAAGCTCTATGTCGCCGGTGGATCTTCCCGAGATCTCGCTGGTCCCGCCACCGCGGATGTTGCCAGCTTCGATCCCGTCGATGGCGTCTGGACGACCCTTCCGCCCCTGCCGACCGCCCGCGAACATCTTTCCCTGGCGGCGGTTGCCGGGAAGATCATTGCGATCGGCGGTCGCGAGGGAGGAGATGCCGACCCCACCCTCGGTGCGGCGACCGACCTCTACGATCCTGTCAGCGGCGAATGGCAGCGATGTGCCCCGCTGCCGGTTCCCCGGTCGGGCATGGGGATTGCGAGTGACGGCAGCAGCGTGATCGTGCTCGGCGGTGAGGGTGCAGACGGCATCCATACCGCGGTCAACCGGTACGATGTGGAGACCGACACCTGGTCCGATCTGGCCGATCTGCCTATCGGACGTCACGGGGCGGCGGCGGTCATTCTCGACCGCACCCTCTATGCGATCGGTGGCAGCACACTGGCGTGGAACGTCCGGAATATCTCCGGCGTCGATATGCTGGCAATCTGATCACGAGGCAGACCCTGCACTCTCCTTTGGTCATCGAGGGCGAAGCGGTGATCCCTGTTCGATCGGGTCAGCATCGTGTACTGTTCTCTCGGCAGGTGACGGTATTGTACGTACACTCGATGTCTGCAATACGCGCGGCTTTTCGTGACCGACTCCGTTGGCATTGCCGTTGCCATAGCCGTTTGCATCGCCGTTGGCAGGCCTGTAGTGCCTGATCTTGCACACGTTCACTGACGAGACGCCCACGGCCGCCGTGCGGTTGGGGGAGGGAAGGCTGAAGAAGAGACGAGGCATGCTTTCGGGCGTGTTTCGTCTCTTCTTTTTTCGGGAGTAGCTCGCTCGGGTGGTTTTCGGTCCGATACGGTGAATCCGTAGACACAATGACGTGGTATGAATGCGGATGACATGTCCGTGCTCTAGCCACGATGCGGGGGAGTCTCCGATGCCGTCCGTCTCACGTTCGCACCCCATCTTGCCTGTGCCTGAAGCGCACGTGCCTGGAGGTCAGTCGCATCTGGCCGCCGCCCAGAACCCCGACGAACGCTTCGATATCGTCACGGCTTGTGGCGTCCCGACCGGTCAGGTCAAGCGTCGCGCCGACGTTCACCGCGACGGGGATTGGCATCGCTCGATCCATGTCTGGATCTACGGTCTCGACGCGGCCGGGCCGTTCCTGCTCTTCCAGCGGCGTGGGTTCGACAAGGACACCTGGCCCGGAATGCTCGATGCGACCGCTGCCGGTCATCTCTCCTCCGGAGAGTCCGTGCGCGATGCCTACCGCGAGATCGAGGAGGAGCTCAGGATTCGCCCGGACCCGGCCCTCCTTCAGCATATTGGCACCCGCATCTGTGCCAACGAGCAACCGCCCGCCACCGTCGATCGCGAGCTGCAGGAGGTCTTCTTCCTGCGTGATGACGATCCGCTCGATTCCTTCTTCCCCAATGCGGTCGAGGTCGACGCACTTGTCCGCCTTCCGTTGGCCGATACGCTCGAATTTCTCGGCGGCTTCGCGCCCAGCGTCGATGGGGAAGTGCTTCTCGCAGGGGATCGACGCCGTGAGGCGGTGACCGTTACAGCGGAGAGTTTTGTCTCCACCTCGATCGATAGCTATTACTATCGTGTTGCCATCGCGATCGCGGCGGTGATTCGGGGCGACCGCTACATCGCGGTCTGAACCCGGTACAGCGTGGCAGCAGGAAAGGCGACGTCAGCCACATCCCCGTCATTCGGGCAGCCAATCTCGAGGCCGTCCGGGTACCATGTTTCGCTGAAGGTGTTCCTTCTGCTCGCCAAGCAGGTCTATGACGCGTTCACACGTTCCCTTTCGATCTCAGGTGCAAGCGGTAGCCGGCGGATTGCCAGCCTCGTTCGCGCTCGACCCGGATCGACAAGGATAGCCACATTCATTCAGGAGTATCGACCATGCCACTTACCGGCGAATACGAACCAAGCACATCGGACTGGGCACGACAGCAAGCCGAAACCTACACGGAGTCGGGGGGACGACAGGCACCACATTGCGCGGGATGCCCGTCATCGTGCTGACGTCGGTTGGCGCCAAGAGTGGAAAGCTTCGCAAGACTCCGTTGATGCGGGTCGAGCACGAGGGTGAGTATGCGGTGGTTGCGTCACTCGGCGGTGCCCCCAAGCACCCTGTCTGGTACTACAACCTGGTCAAGGACCCCCACGTCGAGCTTCAGGACGGGACCAACACGGGCGACTATCTCGCTCGTGAAGTCACCGGTGACGAGAAGGCCGTCTGGTGGGAACGTGCCGTTGCGGCCTATCCGGATTACGCTGATTATCAGACCAAAACGACACGTCAGATTCCGGTCTTCGTGCTGACGGCAATCCCCGCCGAGTAGTCCGTCAACGACGATTTGCGCCTTGCGCCCGGCACATTGGTGGTGAGACGAAAGACAACGTACCCGTTTCGGGTGCGTTGTCTTTTTTTGAGTGAGGTGAGGGAGGCCGGGGATGTGGAGAAATCCTCGTACAAAATCCAGCAGCCCAATGGGTGGATGGCAGGCGGATAGGAGATGGAGCTGGGAAGCATGGGAGACATGGTGCGACCGCTGATCGAGATAGGTGCTTGGAACCGATCGACAATGCGCTCACTTCACTTCACCGCAATGAACGTGAACTTCCCGCTTACTGCCTTCCCCGTCTCGATATCCTCGGCGTTCAACGTGAAATCCCAGCAACCGGCGGCAGGGACGGAGACATAGGACGGCCACGATCTTGAACTGTCGGTATTCGTGTTCGCGGGACCCGTTTTTGCCGCGGTGACGTCCCTGAAGGATGCGTCGCCGCGGATGGTTGCGGTTACGGTGAAATTCCGAACCTCATGGTCGAACGTCCACAAAACCTTCGTGCGCAGGCCGTCATTGGAAAATGTGTCTCCAATCGGCAACGGACGGTTTCCAAAGAAGAGATGTGCCGTCGCCTGCACGGAACCCATATCGACTGGTATCCACGGAAGTCCGTTCAGGCCGGGATCACCTTTCCACGGTTCGTTGTGAACGGGAGTCATCGCGCAATCCGACCACGATTCCCACCATGGTGCCGAGGACGAACACTCCTTCGGAGTCGTCGGGCTATCGGCACCCGTTCGCCATATCGTGCACCCCAGATCGACCGGCGTTACTGATTGCGCGCGAGTTTGCGCCGGATAGAACGATGACAGCAAGAGAACCATTCCAAAGACGATCGGACCCACAGTGCGTCGTTCGAGATTCGTCATGGATCTGCTCCCAGCTTCGGTCAGTACCTGCAGCCGGTACCGGACCCGGTTGCCATATCGTTGCTGCCGGAATGACAGGAAAGGTATGCGCCAGCGTAACCAGTGGAATGACAGGTCAAGAACGCGCACATGATTATGACTAAACACCGGTAAATACGAATGGTAGGGAAAGCAAGCACCATCTGCAATGGCTCTTTATAGTTGAATGTGGTTTTCGCTTCATATCAAATGTGAGACATAAAACTGTTTGGCGGTGCGCGATTGATGACTGTGATTTTCGGCCGGCAGGCGGAACGCCCAATTCACAAACGTTTTTGTCGATGGTGACGATCAGATGCGCGGGATGGTTGCCTCCGACTCGGGCTGATAGCCGTGCTCGCGAATGGTACGCGCGTGGAGGTCGGCATAGAATCCACCCTTGGCGATCAGCGCGATGTGCGTTCCTTCCTCGATGACACGCCCCTCGTTGAGGACGACAATGCGATCGGCGTGTTCGATCGTCGTCAGCCGATGCGCCACGACCAGGGTCGTCATCTCGCTCATCAGCTCGTTGAGCGCCTGCTGGACGAGCGCCTCGTTCGTGTTGTCGAGCGCACTGGTCGCCTCATCAAGGAGCAGGAAGGGCGCACGTTTCACGATCGCCCGGGCGATCGCCAGACGCTGGCGCTGGCCGCCACTGATCCCGGCACCGTTATCCCCAAGCTCCGTCTCGTAACCATCCGGCAGGCGAGCGATGAATTCGTGTGCCTGGGCTGCCATCGCGGCAGCTTCGATCTCGACATCGGTCGCGTCCTGCTTGCCATAGGCGATGTTTGCGCGGACCGTCCCCTTGAAAAGCGGAGCCTGCTGCGAGACGACCGCGATCCGGGCGCGCACGACGTGCGAGGACGCCCCGGTGATATCGATCCCTCCCAGGCCAATGACGCCCTCTTCGGGCAGGTACGAACGCTGCAGCAATTCGACAATCGTGGTTTTGCCCGCGCCACTTGGACCGACCAGTGCAACCGTCTCGCCTGCCTCGACGGAGAATGACACGCGATCGAGCACGAGTTCGTTTCCATACCGAAAGCTGACGCCGTCGAAGCTCATTGTTGGTGTGATGTTCGCCAAGGAGCGCGGATGCTCCGGTTCCGGCACCGTGTTCTCGCTGTCGAGAATCTCGAACACGCGTAACGAGGAACCGCTCGCCTGCCGGAACTGCCCGAACAGCGAGCTCAGCTGTCCGAAGTTCATGGCGATCTGGATACCGAAGATCAGGAATGTGGTGATCGTGCCGATCGATGACGTGCCATCGATCACCTGACGGCCGGCAAACCAGACGACCCCCGCGATTCCGGCAAAGGCGAGGAAGGTGATGATCGCGACGTTCGCGGCCGAATAGCGGGCATTCCGGATGTTGATCGTGAACAGGTCCGCGAGCGAATCCTCGTAGCGTACCTCCTCGTGCTTCTCCGCCGTGAACGATTTGACGATCGGCAGGTTCATGAAGACCTCCGTCGCCTGGGCGTTGACGGCGGCCAGCTGATCCTGCCCGGCGGTCGCCAGTTTCTCGAGACGACGGCCGATCACGATCGCGACGATCACGATTCCAGGGACGGAGATAAACATGAAGAGCGTCAGTTGCGGATTGAGCCTGACCATCACGATGACCGTGCCGACCAGACCAAGCAGTCCGCTCAGCAACGTCGGCAGCATCCCGGTGAATATGCTCTGCAGGGTTGTGGTGTCGTTCGAGAGTCGGGACGCCAGCTCGCCACTCCGGTGGGCGGCGTGAAACGGGGCATCGCGCGTGATGATCTTCCCGAACACATCTTCCCGGATCCGTCTGATGATCGTTTGCCCGGTATAGGAAAGCTGGTAGGAGTTGACGTAGTTGGCGATCGCTCCGATCAGGAAAATGCCGAGCAGTGTCAGCGCCAGAAGGTTGAGATCGGCTCGGCTTCCGCGCTCGATGACGCTGCCGATCCCCTGCCCGATCAGGACTGGAAAGGCAAGTGTTGTCAGGCTGCTGATGACAAGCGCGACCATCGAGATCACCATCCGGCCGCGGACGTCGCGCGTGTATCCCAACAGACGTCGCCATGGAAAGCGACGGATACTCTCGCGGGTGAGCGGCGCATCCTCCACTTTCGTGCCGCCGGCTCCGAGCGAGCCCGATCTGCCAGAACGACTCGATCGGCCAGGTCCGCCTGAGCGTCGACGTGATTCGCGCATTGTCGCTGGAATCCTTCCCTGTGATGGTTGAGGCGTGCGTTTCAATGGTGGATGAGCTAACGGGCTCGTCGCGAACGCATCATCGGATTGTGCGGGATCATCCGGACGCCGCGCATCACCCGACCGGGTGGGTCGTGACTGGCTGTCTGGAGTTCCGGCTCGTCTACGGAGACCTTGGCATCGAAAAAATCCGCGTGGCCAGTTGCACGGCCAGCTGCGCTGGCAACGGCGCTGGCAACGGCGCTGGTAACGGCGCTGGACTGATATCCTCAGGCGTACCCCGTGGTGGCGGCAGCTGCGCTAATGCACAGCGATGCGAGCGGCGCCGGCGCCGACCGCAGCACCGGCATATTCGGATTCACGAGCTTCACCACCGAGCGTCAGGCGCAGGTCACCCGGATCGATGTCATCCTGATCGTGAGTGACCATCACGACGATCTTGTCGGACAGGCCGATCCGCAGATCGCGCATCAACGCCTCGGCGCTCTCGCGATCGAGATGCGCGGTGGGCTCATCGATCAGCAGCACATCGGCATCGGTCAGCAGTGTCCGCGCGACTGCAACCCGTTGGCGCTGGCCGCCGGAGAGAAATGATCCCTGGCTCCCTATCCGGGTCTCAAGGCCGTCCGGGAGATCGGCCACCATGCCACTCAGGCCAAGGCGATCGAGGGCGGCGTGCAGTTCGTCGACCGATGGTGCGTCCTCGCGCGATCGGGCCAGCAGCAGGTTCGCCCGCAACGAGGAGTCGAACAGATGCGCCTCCTGAGGGCACCACGCGATGTGGCGGCGGATGACATCCCCAGGCATCGTGGCCGTGTCCTCGCCGTTGAGAAGATATGTGCCATCGGTTGGCCGCAAGAATCCCAGCAATACAGCCAGAAGTGTCGACTTGCCTGTTCCGGATGGCCCGGTCACGGTGAGCCATTGACCTCTGCCGATCTCCAGATCGAGATTCGCGAACACGCGCTCACTGCGTCCCGGCCACGACGCCGCAAGGTTCTCGAACGACAGTTCCCCGATTGGTCCGGATTGTCCTGTGGTTCTCGCGCCCTCGTACTGACCGGTCTTGCGTCGGCTACCGTACCCACCCTCTCGGCAGCGCGCCGGGGAGCGCACCGGAGCGCAGTCGAGGGATCTCTCCACTGCACTTCGCTCCGGTCGAGATGACGGAAGGAAGGGATGCTCCGGTCGAGGCGACGGGAGGAAGGGACCTTCGGCTCGTGGTGCCGAAGGTCCCCCGGTTGCCGCCTCCGGCTCTCCGTGGCTATCTCGACGGCTGCCTTTTCGCGCTTCCCGCTCGTCATCTCGAGCAAGGTCGAGGGACTTCTCCCCGTCGTTTCGCTCCGCTTGAACGGCTGGCACCTCCATCACCCCGCTGAACCGGCTCAACACCGTGCGCAGAGATGGCCACTGCTGCACCGCGGTCACCGTGCCGAGGAAGGGATCGATCAACGCCAGGGGCGTCAATACCAGCACCGCGACGAGTTCTGGCGAGATCGTACCTTCTTTCATCGCGGGGCTTGCAACCGCGAGCATCGCGATCGAGGTCAGGCCGCAGGTCAGCGTCACCATCCCGTTGCCCAGCCCGAGCGCCCAGGAGCTTCTGCGAGCGACGGCGCTCGCATGGGCACCGAGCTTCCCGATCCGGTCGAGAACGGTCCCGTCCATGCCATTGGCGCGCAGATCAGCAGCAGCTCCAAACAGCGCGGCAAGACGGCGCAGGACATCCGATCGGATCAGCAATTCTCCCGCGCTTGCCGACCGATCCGCCCACACCGCGGCCAGTGGTGCGATACCGATCGCCATGACAGTGCAGGCGATCATCACCGGGGCGGCGGATGGCAGGAGCAGACCCATCGCGACGATGCTTGCGATTGCTGTCAGAACTCCGACAATCGGAGGCAGCACGACTCGCGGAGCCAGATCTCGCATTCGGTCAACGTCCCCGATCAGGTGATCGAGCATCTCCTCGCCCCGCAGCATCCTGCGGACAGATGTCCCCTGTGCGGCGAGTGCCGCCCACACCCTGACACGCGTATCGGTCAACGACGCGAAGATCGCGTCATGCAGCCACAATCGCTCGCAGTAGCGGAAGAGTGCCCTCCCGATCCCGAAGAACCGGACGCCCACGATCGCCACCAGCAGGTAGAGAATGGGTGGCTGCTGACTCGCTCGCACGATCAGCCAGCCAGAGATCGATGTCAGCGCAACTGCCGCCAGCGATGCCAGCACACCGAACACGACCGCAAGCAGGAAGCGCGCTCTCCACGGCTGGACGATCTTTACCAGGATGTTGATGGCATCCCGCGTGGACGGCGATGTTGCTGGTGCTGGTGCGGTTGGCGATGCGGTAATCGCTGAATACGCACCGGGCACCGCCGGGAGTGTTTCCTCGTTGTTTTCCCCTGTGGCGAAAGATGCGTTAGCCGTCTGCCGGTATTCGTTACCTGTCGTTCGCGTATCGTGCCGTTGGACCGTTTCGTTGCGACCGAAGGCGGGCCGGTTGTCCGTCGCCAGAAGGCGAACGGACTCACCAGCCGAGAAGACCGTGCGCCGGGCATCGTCCGATCGGCCTGGGAGCCAGTCTTGGTCCGGCGCATCGTCGACCTGAGGTCCAACCGGGACCAACATGTCCGCGATCTGCCGCAACTGTCTATCGTGCGCGACCATGACGATCGTGACCTTGCCGCGCAGATCCTCGATCACGCGTTCGATGTCACTGGCGGTGTCGCGATCGAGATGGGCCGTTGGCTCATCGAGCAGGAGCAGGCTGGCACCGGCCTCCACGCGGGCCAGAGCCCGTGCCATCGCGACCCGTCGCAGTTCTCCGGGGCTCAGCTCACCTGGATGTCGCTCGGCCAGATGGTCGGCGCGGACTCGCTGCAGTAGCGATATCACGCCGTCCTCGCGTCCTGTCCCGCAGGCCAGCTGAATCTCTTCGCGCACGGTTCCGGCATACGTCGTCGGATGCTGGGAAACCCACGCCAGGCGCTCGCGATCGACCCCGGAAATTGTTCCCGTCACACGGATGCCATCGCCGTCCTTACCTGGCTCCTCACGGGTATCGCCGATCAATCCGGCAATAGCGGCGAGGACGGTCGATTTGCCTTCGCCACTTGCGCCCGTCAACGCGACGATCTCGCCGCGCTCGGCCATGAAGCTCAGACTGGAAACGGCTGGACGCTCGCGATGGGCGAAGTGCACTGACAGATCGATCACCGCGACCCGGCTCGCGAGCGATCCGTCGCTGGGCGCACCAACCAGCGGGTCGGCCAGCGGCAGGCGGGAAACCGGTGCGACGATCACCCGCCGGGCACGATCGAGCGCTTCAATTCCGTTCTCGGAGGCATGGTGTGCCGCCCCGACTTCACGGAACGGAAGGTAGCATTCCGGCGCCAGTATCAGCACCAGTAAACCGATTTCCAGTCCCATGTTGCCGTGCACGAGGCGGACGCCGATGAAGACGGCTACGACCGCCACCGAGATCGTGGCAATCAATTCGAGGGCAAGCGAGGAAAGAAACGCGATTCGCAGCGTCGTCATGGTTTTGGCGCGATAGCGCTCCGAGACATCTCGCAGCGCCCTGGCCTGCTCACCCGCCCGACCGAGCCCAACCAGCACCGGCAAGCCGCGTGCGAGTTCCACCAGATGATCGGAGAGCCAAGCAAGCGAATCGGAGGCGTCCCGGACGCGCTCTTCGGTATGGCTGCCGATCAGGATCATGAAGATGGGGATGAGTAGAATCGTGAGGACGATGACGAGCGCACTGACCCAATCCGCCCACAGGATGCGCATGCCGATCAGGAGGGGAACGGTTGCGCTGCTGACCAGTGCGGGCATGTACTGTGTGAAATAGCTGTCGAGATCGTCCAGGCCACGGGTGGCCAGCGACGTCATCGCGCCGACCCCCTGTGAGACATCGTGGCCGCCGCGCACGAGCACGCGTTCCGCCAACTGGCGACGCAGCGCTTCCTTGGCGCCGAGTGACGCGCGAGCCGAGACCACCTCGGTCGCCCAGGTGATTCCGGCTCGCGCGATCACCGCTCCTGTTAACCACGTGAGAATGGACGTCGATGCGGTGGTACCCGAGCCAACACTGACGATCCCGCGCGCCAGGGAATCGGCAAGGACAACCAGCGCCGCTGCTTTTCCGGCGCTCAGGAAGAGCAGCAGGATCAATGAGCGCCGTGCGTTCGGGGTGAGATCGAGATGCGCGATCGGTGAACTTCGACGCCTGGATCGTGATGCATGCATATCGTTATGTTGGTTCCATGATGGGCAACCCGCATTCTGGGTCTTTGCAGGTGGCGACTCCATGCCGACCAGCCGTAGCAGAGCGGTGGATCATCTCATCGACCGGTTCGACGAGATGATCCGCCCGGGGACCTTGCCCGTAGCGACCCATGCTCAAGCCAGGTCTGGCGCGGCGGTCGGCCCACCATGTGCTTCCGGAATGCTCGATGTGTGTATTCGCTGGCGGAAGACCCAGTAGGTCCACCCCTGATAGGCGAGCACCAGTGGTACGCCGAACGCGGCAACGATGCTCATCAGACGCAGCGTGTAGGGTGATGACGATGCATTCGTGATGGTCAGATTCCACGCCGAGTCGAGCGTCGAGGGTAGGACGACCGGGTAAACCGACACGAAGATCGAGGCCACGCCAGCAAGCAAGAACACGCCAAGACCGATGAATGCCTGACCTTCATGTCCTGTTCGTGCCCGGACCCAGGCAAACGCAACCGCAACCACGGCCAATGCGATCAGCCCCCACGTAGCGACCTTCCCCTGCTGGAACTGGACGGTCAGCACCCACGCGACCATTGGCAGGAGCAGGAATGGTGCGAACCGGACCATGAACGCACGCGCCCTGTAGCGCACATCACCGTCGGTCTTCAGCATCAGGAAGCAGCCGGCATGCACGAGCGAGAAACCGACGACAGCCAGGCCGCCGATGACCGCATGAATGTCGAACCACGCGAACGCGCCACCGACACGATCTCCGTTTGCATTCAGCGGCAACCCGGTGGTGGTCAGAGCGAGCGCGGCGCCGACCCCGAATGCCGCCACGAACGACCCCAGCGACAGACTCCAGTCCCAGGTGTTGCGCCACCGGTCGGTATCTCCCTTGCCACGGTATTCGATCGCAACCGCCCGGAAGATCAGCCCGACGAGCACAAGGAGCAGCGGGATGTAGAGCGTGGAGAAGAGTGACGCATACCAGAGCGGAAACGCGGCAAAGAGTGCGCCACCGGCAGTAATCAGCCAGACTTCATTCCCGTCCCAAACCGGACCAATCGTATTGAGCAGCACACGCCGCTCCTTTTCATCACGAGCCAGCAGCTTCATGTGCATGCCGACTCCCAGATCGAACCCTTCCAGGAAGAGATATCCACTCCACAGGACGGCGATCAGGATGAACCAGACGGTTGCGAGATGATCCATGTCTTACCCCTCTTATCCCTGAAGCGATAGGACGATCGTCGTCGACGTGGCAGGCGTGCCTGCCTCATTCGCAGTGGGATGCCCCATCAATGACACTCCCTTCGTCAATACGCGAAGGCAAGCACGTCCTGGTCTTTCTTCGCGGCTGCCGCATCTTGCGGAGATATCCCAAGTTCGGGCATCGCGGAAACCACCCCGCCGCGCACGTACGTGGTGAGCAACCGTATCTCGACGACAAGAAGTACGCCATAGATGAGGGTCAACGTGACAAGCGAGAAAATGATCTCGGCCATCGAAACACCTGGTGAGACTGCCGCCGCGGTGAACATGAAGACGCCGTCGATCCCGCCCGGCGTTGGATTCGGCGCGACCACAAAAGGCTGTCGGCCCATCTCCGTGAAGATCCAGCCAGCCGAGTTGGCGGCAAACGGAGCGAGGATGCTGAGCAACGCGATGCGCATGAACCATTTGCTGGTTGGCACCGTTCCATTGCGTGTCATCATGAGCGCGAGGAAGGAAGCAAACGCCGCGGCGACGCCAAATCCGATCATCATCCGGAAGCCCCAATAGGTGACCTCCATCAGCGGCTGATAGGCGATCGTTTGCCCAGCCCGATCGCCATACATCGGATCGTTCGGAATGGTCAGGCCATAGTGTTCCTGATACTGCGGGATCAGGTCATTGACGCCAGGGACCTTCGTATCGAAGTCACCATGTGCCAGAAATGAAAGCAGACCGGGAATCTCGATCACGGTCGTGACGTTGCTGCAATCACCCTTCTCGCCGATGTCCCCGATCGTGAGCACGGAGAACGCGGTTCCGGATTGACAGGCTGCTTCCGCCGATGCCATCTTCAGCGGCTGCTGCTCGAACATCAGCTTGCCCTGCTGGTCTCCGGTAATCGCCACGGCGGCGAACGCGACCATCGCGATCACGGCCCCGATTCGGAGCGATTTGATCCACACCGAGTGGTCGAGTTCGTCCCGCCCTGAAATCCTGGCCGCGCCAGGAACGACCTTCCCGTCTGTTCCGATCGTATCGATGCCGTCGCGGCGCCGACGCCACAACTGGAACCAGCTAATACCGAGCAGAAAGCCGCCGGCAACCGCGATCGCTCCGAATACGGTGTGGGGGAACGCGACCAGTGCGGTGTTGTTGGTGAACACGGCCCACGCATCGACCATCCGGGGCCGACCGTCGATCAGCTCGATCCCAACCGGGTGCTGCATCCACGAGTTCGCCACAATAATGAAGTAGGCGGAGATCACCGAACCGATGACCGCAATCCACAGGCAGGCGAGATGAACGCCTTTCGACAACTTGCTCCAGCCGAAGATCCACAGGCCGAGGAATGTTGATTCGATGAAGAAGGCGAGCAATGCTTCCATCGCCAGTGGCGCCCCGAACACATCCCCCACGAACCGGCTGTATTCGCTCCAGGCCATCCCGAACTGGAATTCCTGAACGAGACCGGTAGCCACACCCATGATGAAGTTGATCAGAAACAGCTTGCCCCAGAATTTCGTCATCCGCAGGTACGCTTCGTTCCCCGAGCGATACCAGGCGGTCTGCATGCCCGCGACCAGCAATCCCAGGCCGATCGTGAGAGGAACCATCAGAAAATGGTAGACCGTCGTAATTCCGAACTGCCATCGGGCGATATCGAGTGCGTCCATGGATCTCTCGTCCTCATACTCCCTCTCCTCATGCGTAAAGGAGATGTCTCTCGAAAGTCTAGGGCATCAAGGGCCGTCGAGAAGTAGGGGATATCCCGGAAATTCGCAGTGCCTCTCCTGTATGTTTTTGCGAAACCCGGGACGGGTGGCCGGTTTTTCCCTTACACGTGTAAGCACGTCTTCAGTACGCGCGCGAAGACCCGAACTAGCCGTTCATCTACGCGTGACGTGCAGAGATTCCCGGTCCGCAACGGATTTGGATGCAGGGCTCGCCTCCGGATGCTACGCTCAATGGAGAGAGGAACCTGCATTCAAGCCACTGGCCGTGGGTCCGGTCCTACTGGAGTGTCCGACCTGTATGTTTCGTTGGAGCAAACAACGACAAACGCATCTGCTCTTGCAGCTATTGGGATTGACGATCGCGCTTTCGGCGATCGTCACCCTGCCGGTTTGTCATGCCTCCGCGTTCGCGCCGGTGGTCGACGCTGACGTGCGTACCATCACCGAACAGCGTTCCATCACCGAAGTGGTCACCACACCCGGCAAGCACGTTCTGCACATGGGATATGCACTCGCCAATGCCTGCGAAACCTGTGCGATGGACGACATGCAATCGGACGATCAGGATCGTGGCCACGCCGACGATATCGGCCAGCGGTTTGCGACCCTGCCACCGAGTGTCGCTTTCGCTGTGGCGCCATCTTCTGGCCTGGCAGCAGTGCATGCGAAACCGGTGCTGGCCCGCGCGACGTCCCCGGAATCCCCACCCCCGCAACCCGCACGTTACTAGGTCCCACCATCGTCATCGCGACACAAAAGGCATCCTGCTGGCAGGCTGGCCCAGATGGCTGCCTCCTGCACTCTTCGGTTGGCTGCCGTGCAGCATCGGATGCGCGAACGCCTCGTACAAGGTTCGGCGCGAGAACCACGATGTGGGCACGGCAGGTTCTGTTGCAATGGCCTGCAGACCCGGTTGACTCGATGACCTCAACGCATTCTGACTATCCCGGTTCTACCTCTGGTCCCGGCAAGGAATCAACATGACAAAAGACCGGCAGAAAGCCGTCATCTTCGGTGGCGTGAGTGTGGCCCTGGTGGCGATTGTCGCCCTCGGTGCCTGGCTCGCGTTCTTTCGCACCGAACCGTACGAGTTCAAATACGGATCGTATTCCCCGCCTAACGCCGCCGCGCCGCTCGATCTGACAGATCAGAACGGGCAGCCGTTCTCGCTGGAGAATCACAAGGGCAAGGTGGTGCTGCTGTATTTCGGCTACACCTATTGCCCGGATTTCTGCCCGACAACCCTCGCCGATTTCCAGAAAGTGAAGGATCAACTTGGCGACAAGTCGGACAAGGTCGATGTGGTCCTGGTGACCGTCGATCCCGATCGTGATACGCCCGAGCGGCTGAAGGAGTACCTGAACTTCTTCGATCCCAGCTTTATTGGCCTGTACGGCACGCAGGAACAGCTCGAGCCGGTCGAGCGCGCCTACGCAATCACGGCCTTCAAGGAAGATGCGACGCCTGGATCCTCCTACTACCTGGTCAGCCACTCGACCCAGCTCTACGCGATCGATCAGGAGGGGAACTTGCGCCTCACCTGGCCCTATGGCACCAGTCCGGATGACATCACGTCCGATGTGAAACATCTGCTCGGTTCCTGATCTCGATACCGATGATATCTCTGGAGAAAAGCGCCATGAACCAGACTCGCATCACTCGCCGTCAGTTCGCCGTACTCGGCACCGCGTTTCCCTTTGCAGGACTTCTGGCTCGCGTCGCAACCGCGCACGACGGGCCCCACGGCGCCGCCACTCCGGAAGCCTCACGGGAAGCCTCACGGGAAGCCTCACCAGAAGCGAACACCGGGACAGGTGCCGTCTATCTCACCATCGTGAATAACGGGAGCGACGCCGACACGCTCATCTCCGGAAAGACCGAGGCGGCCCAGTTCATCGAACTCCATGACATGTCGATGGCCGACGGTGTCATGAAAATGGAACCCATGGCCAATGGGGCCGAGATTCCTGCAGGCGAGACGTTCTCGTTCAGTCCTCAGGGCGCCCACATCATGCTCGTGAATCTCAATCACAACCTCGAGCGAGATTCGACATACGACCTGACGCTGACATTCGCAACGTCGGGTGATATCACCGTTCCCGTCGTCGTTCAGTTCGACGCACCCGATGAAGGATCGTCTCCGGTCCAGGTCGGCGATCTCACCATCGAAGCCATCTGGTCGCGACCCGCCCCGATGATCACCGTTGGTAACGGTACGCATGGACAGGCCATGGAACATGGTGCGACACCGCCGGCCACTCCCGGCAACTAGGCGTACTTTCAAGATCAGATGCGGGCCAACGGCCGCCGGCGAGGAGTCGGGAGGCAACCCGTTGGGGGTTGCCTCCAGGTACCACGCCTCCGCGCAACACGAACGTCCTTGCACATACATGCGCATCGTTCAGGAGTGATCCGCTATGGCCAATGTCGATCCCAACTACAGAGACCGCGATGGTGCCAGAATTTCGGTGCGCCAGGAAGTTCACGAACGGGAGCGCGACAACGACCACCGGAAGCGATCCCGGGGGCGCGTCTATCGACGCGGTGCCTCTATCGTGGGCGTGATACTCGCTGCGATCATTGTCGTGGGTACCGCCTCCATCATCGCCAACCGGCACGAGTCCGATCTGGTCGCCAGTGGATTGCAATTCGTGATTCCGGCTGGCGCATCGGCGAACATCGATGTCCCGACGATCGACTCCGCGATCGCGATCCCGACCGAGATTACCTTCGCTGCCGGAGAGCCCGCCGTTCTCTCGATCCGAAACGACGACGAGGTTGCCAACCGCGCTGGGCCGTGGGTTGTTGGGCCGGGACAGACGTATACCGCAAAATTCGACAAGCCTGGCACCTACGAATACGTCTGCAGTGTCGATGCCGCCGAATCGGTGACCATCATCGTTCAAGGCAACTGACATGAGCCAATCGATTCTGCGCAGGAAACGGTCGCGTGCCGTTCCAACGGCCATACTCAACCCCGCCCTGTCGTCGTCTTGGACACCGACGGGGAAACGCTCACGGGTGCTTCGCGGGACAAGAGCTCGCCAGTGCACCTTCGCTCTCCTTGGCCTGCTCATCTTCGTGTCCAGCCAGCCAGTTGCCGCCAAGGATGCACCGGAATATGGTGCCGACTATCTGGATGGCGCCGGTTCGTTCACGATCGATCAGTTCAAGGGCGAGGTGGTCATCCTCAACGTCTGGGCGACCTGGTGCGAACCCTGCAAAGAGGAAATGCCCGAACTGAACACCATCGCCCAGGAATTCTCGGGTCAGGGACTGAAGGTCATCGGCGTCAGCATCGACCGCATGCAATCCGACGACACCCTGAGGCGGTTTGCTGCCGACCACAACGCGACCTATGCGCTTGCCAAGGACCCGACGAATCAGTTCTCGACGACCTTTCGCACCTCCGGGGTTCCGGTGACGCTGCTGATCGATCGGTCCGGTGAGATCGCCTATCAGTGGCAGGGTGAAATGAAGCCGGGGAGTACCGAAAACCGGCAACTCATCCAGGCGGCGCTGGCGAGCGCCGGTGCGGTCGAATCTTCTGCGCTTCCAAGGATTGCCGCAGTTGGCTTTCTGGCTGCCTTCGGGGCGGGTTTGCTGAGCGTGCTGTCTCCCTGTGTTTTTCCACTCATTCCAACCTATGCCGCTTACATCACGGGGATCAGCGTCGACGAGATGCTTGCCGAGAAGTCGAGTTCCAAACGTCGCCGCACGCGACGAATCATGTTGCGCAACGGCCTCATCTTCGTTGCAGGCTTCAGCCTGGTCTTTATCGCGATGGGGGCGTCTGCGTCGGCAATCGGTGGATTGTTGCATGACTATCGGGTCTGGATCGCACGGGTCGGCGGTTTGCTTCTGCTTGTGATGGGCGTGCACATGCTCGGTATCGTCCGCATTCCCGCGCTGGACCGGATCGTTCGCCCGAACGTGGACGGTGGCGCTGGTAGTGGGCGGGCAGCGAAGCCGCTCGGTACATTGGCTGTGGGAATGGCCTTCGGTGCTGGCTGGACACCCTGCATCGGACCGGCTCTCGCCAGCATCCTGACGCTCGCGGCGGCGACCGCTTCGATGACGCAGGGGATCGCGCTCTTGACCGTTTATTCGGCGGGACTGGCCGTTCCATTTCTGCTCGGCACGGTCCTGATCGATCGATTCATGCGGACGCGGGCAGGATTCGGGCCGTGGCTACCGCGTCTGGAGCGGATAAGTGGCGTCCTGATTCTTGCAATCGGCCTGCTGATGATCACGGGTCTCTTCGATCAGCTTGCTGCCTGGACCAGCCGGTTCCCAACGATTGCGTAATGCGCACTGCCGGCAGCATATCGTTAGTCGATAGCGGATCCCCTCGCATTCGCGGCTGGCGGCATGCCGGAACGAAGGGGTATAGGGAACGGTCCTGTGCCGTGCGGTTCGAGCGAAGCCTGATATCGTCAGACCAACCTGACAATCGAGTCTTGACGGAACACGCTGTGCAATCTGTGGCAGAGTGAGATTCGAGTTGGCGACCGGAAAATCGCAGACCCCGCTCGGTAGAGCGACGAGCGACATTGGTGAATCGAGCCGGTTAGATGTCAAGTCGCTGGCAGAAGTCGTTGGCGGTCAGGACTTCCGCCTCGGCAACCGACCGGCGGTCGAGAATTCCCGCGCGCGAATCTCCAGTCACGAGAACATTGGCGCGTGAAGCTTCGGCGAGTGCGAGAAGCCAGGAATCGTGTGGGTCTCGCGCTTCTTCCGTGATCGTGAGATTATCGAAGATTGTTTCCTTGAGAAGGTAATTAACCATTGTCCCAACGCGATGTGGTTGCAGATGGGAGCGGAACCTCTGATAGCCACTAATTCGACGAATTTCGGCAAGTTGTTCCGGGCACGTGGCAAGGTTGAACTTGTGTTCACGCCAACTCCAAAAAATTCGATATGGAGGTGTGTCTTTTGTGATGAGGGCACTCATGAGGATGTTGGTGTCCAGAATGACGATCATCAGTAACGAAGGCCTTCTTCGCTGCGCGCCCAAGCCAACGCCTCTTCAATGAGCGCATTCGCTTCCTCCTCGGAAAGATCCGCATTTTGATCCTGTGCTTCACGCACCGTCATCTCGAAGAGCTTGTCTGAAATTGTCTTTTCCACGAAGCGGGAGAGATCCCCTTTGCGGCCTCCCTGTTCCGCAATGCGGAGTCGGAGCTGCCGGTCCGTTTCCTCCGAAACGACGATGTTCCAGCGGACGGTGCGACTGGTTTCGGTGGCCATCAGTGGTATCTCCCTTCAGCATGGAACGATTAATCGGTCGTATTGTAAACGCATATGCGCATATGCGCATGACCGATTGGGCGATGTCTCCGGGTCTGAACCAGCGGGATGACGAAATCCCGCGCTCATTTCTCCGTCCGTGGGGACGGCGGGATCGGTACCGGGAGGGGCACCGGTTTGCGGTCATCCCCGATCGCGACGAAGACGAACCGGCCTTCGGTCACTTGTTCCAGCTGACGGCCCTCCTTGCGTTCGACCATGGCGTCGATCTTGACGGTGATACTCGTTCGCCCGATGCGCTCCGTTGTGGCATAGCACAGCAGGCAATCACCCACGAGCACCGGTCTGTGGAAGACGATGTTGTCGATCGCCACGGTCACGATCTTGGTGTGCGTGTACTTTCGAGCCTGCACGTAGGCGCCCAGATCCATCTGGCTCAGCACCCAGCCGCCGAACATGTCCCCATCCGGATTCGTATCCCCCGGCATCGCCACGACCCGAATCACCAATTCCCCGTTCCCCACACCCACGTTCCCCTCATCTCCTTGCTGGCCCGGCACCCCGACTCTTCACCGTGCATCTTATCGGCTAATCGATGCCAGCGGTGCCTGTTCCTTGAGATGCGGTCTTCGCGAGTACTCTGGTTGGGGGAGACGGCTGGACCAGGATGGATCCTCGGTCGAGATTGATCGGCACGTCATGAGCGTGGTAATTTTCGAAGATGAACTGCGACCGCATGCCCTTATCAGTTGGGGGGGCATACCGTGCCGGTCAGCGTCGACAGCCGCATCACAGCCGAGCGTGGCTGGAAGGAATTCGACATCCTGAAAATCCATGTAGAGGTGTAGCCAAGGCAAACGGTCGACACCGGCATTGGTGCAGGGATCGAGATGATCCGCCATCATCACACTGAAGAATTCTCGCTCAGGCAGGCACTGGATGCCTGGGCACAAGTTCATCCCTCCCCTGGCTGATGGTGAACTATGTGGCAGGCGGTGGCGGTATCGAAGGTTGGCTGACAAGACACGCACCTCAAGGCATTCTTTCCGGATATTCTCAAACATGAGGACAGTCATTTCATCGCCGGACCAACGAGCATGCGAGCATGGTCGATCGGCCGGAAAGGAACCTGCGTACCACTGGTGCTGACCTTGATGACGTCAGGAACGATGGATCGATTCGATGGGTACCGAGTGGCACGTGGCACCATGCATGTTCCACGGCTGAAGCACCGGGAGGGATGTCCGCTGATCGACACATGGATTCTCGAGGTTGCCGGAATATTCATAGTGGCAGCGTTCCCGGGCATACTTCAATCTTGGTAAGCGACGCAGTTCAGGTTCGCCATGCTCGTTCGGCACATCCAGTTGCCGCGAGTGAGGCATGCTCTTCTCAATGCAGGTTCGCCATGCTCGTTCGGCACATCCAGTTGCCGCGAGTGAGGCATGCTCTTCTCAATGCAGGTTCGCAATGCAGGTTTGCAGTGCGGGTTTCAACTTGTCGAAATCCAGTCACCGAGGAAGATCAACCACACGTACCATGCGCGTCTGCACCACGCCACCGCGCTACCACCGAACCCAAACCTGACTGACGAAGACGATACATGAAAGGATGAAGCGATTTGTCAGAACCCGATACTGTCCTGACATCAGCAAGCTCACGGTTATATCTTTCCCAGATTCTCGGGAAGCCCATTGTTGACGCACAAGACGCGACGATTGCTCGGGTCAAGGATCTCATCGTCCAATTCGGTGATGCCGCGCACCCCCCGGTAGGTGGACTTGTGGCCCGTCACGACCGGCGGGATTTCTACTTGAACCTGAACCGCGTTGGCGAACTTTCATCGGTGGGTTTTCAAATGAGCACATTCACCGTTGATCTTCGACCTTTCGAACGACGCGAGGGCGAGGTACTGCTCCGGCGAGACATTCTGGATAAGCAACTGATCGACGTCGACGGTCGCCGCGTGGTTCGCGCCAATGACCTCGAACTGGTCTGGGCGGATGGGAAGTATCACCTTGTTGGCGTAGATGTCAGTGCGCAAGGTATCTTGCGGCGCCTCGGTCCCGCAAAGTTCACCGGCAACCTGCCAAGCCGCTCTCTCATCGACTGGGCCGATGTGGAGTCCTTTGCAACCCAGGCACCGATGGTGCGGCTGCGCGTGTCGCAGGCCGGCCTCGGCCGGCTCCATCCCGTAGAGATCGCACAAATCGTCGAAGCACTCTCTCCTCGAGAGGGTCATGAAGTCATCCAGGCGCTCGACGATGAGACCGCCGCCGACACCGTCCAGGAACTTGATCCGGACGATGCGGCGGACCTGCTGGAATTGATGGATCCGGAACATGCCGCGGATATCCTCGACGAAATGGAGCTTAACGATGCGGCAGATGTGCTTGCGGAAATGACCGATGCCGATTCCGACGAACTCCTTGGCCTCATGGGTCCGGAGGAATCAGCAGACGTGCGGGAGCTTCTGGATTTTGCCGAACTGTATGACGCGGACACCGCCGCCGGGTTGATGACCACCGATTTCGTCTCGGTGTCGCCTGCGCTCACGGCAGCCCAATGTCTTGCTGGCCTGCGAGCGCTTCCCGACGCTCCGGAACCGCTATACCACCTCTATCTCGCCACCGCGGAGGTCACTCCCGGGCGGCAACCTCTGGTTGGGGTCGTGGCGCTGCGCGATGTGGTGCTGGCCGACCCGTCGGCATCGCTGGATTCCTTCAGGGAGGACGTTCTCCTGACCGTCAGGCTCGAGGAGCCGGCCCGTGCAGTGGCGCACAAAATGGCGGAATACAATCTGGCGACAATTCCTGTCATCGACAGCGAAGGCTGCATTCTCGGCGTCATTCACATCGACGACGCGATGGATGTCCTGTTACCGGACCTCTGGAGCCGCCGAACGCGGCGGCTGTTCAGCTAAATGGACAGAATGCATGAGCGATCACAAGGCGAGACGGATTCGTCGATGACCGATGCGAAGACACAGACCGAACTCAAGGGCGACGTGACATTGCCGTCTCCACCAAAGCGCTCGCCGCGTCGTTCCCCACGTGCACGGCTCGGTGCACGGCTCGCATTGCTCGCGGTTCTTGGGCCGGGCCTGATTGCCGCCATGGCTGGGGACGACGCGGGCGGAATCGCGACGTACGCTTCAGTAGGCGCCGATTACGGGTTCAGCCTTCTTTGGGCACTGGTCATCATCACGATCAGTCTATCCCTGATTCAGGAGATGGCGGGCCGCATGGGTGCCGTCACCGGCAAGGGATTCGCGGAGCTCGTTCGCGAGCGGTTTGGTGTCCGGCCGACCGCGTTCGTGATGGCGACCCTGGTGATCGCCAATGCCGGGCTTGTCGTCTCCGAGTTCGCCGGTATCGGCGCCGCAGCTGAGTTGTTCGGGATTTCCCGATATATCGCGGTTCCACCAATGGCCGTGCTGCTCTGGTGGCTCGTCACGAACGGATCCTACAGACGGGTCGAAAAAATCTTCCTCGTTCTCACACTCGCGTTCATCGCCTATCCCATCGCCGCATTTCTGGCGGGACCGAGCTGGGGGGAGGTCGGTCGCCAGATGGTGCGGCCAACCTTCCATCTGGATGCCAATTACCTGACCCTCTTCATCGCGATGGTCGGTACGACCATCACCCCTTACATGCAACTCTACATCCAGTCCGCAGTTGCGGAACAAGGGCCGAGAGCCGACATCACCGGCGCGAAAGTCGACGCCTATGTGGGGTCTTTCGTCTCCGATCTCGTCGCAGGCTTCATTATCATTGCGACAGGGGCAACGCTGTTCGTGGCGGGAACGCATGTCCAAACGGCGGAAGACGCGGCACGCGCACTCGAGCCATTCGCCGGGAGTTACGCCGTGATCGTATTTGGGCTCGGGTTGTTTGGAGCCTCGATGCTGGCCGCCGGGGTGCTGCCTCTTGCGACCGCGTACGCAGTGACCGAAGCGTTCGGATTCGAAAAGGGCGTCTCACGCACCTTTCGCGAGGCGCCGATCTTTCTTGGACTCTTCACCGGTCTGATCGTGGTTGGGGCGGCGATCGCGATGATTCCTGGCATCAATGTCATTACACTGCTCGTATCAACCCAGGTAATCAATGGGATGCTGCTCCCTGTCGTGCTTGTCACCATTCTCTTGCTGGTCAACGACCGTGAACTCATGGGGAAGCGAGTCAACGGACGACTGTATAACGCAATCTCCTGGCTCACTGTTGGTGGCGTCGTGTTACTTTCCACAATCTATCTTATCATTACGATTCTCGGTCTGTTCGGCGTCGCAATCGGGTAAGCGGCAGTGATGACCGAGATGACTGAATGGAAGATACAACCATCGCCGAAGACGCCATCCATTGTGGTGGGAGCGGCAGGTCCGGATAATATCGAGAGCTTGTGCGGGGTACGTTGGACCAGTCCAACGACGCCGGGTCAACCGTGCGTTTGCTTCTTGTCACCCCGGCTGACAAGGGATCTCATGATCTGACAGCCAGCCCGGCAGACATCGCAGCGCGTCGAGAAGGAGAAACCGAGCGCTCGGCCCATCTCCTCGGTGTCACGGACATCGCCTTTCTTCGCCATACCGACGGTGAAGTGGAGTGTTCCCGGACGGTTCCTGGCAAGATGGTTCACAGGATGCGACGGTGGCGCCTCGAGGTGATCTTCACGCACGATCGGGAACAGCCCTTGCCACCATATCTGGCCCCAGCCACCATCGATCGTCGATGCCTGGATGCCATCCATCCGTTCGGCCGCGATCCTCTTTGCTTCCCCGAGCAGTTCGCCGTCGAAGCGCGTTCCCATGCGACCGCACACCGCACAAGTCTGGCTCTTCGCCACGCGAGTGCCATCGCAGCTACCTGCGTTGATGTCAGCAATGGATCTGGTCGCAAGATTGTCGTGCGGCTCGCTCGTGCATGTGATGCGATCACCCCCAACCGATGAACAGTTGGGAGCGATCTTAGTGATCTTAAAGTGTGTCCTGGGGAATTCTTGTCTTAATTGGTCGGCGTCGCCGTACTCGTCAGTTCGGCTTTGATCCGATCGAGCTGATCGATCTCGGCGTGTTGATCCTCGATCACCTTCTCGGCGAACGTCTTCGTTTCCGGATGGACCGCCTGCTTGAGTGCGTCCTTCGAGCCG